>Ga0209673_1000969_pt1 | contig 35614 bp, 37 predicted proteins | sample AraplaCol_mMS_r2_2_FD_184274 | JGI IMG/M metagenome (GOLD analysis project Ga0209673, IMG submission 184274) | Arabidopsis root microbial communities from North Carolina, USA - plate scrape MF_Col_mMS_r2 (SPAdes) (version 3) | ecosystem: Host-associated > Plants > Roots > Endosphere | place... | reverse complement strand
CGGCATAGCCGATTTCCTCCTCCGAATCGCGCTGGCGGCGATAGCCGAGCACGGGCAGCACGGCATCATAAAAATGCCCTGCGCGATAAAGGTCGTTGGTTCCGAGCGTGACGTAAAGAAGCATGGGATCAGCGGTTTTAGCGCATCGTGCGCAGGTCTAAAGTGTTAGAATGTCCTTTGTGCGTCCGAAAGGACGCACGGCGCTCTAATCTCAGGGTCGCATCATCGGACAGGACCGGTCCCAAGATCAAGCTTGCTCTGCTTCACCTTCCGCCTTGCGACCTTCTGAACCCCTTGAACTGACGGCCATATACGGGAGTTCAGTTCCGAACGACAGGCGCAAAGTGTGTGCTGCCGCGATCCGCACAAATAAGGGCGACGAGGTAGGCGAAGATAGGATCCAGAGCCTTCTGGTTGAACATGATGCCAAAGCTGCCCGTGATGACGTAGCTGGTGACTACGAGAAGAGCCATCGCGATGGCGAGATCTCTTCCCGGTCCGGTTTCTTTTTTCCAGGCACCGATCACTGGCGTCATGAGCATCAGGGAAACCGCTGCAATGCCGAAAATGCCGGCGTCGATCCCCGCGGTCAGAAAGCCGTTGTGGACATGCGAGAAGGGCAGTTGCGGCCTTATGTTTTCGGGAAGTTCCGCCAGAACCGCGGCCATCCGGTTTTGAGGGCCATAACCCGTCACCGGGTCCTTACGGATTGCCGATAGCGAACCTTTATACAACGCGAGCCGCGCGCTGAGCGATGTAATCTCGCCGTCGCTGCGTTCGAGCGTTGTCAGATCTCCCTGGAGCGCCTGGATGCGAGCGAGGATCTGGCCGCTGCCCAAGGCGACAATTCCCGCCAACAGCAGGGAGCCGGTAATGGCCAGGCTGCGCAAACTCAGATGGAAGCGGTGTTTGCGAAAATACCAGAGAAAGATGACGACGTGGACAGGAATGACCAGCCAGGCCGAGCGCGTTCCCGAAAGCAGAACACAGCCTAGCCCGGCGGCATATCCCAATATCGCAATTCTTTGCTCCACGCCTCTAGGAGATTGAACGTTAAGAAGCGCAATGCCGCCGAAAAGAACGCCTATGACGCCTAAGAGTGCAGCGTTCGAAGTCCCGGCCTCTGCCCTCTCCATCAGAAACATGATCTGCAGGAGACTGAAAAGAAATGTGATGATCATACCGATGCCTGCGCCGAGGATAAAGAGCGGCACGAGACGGCCATCCGGAGAGTGGCGCATCCGCGGCAATATCAGCCAGACCGAAAAGAAAGGCAGAAGCCGGAATATCCAATCCAGTTCTTCGGAGTAAGGCGGGTTGATGAAGATGCTCGCAATCATCACCAGCGGGTAGATCGACATGCAAATGGCAACCAGCCGGTCGGATTTCGACAAGTTCAAGGCGAGGCTGCCCGTGGCGAGACAGTAGGCGCTGCATACCATTGACGCGAGGAGGATGAAGGAGTTAAAGTTCGGCGAAAGCCCTGGAAGAATTGCAAAGGCAAAGACCGCAATGCGGTTGTTTCGGTCGAGTGCACTTCCGGCTTCATTCCCGGGATAAAGCACCGCCATCTTGAGTTGACTGAAGTAATTCAATTTGCCGGTCCTGATCATGTCCATGCTGTCTCGCTAAGGATCGTGGTCGCGGCTGTCAAGCTGTGGATGTGGGTGCAATCTATGGCTTATTCAGCGTGGCATTCCGGCAACAGGATGTCTGAATGACCATTTTTTTATCCGATGATGGGCGTCTAGAGGATGCGACAATTAGACCTGCTTTACCAGAAAACACGCCTGAGGTGCAGGCTTGACTTGATCCAGAGCGGCATGTTCCCCATGCGAGGGATCAATCATTAGGGCGCGGTAGACAGCTATCCAGGCAGGCCGATGTCCTGCGAGACCTCTGGATCGGCCTAAGATCATCCTGATCTGGGATCGCACGATCGGACAGGACCGACCCCAAGATCAAACCTGCTCTACCTCACCTTCCGCCTTGCGCCCCTTGAAGCCCTTGGCGAGCAGGAACATTTCGACCGATTCGGCGCGCGACGAGTTCGGCTTGACATGCACGACCTGGCGGAAGTTCTGCTTCAGCATGGCGAGCAACTCACGCTCGGTGCCGCCCTGGAACGTCTTGGTCAGGAAGTGCCCGCCTTCCTGAAGCACCTCGACGGCGAAATGGGCCGCCACTTCGCAGAGATGCATGGTGCGCAGATGATCGGTGCGGTGATGGCCAGTGGTGGGTGCGGCCATGTCCGATATGACGAGATCGGGCGTGCCGCCGACCGCCTCCAGCAGCTTTTCCGGCGCAGTGGGATCGAGAAAGTCGAGCTGCAGGATCTTGACGCCGGGCAGCTGGGTCATTTCGAGGAAATCGATCGCGGCCACACGGATATCCTCATCCGTCGAGCCGGTGACCTTGGCGGCGATCTGCGACCAACTGCCCGGAGCAGCGCCGAGATCGATGATGCGCCTGGCGCCGCGCAGGATATGGTGTTTCTCGTCGATCTCCAGCAGCTTGAAGGCGGCACGGGCGCGATAGCCTTCGAGCTGGGCGCGCTGCACATAGGGATCGTTGATATGGCGCTCCAGCCATTGGCGCGAGGAGGCCTTCATCTTCTTGTTCTTGACGCGCTGGCCGAGCTTGCGGCCGGTGCGGTTTCCCGCGATCGGTGCCTTGGTCATGCCTTCCTCTATCTCGCTCTCTGGCCGCGTCGGTTGCGGTGGCGCCGCCACACGCCGTCATCGGCCATCATGTCTGTCAGCAGGCCTTCCCTCAAGCCGCGATCGGCAACGCGCATGCGCGGGCTCGGCCAGCGGCGGCGGATCGCCTCGAGGATGGCGCAGCCGGCCAGCACCAGATCGGCCCGATCCGGCCCGATGCAGGGATTGGCGGCGCGGCTTTCGAAATCCCAGGAGAGAAGCTTTGCCTGCATGGCGGAAACCTCGTCATCGGACAGCCAGATGCCATCGACCTTGCGCCGGTCATAACGCGGCAGGTCGAGATGGACGCCGGCAAGCGTAGTCACCGTGCCCGATGTGCCGATCAGGTGGAAGTCGCCGGTCTGGGCGACCTCGATCTCCGGGCAATCGAAGCCTCCGAGCATGCCTTCGACTTCGCGCACCATGCCCTCGAAAGCCTCCGGCGTGACATCGTGCCCGCCATGGCGCTCCGACAGCGTCACCACGCCGACCGGCAGCGAGGTCCAGTGGGTGATGTGGTTGGCGAGGCGGCTGAAGCGATTGTCGCCGATGCGGATGACGGCGATCTCCGACGAGCCGCCGCCGATATCGAACAGCACGACAGAGCGCGTTTCGCGACCGACCAGCGAGGAGCAGCCGGAGACGGCAAGCCGCGCTTCGGTTTCGCGATCGATGATCTCGAGCGTCAGGCCGGTTTCGGCAACGACCCGGCTGAGGAATTCCTCACCGTTGACCGCCTGGCGGCAGGCTTCAGTGGCGATCAGCCGCATGCGGCGGATCTCCCGGTTCCTGAGCTTGGAGGCGCAGATCCGCAGCGCCTCGATCGCCCGCTCCATCGCCTCATCGGAGAGACGGCCGCTTGCCGCAAGGCCTTCGCCGAGGCGCACGATGCGGGAAAAGGCGTCGACGACGCGGAACTGACCCGGACGGGTGGGCTGGGCAATGAGGAGACGGCAATTGTTGGTGCCGAGATCGAGAGCGGCATAGAGTTCCTCCGGCCAGGCATGGTCGCAGGCCTGGCGATCCCCCTGAAAACCGGGATTGACAGGGCCATCCTGGCGGCCCTTGCGATTGGCGGCTGCGCCATTCTGCGTTTCGCGCGGAACCGATATGCGCGCCGTCTCTTCCACGCGGCTTTCCTGTTGCGGAGCACTGGAAGGCTTTGCCGATGTCAGCGGCCGGCCCTGCAGACCGCGCTTGCCGCGATGCTTGCGGCGATTGCGCCGGCTCGGCGCCGAATCACCGTCGGACCGGCCGGCATGCTCTGCCGCTGCGGCCTGTTCCATCACAGGAGGTTGAGGTGAACCGTTCTGCGCAACACCATGGCCGCCACGACGGCGGCGCTTGCGCTTGCGGGCCGGATTGCCGGCTGCATCTTCCATCGGGCGCGCAGGCTGTCCGGCACCGCCGGAATGCTCATGCGAAGCGGGATAAGCAGCGTTGCGGGATTGCCCGCCACGTTTGCCCTTGCGGCGCCTGGACTTCTTGCCGTCCTTGCGCCCTGCCGCCGACGCCCCGTCTAATTGCGGCTTGGCGCCGCCTTCGGGGTCTTCCACGTTCTTTTTCCATCGCGCCGCGCAAGTCCCTGAGGTATGCAGCAGGCGCTCATTCGATTTTTGCGTTGCCCCAAGAATATCAGCGCCCGCCGAAATCGCCAAATTCTTTTTTGGACAGGGGATTTGCAGCGGTTTCACCGCTCTCCAACCGCACCGATTTTTTTCAAAACAGGTATTTGCAATCCCCCGGCTTTTGTTTATAAGCGCCGCACACCAGCCGAACCGCCTGCCGGTTCGCTTATGCTGGGGAATAGTTCAATGGTAGAACAGCGGACTCTGACTCCGTCGATCTTGGTTCGAATCCAGGTTCCCCAGCCAATTCTCCCTAAATGCCCTTAAGTCCTTGATTTTCCAGTCTTGCCTGATATCGTTTTGGCATCATTGGCGACCTGATGCCCAGAACTTTAGCCCACAGGTGATGCCCACGCGCGAACGGCGTCGCAAGTGGCAGGCAAGGGCAACTATCCCATGGCGGTCCGCCACGACGTCGAGAACCTTATTCGCCGCGGTAACATCTTCTTCTGGCTCGCTCGTGTTTCCACTTCATTCGTGCGGTGCCAGCCGGGCAGCCGGCTTTCACTGAGCCTTCATTGTTCCGATCATAAAAAGGCCCAGGCCATCGGCAGAAAGCTCAACACGGTGATGGCCGAACTGAAGATGAAATCGAAGGAACCAATGTCCAAGGCGCAGCTTCAAAAGCTTTGCGAACACGAACAGGACGTGCTCGCGATGGGAACACATAAGGAATTCCAATGGCCTCCAACTAAGCCATTGAAATCATGTGAGAATCCACGCCACCAGGTAAGCCATTTTTGGACCTGTTACTTCGTTTGATAGCTACTCCCCACGAGAAAAAGTGAAGTCTTTACAGCAACTTGGCGCGTTTCCCCGTAGAAACCGTGTGAGGTCCTCCAGATCCCGAGAAGAGCCGGGACTCTTCAAAAAGACGGCTGGGGACCCTGTTCAACTGGCTCCGACAACGTTTGAAAAGAACTTGTCCCTCAGGCGCGCCGCAAGATTCTTCCCGTTGGCCACGTCGACGCTGCCGGTCTCGACTACCGTCTCCTGACCCGTGATCCGGAACTGCGCCTGGACACCCTCATTGGCGCCAAGCCCATCGTGATGGGGATAGAGCAGAGTCAGCTTGGGTGACTTATAGAGATGAGCGTAGGCCATCATCTGGTAAACATCACCCTGAGAAACACCCAGCTTCGGATCATCAATCCGTGCGGATATCCGTTTCCATTTCGTGTCGATGACATGGGCTACCTGTCCAGCCCGCCAGATCAGGATGTCGGGCTTGGTTTGAAACAAGGCGCGGTCGTTCTCAACAGAGGTGAGGCAGAAGAGCCGCCCACCCTGGAGCGTAACGCGGAACTCGGTTCCGGCGAGAGCGCGCGTGACAAGGCGTCCGATATACTCCTCAAAAAGAGCGTTCATCTCGAATAGGAGGGCACTCCCTTGTCCCGAGCCACTGCTAGTCGTCTGATATCGACTTCGCAAGAACAGTTGTGCCATGCCGAACAGATCCTGCCATGCGCGGTTTGTCCGGTCGATGATGACCTCTCGCCATTTCAGGGCTGGCACCGGAATATCTGTGATCTCGGCATAAACGAAGGCCAATTCGCGAAGGCGCTGCTGATTGGCCGCACTCCGCGACATCCTTAACACATGCGCCACGGCGGCCTTCATGATCTGATTGAGCGCGATGTCTTGCGATAAGTCATCGAAGCGACAAGCAAGGCGTCCGGGGTTCGAGGCATGACGAGTAAATTGACGCGGCACATCGAGCGTGCCGCGCAGTGCTGAAAGATCGTCCTCATGACCGAGATAGCGACGAGGCATACCGCGGCGGATCGCTTCGGTCAGCTTGTCACAGAATATCCGGATCAGGATCTCAAGAAGAGTCTGCCGCTGCCACTCGAGATCTGTAATCCGCCCCATTTCGATCTTCATATTCAATGCGACCGCGAGCATATGGACGAGACGCTTGCGGATCTGAGCGTTCTGCCGCTCAGCTCCTTCTCCTTGCAGAACTTCGATCTTTGGAAGGATTTCAAGGCTGCAACCCTTCGCAGCAATCACACCCACGACACCGCGGGCCCGTAGCTCGTGCCGCCGATCCTCTAGCACACCACCACCGCCCCGGCCGGCAAAAGGCGAAGTCTTGGTCAGCGCAACCAGCCGACTAGCAAGATGTGCTGGAATTGAGCCCTCCCCGTCGCCATGGGGTAACGTATCCCACTCCCGCACAGTGTAGGACGACATCAGGCTTCAAACTCCGAGAAATCGAACGAGTCTTTAACGCGCCAGCGTAGCTTTTCACCGGAGAGGTCGTCTTCGGCAATGCTCGCAGGAGCGGCAAGTCGCCGTGCCTCCAAAAACCGCGCTTGGCCTTGACCGGCGTCGCCAAGGACGGCGGCAACTTTAGACCAGTCCTCGTAGAAATACTCCGCCAGCAGCGGGATTACTTTGTGACGCATCACCTCCTCGACATCGCCACGTGTTGCACAGCCGGTAAAATAGGCGTGGCCAATCTGATGCTCCCTATCGAAGAGAAACTCGATCCGGTCGTTGATCGTGGTCAGGAGCTTCCGCAGATCAATCCCGCCCGTATTTATGGGGAGAACCAACGGGTTCGGCATCAATTCCCGGAACATAAACCGCCGGCGCAATGCTGTATCGAGAAGCGCAATGGATCGGTCGGCGGTATTCATCGTGCCGATGATGTGGAGGTTCGCTGGAACCGCGAAGGGCTTCTTCGAATAGGGCAACATGAGGCGGATCTCGTTCGGCATACCCAACCGCTTGTCGGGCTCCAAAAGCGTGATCAGCTCGCCGAAAACCTTCGAAATGTTTGCTCGGTTGATCTCATCGATGATCAAGACATGATCCCGTGCCGACTGACTGGCACGAGGTGTCTCATCACCAGAAACAATTGCTTCCAGCGCGTCCCAATCCACCAGTGACTGATTGAGCTTGTAAACTGAATGGCGTCTAAAAGCTCTTGCATAAAAGCGGCTTCGTTCTGTTCCGGCGTCTTCTCGCCAAAGCCACTCTACATGGCGGCGGTGCGGATGGTATGCTGCATCGGGGTCGTAGAAGTATTCACCAGTGACCCTGCCAAACGCCCGCATTCGATCACGTCCATCAGAGACCACGACATAGTCACCAACCTGCATGTCCGCCCTGAAAGAGAAGGTGATCACGACGTTTCCATCGTGGCCGGTCGCGTCGGGATCCTTCTTTGCTCTCCATTCAGCATGTATTTCATTGAAGTCGTCGAAACGTTCGTCAGACCAGTCAATGTCACCGCCCCAGCCCACATGGATGAGGTTGTTGTCTAGGCCAAATCGAATCCGGCGACGGTCCTGCTCAATTTGCCGATTCCCGAGTGCGACCTTGAACACGCGTGCAGAGCGGTCAAGCCTGCTCGGGGATCCCTCAGAGACCTGATCGAGCCGTGCGCGCTCGCTGATTCGCTTGAACACGCCGTCGTGGGATTTCAAACGAAACCCTGTACTAACTTCAACATCCTCGGGCCCCTCGCCGGCTTCATCGCCGCTGCTAGGCCGAAGGCCTTCGACAAATTCCTCGTAAGACATAGACTGGTGGAAGGTTACGAACTCGATCCTTCCCTGGCTGACCAAACGCCGATACTCGACCATCAGCGCATCACGCTTCTCGCCCCCCTGAAGCGCCACTGCTACCTGTTCCCCAAGACAAAGCCGGACGGCTTCCCATGCGGTGCGGTAGGTCTTGCCTGTGCCAGGTGGTCCATAGAGGATCAAGTTGGTTGCTGAACGCGTTGGCGATGTAGATTCTTCTGTCACGGTGGCCGCCTTCACTTGTGATGCGAGCTTATAGGTGAAAATGGTCGAGCTGCTGGGGTTCGGCCCACTATGGTTTGGCGGTGGCACTTGGGCCAACTGCTGAAACTTCTCGCCGCCGAGCGCTTGGCAGATTTTTGGAAAGGCGTCTTGCAGTCCTATGGCTGCGGCAAGATCGCCAGCCCGTATAGAGACCTCAAGCGCACCTTTTTCACGAGCTCGTTCGATGAAGTAATTCAGCGCGCATAGACGTATGCGATCCGCATCGCGTATGAGGTGGTCGTAGCGTTCAGGCGGAAGAACGGGCTTGTCATCTCGGTCCACAATAATGAACCCCGAGTTATGTAGCCGCGCTGCCGCATCTGATTGTTCCCAGCCTCCATTCAGTTGGGTCTTCTTTAAGAGAAATCCGACAATGGGCTTTGTTGGGTAGAGATGGTTCTCGCGATCGCGCGTGGAGCGCACCCAATAATCTCGCGGCTCATCAAAAACGCCGAAGATTTCCGCATGGGCACCGTGGTTCCGAAATGCTTCGAATTCATCGAAAGCAGCTTCTATGGCAGCGCGCGAGAAATGACTTGGCTGCTCGTTAGTGCCGCCCTCCGCCTGAATTCCTAATTCCCGAGCGATCTCTGGATCGAGCTCGTACCGAACGAGTTTTTGAGCCCCAAGCGTGAGGTAGTTGACTGAGCCTCCCGAGAACGCCTGGCAGCGAGCCGCAAGGCCATCGATCAACATCGCGCGCGCTACTTCCAGCCAAAGTTCCGTGTGAATGGCTTCGTCGGCCCGGTTGCTGGCGCCCTTCGGCTTTATTTTGAAGATTGATCTTCCTGTTCCACCATCCCTTACGGGTCGATACGGCAGCCCTTCGCGATCGTAAAAAACGAGCCGTCGATCTGTGGTGAGCAGGGTCATGTAAGGGTCTCCAAAGCACACAGGGTATTCACCAGTCGCATCTGCTCGACTGAACTACACTTCGCCTCGCGGAGCCTCGGGGCGCCGAAAACGAGAGCCAGCTCTTTCGCACGCGACACAGCCACGTTGATCCGGTTCAACGAAAACAGGAACTCCATGCCGCGCGAGTCTCCTCTGACGATGAAGCCGTCATCGATACGAGGCAGACCGGCGCTTCCTGTCTTGGAACTTGTCCACCGTGCCGACACGGATGGCATCGGGTAATGCATCCCGCAGTGCGTTGACCTGCGCGTTGTAAGGTGCAACGACGACGATGCCGCTCGCCCTTATCGGACGCGTGGTGCCCTCCTTTTCGGTCCAAGTACCGTCCAGCAGCTCGACAACGGCCGCATTGATGGCAGCGACCTCTTCGGCCGCGGTTTGGGCGTTTCCCTCATGCGGCACGGGCACCCAGAACGCCCCAGCCTCCGGGAACCGGGTGCCGCGCACGGCCTGACGCGCTGTGTCGGTGTGGCTTTCCAGCCGCCCTTCGTAATTCCCAAAAGCAAGGCCCAATTTGTCTCATTGCCTACGGGTGTCATCCGCGATAGCGGCAGACTCGCCGGCAGCCGCTCGCGTTCTTAAATAAATAAGTCGTTGGCGAGCCACGAAAATCGACTTCTCTTACTTGCGGGCTTCTGAACGTCTAATCCAATCTCCAACAAAAGGCTAACTGCTTCGCCTGAATTGGAAAAGCGTTCTGCCCGATTGCGAGACTACCTCACTTCGTTCGATGACAGCATGGGTGGTTAGAATTCGCTCGAATTCATGGACATCGTAATTCGGGAAGATGTCTTCCCTAAGTGCAAGCATGCGTTGTACGGTCGGGTCCGATTTCGGGACGAATTCGATTACGCCGGTGGGCGCCACCAAAAGAAACCACTGAACAAGTTGGTCTAGCGGCACGTTATGTGCAATTGCAAGGTGATGTTCAAACGCCAGCGCTAACAAGCCGTCAGCCTTCATCCTCTCGCTAAATCCTAAACGTTCAGTGCCCATCCAGCCTTGATTGGGCGAGGGGTTACGCGCATCAAGAAACAGAGGGAGTAAGTTCAGCTTTCGCGAGACAGCATTGTCACACGCGCGATCTAGTGCCTGGACATCGAAATCGAAACCAACAACTGATGTCGCACCTGATGCAAGTGCTCGTTCGGAGTATTCGCCGGTATTGCAACCCAGATCGATCACTGTCTTAGGTCCAGCTGCTCGGACATAATCCGCGATAAAGCTATGTTTCGCTTGGCGTTCGGCATCACGGTAGGTGTTAATTAAAGAATAATCAGCCCACACCGTCTTCTTCCTGTCGGCAGGTTGAAGACGCGAAATCCACGCGCGCATCTGTCGTACCATTGCCAAAAACGCTTGCTTCGGCAGCTTCCGTTCTTTTACCGAGAACCTTTTCTCCTCGCTGCTCGTTCCAGCTTGAAACTTATCCTGCAGAACGATGTTCGTTAGTACGTTCCAAGAGAGCTTCTTATGAATAGGCAGAATCCTCGCCAGATCAGACACCGCAATGCCTTCCATGGATCCACGATACCAAGCATTATGTGGAACATCCAAATAGGACCGCAAAAGTAGCGGGGTGAGGAACTGCTCGCAAAACTGACGATGGCCAGCCCAAAATTCGCCAGCTCGATAAGGCCGAATTGAAAGATGGTCGATAAAAATCGGATTTGTGCCCACGAATTGCACATTATACGCCGTGGCGTCTGAAAGTGTAAACCCCCTGTCTAGGAGATCCAAGTGCAAATCAAGATGGAATAGCGCCGCAATTTTCAGGAGCTGAAATGACCATTCATAAGGGTGCGTGATCCAAGGGAGCCGCTCAACTTCCAAGACGGTCACGCTACCATCGCTACTAGGTTGTTCGTCGAGGATACGAACCAATCGGCGGTCATCGCACAACCATGTGAGAATACCGGCCGCCTTGGCTGCATTATAATCAGCGGCGCCGTGCTTTGTTACGGCGCGATACAACCTGTCGCCACGCTGAAACACATAACCAGCAGGATCACGAAAGGAACCGGCAATTCGAACGCCGTCGACTGAAGTTGCTCCAAGCATCACAGTTACCTATCAGCGTCGCTCTTCCTTGACTTGCCGCGGCCGCTGAAAAAGACCTTCACACGCTGAAAATAAACTGACAGCGTCGCAAACCCCATTGCGATGCCCCCGATTACAACCTGTAAAATCATGCTCCCAGTGCCGGGGTCAAGATAGGCGTGCGCCTGATTGGTAAATGCGATCAGGAAAAGCCAGCCCGAGAGGGCGACTGTTATTTTATTTTTCATCAGCTACTCCTTGGGGTGGAGTCAGCTTGTTACATCAACAGGCCGCCCGTGTCTGTCACAAATCCGTCACACCTTTGTCCCGACAATCTTCTGTATGCGCACATTTTTCAGACTTTTGACAAGCCCCAGAGCCGACTGCTTCTTGATGTCGGTTTTCCCTGCACCAAGCTCTCGATCGACATCTCGGGGCCGAGGCTTTCCAAAAAAAACAGCCGAGTTGGGTGGTTGGAGAACCAGACAGGGATTGTTTCGTAATCGCGGAACGAGTAGTTGTCCGCGATTGAAAGGCCGATGCGCTTCTGTGCAGAGGACTATTACGAGTGCAGCCAGCAACTGCTAGTGGTTTGCAAAACTTTGTGAGTTCAGGCGTGATTCAACATTATCCTACTAGTTTGCTTTCAGCGGCGCGCATCCTAGTCCGCAATGGTGGTCTGCTGTGGGAGCTAACCAAGCGGGATTTCATTGGGCGCTACAAGGGGTCCTTTCTCGGGCTTGCATGGTCGCTATTCAATCCGTTGTTGATGCTCACTATCTATACATTTGTTTTTGGCGTCGCTTTCAAGGCGCGGTGGGGAACCGCAGGTGATGATAGCAGGTCGAACTTCGCAATCGTTTTATTTTCGGGACTTATCGTCCATGGTCTATTTGCGGAATGCCTTATTCGATCGCCCACTTTGATCACGAGCAATCCGAATTATGTGAAGAAAGTCGTATTTCCCTTAGAGATCTTACCTCTCGTTAGTCTCGGGTCGGCGCTTGGCCATTTCCTGGTGAGCCTGCTGGTCCTCATCGTTTTCTGCGTGATCTCAGGAACAGGGCTTCACCCAAGTGGGATCTTGCTACCGATCGTCCTTTTGCCGATGCTCCTGATCGTCCTCGGCCTTAGCTGGTTTTTCGCATCACTCGGCGTCTATCTTCGAGACTTCGTACAGGTTATAGGCATGATTAGCACTGTCCTTCTTTTTTTTGCTCCAATCTTCTATCCAATAAGTTCGCTCCCCCCGTTTTATCAGGGGCTGTTGATTTTCAATCCGATTACCCTTCCCGTCGTTCAGGTTCGTGGCTTGCTGCTATGGGGAGAAGCAATTAATTGGAGTGCCTGGGCGGCAAGCATGGTCGTCGGACTGGTTATCTTTTATCTGGGCTTTGCCTGGTTTCAAAAAACCCGAAGGGGCTTTGCAGATGTCCTTTAGTGGGTCGGTGATCTCTGTGGGTGGGCTTTCCAAACGGTATGATATCTACGACACGCCGCGCGATCGGCTTAAGCAGCTTATCATTCCACGGCTTGCTAAAGCCGCCGCGAGGTTCCGGTTCGCAAAACGGGAGATAGCTCGGCAATATCACCGCGAGTTTTGGGCCCTCCAAGATTTGTCGTTTCAGGTAGCACGAGGAGAGACCGTCGGCATTATCGGACGCAATGGAAGTGGTAAGAGTACACTACTTCAAATCCTTGCCGGTACACTGGCACCAACTTCAGGGGAGATCAAAGTAGAAGGACGTGTCGCTGCACTTCTCGAGTTGGGCAGTGGGTTCAACCCTGAATTTAGTGGAAAGGAAAATGTCCTTCTTAACGCCAGGATTCTTGGCCTGAGCCGAGAACAGATCGAAGCTCGTTATGCCGAAATCGTGGCCTTTGCTGACATTGGGGATTTCATAGACCAGCCAGTGAAAACGTACTCAAGCGGCATGTTCGTTCGATTGGCATTCGCTGTGCAAGCACACATTGATGCTTCAATCGTCATCATCGATGAGGCGCTTGCAGTTGGTGACGTGTTTTTCCGCCAGAAGTGCTACGCGAGATTGGAGGAAATTCGCGCCTCAGGTGCGGCAGTTCTGCTTGTCTCACATGCAATGACGGATATTGAGCAGTTTTGTGATCGAGCGATCTTGCTGGATCGAGGGAAAGTGAGCTTTATCGGGGAATCGGCTGAGGCAGCTAAGCGCTACTATCAGCTTCACCAATCTAGCCACCCGGTTGCCGTTTCTCCGCCCCAGCTTGATAAGGCGCAGAGTGAGAGACTACTTGCGCCGACAAGCATGGAGTATTGGCCCGATGATGCCTGCTTTATCGACGCAACAAACACGACGCAGATTGGCAACGGGTGGGCAAAGTGCCTTCGTTACGCTGTGTGCGACAGCACGGGCAGGCGTTGCGTGAGTTTCGCTCAAGGTGACGAAGCTACATTCTATTATGAGTTCCTAACGGAAGAGCCTATATCTGTTCCTCTCGCCGGTATTGTCTTGCAAAACGAGCGCGGCATAAACGTACATGGCAAGGGGTCTTTGGAGTATCGTGCCTCCACACCCGATCATTTACCCGCGGGGACGCTAATCCGCTGCCGTCAGAAGGTGGAACTCAAGTTAGAGCTAGGTGAATACACGTTTGAAATTGGGCTCGCTACGATCGATTCAAACACCTACAAAAATATGGGTGAATTGAGCCATGAGAAGATCTTCTCGAATGTCGTACGCCTCTGCCATTTGCCAAAAGCGGGTCTGGTTGCCATCGGTTGGCGCGCCACCCACGAAGGTGCACCATTAACGCACCATGGAATCGCTGACTTGCCGGGAAATTTTGAATTTGCGTTTGGAGCAGGCAATGCAGGCTAATGTGTCGACAAAAATTCTGAAGAGTGCAGAAGTGCTTGAGGGGTATGACGCTGTCGCGGAGTTATATCCATACATTCCGCCGTTGAGTCACTGGCGTGCTTGGGAATATGCTGCGTATAGGCATCATAGGATTCAGGGACGTATCCTCGACGTGGGCTGCGGCGATGGCCGATATTTTAAGCTAATATGGCCAGAGGCCGACAATGTGGTCGGGGTCGACATGGATTCCGCCGTCGCTGAGAGAGGGCGAACAAGCGGCGTATATCGCGCAGTTCACACGACCGCGGCAGATCGAATACCTGAACGTGACTCGACCTTCGACAGTGCGTTTGCTAACTGCTCCCTTGAGCATATGGACAATATTGACGGTGTATTAGGCGAGATTGCAAGGTGTCTTAAACCTGGTGGTACCCTTTCCTGCAGCGTCGTTACCAATCGATTTGTTGAGTGGTCCCTTCTCCCCGCAATGGTGTCAGAGGCAGGGTTCGAACGGGCAGCGCAAAAACTGCAATCTGATTTTTTGGACTATCACCACTTAGCAAATCCCCTTCGGGTCGATGCCTGGGTTGACTCTTTTAATCGCGCCGGGCTGTTCGTTGATGAGCACATCCCAATCCTTCCTCGGTTTAACAGCGGCATCTGGGTTCTAATGGACAGCCTTTGGCACGTTCAGAAAAAATCGGGGGGTGAGTTTGGGGACGTCATTCACCCGATTCTGGCATCGAACCCGAAATTTCCAAATGCTTTTCGGAAGATATTCGAAGGTTTGCTGGAGATGGAGGTGGATTGGACAGACTGCACTGGTGCGGTCTTCGCAGTTAGGAGAGTGAGTTGATGGGAAATCGGCTTTGCTGGTGTGGAAGCCATGAAACCACACGGTTCAGTGATGAGTATGTGCGGTGCGCCGAATGCGGCACCCTGATCTCGGTGGTTGGCTTGTCTGACGACGAATTGAAAGTCGATGATGACGAAGGGGCTTTTTACGGGAAACAGTATTGGCTCGAACATCAGAGTAAAGACCTGGGATTCCCCAACATTTTCGAACGGGCTCACAAAGATCTCCTCGACCGAAACCTGCACTGGTTGCGAGCCCTACTGAGGTATAAAACACCGCCGTCAGCGGTTCTTGAGCTAGGGTGTTCACATGGCAGCTTCGTCGCACTTCTTCAACAATCGGGCTATGACGCTGCAGGTATTGAGATGAGTCCGTGGGTCGTCGAGTTTGCCAAGACGACGTTCGATATTCCGGTCTTTGTCGGGCCGGTGGAAGCGATGGGTTTTGGTGATCGTAAATTCGACGTTGTCGCATTGATGGACGTCCTGGAACATTTGCCCGATCCCGTAGGGACTATGCGCCGGGCCCTTGAACTTCTTAGCCCTGGAGGAATTCTACTAATTCAGACGCCCCAGTTTAAGGAGGAGATGACTTATGAGGCGCTGTTGGAAACGAATGCTCCTTTTCTCGAACAATTCAAGTCCAACGAACACCTTTATCTCTTCACTGAGAAATCTGTTGCTATGCTCTTTCAACAGCTTGGCGCCCAGCATATCCAATTTGAGCGGCCGATATTCCACCAATACGATATGTTTTTCGTAGTAAGTCGTGATCCAATTTCCACCGTGGCAGAGGAAATTCAGGCGGAGAAATTGGAAACGCCTAGTGGGCGGTTTGCGCAAGCGCTTCTTGCACAAAGTAATGAAATCGAAAAATTATCGGCCCACATAAAAATCATTGATGCAGATAGAGAGGCCCGTCTTCAGCAAATCCACACGCTTACCAAGATGATCCACGATCTTCAAAGCGTTCCGAAGACCTAAGTACAAATATGCCGTCATTAAGAATTCCGAAAATCTCTATTGTGACGCCTTCCTTGAATCAGGGAAGGTTTCTACAAGATTGCATTGAGTCGATCCGTGCTCAGAACTGGCCGGATTGTGAGCATATCATTATCGATGGCGGCTCGACCGACCAAACTATGGATATAATTAGGAAAAATGAGAGGTGGCTAACGAGCTTCGTAAGTGAAAAAGACGATGGCGCGGCAGACGCAATCAACAAAGGCATAGCAAGATGTCGGGGCGACATTATCGCGTGGCTTAATGCTGACGACTTCTATTTGCCAGGAGCCTTCCAGGCAGTAGCAGATGCATTTTCGAGAGACCCGGGTGCAAGTTTCTGGTTCGGAAACGGCATCCGAGTTGACGAACGAGGCGTTGAAAAGGCAGTCTTCAATAAAAACGCTATTCGCTACGACCGTCGCGCCCTTGTTGAAGGCTTGGACTATATCCTCCAACCTGCTGCCTTCATAAACCGGCGGGTCCTCGATCAAGTTGGTCTCCTCGATACTAGCCTGCGTTGGAGCTTCGATTGGGACCTTTGGATCCGGCTTGGGGGCCATTCGCAGCCTGCGGTTATTGATACCCAACTAGCGGCATCACGAGAATGGGATGAGACACTCACCTCCAACGGCGGCTTCCGTCGGGCGGAAGAACTCCGACGTTTGGCAGAGCGCCATAGTGGCCAAGCAATGACGCCTGGTGCCCTGTGCTACTGGCTCGACAGTATTAGCTCGTTCATGGCCCAATCATCGGCAACTTTCGGCCGTGGTACGTCAGCCGCCGTTTTCGAATTATGGCGTGAGGTGCAAAAGGATATGCAAAGCTTGAATGTTGATTCGTCAGGAAATCCGTCGCCGGACGCGGCGGCTGCATCAATCGCAGGGGACCGCAATTCTTTTGATCGAAAGCCGCTGACGATAGGAGTTGATCTTTATCCATTAATCGCGGGGGTGTCCGGCGGAATTGTGCCTTGGGTGCAGGGAGTCTTAAGGGAGTTGGCACGTCTCTTTCCCAATGATAGGATTTTGTTGTTTCACCGACCCGGCCAGCCGCCTTTGCACGTCGAAGGAGCCAACGTAGAGTACGTGCCGTTAGACGATCATCCAGTCCATTTTTATGGTGAGATGACCCGCCACTGCGAAAGTATCGGTGTTGAAGCTGTTATTCGAACCTACCCGCAGGAACAGCATCCTAGCTTCCCATTTACGCGACAGATATTCGTAATCCCTGATATTCAGCACGAATTCTTTCCCGAATTCTTTTCAAAACAGGTTCTTGCGGTTCGCCGTCGTGCCTTCGCGTACGCGCTTTCGTGCGGAGGAGCGATAGCCACAATGACGGAGCATTCACGCGAAACAATGGTCAGCAACAGCTGGACATTGACAGACGACGTGTTTTTGATGCCCGCGGCCCTGCCTGAAGAACTTCGCGAAACGGCGAGCGATTCCGACCTGCCGGCCGCCGCCGCTGCTTTTCAGCAGTACTTTTATATGCCTGCGAACCTGTGGCCGCATAAGAATCATCGCCGTCTTTTTGAGGCGTTCAAACTGGCGTTTCCGCATCTTCCTCCCAACACCGGGTTGGTACTGTCGGGAAATCCCGAGGGTTTGAACGACATTCTGAAGGATTTCGAAGATCTTCCAATCATTCATCTTGGGTTTGTCCCCCATCGCCAAGTTGCAGCCCTCTTTAGTCGGGCGATCGCGCTTGTATACTTCTCCCTTTTCGAGGGCTTCGGGATGCCGCTGCTCGAGGCATTTCACCATGGCACGCCCGTTCTTTGTAGCAACGCCACGTCCTTGCCGGAGGTTGGTGGAGACGCTGCCCTGTTCTGCGACCCGACGGATACGCAGGCTATGGCGGAGCTAATGCAGCGCATAACCGCCGAGCCAGGGTTACGCGAAGTGCTCTCGGAGAAGGCCAGGTTACGCGTTTTAGCTTATAATTGGACTAAGCCTGCGCAGGAGTTGCGAGGAGCTCTTGATCGTGTCGCGCGCAATCCGGTAGAGTACCCGGAGAGGCAGCCACTCGTCAGCATTGTTATGCCGACGAGGAATCATGCACAATTTATCCGGCAATCGATCGACAGTGTACTCAGCCAGAGCTATGCAAACATCGAACTGTTGGTAATGGACGGGGCTTCGACGGATAACACCGTAGAGATTTTGAAGGAGTATGGGGATCGAATCCGATGGATCTCTGAACCAGATAAGGGCCAGGCAGACGCCATCAATAAAGGGATGGAGCTACTTCGTGGTGACGTCCTCGCGTATCTGAATTCGGATGACATTCTATTGCCCGGTGCTGTCGCGCGTGCAGTCCGATATTTCGGGGACCATCCGGAGTGCGATATGGTCTACGGAAACGCGGATTATATTGATGTTAACGGAGTCGTTACGGGCAGTTACACTACTGCTGAATATACTTTTGAGCGCTTAATGCACGATTGCTGCGTTTGCCAACCCGCGGCCTTTTGGAGACGTCGTATTCTCGAAAGGATTGGACCGTTTGACGCGTCGCTGCAAACCGCGATGGACTATGAATACTGGCTGCGTATGGCAACATCGGGGGCGATTATCCACCATACCATAGAAAAGCTGGCGCAATCTCGGTTGCACGAAGAAGCCAAAACTTTGGCGATGCGCGGAAAGATTTTTGAGGAGGTGTTCGCAATCTGCGAACGCCACGGCGGCTATGTCAGCTTCAGTTATTTTCTTGGTCTGTGGTCTTACCGTTTCTATGAGGCGTGGCGCGGCGGTAGTGTATTGCGTCGGATAGCGCCACGCGCGTATAAGCTCGCAGCGCTTGGCCATTTTTTCGGGCAAATAATGCGGATCGGCATGGACCGCAAGAAGACTGCCTACGTCGGCCGAACCCTTTTTGGCGTAGTTGAAAACAGGTCACCGTCGATCGGCAAATTGATCCGCAGAATGTGGGCAAACTCAACCACTTTGCGGCAGCGATTCCGGTGAGGCACTTATGAGAGAACTTTCCCACGTTGGGGATCAGCACGAATGAAGAGAGCACTTATCACCGGGATCACTGGTCAAGATGGCTCATACTTGGCTGAGTTATTGCTCGAGAAGGGATACGAGGTTTTTGGCTTCGCTCGCCAAGAGAGTTGGTATAGGCCGAACTGTGCAAGTCACCTCGCGGGCAGAGTTCGGTTACTTTTTGGCGATTTAATAGAAGGTGTCGACATTGCGAATGCAGTGCAAGACGCGCAGCCCGATGAGATCTACAATCTCGCATCACAATCTCGGCCTGGCGAATCTTGGGCCCGTGCCCCGGAAACTCTGCTAGTCAACGGGTTGGCGGCAACCAGGCTCTTTGAAGCCGTTCGCCATAACCGACCATCAGCACGTGTGTACCATGCTTCGTCATCAGAAATGTTTGGGCGGTTGTCAAAATCGCGACGACAGGACGAAACGACGTCCTTCGCTCCCGTCAATCCTTATGCTGCCGCAAAGGTCTATGCACATCACATGGCCTCGATTTACCGAGATAGTTATGATCTACATATTGCGTGCGGCATACTTTTCAATCACGAAAGCGAGCGTCGACCACTACACTTTCTCACTCAGAAAGTTGCCTACGGTGCGGCCTGTGCGGCCTTGGGGATTAAAAACTCGCCGCATAGGAACGAGCGAGGGCGCCCCATAGTCGAGGCTGGAAAGCTCGCACTGGGGAACTTGGCTGTCGCTCGGGATTGGGGGTATGCGCCCGATTTTGTTCGTGCGATGTGGCTAATTTTGCAGCAGGATCAACCGCTTGATTTTATCATTGGTACCGGTGAATTGCGCACTTTGACTGAATTATGTGAGGTGGCGTATCAAAGCGTGGGTTGCGATTGGCGGGAATGTGTATTAAGCGACCCTGTTTTGGTCAGGCCATTGGAGCCAGGTCATGTTTTGGCCGACGCCTCAAGAGCTAGAGAAGTCCTTGGCTGGTACCCAACAGTCAGTTTTGAAGAAATGGTGGCACGAATGGTGAGCGCACAGATGGTGCGTCTCAAGCCACTTTTAGATAGCGGAGAGATAGCGTGAAAAAAGCTCTAATCACCGGCGTAACCGGCCAGGATGGATCATATTTGGCCCAGCTACTTCTCGGCAAAGGGTACGAGGTTCACGGCGTTAAGCGCAGAACATCCTTGTTCAACACGGATCGTATTGATCATCTTTACGTTGACCCACATGAAGCTAATCGAAAATTCATTCTTCACCATGGAGATCTAACTGACTCTTCGAGTCTAATTCGAATAATTCAGCAGGTTCAGCCGGACGAGATCTATAACCTCGCCGCGCAATCGCACGTGGCGGTCTCGTTCGAAGAACCGGAATATACTGCCAATTCAGATGGCCTTGGAGCGCTCCGAATTCTGGAGGCTATTCGAATCCTGGGACTTGAGAAGAATACACGATTTTACCAGGCGAGCACGTCGGAGCTGTATGGTCTTGTACAGGAAATTCCTCAGCGAGAGACAACACCTTTCTATCCTCGCTCGCCTTACGCCGTTGCCAAACTTTATGCCTATTGGATCACCATCAATTACCGTGAGGCATACGGGATGTACGCATGTAATGGCATCCTGTTCAACCATGAGAGCCCGGTCCGTGGCGAGACATTTGTTACCCGAAAGATCACTCGCGCGTTGGCGCGGATTAAACTTGGGCTTCAAGATTGTCTCTATCTAGGAAATCTTGATGCTAAGCGTGACTGGGGCCATGCTAAGGACTACGTTGAAATGCAGTGGCTAATGTTGCAGCAAGACCAGCCTGAGGATTTCGTGATCGCGACCGGCGTGCAATATAGCGTAAGAGATTTTGTGAATGCTGCGGCTGCTGAAATCGGATTCAATGTAACATGGAAAGGCGAGGGGATCTCGGAACGAGGCTTCGACGAAAATGGCAATTGTATTGTTTCAGTGGATCCTCGTTATTTTCGTCCTGCCGAAGTTGAAACGTTGTTAGGTGATGCGAGTAAGGCCCGGGACAAACTTGGGTGGGTGCCGCGGATATCATTTGAAGAGCTCGTATCTGAAATGATGCGCGAGGACATGAAATCTGCAGAGCGCGACGAAATTGTAAAGAAGCATGGCTTCAACACCTTTAACTACCACGAGTAAGCGATGAAAAGAGACGCCAAGATTTATGTTGCTGGCCATCGTGGCATGGTCGGATCGGCTATCGTGCGGAAACTTCACGAGCGCGGATATTCGAATGTAATAGGTCGTTCAAGCGGCGAACTTGACCTTACGCAACAGACCGCCGTCAATGAGTTTATGGCGTTTGAAAAGCCAGATTACGTATTCATGGCGGCTGCCAGGGTTGGAGGTATTCACGCAAACAACACATATCGTGCCGATTTCATCTATGACAACCTAATAATCGAAGCGAACATCACCAAAGCTGCCGCCCAGGCCGGTGTGACTCGCATGCTGTTCTTGGGATCGAGCTGCATCTACCCACGTGACTGCCGCCAACCCATTCGGGAGGAGGATCTCTTAACCGGCGCCTTGGAGGCGACGAATGAGCCGTACGCTATCGCTAAGATCGCAGGGATAAAGCTCTGCGAGAGCTTTAATAGACAATACGGCACAAGTTATGTCTCAGCGATGCCAACTAATCTGTTTGGCCCCAATGACAACTACGATTTAGAGAACGGCCACGTTTTACCAGCGCTAATCAGAAAGGCACATGAAGCCAAGTTACGAGGTGATAGCACGTATACGGTATGGGGTTCTGGCCATCCCATGCGTGAGTTTCTTTATGTGGACGACATGGCGGATGCCTGCATATTTCTTATGGAAAACGACGAAATACGGGATGGGTTGTTCAATATCGGAACTGGTCGAGATGTGACGATCCGGGAACTGGCTCAAGCAGTAATGGAGGTAGTCGGGTTCGCTGGAGAGATTGTCTTCGATTCAACCAAGCCCGATGGCACGCCGCGGAAGTTACTTGATGTTAGCAAGATGCGCGAAATGGGTTGGCAGGCGAAGACGGATTTACGCGAGGGAATTGCTCTCGCGTATGCCGACTTCCTAGCTCGACAAAACGGGGGTTGAGCTGGAAGATTGTATCATCACGGTCGCGGTTCCGTCTTTCAACCAGGGCAGGTTCCTCGATAAGGCCCTCGCATCCATTTTTGAGCAAGAGATACCGGTGGAAGTGTTCGTACTTGATGGTGGATCTACCGACGACACGCTCGAAATTATATCTCGGTGGAGACATCGCCTAGCCGGGTTCAGAAGCCACCGTGATGATGGTCAAGCTGCTGCTATCAACGAGGGCATTCAACAAGGGCGTGGGAAATTCGTTTGCTGGCTAAACAGCGACGACTGGTTTCTACCTGGAGCACTTTCGCGCCTAGCCTCCTTCGCCGAAGCCAATCCAGCCGCGTCAATGGTGTATGGTCGATGTTTAAATTACGTAGACAAGAATAGGGTCTTTAACAATGTTTGGGTCGAACCGTTCAACGAGAGTCGGTTAGCTGTTAGGTGCATAATATCTCAACCGGGTGCTCTCATCCGCAGAAGCGCATGGGAACGCGTGGAAGGTGTTGATCCGAACTTGACTATGACAATGGACTACGACCTGTGGTGGCGGTTGTATAAGACCGTTGGTCCCCCGCTATTCTTCGACGAATTAGTAGCTGTAAACCGCGTGCATTTTGAAACGAAAACTATGACTCAGCGGCGGCTCCATTATCAAGAAGCGATCGCGACCGTTCGCCGACACCACGGGAGCGTGCCGTTAAAGTGGTGGCTAGCACAACCTTACTCTGTATGGTTTAAGTCCTTCCTGCGTCGCTTGCAATCGTAGTCGCGCTTCGCATTGAGGTAAGCGCTGTTTTCAGGCCACGGCTTTGAGTTCGGGCTTTGCGGCATAGGCCCAAGGCAGCAGGTCGTCGATCTGGTTATTTGGATGCCCGGCGACGATCTTGGTGAGGACGTCTGAGAGATAGGCCAGTGGCTCGACATTGTTAAGCTTTGCAGTTTATACCGACCGGCGGTAAGCGACAAGCTGACCCCATCTGGCGTCGGTAGCGTTGGCCGCTGTATTTCGGACAGACGATTCACAAACTGTGAGCTTCTATGTCTGCGCCTAGCTCTGGATGTTGGTTTCCACGCAGAACTGAGCCGGTTAGGCGCATAGTTTCCATTGAGAATTGAGCCATGTGACCTTCCCTCCAACGCGGTGAGCGGCGGGGGCAACGGAGTGATCCACATGGGACTTTTAAACATCATCCGCCGGATGGCGCTGCGCGAGAGTAACCGGTGTTCCGCTCCCACGTTGTCTTTCCTGCCCTGATCTGTGATCGCCTTTCCATGGACGAGCAACGGGAGTTTCTCCATGGAGACTACATTGGAGGTTCTCACAACCAGGAAGTCTGGACGTGAGGTTCACCGGCGTTGGCCGGATGACGTGAAGGCGCAGATCGTTTCGGAGAGCCTTCGGCCCGGCGCGATGGTAAGTGAGGTCGCAGAGCGGCATGGGTTGAAGCCGAACCACCTCTCCACTTGGAGAACGATGGCGCGGCAGGGCAAGTTGCTTCTGCCCGCACCCGAAGACCCGATGGAGTTTGCAGCGGTAATCGTTGATCCGCCCGTTTCGGAGCCGCCGATCAAGAAACCCAGTCGCGCCGAGATCATCGTCGTGACGTGCCCCCGTCAAATTAGGCCACTTGGAACTGGAATTCCACTTATGATCCCTGTTGGGCAGAAGAGGAGAATTCGATGAAGGCCTCGAAGTTTTCGGAAGCGCAGATCGCCTTTGTTCTGAAGCAGGCGGAGGATGGGACGCCGATCGGTGAGGTCTGCCGCAAGGCAGGAATTTCGGACGCGACCCTTCTACAATTGGCGCAAAAAATATGCCGGTCTGATGCCGTCAGAGATGAAGCGGTTGCGGCAGCTCGAGGAGGAGAACGCCAAGCTGAAGCGGATTGTTGCCGACCTGTCGCTGGACAAGGCGATGCTTCAGGACGTGCTGTCAAAAAAGCTCTGAAGCCTGCCCGCAAGCGCAAGCTTGTCGACACAATCAAGGCAGACTGGAAGGTTTCTATCCGGCGCGCATGTTCGGTGCTGAAGATTGACCGGTCGCTTTATGTCTACAAGTCCAGGCGCGGCGAGCAGGCCGAGTTGAAGCTGAAGATCAAAGACATCTGCCAGACACGGGTGCGTTACGGTTATCGTCGCGTTCATGTCCTGCTCAAGCGCGACGGGTGGCCCGTCAATCCGAAGAGAATCTATCGTCTTTACAAGGAGATGGACCTGCAACTCCGCACAAGGTTCCCAAGCGTCGGGTCAAGGCGAAGCTGCGAGCCGACCGGACGGAGCCGACCCATTCCAATCACGTCTGGGCGATGGATTTCGTTCATGACCAGTTGGCCACCGGGCGCAAGATCCGGGTGTTGACGGTGGTCGATACCTTCTCGCGCTTCTCACCAGCAGTCGATGCACGCTTCAACTACCGGGGCGAGGACGTGGTCCAAACGCTCGAACGAGTATGCCGGCAAGTCGGTTATCCGGCGTCCATTCGTGTCGATAATGGCAGTGAATTCATCTCCCGAGATCTTGATCTGTGGGCCTACCACAAGGGTGTCGTGCTCGACTTCTCGCGCCCAGGCAAGCCGACGGACAACAGCTACATCGAGAGTTTCAACGGCAAGTTCCGGGCTGAGTGCCTGAACGCTCACTGGTTCATGAGCCTTGACGACGCGCGCTTGAAGATGGAGGATTGGCGTAGAGACTACAATCCTGTTTCATAACACCCATCTTTCTATGTCATTGAAGGGAATAGGCTTTCCTGATCTGGAGGCGATCCCGCGGGGTGGCGAGGGTTCTTCCGGGCACGATCGAGGATCTGACGTGCTTGTGGGGTCGCGAGTTTGGAACGGCTGAAGATCCATGGGCCATCGGGTAGCGGATGAACCCCCTCAATATCGCCAGCCTCGGCCGCCAGACGCAGCGTCTTTGGCGTTATCCCGAGTAACTTCGCCGCACCGCCCAGATTAAGCCATGGCTCGACCCCGTCGATCTGCGGACGGAAGACCGGAATCTTGCGATATGACCTCAGCGCGGTGACCCGCTCCCGTGTCCAGCGATTGCCATTGCCGGTCGTCAATCCGTTGCGATTGAGGACACCGGCAATCACGTCGTCATTGGCGATCAAGATGAGCTGTCTCACAGCGTCGACAATGTCGTCAGGGGTCGCGTTTCTTTGGCCACGGCGTCGCTTCGGCAGGCGCAGCTCGGTGTGGACGCCTCCAACCCAATGAATGACGAGGACGATCTCAGAGGTTCCATCATCGAGATCGGCGACCACTTCATTGATGAGCGTGCGCACGATGCGCTTCTTCAGTCTTGCATCGGTTGTCGGCGCCGTCCAGACGGTGCGAAGGTTTCCCGCAAGTGCGGTTACCTGTGATGCGGACATAGGGAACGGCTGCGGCGTAACTGTCCGATGTTTGGCAATCTTGGCCTCGATCTCGCCGACGCCAGTCAGCGCCTTGTTCCAGCGCGCCTCCAGCTCCGACGTTACATGTATGGACGGCCTCCGCGTGGCAAGGGGCAAGTTGGTGTTTCTGGCGGATTGGTCGGGTGCAGGCATGTATTCGGCCTTTGATTGCGGCGTGTTCATGCCGCTGGCCCTGATGTAGTCCGCGGATCGGATCCCAGACAGGTCAACGCGCTTTCAAGCGACACCCACTGATCGGGTTTCTCCAATCCCGGCTCGACCGTTCGCCATCACACCATCAGCACCTCACCAACTTCTGAATTGTCCCGAGTTATCAAAGGGCGGGGGCAGCCTCAAAGCGCCTGCCCGTCGCCATCAACGCCCAGACGATCCGCGCCATCTTGTTTGCCAAAGCAACAGCGACGATGTTGTACGGCTTCTTCGCCAGAAGCTCGGCAGCCCAACGCGTCGGCGCCGTTTTGCCGTTCCGGCTGAAGCGGAGGACCGCGTGCGCCCCGACGACGAGAAGCCGGCGGAGATAGGGATCGCCTTGTTTGCTGATCCTTCCGAGACGGTCTTTGCCACCCGATGAGTTCTGCCGCGGTACGAGGCCTATCCACGCCGCCAATTGTCGGCCGGATTTGAAGAGCGAGGCGTCTGTCACTGTCGCGGCAATTGCGCTGGCAGTGATCGGGCCAATTCCAGGGATCGTCTCAAGGCGACGGCTCAGTTCGTTCGAGCGATGCCAGGCATGAATTTGGCGATCCATCTCGCTGACTTTCTCGTGCACCTCCCGTAACTGCCCGACCAGCAAGAGAAGTGCAGACCGCGCAAGCGGCGGGATGACATCGTGATCACCATCTTCGACCAACGCGATAAGCTTTCCGACGCCGGCAATGCCTTGTCGCGTCACGACGCCGAACTCGGCCAAGTGGCCGCGCAAGGCGTTCACAAGCATTGTCCGCTGCCGGATCAAAAGCTCGCGGACCCGATGCAGCATCAGCACACTCTGTTGCTCTTCGCTCTTCACCGGAACGAAGCGCATAGTTGGCCGCGTCACCGCCTCGCAGATGGCCTCGGCGTCGGTCGCATCGTTCTTCTGCCGCTTCACGTAAGGCTTGACGTAAGACGCCGGCATCAACCGAGCCTCGTGACCCAGTGCCATGAGAACCCGAGCCCAGTGGTGTCCGGTCGCGCAGGCCTCGATTCCGATTAGGCACGGCGGCAATGCCTTGAAGAATCCAACGACATCGTCGCGGCGAAGCCTGCGGCGGCACACGATCGCGCCAGCACCATGGACTCCGTGAACCTGAAATACCTGCTTAGCGATATCCAGACCAATTGTGGTAACTTTCTCCATGGACGCCTCTCCTGATGTGGCTTCGACTGCCACACTTTGGCATATTGCGATGCCGGGAGCGGAGGCCGTCCACCACATCAGGTCAACCTTGATGGATTCGCATGGCCTGTCCCATTCAATGAGGAGCCTGACCTAATTTTCGTACAACTTGACATAATGGCTCGCCATATCAGCTGCCCTGAACTTTTCAAGATAGGCATCTCTGGCCTGACGGCCGAAACGAAGACTCTCTCTCTGGTTTTCGCCAAGGCGTGTGATAGCGGTCGCAAGGTCCACGGGATCGTTCGGCTTCACGACCAGACCTGTTTTTTCATGGGTATTGACGAAACTCGTCCCGGTGCCAATCTCGCAAGAGATCATCGGTTTGCCGAACATAGCAGCCTCCACTAACGAAAGGCCGAATGCTTCAGACCGCAAATGTGAGGGAAAAACGAAGCCGGTGCTCAATTCTAAAAGCGCAGTTTTGTCGGCATCCGGCAGCGCGCCCAGGAAATGGACATTTTCCAACCTATGCTCTCTGGCATACGCCTTCAAGGATACCTCCATCGGCCCCCCGCCTATCAAAAGGATATCAAGCTTAGTTTGCCGAGCAGCCTTGAGCAGTATGTGAACGCCCTTGTAATACCGGAGAACTCCAACAAAAAGGAAAAATGGCTGAGGAAATTTCTCCCTCCAATGCGCCTTCAAGGCCTCAGAGGCGCGTGGATAGTCTGCCTCATCAAGCCCAAGCGGTATGACCGTAGTCTTCTCTGCGTAGCGCCTCAAGACTTCGCTGGTCGCAACATAATTCGGTGATGTGGCTACGATCTTGTCAACGCTCCTTAGAAAGCAATGCATCAAGGGTTTGTAAAATTGCAGGAGCATCCGCTGCTTGACGATATCCGAATGGTAGGTAACGATTGTCGGCTTGCTTGGACGCGAAGTAAGATGGACGATGTCCATCATCGGCCAAGGAAAGTGATAGTGAATAACATCGGCTTTTTTGCTGAGCTCTAGAAATCGCCCGAATACCTCACGCGAAAATCCGGTTGACGCGAATTCAAGGTCAAGCTTCGCTTTGTAAGCGACGTGACCATCTAACTCACGACTATTCTGTAGGGGCGCCTGGCTCAGCGAAAGCACCTCGGATTGGACCCCATACTTCGCGGTCCCTTTCGCGATCGCGTGAATGGTTCGTTCGATCCCGCCAAAGGTATCCGGCCAATAAGTTTTGAAGAAATGTAAAACTCGCATCTCACTCCAGTGCCGCGACGCGTAAGTTGACTGTGTTATCCCAAGTTATCCCGCGAGAACAGGGGGTGGCCGCGACGTTCTTATTCCGGGTGACCCCATAGGAACCGCTATGTCTGCCCATCAAGCAAAAGAGGGTGAATGTAACTGCCCTATTGCAGACGCTGTAAAATACCCTAAAGAAGCGCGATAGGCGCCTCTAGCTTTACTCCACTCTTTTTGCCCATGAATTAGGGTTCCATTCGATACCGCTGATATCGAACGTAGTGAGATCCGGAACTGTATCGGAACTCCAATATTTCACATCCCATGTGTAGCGGTTGAATAGTCTCGTCGGCCCCCGCTTCGGTGCGGAGCAATCACCGACGTTCCCACAAATCAGCCCCGCAACATCTGCTAAGCTCATTGACTTCGCAGAACTGGCGAACGACCCCTTAGAGCCAATAGGTTTGAATGCCAGCGTCGGGTTGGCAACGCCTATGAGATTTGTCGAAATCTCGCCTTTACCTGATGGCTGGCGAGCGCTTCCGAGTCCTGTCGTGCCGTGATCCGCCATGACGACAATAGCTGTATCGTCATAAACGCCCGCTTTTTTCATTGCGGCAAACAAGTCGGCGACTGACGAAAGCGCACATCCTATCTGCGCTGTGTATGCGGGGCGTGTAAGTTCCTTCTGCTCTCCAATGAATTCGCAGTTGGTTCCGATCGAGACAGGAAGGTGTGTTGAGAACAAGTGCAGGAATTTGACGGTGGGTTGGCTGGCTGTATTCGTCAGCCCCAACGAGAGTTTCCTTAATACCGCATTGCCTTCGACCGAGAAGTGGCGAGTGTCGGACTGCTGAACAAAATTCCCGACCGTCCATTTTCCATCGTTATAGACGGCACCTCTCATCGCTGCTGGCACGATCCGAAGGAGAGTAACATCAACGAGTCTGGCCGCGTCACTCTTCCGCTGGGCTTCTGGGCTTGCGAGTACAGAGGCGGCTGTGGTGCAAATGGTTAGGCCCGAAGGGCACTTGTCCAACACCGCATTGATCATCGTCCCCTGATAGCCAGCATGCGCGAGCTGCGACATGAACGAGCGCTTCACTACCCAATCATTATAGACCTCTTGCAGAGGCTCTTTACCCTCATATAGAAGCCCAGAATGAATTGTCGGGATCGCCAGATAAGTTGTCGTAGAGACAGCCGCGGTATCTGGGAAATATTCGAACCCCTGAAACGCCGCTTCGACATCACGATGTAGCTGCATGGCGTCCTCAAAGACATCCGACTGCATCGCGTCGAGCAGGATCACAAGGACGTTTTTGTTGGTCGAGAACTGATAGAATGACTGGTCCACCAGCGTCGTGCTTGGCATCGGCTTTTTGTCGGTGGACACAGCCATTGCCGTCTGGGCGATAGCTCCGATGGAAAGGATACCCAAAAGGACCAACGCGCCTCTCGTATTCTTGCGGACCAGCAGCCCGAACAAAAGGATAATGACCGCGCTGGACGCAATGTCGATCGCCAGCCATCCGGTAGATGACTCAGTTGTCCAGTTTTGCCCATCGAGGAGCGTAAGAGGCACAAACTGAAAGGTGCCGTGCGCCCACACGAAAAATGCCAGGATGGCAACGACGGAAGACCATGCCGCTGCACCGCCGCGTGGAAGGATAGACGCGATCAAAGCGGAAGCAAGAATTCCACCGAGAGCATAAGGCCAGTAGAGCAACAGCGCGCTCAAAAATGGCCAACTGAACTCGCTGGCATTGCCGCTGTAAATTGTTGCCGGGATGGACCCAAGAAGCGTTGTAGAAACAAGTAGCGCTGACACGGTCGCCAGCGTTATCGAGATTCGCTTTTTCATTGGTACCCTCATTGAATATGACGGACCCTTATTACGGCACGTGTGGAGAAGCAATTCGCAGAAAAGCAACTATCCGAGGTTATTCGCCACAACCTTGTTGATCCCACCGCTTTCGCCGGTCATCGCTGGAGCTGCTGGTAGGCGAGCACTTGCCAGTTTCAATGCGATACCTCCGGCGATCAAGCTATTCGATTCCTCGACACTTTCTCGAAAAAGGTGAAAAGCGGCAGCTATCGACCAACAGCAAAATACTTGCATGTCCTTATGCCTCATCTATTTTGTTTGGTGAGCGTTGCGTTTACTCTGGTGGTTGTCGAACAGCTCTACCGAACCGAAATGCAGGCTAGAGACAAACCGCAGAGACGAAGTCCGGCTGCATTTGGCTCTTTCGCCAACAGCACTGCTTGGCTTCTGAACGCTCTCAAGCGATGACACTCAACGTCGAGAAAGCCGCAATGTCGTGCCACCTCAACAAGATCATAGTGCCCGCGCTGGCTTTCCAGATTGGTCATCACCTGACTGAGTGGACTGCCGAACATAAGCGACGGCCTTGCGCTGTCGGAGTCAGATCAATGCTGGTCATCGTTCAACTCCTCGATGGCCAGACCGGCCGCCTGCATCAGCAGGCCAGCCAGTGTCAATATCGCCTTCTTGCGATCCTTGTCGCTCAGTCCATCGAGCGTCCGGGGTTTGAATATCAGGTCGACCGGCCAGCCCGACGCCGGCTCGAGTCCTTTACCCTCGATGCGCTCCATCCCATCCGATGCGCCGATGCGCTCTCCGGCCGGAACTGTTCGCTTGCTCTGAGGCTTTTATTGCTTAGCCCACGCCGCTTGACAAAGCGGCCGACGTGGCGTGAACCAGTGCACCGCGTCCGGCCAGTTCGACACGGTTTATTCAGCGTCGGCAAAACGCTCTTCCGCCAACTTGCCACCACGCGGAGCATGACCTTGCCGAGTTAGAGTCAAAAGAAGCCTTCCTAAAGGCACGTTCGGCGTGCGAGCCGCAAATAAAAAAATTACTTGTCGATGCGGCCTCGGTTCATCGCCGTGCACGCAAGCCAGGCCACACCGCTACGAGCCACGCCAAACACGTCACGAGGAATAGAGTAACAGCAGAGTACACCGTTTCAAAAGCGCGTGAGCCCGACGGTGGTGCTGTCCTACCGGCTTAAGCCGAGTTGAGCGTGTGAGACCAGACAATGCAGACTGTAGATCTACAGGCCTAGCATAGAGGCAACGCTCATGATCAACCTGTCGGGCACAACCGCCAATGCAGCGAAATAGAGAATTGCGATTTGCCCGATCTTGGCGCTCTGGCTTGCCCCGCCGAGTAGCCCTACGCCAGCCGCTATCAGCCACGGGTGGTCGACACGGTAGGGCGACGCGTGGATGAAGAAGGCGGTCACCGCAAAGTAGCCGAGCACACGCTGTACCCGCTTGAGCGGAGGCAGAAAAGTGCCGGCGATTTCGGTTAGAACATATTCTGTGTCTGGATGCCGCATCGTTGTTACTTTCAAATCACCAAAATATTGCGCTTGCTAGTTGAAGTAAATGTCCTTGACAAGAGAAAAATGCAACTGCTCGAACTCCTTGCTGAAGGCAGAACTCCTGGAGGATCGATCCCCCCCATTTGGCCAACCAACACGCCGACTTTGAAAGGTCCTTTTGACATTCCCATTTGAAGAAGCAAGATTACGTGACCTTAAATACTAGTCGCAAGGTCCGACGCTGTGGCGGAACGTTGTTCCGGCGGACTTTTCTGCGCTGATAGGCCCCTCACGTGGAGTTGCTTCAGCGGGGCGTCATGGAGGCCCCCTGCGCGTATAGGAACTCTGCTCGGACTTTTCACAAAGCCAGCGGCAGAACTGGATTTCCGTCTTGCCGTCCAAGCCTCGCCAAGGTATGTGCTCAGCAGCAGAACAACCTGTATTGCTGACGTTGGCTGCAACCGGAATCCAGGAAACCAAGCCCCATGCAAGGATGAACGCGTTTGAATGTAGAACAACTGGAGATCGGGGGCGTTAAAAAAATCACCTCCGTCAGGTTCGGTGACTCGAGGGGCTATTTCAGCGAGGTCTTCAAAGATTCCTGGTTCCGCACTAACGTGGCCGACGTTTCTTTCGTGCAGGATAATGAGTCTCTTTCAGCACAACCAGGGACCGTTCGGGGATTGCATTTTCAACTCCCTCCCTTTGCGCAGGGCAAAATTTTACGCTGCCTGCATGGGGCGCTCCTAGATGTGGTGGTCGATATCAGATATGGCTCTCCTACTTACGGGAAGTGGCTCTCGGCCGAACTGTCCGCGGATAATGGTTCACAGCTTTGGGTCCCAGCCGGGTTTGCGCACGGGTTCGTAACTTTGCAGCCTGAAACAATCATCAATTACAAGGTCACAGCTCCCTACAGCGCCGAGCATGACCGCGGCTTGCGGTGGAACGATGCCGCGATCGGAATCGAGTGGCCGCAGATGGATGCCTACTTTCTTTCGGAGAAGGACGAAAAACAGCCCCTGCTTTCCGAACTCCCCCCATATTTTCAATATTCATGAAACGGAGAGCCTCATGCGTGTTCTTGTGACGGGTGGCGCAGGCTTCATCGGTTCGGCTTTGGTGCGCTATCTCGTCAGCGCCATCGGCGCCGAAGTGCTCAATATCGACAAGCTGACCTACGCCGGCAATCTTGCCTCCCTGAAGGCAGTCGAGAATGCTCCCAACTACAGGTTTCTTAAAGCCGACATTTGCGACAGAAGCGCACTTCGCAACTCCTTCGAGGAGTTCCGTCCCCACTACGTCATGCATCTCGCGGCGGAAAGCCACGTCGACCGCTCGATCACCGGGGCGGCGGATTTTATCGAAACGAATATTAACGGAACCTTCAGCATGTTGGAGGCGGCTCGGCAATATTGGCAAGGCCTTCCGGCGGACGAAAAGGTGGCATTCAGGATGCTGCATGTGTCCACCGACGAAGTCTATGGTTCTCTGGGTGAATACGGGCTGTTTGCCGAGACAACGCCTTACGATCCGTCCTCTCCCTACTCCGCATCCAAGGCGGCCAGCGATCACCTCGCAACGGCGTGGGAGCGGACGTACGGCCTGCCGGTGATCATTTCCAACTGTTCGAACAATTACGGTCCTTTTCATTTCCCAGAAAAACTAATCCCCCTCATCATATTGAATGCGCTGGAACGGCAGCCATTGCCCGTCTATGGAAGCGGCTCCAACATCCGCGACTGGCTTTATGTCGACGATCACGCACGAGCGCTCTGGCTGATCGTGCAACGGGGCCGTCTCGGCGAAAAATACAATGTCGGCGGGCGCAACGAGCGGCGGAACATCGAGGTCGTCGAGCGTATCTGCGCGATCATGGACGAAGTCCGGCCAGGGCATGAACCGCACAGCGATCTTATAAGCTATGTTACCGATCGGCCGGGTCACGATGCCCGCTACGCTATCGATGCGACCAAGCTCGAGACGGAACTCGGCTGGAAAGCACTGGAGAATTTCGACAACGGTATCCGCAAGACCATCGACTGGTATCTGGAAAACGCATGGTGGTGGCAGCCGCTGCGTGAGCGTGTGTATTCCGGTGAACGGCTTGGCGTGTTGAAAAAGGTGTGAGATGCGCATCGCGGTAACAGGCAAGAGCGGTCAGGTCACGTCTGCGTTGCAAGCGCTGAACGCGGAAGGTATCGAGGTCATCGCCATCGGCAAGCCCGAGCTGGATTTGCTCGAGCCTTCGATGGTGCGTGAAACCATTGCGAAGCTCAAGCCCGACGTCGTCGTCTCGTCGGCCGCCTACACTGCCGTTGATAAAGCCGAAAGCGATGAGGCGGCGGCTTTCGCCATCAATCGAGACGGCGCAATGGCCGTCGCTGCCGCAGCTGCCGATCTGTCCCTTCCCGTCATCCACCTCTCGACCGATTATGTGTTCGATGGAGACAAGCCCGAACGCTATGTCGAGAGCGATCCGGTCGGACCGGTATCCGTCTACGGCAGATCGAAGCTCGAAGGCGAATATGCGGTTGCTGCAGCCAATGAGAACCATGTGATCCTGCGGACGGCCTGGGTCTATTCGACATTTGGCCATAGCTTCGTGAAAACCGTGCTCAGGCTTGCGGAGAGGCGAGAAGAGCTGACCGTCGTGAGCGATCAACTGGGTTGCCCGACCTCCGCCAACGACATCGCTGAGGCTATCGTCAAAATAGCGGCCAGGCTATCAACGGATTCCAGCCCGGACTTGCGCGGCGTTTTTCATTTGGCCGGCAGCGGCGAAACGAACTGGGCCGAGTTTGCTCGATATATATTGTCCATTCTCGAGGAAAAGACCAGCATGCGTGTCTCCGTCAGGGACATTGCGACTGCCGACTACCCCACAGCCGCGAAACGGCCCGCCAATTCCCGATTGTGCTGCGATAAGTTGAAGCGCCTTTATGGCGTCAGCATGCCGGAGTGGCGGGTATCAACGCGAGTTGCTGTGACAAAGCTCTTGGAAGAGCCGAAGGAGGCCGTATGAAAGGTATTGTGCTTGCGGGGGGCAGCGGTACTCGCCTGTACCCGATGACTCATTCGGTGTCGAAGCAGTTGCTTCCGATCTATGACAAGCCGATGATCTACTACCCGCTGACCACCTTGATGCTGGCCGGCATCAGAGAGGTTCTGATCATCTCCACCCCGCACGATATGCCCCTTTTCCAACGGTTGCTGGGTGATGGCAGTGATTGGGGCATATCTCTCAGTTATGCTGTTCAGCCGAGCCCCGATGGACTGGCCCAAGCCTATATTATCGGCGCAAACTTCGTGGCGGGCGGACCATCCTGTCTTATCCTCGGAGACAATATCTATTTCGGCCATGGCCTGCCGGAGCTGCTTGAAGAGGGTGTATCCAAGGGTGATGGCGCGACGGTATTTGCCTATCACGTGCACGATCCCGAACGTTACGGTGTCGTCGAATTCGGCAGAGATATGACTGCAATTTCGATCGAAGAAAAACCGGTGAAGCCGAAATCACACTGGGCTGTCACCGGCCTTTATTTTTACGATGCCGACGTCGTTGATATCGCAGCCAATTTAAAGCCTTCGACGCGCGGCGAATACGAAATTACCGATGTTAACAGGACATATCTGGAGCGGGGGAAGCTGCGCGTCTCGATGATGGGCCGTGGTTATGCCTGGCTTGACACCGGCACGCCCGAAAGCCTGCTCGAGGCCGGCGAGTTCGTCCGCACGCTTGAAAAACGCCAGGGTGTCAAGATCGCCTGCCCAGAGGAAATTGCGTTGGCGAAAGGTTTTATAACGAGAGAGCAATTCGCCCAGATTGCCGCCAAAGCAGGCAAAGGTGATTATGGCCGATATTTGCGTGGATTCATGGATTAAAATAGTTGACATCCGGCGAAACAAAGCACGCCGCGCAAAAATGCGCGGCGGTTTTGCGACAGCGGCATGCGGAAAACAGAAAAAGCGCGAAGAGCGAATCTAAATTGTTTGAGCTTGGAGAAGCATCACTAGATCAGATGGAGTTGGGAATGGAGGTACTTGTCGCGAGAGTACTTCTGTGCTCACGAGGGGATTGTTCGGGATGACCGCATGACGACATCGGCTAGCAGCTCGTCGATCAAGGCATCGGCTTGCGGTGCATCGCCTTTCTGGCCGGCGGTCTGCACGAAACCAAGGAGACATTCAAGGCCACGCACGGTCATTGCATTTTGGTGCTCGGGCCGCCGCGTAAGCGAACCAAGGGCCTGACCTTCAGCCGCTGCTAGAGGCTGTGCGAGGCACCGTCGTCCGTGTTTAACTATATGATTGCTTGGGTATTTACGCCGGCAGGCGGCCTGAGTAGAAACTTGATCGTGCAATCGGAGCCATGTCTTCCTATGAAATTCGGCACCAGCGGCCTTCGCGGACTTTCAGTCGATCTCAAGGGACGCGCCTCTGCTCTCT
>Ga0209673_1000965_pt1 | contig 35667 bp, 29 predicted proteins | sample AraplaCol_mMS_r2_2_FD_184274 | JGI IMG/M metagenome (GOLD analysis project Ga0209673, IMG submission 184274) | Arabidopsis root microbial communities from North Carolina, USA - plate scrape MF_Col_mMS_r2 (SPAdes) (version 3) | ecosystem: Host-associated > Plants > Roots > Endosphere | place... | reverse complement strand
TGGAAACCATCGCGACAATGAGCGATGATCCGCTGATCAACTTGCCCGCGGCAGGTTGACCCGTTCCCGGCCCTGCCCGGAAAGCTCGACGATCGAACGAGCTACACCACTCCCTGGGACATCATCGTGCTATGAAGCAAGACGGCCGTAACGGGCGCCTTAATTGTCATTCGAACTATTGCAGGCGCCCATGACAGCTACTACCCGGCACAAGCCTGAGAGATCAATCAGATCTGACGAGTGATAATCCTTGTACAAGAGTAGCGCGCGCTTCTTTCGCCCGCGAATGAAAGGTGCTGGCCCGCGAACGCGCCGCTTTTGATAGCAAAGCCTTCAAGTGCTGCTCGGGCGGGAGAGTAACCTTGTGAACCACAAGCGCCCCCGACTTTATCGGGAACAAAGCTGACGAAGCGCAAGCCCATTTCGTCGCGGGTTTACGCGAGATTGAGGGTCAGTTCGGCTCCTCAAACTTTCCGCGAATAACGTTCACTTTGCGAGACGTTTTCGGGAAAAGGCGATGATGTTCTCGGAGGAGCAGATGGTATGTCCGCGGCCACTGTTGATCTGAGGCTTGTATATCGAGAGATGCCGGCCGTCGATCAAGGCGGACCGTGAACGTATCATTCGAACGATTGCTTCGGTCATATCGGCTAGAGCCTGTGAATTCCAATTCACTCTGACGGATAGACTCACAATGGCGGCGGTTGCAATAGAATAGGCTAGAATTATATTAGCTTTGCTGTAATAATGCGGTTACTTATGCAAAATCTACAATACGGAGCGGCAAATGGTCCGCCGATCGCATACTAGGGACAACGGTACTACATTAGAACGCCGATCGGACGCTAGTCGAAGCGCCACTGATCAGCTGCACGGGGACGAGGGGGAACCGGTGCAGTTGGATGAAGAAGGCGATGGAGACATCCGCGTTGATGGCAATTTCTATCCTGCACACAAAGAAGCTTCCCACATCTCGAATGCCCGGCAGGGCCTCAATGTTCGATCCGGACCAGGCATTGATTTTCCTATAATTCGTTCCCTTCCACTTGGCGCGCCTGTGAACCTTCTTAAGCGAGAAGGCAGATGGGGCCTAATTGATGAGCGGGGCGACGGCGCTGCCGATGGTTTCGTGCATCTGGCTTTTTTGAACGAGCGTGCTTCCGCCGATTTTAGCTCCTTCGCGTTAGGCGCAACTGCCGAGGTTCGCGGTTTTTGGGCACAGCGTAACCCACGCCTAGCCAAGCTTTATGATCGCGCGGGCAGTGCTCTCGTTGACCCGAGATTATTGCAAGCAAGCGCGCTAGGAACGTCAGAATTTGAATCTCAGAATCAAAACTATCGTATCGAGATGTATGGACCAGGTGGTGGGTTCCGTTCCAGTGGGAGCACTGCCAATCACGGTGCTCAGCCCGGCACGGGGCTAGGCGCGGCGATGGACTTCGTGGTGATAGATCGCCGGACAATGCACATGCTGACAAACCATCCTGGGAGGGAGCATCAACACCAAGGCACGGTGGGAGAGAACGCGCCGATATATCAAAACTACTTTAACGAGGTCGTCAGGGCTGGCTCGCGTCTCTTCCAACACTTCGACGGGATGGCCCGATTTGGCGGGTATTTCGCAAATGGGGAAAACGCCATGGATACAATGCATATCGACCTACGAGGATTGGTCGCGCCGATGGGAGGGGGAGATCTACTGCATGGGTTCACGAATGAACAAATGCGACGGTGGAACATACCGAACAACCACCCTTACAGATAATTTCGCTCGACCAGCTTGGAGTGCGCGCGGAAGCGTTCAAAACATATTGGCGGGACTGGTAGATGCGATGTCGGCTGCTTGATAAAACAAGGTCTGGCGCATTTGGGCCGGCTTCCCCAATTTCAAGGTCTGGATTTCGGACAAGTTTTTGTCGAGCGAGAAAACCAGCAGCTCTGAGGGTCCCCGGCCATGAACATTGTCTTTGTGATTTAACGAGACGAGGACGAAGACTTAATGGCAGGGCCGGGCTGTAGCTGCAACGAGTATCCGGGGCAAACGCTTTCGGAGCGATGATCCGAGGCGGCAGTTGGACCTGCTGTTAAGCACCTTTAGGGCGTGTCGGCAAATTGTGAACGACGGAGGAAAGTCGAATGAGAACCCGGACTTTTAGATTGGGCACAGCATTGATTGCGTCAGCGCTTCTTGCACATCCTTGGCTTCCAGCCAAGGCAGCCGAAAACGGGGTTGGCAGTGTTGCGGAATTTGAACAGTCGAGCCTGCCGCAGAACATTCTCTGGAAAGTCCTTGCCCGTAACGGCAAATCGAAAAACTACACGGACGTATTGCCATTGGACGGCGGAACCGTGGGTGTCGCTCATTTTGCCCGCGGTGGACTTGCTGACCTTTACCGCGTCATGGACACGCAGGAATATTTCGGTCGGTCCAAAGACGATCTGGTAAGGAATTACTCCAGCAATTGCAGACCCAAAAACCACAGCGGAAACGATACCGGATGGGGATGCTATTCCCAAAGGTGGTGGCGTGACGGCATGATGCGCTTCGTCAACAGCCGCGGCTCCCAAGATCTGCAAAAACGAGCCTGGCTCAACCAGATGAAGCCGACGGTTGAACTGAGCCTAGAGCACGGGTGGCGAAGCGACAGGGACCTTGCGATCGCAACGGGGATAGCAAACTCGGTCGGTAGCAAAGGGTTCAGCAATATTGCCGCGCGGCATAGATGGCGACCGGAGGAGGTCTTGTCGGCCTATGTCGGAAACAATGACCATCGAAAGAGAAGAAGGGATGCGATCAATGACGCATTCCCGCGGTAAAGCGGTTGATCGCCCTTTGGACCGCAAACTGGGCAATTGCTACTTGGCAGTGATGACGGTCGCGTTCTAATCACCCGATCTCCGGCAAAGAATATTCGCAAAACTTAATCGACAATAAGGCATTGAAAGCTCCGACTCCCTGTAGGTTGGCGACCGACCGCAGCGGAAAAATGCGACGGATGCCAACACGCAAGTCCGATCTCAGTGGTCACGGCCAGACAAGATAAGCGTCCGCGGTGCGCCTTCTTCGGGATATGCCAACACGTAGGGTCGTACCGACGTTAGGTGATGTGGCACATCTCCTGATGAAAGAGTGGCCATCCGACGACGGCGAGGAGTATATGGCTGCGGTGAAAGCATGCGTTGACGCAATCAGCGGGAGAATGGACCCGGAACAATTCCGAGAGGCGCTTTTGCGCGCGGCCTGTGAAGAAGGAATCGCGACGCTAACGGTCGTCCGTCATGGAATGGAACAGACCCGATTGGCCATTACAGCAGCGCAATTGAGATTTGTATTGGTTGCGTTAACCGAACATTCTTTCTGAGGCTGGGTCGCCATCAATGCATTTCCGCGATGGAGCGGTTGATCGCCCCTCCCCCTATTTACTTGAAATTGTAGGGTGTCTGCGGCACAAACAGTGGATATCCGGGGGCCACGTTGCCAGCGAAATCCATTCAGAACTATTTGGCATATCTTAACAAGGGGTAGAAGACGCCGCCGGAATTGTCGGAAGCGAAGGTCCCCATAAAGGTGCAATGTTTGTTTTGTTGAAGGGCGACCAATCCGTCGCCTTCCGCAGAGGACATGATGGATTGGCAGCATTGGTGAAGAACGAGCTGCACAAGGGCCCGTTCACAGGAACGGTCTTCGTATTCCGCTCGCGCAAAGCCGACGACAGCTGATCTACTGAGATGGCAGCGGGCTGATGATGGCCTACAGGGGGCTGGAGGAACACACCTTCACCTAAGGCTGCCCTTGTATCCGCCCCATGGACCTGCAAAACTCGTTTGGCCAGATCGGGCCCAATCGTCGTCATTTCGCTCATGGCTGGCATCTCCGGTTAAAGCGGTCATCGTGACCGCTCTTCAATTTATGGCGCCGGCGGAGGGACCATCCACCTCAGCAAGCTCAATGCCGTCGATCCGCAAGCCTATATAACCAGCGCGCGCTCGCGCCTCGTCAACGGCCATACGCAAAGGCGGATCGATGAGCTGATGCCATGGAATTTCCCGGAGCGACCACGCGGCTGAAGCCGTCGGTGCTAGCGGCTAAAGGCCGAAGGCTGGAGTTTGCCAGACCGGAGCAGATATTGAAGGGTGTAAGCCACCGAGCGGGCGTCATCCAACGCATCGTGATCCTTCAAATCTGAATGTTCTATGCCGTAATACTCGGCCAATTTATTGCTAGGTGTTCGTGCCAAATCTTCTACAGGCATCCCGGCAGCAAGCAAAAGTTTCACAGCATTGTCGAACCGGGGGGCGGGAATGGGTGGTTGAATACCCTCCACGTAACAACTGATTGCAATCATATTCAGTTCGTCTTTCCCCCATGACCAAAGCGTTGCGCCATCAGAAAACCGCTCAAGTTCATCTAGCGCCGTCTGCAAGGCTTTTCCCTCTTGAATAATCTGTTCTTCGGTGATGCCCGTTAGCTCGGTAAAATAGGGATCGATTTTATAACGAACGCCATTCCTGTCGTGGGGCTCGACGTAAGCTTTGAATGTCTCCAGAATGGGGAATTTATCTTCGACCCCAATTTTCACCGCGCCGATTTGTGCAATCACTGGGTCGGGATCGATGGCCGCGCACCAGAAACGGCTCTGTGAGCCTCGGATGCAAAGGAACTCGCAGTCGAAGATAATAGCTGTTTTCATGCGCCTCTCCTCAGAAGAGTATCCTAAACGAGACTACTTGAGTTTGATGAGTTGGCAATCTCCGGGATTGGCGCAGAGCGACCGAATGTCGATACCGGCTAATTGGCCCGACGCGGACGCACTTATCCGAAATGGCAAGACGCGTTGGTCAAGGTGCGAGGTAGACAGCTTACATTTGATCTTCACCGAAGGGTAAACGTTGTGCGGAAGCGGTGATCCGCTCCCAGGTTGTCCTGTTAATCACAATCTGTGATCGGCTTTCCATGGACGAGCAACGGAGTTATGCCGCTCTCTCGCGCGAGCAAGGACAATAGCGAGAAGCAAACTTGTCGTCGGGGCTCTAGCAAGGCGAATCTCACGCCGATACAAGGGAGTTCAGACACCGCAAAACAATGACGGGGCGCTATGCAGGTTGGTTTCAAAAGGGGCGTTTGCGTTGATCCTAACCGGTTGAATTGGGAAGGAACTGCCGCACGCCCTTTGGCTTGGACAGCTTGGTATCCCGCCGACGAGAATTGGGTCGCTCACGTGCCCTTAGAGAAGTCATGGTTCCGGAGAGAACCCGTTGCTTTCAATGCGCCTCTAGCTCGTTCAAACAAAGTGCTTCCTCTGGTTGTCCTTTCGCACGGAACAGGTGCTACAGGGGAAGCACTGGAGTGGCTAGGATTCCGGCTGGCTCAGCGCGGTTTTGTAGCGTTAGCAGTCAACCATCACGGTCACACGGGCTCTGAACCGTATCGTGCGGAGGGCTTCCTTTGCATGTGGGAACGAGCACTTGATCTGTCGGCTATTCTCAATGAGTCTAGTTGGCGAAGTTCATTAGGGGTCGAAACAGACGAACAGATTTTCGCTGCGGGCTTCTCGGCAGGCGCATACACGGTTCTTCTATTGGCTGGAGCCCGTGTTGCATTTTCACAATTTGAGCCAGACAATCCACAAAAGAGTCCTATCCGAGGCCCGCGAGAATTTCCAAACCTCGCCGACGAACTGCCGAGACTCTATGAGAACCCAGTTTTTCGGATGTCTTGGGATCGGCGGCGAAGTGACTTTTCCGATCCCAGAATCCGCGCTGTTTTCCCCATTGCTCCAGGTCGCTCCGTCCTGGGTTTTTCCCAGGAAAGTCTTCAAGCGATCAACCGACCAGTGTACCTGGTAGGGGGTGGGGGAGATACTGTCGCACCGCCCAAACAGTGCTGCGGATGGCTCTCACAGAACATCCCTCGCTGTAGTTCTAAAATTTTGGGCAAAGATGTTGGCCATTACACTTTCCTTCCAGAAGGATCAGCAATGGGCCAAGAAGCAGCGCCTGACCTATTTATCTATCAAGAAGGGCTTAATAGAACTGTCGTCCATGATGATGTGGCGGGGCAAGCTGCAGAGTTTTTCGCCAAAGTATAGCCCTGCCACGAGCTGCGATCACCGACAATTTCAGTCAAAGTGCGAACGAAACCTCGCTTACGGTACCTGCAAGTCGAAGCTCGTCTCCGGTCGGTCGAGAGAACAAACATGGCGGGATCCGGCAGCGCGAAATCGATGCCGGATCCCGCCGGGTTGTTCGAGGCCTCTCAGCGACCTCGTGGTAGACCGTTGAGGCTTTGGATACGGCAGCATTCCGGAACTCGATGATGGTCTGAGGGTGACATCGCCGGGGTGATATTTGACCGCAGAGTGTCAGCGAACACGACGTGCAAATCCGGATCTCCAAAGCCTCGAGTAGGCGGTTCGGCCACTCATCACGATCGCGTCGACGGCAAAGCTATTTCAGCGCGATCGGACGGGGATTGCGATCCATCCTCTTGGCCGAGCAGAAGCTACGCAGAAACCTTTGCGCCACGTCTTGGAGATTGACAAGATCGTATCCGCCTTCCTGGACGAGTAGGACTGGTTTGTCGACGGCGCCGATAAGCTACCCAACTTTTCGAATGCCGGTTCAGACACCGACAGTCCATTGCACGGGTCCGTTAAAAGGGCATCGAAGCCAAGCGAGACGACGAGCGCGCCGGGTCTGTGCTCAAGCACGGCGGCAACGCAGTTTTCAATTCCACTGACAAAACTGGCGTCTCCTGCCTGTGCGGGCAGTGACACATTCAGAACGCCGTTCGGGGCCGACGGGCCACCTGTTTCCTCCTTGTAGCCGGCAAAATGCGGATAATAGGTTTCCGGGCTTCGATGCACAGACGCGAAGAAGACATCAGGATCGTTCCAGAAGACTTCCTGGGTTCCATTTCCGTGATGGACATCGACGTCGATTACCGCGACGCGACCGAAATCCCGGGCAAGGAACCGTGCGGCATCGCTGCATTGTTGGGATAGGTGGCACCGCCTCCGAAATCGGGACCCGCGTGATGGCCTGATGGACGGCAAAGAGCGTAGGCTTGCTGCTCGCCCTCTTTGATTAGCGAGGCTGCAGTCAGCGCCGTCTGTGCCGCCCAATAGGCAGCGGTCCAGGTACCCTCACTGATGGGAGTGATCTGGTCACGAAGGTGAAAGCCGGATTTTGCGATCGGCGACCAGTCGGCACGGTAGCTTTCAGATCTTGCCTCGAACACGGCCGGGACCAAAGGGCCGGCAAGCCCGAGACGCTGCCAATCGCGATGGACCGTTGACAAGAATTCCAGATAGGCTTTGGAGTGCACCGCGGCCAGCGCCGATGTGCCGTGGTCATCTACGACGTCGTGACCCGGCGAATGGACAGCCCGCAGGAGCGCATCCATCTTTTCAGGAACATCGCGGCTTGGACGGGCTAGCCCGTTCTCGACCACATCGCCCGGAATGTGAGCCCGGTGCCTGTCAGTGTAGACCACTTTCATTCTATGAAGGACCTATGCCGGCTACGCAGACGTATTTGATATCGAGATATTCGGCGATCCCGTATTTCGACCCTTCACGCCCAAGACCGGACTGCTTTACGCCACCGAAGGGAGCTGCCTCGCTGCCGATCAGGCCAGTATTGACACCGACCATTCCGACTTCCAGCGCTTCGACGACCCGCCAAATGCGTGCATAGTCGCGCGTGAACAGGTAAGATGCCAGGCCATATTCGGTGTCGTTGGCCATTGCGATGGCCTCGGCCTCGGTGCTGAAGGCAATCAAGGGTGCAAGCGGCGCGAACGTCTCTTCCCTGGCGACCTTCATGCTTTGCGTCACACCGGTCATTACCGTCGGATCGAAGAAATTGCCGCCAAGCTGGCTCCTGCTTCCGCCCGTGATGACCTTCGCTCCCTTGGCGAGAGCATCGGCTATGTGCTCCTCGATTTTCGCGACGGCTTTCTGATCGATGAGCGGGCCCTGGCTGGTCTCGGGATCGCGCCCGTCGCCCAGTCTGAGCCCGGCCACCCGTTTCGAAAGTGCTGCTGCAAAATCCGCATAGATCCCGTTTTGAACGTAGAGCCTGTTGGCGCAGACACAGGTCTGCCCGGCATTCCGGAACTTCGATGCGATGGCTCCTTCGACGGCCGCGTCGATATCGGCATCGTCAAAAACGATGAATGGCGCGTTGCCGCCAAGCTCAAGCGACAGCCGTTTGATCTGAGGCGCACCCCTTTCCATGAGCCAGCGCCCCACTCCGGTCGATCCGGTGAAGCTGATCTTGGCGATCTTTGGGTTGGTGCAGAATTCCTCGCCGATTACCTGGGCAGGACCAGTTACGACGGAGAACAATCCGTCGGGGATACCTGCCTGCTGGGCGAGAAGGGCGAGCGCCAGGGCAGAAAACGGTGTCTGCGACGCAGGTTTCAACACCATGCTGCATCCGGCCGCAAAGGCCGGGCCGGCTTTTCTAGTAATCATGCCGTTCGGAAAATTCCAGGGCGTGATCGCCGCACATGTGCCGACCGGCTGCTTCAGCACCATCAGGCGCTGATCGCCTGATGGTGCTGGAATGATGTCGCCATCGACGCGCTTCGCCTCTTCGGCAAACCATTCGATATAGCGGGCATTGGCGAGGATTTCGCCGCGCGCTTCAGCCAGAGGCTTGCCCTGTTCCCGCGTCAGGATAATCGCCAGATCCTCGCTGTTGGCAATGATCAGATTATACCAACGGTTCAGCACTGCCGATCGCTCGCGTGCCGGCCTGGCAACCCAGCTTCTCTGCGTATCATGGGCAACATCGATCGCCCGTCGCACCGCGTCAAGCCCGAGACTCGGCAGATCCGCGATCGCAGATCCGTCGAAAGGGTCGGTCACTGTGATACGCGCGGAAGGCGGAGCCTCCACCCATATGCCGCCCACAAAGGCGCGATCACGCAGCAGCTCGGGGTTCTGAAGATTGAGGTCCCGGAAGATCGTCATCGTGAATGTTCCCTGGTGTCAGGCCGGAATGAGAACAGCGTCCCTGCTGTCCCAGCCGAGTGAAAGCGACTGCGATGGCTTGAGATCGATACTGGTGCCCGCATTGGGCACCTTCGCCACCAGCACGGAGGAATCGGCGAGCTTGACATGGATGCGCTTGTGATCGCCGAGATAGATCACCTCCTCGACGGTGCCGCCAAACCGGTTGAGGGCGCCAGTCTCCTGCTCGATGCGGATCCGCTCCGGCCGCACCGACACAATGACTCGCTGCTGATCGGCGAATGCTGCCTTGCTGCGAACGATCATGCGATGTCCCGTGTCGGTGTGAACGGCGTACTCGTCGCCGTCCCGCCCCGAAATCTCCCCGGTCAGCCGGTTGTTCTCACCGATAAAGCCGGCGACGAAGGACGTCGCGGGATGCTCGTAGAGTTCGCTCGGCGGCGCGAGCTGCTCGATCTTTCCGGCGTTGAAGACGGCAACGCGATCCGACATGGTCAGGGCCTCAGACTGGTCGTGGGTGACATAGACGACCGTGATCCCCAGTCGCTCGTGAAGGTGCTTAATCTCGAGCTGCAGATGTTCGCGAAGGTTCTTGTCGAGCGCGCCGAGCGGCTCATCCATCAGCACCACGTCGGGTTCGAAGACGATCGCCCGGGCCAGCGCGATGCGTTGCTGCTGTCCACCGGAAAGCTGCGAGGGCTTCCTGTCGGCGAACGCCTGCATCTGCACGACGTCGAGGATTTTTCGGACCCGCTCATTCCGCTCCGCCTTGCCAATCTTGCGGATGCGCAAGGGATAGTCGAGATTTTCGCCGACCGTCATATGCGGAAACAGCGCGTAGTTCTGGAAGACCATGCCGATATTGCGGCGATGCGGCGGAACAGAGCCCAGCGAGCGCCCGGCGATGCGGATGTGGCCGGCGCTCGGCGCCTCGAAGCCTGCGAGCATCATCAGGCTCGTCGTCTTGCCGGAGCCGGATGGCCCCAGCATGGTCAGGAATTCCCCCTGCGCGATGGCGAGGTTGAGATTGTCGACGACAAGGTTGCGACCGTCATAGCTCTTGTCGACATTGGTGAATTCTACATAGTGCGATGTGGACATAGCGGTTCCCCTTTGTTGTCAGCTTATGCCGCCGCGTGGATTGGAGGACGTCTCCGGCTCCAAAGCAAAGCCTCCTCAAGCTGACCGGCGAGCTGAAACAGCGTGCCTTCGCCGTTGAAACGTCCGGTAAACTGGGTGCCCACAGGCAAGCCACCTGGGGTCCAGTAGAGCGGCACGCTCATCGACGGCAGGCCTGCCATGTTGGCGAATGTGGTGAAGGACAGAAACTGCAGGAAGCGCTCCATCACGTCCTCGCCGCCATGCGTCCCGGCGTCGAAATGGCCGAGGGCGGGCGGTGGCGAGCCCAGCGTCGGCGTCAGCCAGAGATCGAAACCTCCGAGGAAGTTGGCGATGTCGCGGCCGATGCCGTGGAACCAGTTGAGATCGATGAGGTAGTCGGCTGCCGTTATCTTTGCGCCGACGCCAAAGAGATACTGGTTGAACGGCTCGACGTCGGAAACCAGGCTGTCAGGCTTCACGCCCCGGCCGCGAGCGAGCGCCGTGATCGCACGGGTCGCCGTCATCGCCCAGAATCGCTTGTAATATGTCCGGTAGGTTTCGCCGTCGATTTGCGGCGCCGCCAAGATCACCTGATGCCCCAGGCTTTCGCAGAGCTTGGCAGCTTCAAGCGTCGCTTGCACGCATTCGGGATCGACGAATGTGCCGAGTAGCGAGCCGGTCGAATAGGCGATCCGCAACTTGCGGGGTTTCGCCTTCAACACCGACAGGTAGGACTGCTCGGGCGCTGGCGCCGTATAGGGATCGCCGGGCATCGGCCCACGTGTGGCATCCAGAAGAGCGGCGCTGTCACGAACGGTCAGCGACAGGACATGTTCGTTGACGATGCCGCCTGTGCTGTCGCCAAGGTCCGGGCCCATCGTGATGCGGCCGCGCGAAGGCTTGAGGCCGAAGACGCCGCAGCAAGAGGCCGGAATCCGGATCGAACCGGCACCATCACCCCCATGCGCAGCCGGCACGATCCCGGCTGCGACGGCAGCGCCCGCGCCGCCGCTCGAACCGCCGCTCGAGCGGCTCTCGTCCCAAGGGTTGCGAGTGGCGCCGAACAATTTCGGTTCCGTCGTGCCGAGAGTTCCGAATTCGCAAAGATTGGTTTTTCCGAAGGTGCTCAGTCCGGCGCGCCGATAGCGTTTCATCAACTCGCTGTCGTGATCGGGAACGAAGTCCTTGGTAAGTGCTGAAGCGCCGGTCGTCGGAACACCCGCCATATGGCAATAGAGGTCTTTCACCAGAAATGGCGCACCGGCAAACGTGCTGTCTTTCGTGGCAGCACGCGCTTCGGTCCTTGCTTCGTCATGAAGCGGCCTGATGATCGCGTTCAGCCGGGGATTCACTTTCTCGGCGCGGGCGATTGCGGCCTGAAGCAATTCCTCGGCGCTCGCCTTCCCTGCCCTGACCAGCCCAGCCTGGCCAACAAGATCGAATCCGGAAAAATCGTCCATGGCGACTGTCACCTCCCCAGTTGAGAAAGAGCGTCGTCAAGTGCCGCGGCGATGCCGGCGACGAGTTGATCGACCTCACTCTCCGTCATGACAAAGGGCGGGCAAATGGAGATCACATCCCCCATGTTGCGGATCATCACGCCATGGGCGCGGCAGCGCCGCTCCACGAGTGCGCCAACCTTGAGGGCGGGATCGAACGGCGTTCGCGTCGCCTTGTCGGCGACGAGTTCGATCCCGGCGAGGAAGCCAGCGCCGCGGATTTCGCCGACCATTTCATGGCTTGCAAGGGAGGCCTCAAGCGCGCCAAACAGGCGCCTGCCGAGAGCGGTGACGCGGGCGGGAATATCCATCTCGCGATAGGTGCGCAGCACCTCGGCGGCGACCGCTGCTGTCACCGGATGACCGGAATAGGTGAAGCCATGCCCGAAGACACCAATCCGATTGGCTTCGTCGGCGATCGTCTGATAGAGATGGTCGCTGATCACCGCCGCGGCGATCGGCATGTATCCGGACGAAAGACCCTTGGCGATCGACATCATATCGGGAACGAAGCCATAGGCCTGCGATCCGAACCAATGTCCGCTGCGCCCGAAGCCGCAGACGACTTCGTCGGAAAGCAGCAGGATGTCGTGCCTTGTGAGAACTTCGCGGACACGCGGGAAATAGCCGGCCGGCGGCGTTACGACCCCTCCAGCGCCCATGATCGGCTCGGCGATCATCGCCGCGATCGTATCGGCGCCTTCGGCCTCAATGAGGCTTTCGAGATCGGCAATCAGCCTGTTGCAATAGGCTTCCTCATCCTCGCCGGCCTCGGCGTTACGATAGAAGTGCGGCTTTTCGGCATAGACCACATTCAATCCCGGGAGATTGAAGCTCTCATGCATGTGAGGAAGCCCGCTGAGGGCCGCGCCCATGACCGTGCTGCCGTGAAAGGCGCCCTTGCGGCTGATGATCTTGCGTTTTGCCGGCTTGCCGCGGGCAACGTTGTAATACCAGGCGAGCTTGACCATCGTGTCATTCGCCTCCGAACCCGAATTGACAAGAAACACCTTGCTGCCGGGGATCGGCGAGAGTTCGGCGACCTGCTCGGCGACGTCGGCGCAAGGATCGTTCGAGCGATGATTGAAGGTATGGTAGGTCGCGAGCTTCTTCATCTGGGCCGCGGCGACATCCGCCAGCCGCTCGTTTTCGAACCCCAGCGACGCACACCAGAGCCCACCCATTCCTTCGAGATATCGGTTGCCCATTTCGTCGATCACGTAACAGCCTTGGCCCTGTGTGATCATCAACGGGCCGTCCGTTTCGTGACGGCGGGGGTTCGTCTGGGAATGAAAATGATGCGCCATGTCGCGCGACCTGAGCGAATTCAGCAAAGGGTGCCCTCCGATTTGTCTTTCTAAATTATAACTTATAAGTTATCAGATGCCCGTTGCAAGCGAATTTGCGGATGAGGCCCGATTTTTAAGGTCTGGCGGAACTGCCATTGGAATATCGGATATAAGTTGTGGGCGAGCGGGCCGGTTTTCGGTATGCCTGCGACTGCTACTAGGAGAATTTGATGACCGTCATGGAGATGCAGCCGGGCGAGATCGGCAGTCTGTCAGCCCGGATCTACAATAAGGTGCGCGAAGGGCTGATCGTCGGCAACTTTGCTCCCGGCGAACGGCTTTTGATGCAGGATCTGGCCGAACAGCTCGGAACCAGTGTCACTCCGGTTCGCGAGGCTTGCCTCCGGCTTGTCAGCGAACAGGCGCTAGAGCTGCGTTCCGGAAGATTTGTCAGCGTTCCGGGTCTCAGCCGCTCAAGATACCTCCAGATCAAACTGATCCGGATGGCGCTTGAGGGGCTCGCAGCCGAACTGGCGGCCGAGAACGTGACGAAGCCCGAGATCGACCAACTGGCCGGCTTCCATTCCGCCTTTGTGGCTAGCGAAAAGGCCGGTGATTTCGGCGCGGCGCGAGCGGCAAACAGATCGTTTCACTTCGGCGTTTACCGGCTATCGAAAATGCCGATGCTCATCGGGCAGATCGAAAGCATGTGGGTGTCGATGGGACCGATCCTCAACGTCTATTACCGCGAGATCCCGCACGAATATGTGGGAGCCGAGGAGCACGACCATATTCTGGATGCGCTCCGATCCGGAAACAAGGCGAAGGCACGCGAAGGTGTCGAGAACGACATCAAGCGCGCCGCGACGAGCCTTCTCCGATATTTCGAGGAACGGCAGCTGGCCTAGCTCCCGCTGGATTTTTCTAGCTCAGTTGCCTGAGATGTGGGCGACCCGCGGCGTCCTCAAGCCTGCAGTTTCGCCTCCGTCGACAGTGATGACCGTGCCGTTGACGTAGCTCGAATGGTCGGACAGCAGCCAGGCGACGACGTCAGCCACTTCCTCCGGCGTGCCGAAGCGATTGGCGGGGATGCGCAGCTCCAGCTGCTTTTTCCGGAGCGGGTCTGCGATGATCTTTTCCATCATCCGCGTGGCGATCTGGCCTGGGCAGACCGCGTTGAAACGCACTTCCTCGCCGAACTCAAGCGCCAGAGCCTCCGTCATGCCGATGACCGCGGCCTTGGACGCGCAGTAGACGGCAAGCCCCTCCTCGCCGGTCTTTCCGGCGATGCTGGCGATGTTGACGACCGAGCCCCTGCCCTTTCGCAGGCCATCGAGAGCATGACGCGTGAACAGGAAAGCGCTGCGCGCGTTGACGGCCAGCACCTCGTCCCAGTCAGCCTGGGTGGCGGATGCAAAGGATATCCGCTTCGACATCCCGGCATTGTTGACGAGACCCGACAGGCGTCCCTCGCCGAGTTCGAGAGCGTAATCGACGACCTTCCTGCAGTCATGCTCCAGACTGACATCTCCGGCGATGAAGCTGATGTTTGCGTGACCGGCTGCAAGTTCAGCGCCGGCGCCCGCATCCCTGCCGGTCGCCAGCACTTGTCTGCCTGCCGCCGCAAGCGTCTCCACGCAGGCTCGTCCTATTCCGTGCGTGGAACCCGTGACGATGATCATACAGTTTTCTCCAATTATCTGACCGGCGCTCTGTTGGCCGCAGCTTGCCTTTGAACGAGAGCCCCGCCGCCCATCAGGACGATCGAGATGATGACGAGCAGCGTCGACATGGCAAGGATCGACGGATCGATATTATCCCTCAAGCCATCGAACATCTGCCTAGGCAATGTCCGCTGGCCCGGTCCGCTGATGAACAAAGCCACGACCACCTCGTCGAAGGAAAAGACGAAGGCGAAAAGTGCGCCCGAGACGACACCCGGCGCGATCAGCGGCAGGGTGACGGTTCGAAAGGCGTGAATGGGTGATGCACCGAGGCTGGCTGCGGCACGCACCAGGTTGGTGTCGAAGTTCTTCAGCGTTGCCGTCACCGTGATTACCACGAAAGGAACCCCGAGGACGGCGTGGGCAAGGATCAGCCCCTGAAGGGAGGCGACCAGCCCGAGCTTGGCAAAGAAGAAATACATGCCGACGCCGCTGATGACGACGGGAACGATCATCGGCGAGATCACCACGGCCAATATTGTCGAGCGGGCGGGAAGATGCCGCCTTGTCAGGCCAAGTGCCGCAAGTGTTCCGATGACGGTCGCCACAGCGGTAGCGCCGAGGCCGATGACGAGGCTGTTCAGCAGGGCGTTCATCCACGGCTGCGGCTGCAGGATCTTCTCATACCACTGCAGGGAAAACCCCGGCAGCGGATAGGACAGGAAGCTTGCGGAGCTGAAGGAAAGCGGAATGACGGCAAAGGTCGGCCCGATCAGAAACACCATCATGAGCAGGCAAAAGGTGATCTGGACGCGTCTGATGTTGGAAGGCATCTCTCACTCCATTCCCATGATGCGGTCTATGCCGACGATCCGGCCAACGATAGCGTAGAGCGCCAGGATGCAGCTCAGAAGCAGCACGCCGAGCGCTGCAGACATGCCCCAGTTGATCGTGGTGTTGGCGTAGAATGCGATGAAATAGCTCAGCATCTGGTCGGACGCCCCGCCGACGAGCGTCGGGGTGACATAATATCCAGCCGAGATGATGAAGGTCAGCAGGCAGCCGGCACCCACGCCCGGAAGTGTCAGAGGCAGGTAGACGCGCAGGAAAGTGGTCACCGGACTTGCTCCAAGCGACAGGGAGGCTTTGACATAGGACGGCGATATCCCCTTCATGACGCTGATCAACGGTAGGACCATGAAGGGCAGCAGGATATGCACCATGGCGATGTATAAGCCTGTTCTGTTGAAGATGAGCTCCAACGGTGCATCCGTCAGGCCAAGTGCCTGAAGCGCCCGGTTTACGATACCCTCCTTCTGAAGGATGACGATCCAGGCGCTGGTTCTGACCAACAGCGAGGTCCAGAACGGTAGAAGCACGCAGGCCAGCATGATCGCCGAGAAGCGACCGCCGATGGAGACGATCGCGTTGGCGATCGGATAGGCCAGGAGGACACAGATCAAGGTCACACAGGCGCTGATCGTCAACGTCCGCAGCAAGGTCGACAGAAAGAGACGTTCCTCTGCCGGCGCAAGTGTGACACCTCCGTCGGCCCCCGGGCGCAGATCGACTGCGGAGAGCAGATAGAAGGCGGTCAGCGGAGAGGCATTCCGTTTGATCACGCGCCAATAGGCCGGGTCGCGCCATTGCGCATCGATCGAGACGAGTTGCTGCTCGGCAGGCTGGACCGGAGCGCTGCGCACATTGCGCACGGTTTTGGCGAGAAGACTGCGGAAACCGGTGATTTCGTAGTTCATCCGCCGGCCGGCTTCGGCAAGCACGTTCGGTGGCACGTCCGACTTGATGTCGGCCACCAGCGCGTCATAGGCGGAAGGCGGAAGAGCTGAATGGCCGTCCCATGTCTCAAGCGCGACCAGCGTCTTCGGAAGTGCATTGCGCACTTCCGGATTGTTGATGGCGTAAAAAAGCATCGTTGCCAGCGGCAGGACGAAAGCGAAGACAATGAAAGCGACAAGCGGACCGATCAGGGCGATCGAAATGATGGTCTGTCTTCGCTTGTCGGCACGAAAGCCTGCTGCCAGCGCGGAGATCCGCGCCGGGCGGGCAACGGCAGCCCCGGAGGGCTGCCGCGTTGGGAGGTCGGATGTCATTGCGCGCGCCATGTGGCAAACCTCGCCTCTAGCGCTTCTCCATTGTCGGCCCAGAACTCGGTGTTCAGACCGACAGCCGATGCCAGGTTGGCCTCCGTGGTCGGAAGATCCCTGGCCAGTTCCGGCCTGATGGTCCGAATCGCCTTCAGGTTGGTAACGCCATAGGCGATCGATTCAGGGAAAACCGACTGGGCTGCCTCGGAGGCGGCAAAGGCAATGAACTTCTCGGCATTCGCCTTGTTCGGCGACCCCTTGACGATGCCCCAGTAGTCGATCCCGTAGACCTGGCCATTCCATACCAGGGCAAAGTTCTTGCCCGTGGCATTGGCTGCCGACACGCGACCGTTGAAGGTCGCCGTCGCCACCACATCGCCGGCGGCCAGACGCTCGAGAGATTCTGCGCCTGATGTCCACCAGATGATATCTGGCTTGATCTGGTCGAGCTTTGCAAAGGCCCTGTCCTGCCCAGCCTTAGTGGCCAAGACCTTGTAGACATCGCCGGGCTGGACTCCGTCGGCGAGAAGCGCGATCTCCAGCGTCATCTTCGCGGTCTGGCGAAAGCCGCGTTTGCCCGGCCAGGTCTTGGTATCCCAGAAATTCGCCCAGGTCGCCGGTCCGTTCGACAGCTTCGACTTGTCGTAGGTCGGCACCATCGACCAGACGAATGCGCCAACGCCACATTCGTTATACGCTTCGGGGATGAAGTCCTCCCTCTTTCCGACCTTGCTCCAGTCGAGCGGCTCGAACAGTCCCTCGGCGCAGCCCGACAGCAACGTGTTCTGTTCGACCTGCATGACGTCCCAGGAGACGCTGCCGCTGGAGACCATGGCACGGACCTTGGCCATCTGGCCCGAGTAGGAATCTTCGGTCAGCGCGACACCCGATGCCTTCGCAAAGGGTTCGAAAAATGCGTTTCGTTCGGCATCCTGCAGGACGCCGCCGGCGCCGACGACGGTCAGTTTGCCTGTGTCGGCGGCCCAGACCGTTGTCGCCACGATGGTTACAGCAACGGCAATCGCGCTGAGTAGGTTTCGCTTCTTCATCTTCTGCCTCCTCCGTTCCCGACCTTTATTGAGCGACCCAGCGATTGAAGCGCTGCTGGATTTCCTCCTCGTGGTCCACCCAGAACGGTGTGCTGAGCGCCAGAGCGCCGGCCATGTTCTGCTCAGCTGTCGGAAGTTGCGGTGCGATCTTGGCAGAGATGTCTGCGGTCGCCTTGGCGTTCGTCACGCCGTAGACGATCTTTTCGGCAAAGGCCTTCTGCGGTGCCGGGCTGGTCATGTAGTTGACGAGGTCGAAGGCCTTTTCGGTGTTCCCGCCTTTCGGAATGGCCCAGAAGTCCATGGCATAAAGCTGGTTCGTCCACGACATCTTGAAGTTCTTGCCTTCATGATTGGCGGCAATGACGCGTCCGTTATAGGTGGACGTCATGACGACTTCGCCGGAGGCCAGCCATTCGGTCGGCTGCGCGCCACTTTCCCACCACTGGATGTAGGGCTTGATCTCGTCGAGCTTGGCGAAGGCCCGGTCCTGCCCTTCCTTCGTGGCGAGCACCTTGTAGATCTCCTCCGGCTTGACGCCGTCGGCGAGCAGCCCGATTTCGAGCGTCATGCGCGCCTGCTTGCGAAGTCCCCGCTTGCCCGGCCATTTCTTCACGTCCCAGAAATCGGCCCACGAGGTCACGCCGGATGTCTTGTCGCCGTCATAGGCCAGGATCTCAGACCAGACGAAGGCACCCACGCCGCAATCGGACTTTGCCGGCGCGATGATGTCGGCGGCGTTGGGCAAGGTCTTCCAATCGAAGGGCTCGAGCAGGCCTTGGTCGCAGGCCAGAATCATTTCGTTCTCGTCCATCTGCACGACGTCCCAGGTCGTGGTGCCCGTTTCGACCATCGCCTTCACCTTGGCGATTCCGCCGGTGTAGGACTCTTCCAGAAGCTTGGCGCCGACCTTCTTTTCGTAGGGCTTGAAGAGCGTTTCGCGCATCGCATCCTGCGTTGCTCCGCCGAAGCCGACGACCGTCAGGTCCCTGGCAAGCGCCGGAGTAGCAGCCGCAATGGAAGCGACTGTAGCCATCATTGCAATAAACCGAGTTCTCATTTTGGTTCCCCTTTTTTCGAGAGCAGGTTGGATTGTTAGGCTGCGACCGACCTCGCAAGGTCGGCCATCGTGGTGTCGATGAGTTCGAGCGTGTCGTTGAGCACGCTCTGGTCATGGCTGAGAGAAAGGTAGAGACGCTTGAGCTGCAGCGGCTGGAAGATCTGCCGCCCGGCGATCAGCGCACGCCGGAAGCGCATGTCGAGTTCGTTGTCGTTGCGCAGAAGGTCGGCATAGTCCTTAAACTCGCCGTCGAAGAAGTAGACAAGCCACACCGACCCAAACCCGGCGGCCTGCGCTCTCAGACCATGGCGGGCGATGATCCCATTGATCTGGCCACGCAGATAATCTCCAAGCTCGAAGAGGCGCTCGTATACTCCAGGCCTGGAAAGTTCTTGGACCGTTGCCTTCACGGCGGCCATCGAGGACGGTGTGCCGTTGAAGGTGCCGCCCATGAAGACGGCGCCCTCGCCGGTACGTCCGACACGCTCCATGATGTCACGCCGGCCGGCGACGAGACCGATCGGATAGCCGCTGGTCGCTGCCTTGCCGAAGGTGGCAAGGTCGGGCGTGATCCCAACGATCGACTGGTAGCCGCCGAGCGCGTGACGGAAACCGGTAATGACTTCGTCGAAGATCAGGATGACGCCGTTGTCAGTCGATATCCTTCTGAGGTCGCGGAGGAACTGGTCCCGGCCTATGACCGCTCCCATATTATGGGCGATCGGCTCGACGATGATGGCGGCGACCTCACCCGGATTGGCTCTGATATAGTCCTCGACGGCCGTCGCGTCGTTGTAGGGCAATATCTTCGTGTAGCGTGCCGCATCGAAAAGGATGCCGTCCGACATCGGATCGAAGGAACCGAGCATCTGGCGGCTGGACTGGCCGTTCATCGCCACATAGTCGTGCCAGCCGTGATATCCGCCCTGGAACTTGATGATCTGCTTGCGCCCTGTATAGGCGCGGGCAAGACGAAGCGCATGATAAGTCGCTTCCGATCCGCTGCTGCAGAAGGCCACCTGGTCGGCACAGGGGATCGCCTTGACGAGAAGTTCGGCAACCTCGACCTCCAGTTCAAGCACGCCGGCGCCGACGAGATCGAGATTTTCCGCGACTTCATTGATCGCTGCGGCGATGGCAGGATGGCGATGGCCAAGAACATTGGCCCCGAATGCACAATGGTAGTCCGTATAGCGGGCGCCATCTGCGTCATAAAGATAGGGCCCTGCAGCACGCGCAAAGGCGATCGGCGATCCCAAGCGACGGCTGGGGCTGAGCAGCCCACCCGGAATGACGGCTTCGGCGCGGCTGGCGATGGCTTCGTTGTTCGTGGTCACAGTCTGCCCCCTCAAATGGCTTCGAGGACGACGGAACGGATACCGTCGGCATCGAGCCGGTAGTGGCGATAGAGATGAGTGGGCGGCGCAATCAGGCTGTATTCGTCCCGGATGCCGTGGCGGACGAGACGGGCACCTCTGCCCTTCTCCGCAAGAACTTCGGCGACGGCGCCACCGAGGCCACCCAGTATGTTGTGTTCCTCGACAGTGAGGATGATCTTCGAGCGTGCAGACGCTTCGATGATCGCCTCTTCGTCGAACGGCTTGATCGAGTGCATGTCAATGAGACCGACCGAATGCCCGGCAGCATTGAGCTCTTCCATCGCCTTCTTGGCACCGTAGACGGGATAGCCGGCCGCGATGATCGTGACGTCCTTGCCGATGCCGTGGACAACAGCTTTTCCGAGTTCGAAATCGACGCCGTTTTCGTAGACGACAGGATCGTGGCCGCGGTGAATGCGGAAGTAGATCGGCAGCGGGTAGTCGACGGTCGCCTTGAGCGCGGCGGCGAGCGCTGGGCCATCGGCGGTCGAGACGACCGCAAGATTGGCGATGCTTCGCATGATGGCGATGTCTTCGGTGGCGTGGTGCGAGGTCCCGTAGAAGCCGAGCGAAATGCCGGTGTGGTGCCCGATCAGGCGCACCGGCAGCTTGCAATAGGCGGCGTCCATGCGGATCTGCTCGCAGCAGAGCAGCGCCAGAAAAGAGGCGAAGGTCGCCACATAGGGAATGGCGCCCGTGGTCGCCATCCCGGCTGCCGCCGAGACCATGTTCTGCTCGGAGATGCCGAACTGTGTGAAGCGCTCGGGGTAGCGTTGCGCGAAGGCGACCAGGCCGTTCGAATATTTCAGGTCAGCGGTTCCCGCCATCACAGGGTGGCCGGCTTCGGCGAGCTCGATCAGGGCGGTCGACAGGGTCGGCAGCGACGGGGCGCGGCGGTTGGCCTCGCGGTACTGCCAGGAATCTTTCGAAATCAGCTGGTTCATTGTGCAATCACCGTGTTGAGGATCGTTTCGCGGGCGGCGGCTTCGTCTTCCGCGCCGAGATAGCCAAGATGCCAGCCGGGCTCGGTTTCCATGTAGTCGATGCCCTTGCCCTTCAGGGTCTGCGCGATGATGCAGCAGGGCTTGGTGCGGATCTTGTCGGCCTTGACCTCGCGGAGAAGGGTCGTCAGCGCGTGGATGTCATGCCCATTAACGACATGGACTTCCCAGCCGAAGGCGCGCCATTTCTCGTCCAGCGGCTCGATGGTGATGATGTCGTCCACCTTGCCGTCAAGCTGATAGCCGTTGCGATCGACGATCGCGATCAGGTTGGAGAGACCATGGCTCGACGCGCAGAGCGCCGCCTCCCACACCTGGCCTTCCTGCATCTCGCCGTCGCCCAGGAGCACGAAGGCGTTAAAGTCCCGCTTCTGGAAGCGCGCGCCGAGCAGCATGCCGATGCCGTTGGACAGCGCGTGGCCGATCGAGCCGGAGCTGAAATCGATGCCCGGCACCTTCGTCATGTCTGGGTGGTCGCCGAGAGGGCTGCCGAGGCGCGTATAGGTGTCGAGCCACGAGGGATCGAAGAAGCCGAGATCTGCAAGAATAGGGAACAGGCCGACGGCAGCGTGACCCTTGCCCATCAGGAACCGGTCACGGTCGGGCCAGGCCGGCTCGCCTTTTCTGATCTGCATGACATCGTAATACAGAGCCGCGAAAATCTCCGCGCAGGAAAAGACCGACGTGTAGTGGCCGACCTTGGCGATCGAAATAAGCCTGATCGTCTCCAGGCGCACGAAGCGCGCACGTTCGCGCAGGCGCTCCAGTTGATCTTCAGACAATGGGGCATTGTTGCGCGCCATCGCATGATGGCCGCTTGGATTACGTAACGCTGACAAGGATCTGCTCCCGTTTTATCCCAACTTATAAGTTATAAGATATACGGAAATTTAAGGTGCGCAACATCTTTTTAGGTTGGGCGACTGGCGAGCGATCCGGTACCCAGCCGCCGACAGGTCCGACTGGAGGAGTATTGGAACCCGGTCCGCAATCGATAGTATATCCGGCCTAAGGTGAAATCGTGCACTTCGCTGAGGGCACTGCAGAGGCCATCGCCAACCTCTGAAGCTTCGATCCTCGAAGAGCGAACACCAGATGTTCTCTCACCAGTCCTTTTTAAGGTCTATGGTGACACGCGTCCGCAGCGACAGGAATCAACATGCATAAAGGAGCGAAGAGGCGTCACCCTCCTATCATGCCGAAGAACTAGAACTTCAAGCTGCTCGAAGTCACAGAACATCGTGGGAAGCAGCCCGCCGTCATCGTGACTGATCCACCCACACCATACTTCGTTCTTGATGTGTTCTGTTTTTCCCGTATTATTGGGACGTTGATCGTTCAATTGATAATTGCGCTGTCGCCAGATCGACGGCGTAACCTATCTCTGAACAAGAGCCGGCGCACGGATAGTGGCCTCGGTGCAAAACTTGTCCGAGCTGCGGAGTGCCGACGGCGATATCTGAAAGGTGGTGAAAAAATCAAACTCGGATTGATGACGTTTTCGAATGTCATTATCAAATTTGCAACAGGTGAGTCGTCATATAGACTCAGGAGAACGACTATGGCCAATCGCTACGTGGAAGCCGAACTGCTAATGGCGATCTGGAAGCTTGGAAGCGATGACGAGCGTTTGCCGACCTCACATGGGATATTAGACAGAGCGTTGTTCGATTGCCGTGATGATCTTCCGGCGACACTACGGGATAATCTGCATTTTGGGCAAACAAATGTCGGTCTGCGGTGTTACGAGCTGCCTGACATTCTTCTGGCTGCGCAAGACGCTCTGCTGACCAGCGAACCCAATCCAACCTATCTATCGACGAATGTTATGATCGACGAGGAGATGGCGCGTCGCATCGCGGTCAGAAATGGCTTGTCGACTAAAATCGCTCGCGAAATCGGCGGCAAGCTTAATCATCGCGCCGCCATGTTGCGGGACGCGACGGAAAACGCACCGCATTTTGCTGCGTAAGGGTTCTCTATGGAACGAAGCTTGGCAATCCAACTCAAGGACGGCCTGCCAAGCTTAACCCATGGCGTCCATGAGCTCATGATGCAATGGCTCCAGCCATTGAAAGTCCGACTCGACCAAGGCGTTGAAACGCGCCCCAAACAGGTCAACGATCCAGTCTGGGGAACGGTAGACCTCTTTTCCTGGGAAGTCGCGTTTCTTGATACGCCTTTTCTGCAGCGATTGCGTGGCGTCAAGCAGCTAGGACTTGCGCAGCTCGTTTTCCCAAGTGCAAATCATGATCGGCTGGAGCACGTCGTTGGCGTTGTCGGCGCCGTTGAGACGATGCTCGATGCGCTCGGGCGGCGTATTTCGAAATGGAATATCTCTCACGAGGACGATCTGCTTCCGGAAATCACGCAGAACCAGAAATATATCTACAGGCTGGCTGCCCTCCTCCATGACACAGGTCATGGGCCATTCAGCCACGCCATAGAGCCGGTATTGGAGACCCAAACCGGCGCGGCGAATCCGCTTGCCCCCTGGAAAAAGGAGTTGAGAGATGCGCAGCTCCTTTTACGCAGGATCTATCCGCAGAACGACACGCCGTCGATCTCTGAAATCCTTGCCGTCCTGTTTGTCGTATCGCAGCCGATGCGCACGATCCTCGCCCACGATCGACTGCTTATGCCGCGTGGCAGCCTTGATGCAGAACAATTCCAGGAACATCTTGCAGCCGCCATCCTCGGTGCCGTTTCCGGACCTGGAGCGAGCCATCTTTCCCAGGTCCTCAGCAGTCAGATCGACGCGGACAAGCTCGACTACCTGTCTCGGGACGCCCATCATTCCGGGCTTGAAATCGGGTTCGATACGGATCGGCTGCTGTCGAAAATCGAAATCCTCAAAGTGACCGAGCAAAACCTCGACCCAAGCCTTGGTGATCTGATCGAAAGGGCGAACGCACAAGCGACAAAGAGCATCATGCAGATCGGAATAGCTGCATCCGGTTTCGGGTCATTCGAACAGATGCTTATCGGCAGAACGTTCCTCTACGACCGGCTCTACCACCACCACAAGGTACGAGCGGCCGAGGCGATGGCGCAGCGATTGGTGCTTGCCGCAGAAGAAGAAAGAGGAAAGCCCTTTTCCCTTAAGGAAATGTTCGTTCCGTTCGGCGACGAGAGCATACTGCAGTTATTCGCCGGCAACCTAACGAGCTCCCAGATCAAACTGAAGCCGGGTCGGTCGCGACGACTTGCATCGGGACTGTTGAACCGGGATCTTCTTCACCGGGCCTTCGCATTTCGGGGACGATTTATCGATTGCCCTCCCGGCCTTTCGGACGAGCAAAAGGAAGACATCCGACGAGAGAAATGGGCGGTCGTTGCGCGTGATCTGAGCGCGCTGGCCACCCGTATTGAGGTCGCAGGCGAGATTCACGCGCTTTCGCTTGAGATCGGTACGACCCTCGCCACCGACGCGGGGACGCCGGAGCGGTCGAAAGTCGTGTCGATACGAGCCGAACTTCAAGCCATCGGGGCCGAAGAGCTGATCGTCGATATTCCTGCGAAGAAGGCCGATGCGATCCGTATTCTTGCCCGGTTCCCGACTGGAACCATCCGCGTACCAGAGTTTTCGTTCAATCCAGTCAAATGGACCGACGCCTACGATCTACAGAAGCGAACCGGTTACGTCTTCTGTCCGCGCAGTCTTGTGCCGCTGGTGTCGCTTGCGGCGAAACTGATCTTCCTGCGCCGCTATGGCGTTGTGATGGGCACTGACGCCGACGGCTATATCAAAATGACCCAGGACCATACCGGCTGGCTCGAAATCCTTCGGCGGCACGAGTTGCTCGATCATACCGCGATCGAACTCCTCACACGGAAACGCCACCAGCTTCTTACGATCAGGTCGGAGAAACTCGGCATCCCCAACGACTGGCTCAGTCAGGATCCGGATCTCGACGTCAAACTCACCGAAGATATCAACCGCGTACTACAAGCGGGTCTGACCCACGAGGATGCCGAGGCGTTCTACAAGGTCATGGGCGCTATGTTCAACCTTGTTGACCACTGGTACGGAACGGGGCTTGTCACCGAAGAACTCGAAAACGAGGCTGCGCTGCAGAAGCACATCCGCCGCTTTCTTGAAATGAACCGGGTCAATGTCACGGAAGGCGCTGAGATGAGCGGCGGTGAGCTCGACCTCTTGGCCGAGGGTCGCGTGATTATCGAAAACAAGTTCGAAAGCAACGCAGCAGCCAATGCCACTGCTGCAAAGGCCGCGGGAATGCAAGCGAGGCGCTATGCAATGGCGCTCTCGTCACAGCTCACGATCGTTATCGTGGCGGTTCGCTACCGCGCAGGGGAGATGTTGGAAAAAACCAAGGCTATCAGCGTTGGGCCCGTCGTTGACGGCGAGAACCGCGTTGCGCTGCGCATTAACCTTCCCCATGGATCTTTGGTACCATCGCGCGAGAAAGCGCAGAAGAAGGCACCAAAGGTCTGAAAGCCCTCGCTCGAAGGCGGGAGCTCTACGATGGCTCTGCAAGCTTTCCTTTTCTATCATTCTCGAATGCGCCTCGTCCCTGCGGGCCGCTTCCATATCTTTCAAGGGAGATCGCGGAGAGGTGAAGATCTCGCGACCGCCATGTTAATAGTTCGCCGATAGGAGACGATTGAGAATGAACGGTTGCTGACGCATCGGCGCACTTCGAAGGCTTAAATGTTTGAGAATATACTATGATCCCCGATGGAAGCCTCGGGCTCGGATCGGGAACATGTCTTCACCTCGGTGGTGCAGCCGGGTATGATGTAGTCTGCAAAGCCAACGTACCGTGAGGGGCTCATCGTACCGCTCATGATGAGCATCGACCGTTTCAATCCCACAAACTTCACACGTTTGCTTTTCTAGTTCACCCGCTTTGACTGCCCTCTGCACGGCAAGATAAGCGTCATATTTTGCAGGATTGGCTCGGCGCCAATTCGCTTGGCGAGTATCGGTTTCAGCATGAAAACTCCCAAACTGAAACTACGCCGCAACAAGCTCGGCGAGCTTGTCCGCTACCACTGCCATCGTATCCTCTCCAGTGCTCAGACCGCTTCGCGATGCCAGAAGGGGACTGACGTTGCGCAGGGCCTGATAGGTAAGCTGTTGCGCCTAATACGCCGACGCTCCTTCACGTCCCCGCCTGCCCTTTCGTCGATGTATCGCCCGGCACTACGAATCGGGCGACGGACATCGGCAAAACCGTCCTGAAGCTTTGGGCGCAAATGGAGCCGCAATCGTAAAGACGGGCACACTGTACAGGGTGGACACGGCCGAACGCGCTCGGAATGTGTTCAATGGTATCCAAGTCGGGAATAACGGAGCGGGCAGTGGAATAGGAGCTGGGCTTCGCGTCGTTTCACTCCGCTTTGTCTCGGCAACGGTAATGCAGCGAATACTTGAGCCCATGGTCGGCACGTCGATGATCGTATGCCTATTTGATAGGATCCGAACCTACAACCCGTTTCGAAGGAGTACCGCGCTTGCCAGCACCGCCCCAACAGGCTCCAGCCATCTGCCGACCTTCCTTTACGGCTTCTGAAAACTCTGTCTCTCGTTCCTGCAGATCATCCCAAAGGCTATTGCTGATGGCACGCGATAGAGGAATGGCAAGTGCGACTTTGACCTCAGCATCCTCCCAACGTCATTATAGAACGCGTGCATGATCTCGCGCCAGTTTTCGACCAAATGGTGAAGGGAAACGGGCGAGCGACCTACGGGATTACTCACAGATGAGGATGGCTCAGCCCTCAGATCTTGGCAACTATTTCCGTCAGTCGTCCGTATGGATCTCGTTACGTCCTCGGGGGAGATAGCGCCGGATGATGTTCGCAATGTCCCAGCGTCCTTCAATTTCAAGGACATCTGCCACCTGGCTAAGCACCTCAATACTGCCCATCGACGCATGAGCTCGAACTAACGCTTCAATCAGCGTCTCTAATTCACGGGTCGCGGGTGGAAGCTCGCGAAACTTCTGCGCTATCTGATACCTTTGAGCCACGCTCAAAGCCTGAGCTGTGTCGGTAAGGGTTTTTATTGCCTTGGGGCGTTCGCGAACTTGCTTTCGCGCTTCCTTCGCCTCGACAGGTGTGACGGTGACATCGAGCGTTTCACGGCCCTTGTCAGTAACAACCGTATGGCGTATCCGAATGATACTGTTTGTTTCCTCCGAGACTTTAGCCGCAGCGACAACTGACTTCTCTACCTTATCCGGAGAATCCGGCAACTCTACTAAGAGTTTCGGCTTAGGCTTTAGGTTTCCCGCAAGATTCTTCGCGAAAGACCCAAGGTCTTGCATGGATTTTGCCACTGAGGCTGCGCCCTTGAGCCACCCGCCGGCTTCAACGGCGGCATCGACAAGCCAAAGCCACGTCGAACCGATCTCAAGATGCGCAAGCACGAGATCGCGCCCTGTCATCGCACGATAATCGCCACCCAATGCTCGCAGGAGCGTAGCTACCTGAAGGGCGGTCATTGGCCTGCCATCAACGAACGAAATGAGCAGGAATCGCTCGTCTTCGGCAGTCTTGCTAAATTCGATATTTGCCATATTGCCCCCAGCAGCACTGCAAGCTACAGCTATGACGAGAGAAAGCAACGGCTCCACATTGTTTTCACATACTTTCTTCCATCCGAAACTGGGGCTCTGCCCTGCGCGCGCCGCAAGTCTCTTCCGCCTGGCTGCCTGCGTGCAGCCGGTTCCCCGCGAAGACACTGGCAGCTGGCCACCCGCTGTTCGCCACGAGGCAGGGGGCGTGCACCCAGCCTTGTGATTCTTGGGGGTTTCGCTTCGCACTTATAGGTAGATCGGCAGTAAGTCTGCTAAATCGACTTCATTGCGCATGGCAGGAGGCGAAGATGCTTGGGGCGATCAGGAACTGGCTGATTTATCGTGCGATCAACCGGGCGCTTAAGCATCCCATGCCAAGGCAGTTTTTTACGTCCGGCGAGCAGGCAAACGTCAATCACTTCTTCCAAGTGACGTTCAATGACGACGAGGCGGCGTTAACGTTTTACGTTGATAAGCTCACCGAGCATGGAGCGGACGGCGTTGTGCGCAGCAAGTTCCAAACTGGCGGGCTCCCTGGCGCTTCCCTGCCGTATCGCCAATTCGAGAATTTGAGCCTGCGCATCAAACACTATTATCGCGGATACGAGATTACCTACTCATCGCCGGTGAGGTTTTTTTGGGCCGAATTCGCAAACTATGCTTACTGGCACCGCAGAAGGGACATTCGGCTTCAGAAGGAATATAACCAGCAGCAGTTGGTAAGACAGGACCGGATCCAGGTCCTTAGTCACTTCCTGAATCGCACGATTGCCGACCGAACCTACGCCAATAGTTCGATCGGACTTATTACTGAGCTCTACGGAACCCGCTGGGTCCTCCATCCCGACGAAGCCAACATTCAAAGCTATTACGGACTTATCATGGAGAGCCTTAAGAGCTCAGGTGATTTGGAGACGGTGCAGAGCAGTTATTGCCGGATCACCCCTAGGGCACTTTCGACCCTCGACACATACGCTGAGGAAAAGGCCCGCCACACCGAGAACACCGCGATCCAGCGCAAGGTCGTTTCCCTTACGATTGTGCTGGCTATTATCGCAGCCGTTCAGGTCGCAGCGTCTATTTGGGAGGAGTTCCATCCCGACCCTGCGGATATTTCGGCAACAACGGCAGTCGCTCCTTCCCGGTAGGCACGGGGGGCAAAAGCGTTACACCGGAAAACCTAATTCCTCAGGGCCTGCTGCTGACGAAGCTTAGTTACGCACTCGCCGTAGCTGCACCGCCAAGACCTCGCCTCGGCCTTGCCGCTTACTATCGACCGCTTGCTACTTCGCGTTCAAGAAATTTCGGGCACTTTTCCCCGAATACAAAGACCAATCGCGGGAGAGAATACCGGGCGGTCAAGCTCAATGGTGAGGCCCGACCGCAGGTCGATTGCAACAAGTGTTTGAGCAATCGCTATCGGATATGATGATCTGATCGCGGGGTGCCTTGCAGGGCGTGAGCTCCCAGCCGGATCGATTGATTGGCGTTTCCCACTTTTGGTGACATAGTTTAACGCTGCACCGACGCTTTTGGAGGATGATGAAATGGGAGACTGGTACGGCAAATTCCTCTTCAGCCCCTTACGCACAGCAGTGGTTGCGTCGGCGCTTCTCACTCATGCTTGGCTCCCAACCAAAGCAGCGGAAAACGGATTTGGCAGTTTCGCGGAATTTGAAAAGTCGAGCCTGCCCCAAGATATTCTCTGGAAAGTATTGGCGCGTAGTGGCAAATCAAAGACCTACACCCAGGTATTGCCATTGGACGGCGGCACCGTGGGGATCGCCAATTTCGCCCGTGGCGGTCTTGCCGGGCTCTACGAAGTCATGGACACGCAAGAATATTTCGGCCGGTCCAAAGACGATATGGTGAGAAATTACTCCAGCAAATGCAGGCCCGGAAATCACAGCGGAAACGATACCGGATGGGGGTGCTATTCCCAAAAGTGGTGGCGTGACGGCATGATCCGCTTCGTCCATAGCCCTGACTCTCATGATCTGCAGAAGCGCGCCTGGATCAACGAGATGAAGCCGACGGTCGAATTGAGCATACAACATGGTTGGCGAAGCGACAGAGATCTTGCGATCGCGACAGGAATTGCGAACTCGGTTGGCGGCGACGGATTCAGCAAGACCGCCGCACGACACGGCTGGCGGCCAGAAGAGGTTTTATCGGCCTACGTCGGAAACAACGACCATCGAAAAAGACGACGGGATGCAATCAACACCGCATTTCCGCAATGAGCGACTATTGCGTTCGCCTCCATGCAACGCGCGAGTTTGTTCGTAAGCGCAGAATAACCTCACAGGGCTTAAAGGCAGCCGCCATATGGCATACCGGAGAGAGTGCATGCTTTGGCTAGACTTATCGACAAGGCCCCAAATCGAGCTCGCCGTCTCGGCTTTAGAGACTCTAGCTTCGAACCCCGCGTGTTCAGGAGCAAAGATTACCTTCGACACAAGGATCGATCTGAAACCGATGAACACTCTGCTATCGTGTCGGTCATTCAAACGGTTCAAAATATGCAATAAACCATCAGTGATAGGGACCGACCCATACTTCGGCGGGATTCGCGATCATCAAATTCTGTGCTCATGCGCGGAGGCTTGAAGAACAATACAATGGCTTTGCACATCTCCCATCTCTCAGATGAACTCGCGACCGCGTATGTACAAGTTATTGCTGCATCCGCCGGCTGCACAGTCTCCATTCAAAAAAGGGACTACGGTGTCGATCTCACCTTAAGAGAAGTCTTAGTGTCGGATTTCGGTCATCACGAGTCCGGATATCCCGTCGACATTCAGATCAAATCAACGATTGATGTTCACTATGACAAGGATGAACTTCATTATGATTTGAAGGTGGCAAACTACAATAAGATCATGGCTCGGGGGAAAAGGTCCGCCCCCTACTATCTCGCCTTGATCGTTTTTCCGGTTACTCCGGAGGATTGGTTTCGCCTTTCGTCGGAAAGCTTAATCCTTTCTGCCCAAGGTTTTTGGTGGACGCATGAGGGGCTAGCAGCAATCAATAAATTCACAAAGCGCGTTAAGGTACCCCTGGCGCAGAGACTTGATGAAGCTGCCCTGCAATCGATGTTGGCCGACGCGGCAGCGAGGTATCTATAGTGCGCGACAACGCGATGGCCCAGAGCCCAGTAACCGGACAGCTTCTCGCTGAGTACATGCGCTATACGGGTTGGATCGTCTCTAAATCCAGTGTGGACGGCGTACTTGTCGCCCAACGGTCTCTGCCAGGCGTCACAAAACAGCTGACGGTTCCGGTCCCAACGAGTCAATCCCTCCTAGACTACACTTGGAGGCTATCTGACGCATTGCGATCCGTCGCTCAAGTTGAACATAGAGATCTGATTGAGCTCATATACGCGCTCGCATCGTTCGCAGCAGACACAACAGAAGGAAATTTGGCCAAGTACAATGCAGCGAAATCCGGTACCTTTAAGATCGGTGGCGATCTGGAGGTCAACCGCCTTGGCTTCGGCGCCATGCGCATCACCGGCGACGGTATCTGGGGCAATCCTGCCGATCACGATGAATCGATCCGCACGCTGAAGCGCCTGCCGGAATTGGGCGTCAACTTCATCGATACCGCGGATTCCTATGGTCCTGACGTTTCCGAGTGGCTCATCAAGGAAGCGCTCCATCCCTATAAGAAGGGCCTCGTCGTCGCCACCAAGGGCGGCCTCACGCGCCACGGTCCCAATATCTGGCTGCCGCTCGGCCGCCCGGAATATCTGATCCAGCAGGTGCACAAGAGCCTGCGCAATCTCGGCGTCGAACAGATCGATCTCTGGCAGTTGCACCGTATCGACCCGAAGGTCCCGGCCAAGGAACAGTTCGACGCGATCAAGTCGCTGCTCGATTCCGGCCTGATTCGCCATGCGGGTCTCAGCGAAGTCTCGGTCGCCGATATCGAGGCGGCCTCCAAGGTCTTCAAGGTCGCGACGGTCCAGAACCGCTACAATCTCGTCGACCGCACCAGCGAAGATGTGCTCGACTATTGCGCCAAGCATAATATCGGCTTCATCCCCTGGTACCCGTTGGCAGCCGGCGATCTCGCCAAGCCCGGCTCACTGCTCGATACGATTGCCAAAAAACACAATGCTGCCCCGAGCCAGATTGCGCTGGACTGGTTGCTGAAGCGCAGCCCTGTCATGCTGCCGATTCCCGGCACGTCGAAGGTCAAGCATCTCGAAGAGAACGTCGCAGCCGTCAACATTACGCTGTCTGACGACGAGTTTGCGGCGCTTGATGACGAGGGGCAGGCCGTTTTTAAAGTCGCTTAGTCACGATTCGAAAACTCGACTGCACGAAGGGTAGACGTCCCGCTCATATCGCGTCGCTCGCAGGGGCCGATAATCGTTCGTTTATCAATGACTGCCTCCGGGTGCTGCGTTCCGACGCACAGTGGCGCGATCTGCCGGAGCGTTATGGCAAGTAGAATACGGTGCATAAGCGCTTCAGCCGCTGGTGCCATGCCGGCGTCTGGAGCGTGTTCGAGACGATCGTGACAACCGGTATCTGATGAAGGACACTAACCTGTGTTCCGCTCCCACATTGTTCTGCCGATCCTGATCTGTGATCGCCATATCCATGGACGAGCAACGGAGTTTCTCCATCGAGAGTACATTGGAGGTTCTCGCGGCCAGGAAGTCTGGACGTGAGGTTCATCGGCACTGGCCGGACGAGGTAAAAGCGCAGATCGTTTCCGAGAGCCTTCGGCCCGGAGTGATGGTGAATGAAGTTGCCGAGCGACATGGTTTTCGCGAGCCCTTGCCAAACGGTGATCTTCCGTCCGTCGTGGGCCCGAGCCTGATGTTCGGCGCTCTTCTAACTCGACATAATGCATTTGGACGCTGCGCAGCCTCCGCGATCGCCGCTGCATCGGCTGCATTATTCTTCTGCCGTTGACGAACGGCTTCACGTAGATCAGCGGAATCTGTCGCACGTTGTGACCACAGCTTTGCGCCAGCCAGCCCCGAAAATGACTGGTACCACGGGCCAATCGCGACGATGCACGGCGGCGCGTTCAAAAACTGCTGCAAACGAGATCGCGAAAGAACCCGGTTGAATAGAACCGCCCCGCCCGCGATCCGTTGCACAGAGACCAGGAAGCTCCGCTTCGCAAGGTCGAACAAGGATAAGTATTGCTGTTATCTGCCTCTCCTTCGTGAGCGCCACAACGACGCTGAGCGGGCATCATACGCTGACGCCGGCCGAAGGGGCATCCACCCCATCAGTTCACTCCACGCAAGCATATGCAACCTGTCAGTCCGTCGATCAGCTCAAGTAAGCAGAAACCTCCCCGAATATCCCCGTACAGCAGTGCGCGATCCACCGTTCGGCCGCTAGAGAAGGTTCCTCGGTGCCAGACTGATTTGGTCTTTATTCACGCAAACCTGGCGGAGCACGGCGGCGGCCTTTTCACATTCTACCAGCGCTTCAAAGGCCTGACGCTCCATATTGTTCTGCTTCAAGAGTTGAGTAAGTCCCCTTACAGCTTTCTCCACACGTTCAAGCGCCTGTTCGAACTGAACCTCGCTTCGGTTCTTTAGGTCAGAGAGTGCAGGCTCAATTTGATCGAGAACGTTGACCATGTCACTGACTGCTGGTTTCGCGAGCGTGTTCAACTCCTTAATAAACGCCCGCGCCCGCTCAAGATATAAAGTCACTTCCTCCTTCTCGGAATTAACAGATTTAAAGTTCTTCGCTTTTCGCTCGACATCGTTTCTCGCTCGAGCATCGGCGACGCCGCTGGGGTCTCTAATATCGTCAGTGCGCGGAATTCCAATTGCTGACTCGACATAGTCGAAGATGCACTGTGAATCCGGGACCGAAAATTTTTCCGAACTAATGATTTGCTCCCGCGTGCTAGGGTCTATTTCCTCCGCATATATCGAACCGACATTCCTTGTAAGATTAACAGTTGCCCTTTTGGTCTTGCGCACAAACAATGTCGCTTGGTTATCATCGCCGACAATCCAATAAGGCTCCCGCTGTCGCTCTCTTACTGACAGGACAAGCTTGGTGATTGAGTATCTGAACTTGGCTTGTAACGCGATGACGATCATCGCCATACCAAGTCCCACGAACCAAAAGACGGCAAATGGGGTCGTGTTGAATTGGTCGGTCGTATGGGAAATAATATTCGCAACCGAGAATGGCATCTCCCGCGCCTCAAAAGTAATCTTTGGCAACCACATTTGAATCAGCGACGGGCCGTCACACGACGACTGCGTGATGCATGCGCCGCGGAGAAGGTAGGTGTCATTTCTTGGCGGGCAGAAATACCAAAATAGTACAATCGCGCATAATAAAGGCGATGCTGCTATGAACGCCGGGAGCGCGTGTCCTAGCAACTTCGCTCGCCCATCTCGCGGTATAGGAAGCGCGACTTGATCTATGACATCTTCGCGCCAGTCTTCAATGTTAATTGTTCTAGAGCCATTTATCTGAGACTTCAATGTTCCCATATTCCACATGATCCAAAGAAATCCGAAAATAATCGCATAGGGATACAGATCAGCGATGAAATATATTTTCACGGACGGTATGTATTCTTTGAATTTAAATTCCCCAGAGCCGGCATATGATTCCACTAGAATCCGGTGGTTCTCGGTATAAATATGAAGTAGTTCCGATATTTTGTCCGGAGTCGAGTTTATTATTTCAATGCTGAGATTCTTCAAGTCAACATATTGATCGGGATCGTTTTTTGGCCACACGCGGAACCACGGCGTCGAGAGGTTAACAACGGCAGTATCAAAGACCGCCACGGGGACCTCACCCTGGTGCCATGCGCCGGGCTTGTCGGCAGACCAGTTTGCAATGCGCCTGACTTCGTCGTTATTTTCCGCACGGCAGGCCCACTTGTCGTCGCGCATGGCATCGGCCAGACGTTTCACAGATTCCGACCTGACACCTCCGTAGCTAAGGAGAACTGCATGGATTTGCTTGACCGTAAGTTCGGCAGCAGCGTGCGACAAGACCGCGTTGAACTTCAGAGCGTATACAACTTGATCAAGGTTATTGATTGCGATTGCGATCTCCGCTGGGCGGAGGGGCTTGAAGCTGCTGCAGCCCCTCACCCTAATAGGCGGAAATTCGTCCGGATAGAAGTAGGTCGTGTTGTCTGGTATGATATTATTGATGATATCGTTGTTATTGACCGGTAGATCCAGCAAAGCTTTGAGTTTGATAATAACAGTGAACAAGGCATCGGTGCGTAACTTGAGTTCATCAAATAGGCGGGCATTTGTTGTCATCTGGAACTCGGAGGCATGCACGACGTGATTTGCGCGTCCGCCGGCATTCGTTCCCACATAGTTAGCTATGAAGTAGTCAATCTCTTGAAGTCGATCTAGTGTGAACTGAGATACTAAAAGTTGCTGGGAAGACGGGAAGTTAGACGAATCTATTGATGCAACAATGGTTCCAGCCGTGATCGCGAGCGCGCCCACCACGCCAAGAATTTGCTTAGAAGTTGCGTGCCACGCATCCTCGATATCTGCCATGAGAGGATCGCCCCAAAACCGACGCCCACTTTATATCCGCCAGTCAAAGAGTAAAGGCATTGAAGGTCGATCTTGCCGGCGCTTGCCATAGCAGCCGGCCGCCGAGTAAGTTCGAGGCGCAACGACCATTTACCTTGCGGCCCGAGTAGGGCCGGTTTTCGCGGATATCCAAAATGATGGCCTTGTTTTCGGTCACCCTTTTAAAGCGCTCTCTCGCCGACAATCTCGATAGTGCGATTCACCTTTTCGTCTACCCCGTTTCCGCCGTGTGACACACTTACTCACGACCAGTCATGTGTTCCGGCGCGTAAATTTGGCTCTGACGCAGATTTTGTGCAATTCTCTCATGTTGCGCCAATCAGGCGGGCTTGAAGAAGATCAAGCTTTCCGCGTCCGTACATCTGGCGCTTTACCAGCTTGAGCTTGGTGATCTGCCCTTCTGTTTGTCCGTTGGACCACG
>Ga0209673_1000951_pt1 | contig 36139 bp, 20 predicted proteins | sample AraplaCol_mMS_r2_2_FD_184274 | JGI IMG/M metagenome (GOLD analysis project Ga0209673, IMG submission 184274) | Arabidopsis root microbial communities from North Carolina, USA - plate scrape MF_Col_mMS_r2 (SPAdes) (version 3) | ecosystem: Host-associated > Plants > Roots > Endosphere | place... | reverse complement strand
CCCCCCCAATCCTCGTATACTCCACCACAACCAGAGCCATACGCTAAATATCCACCTTCCTAGTACACAATTCCAACCAGCCCTGGAAGCAATTCTCGCTTCCGGTGCATCAGCATCCGATATCCTCAATTCAGTCGATCAAAGCAATCCCCTAACATGGGTCAGTCTGATAATTCTACTGGACCAAGTACCAAGAAACTGCTACCGCGGCAATGAATCCAAACTAGTCTTTACACGATTTGACCCAGTCGCGCAAGAAATCACACTACGCGCTATCCAAAACAACGTGCCGAGTCAATCATCTCAGATCCGATATCGTCTGGCATATCGATTCTGGTTCCATCTTCCTTTAATGCATTCGGAGACTCTTGCTATTCATGAACAGGCTGTTAAACTGCACGAGGACACGGCGAGAGATATGGAGGATCTTCTAGCGAGAGACGTGAACACCCTTAATGCAGATGAGAAGGTTTGCTTTGATTTTCTATCGGCTCAGAAGGATGCCCTTCAGGCGTACTTAGTTAATGGGCTGGACTTTGAGAAGAGGCATAAGGTCATTATTGAGCGATTCGGTCGGTATCCCCATCGGAACCAGGCAATTGGACGGGAATCGACAAGGGAGGAGATTGATTACTTGGAGAATGGCGGAGAGACATTTGGTTAGAAGTTCGCAATTATCAACATAGATGATAGATCTACAATGTACAATATTATGTATAATTATCAGTCCTGCTCGGCTTCAAAAGTAGCTCCGAATCCCCGCAAACCGAGGTCACCTGATTTCCCCCAACTGGAATCTCCCCAATTGCCGATCTGCTCGTCTCCATCGCCAATGAGATTGTCTGGTCTTCTCTTTCCAATGCGCCCGGGTCTCTTTTATCTCGGCTACAACATCATCACCCGAGGAAATTCACCGAGAAACGGTACAGCGGAATGATGTCCGGCACAACATTGATAAGAAGTGTCACACCCATGATGCCAGAAGAGATAACGCCATAAAGTGGAACCTGGACACCAACCACCCCCCGACTCCAACTCCAATACAGTACTCCAACAAAAAGACTTGGCTGCACTCCTTTCGCGGGTCTTTCTTTCTACAACAATTCAACAGGAATTGACAATTGTTCTGTAGTGTAGCTACAGCATGGAAACAAATAGTCGTCCAATTCAGAAATCCCTCGGTGCCCACGGCTCCATTCAGGGTCTTACTATCAGTGCGAAATCGCGGGATTTATGTCACTACTTCGGAGGTATCCGTTATGCACTTCCTCCAGTTCAGCGATGGCGACGAGCTCGTCCACTTCCACCTTCATTCAGTTATGGAACTCCACAAGCACCGGGTCAATGTGATAAAGGTGCCGGTGTATGTCCACAACCTGGATTCCTCGACTTAGCGCCAGAGAATCCAGATGTCTGGGACGAGGATTGTTTCCAAACAAATGTCTGGGTTCCAACAGGTCAACCGCCGAAAGGCGGATGGCCTGTTTTTGTTTTCATCCGTAGGTCATTCCCTCATCTACCGCGTTGATATCGCTGCCACCTTTGTGCATTGCTAAACCTTCGGACTTGAATTGGTTTAGATGGTGGTTGGCTTCAATTCGGCTCGCCAAATGGCTTCAATGCCGGGGCTCTTCTAGGAGAAACAGATTTCAAAGCTGTTGTCGTGATGCCAGCCTATCGCGTCAATCTCTTCGGTTTCTTATACTCCTCTGAACTAGCACAAGATGCAGCAGCAGTCGGTGAAACGGTCGGTAATCACGGTTTTTGGGATCAACGACTTGCACTCGAATGGACGAAGGAATATATTCATCTCTTCGGTGGAAATCCTGATAAAATTACTATCTCTGGATACTCTGCAGGAGCAAATTCGGTCTTTCATCAACTTGCTTATGATCTTCGTCAACCGGATGATCAGATCATTGTTCGTCAGGCGATTATGTTCTCCAATTCACCTGCTGTCCAGCCTAAAAGTCCGGTAGAAACTCAAGTCCAATTCAATCAACTCTTAGCAGCGCTCTCCATTCCGCAAACTCTTAGCGGGCCTGAAAAACTCGCCCGTTTGCGTTCGTTGCCACCGAAGACACTCCTAGACGCAGCGAAGACTATTGAAGTTCACCAGTTCCGTCCAACGACTGACGGCGGCTTTGTGATTCCTTCTCTTTTCTCATCTCTGGATAGCGGGGAATTTGCGGCTAAGCTGGTTTCTCGAAATATCCGTCTTATGTTGGGTGAATGCCGTGACGAGTCACACCTTTATGCTACTTGGTTCCCTCCCAAGGGTAATACACTTTCTGCACTCCGGACCCGGTTGATTGCCGATTACCCCGAACACATCGTCGATACAGTCCTTCCATTACATTACCCGACAGGTCAACTTCCTCCCGGATGCAAAGATTGGACGAAAGACGCCTGGGGTCAGATCTATGCGGATATGCAGGTTTATCAGATGCAGCGGGGGCTCATTCACGCCCTTACCTCCAACAAAGCCGGAGTCAGTGCTGAACATCTACTCTACCGATATCGAATCGAGTTCCGGGCCTCGTGTATGGATGCTAAAATGCCTGCTGAATGGGGTGTTACGCATTCATCAGATTATCCGCTTTGGTTCTGGGGTAATGGAGATAGTCTCACGGAGTCGGAGAAAAAAGTCACCCACGAAGCGTTTATTGGGCCATTGGCGCGCTTTGTGCAGAATACTCGAGACGATGGATTTGGGTGGGGGACTAATGGGTTTGGAGTGCGTACGATGAAGGCTGATGGTACGGTGGAAATCACTAAGGATCGACTTTGGGATGAAGGTGTTCGTGTGTGGAAGGCTGTGAGAGCAGCTGATTTAAAGCGAGAGAAGTTGCAATTGTCCACAACTTCGAAGTTGTAAAATGAGGCAGTGGAGTGGGGTGGAGTGAGGATCCATATCATGTACCGATACTTCCAGTACCGTATAAATATAATGGGAGTATTAGTACCAGTACATATCAGCCATAGCTTTCCCCGCATTCTTCTTTACGTCAGGCGATCTTCACGATTGACGGCCAATAATGGGGTGAATATTATTGGAATAACGAATTACTGGGGAATTACTGGAGTAAAATGGAGTAAGCTGTGAGAACTAATTTTATCTAATTAATTAATTCATGCAGTTCCATCAAGACTAGATTACTAACTACTACCAATAAGAACTTGAAGCTGAAGTAACCAACCATACAAAAGTCCAATCCATCTAATTCAACCACGAGACCTCGCCATATAAGAATCCCCTCTTCTCTTCTCCTCTTTCACTCTCCCCCTTCCATCAATACAATAACTACATAACCTCTTTCATTCTCAAAAAAGAACACAATACAATACCAACTACTCTATCCCCGGTATGTATCCCATTCATTTCATTCATTGCATTCCATCAAATAATCCCCCGACCATGACGTCGTCGACTCACCTATGCAATCATCCACCATCATCATCCCATCCCATCTAATCCCATTCCATCATCTTTTCATTTCTTCCCTCCTCTAATCTTCTCATCTTCCTATCTTATCATTACTAAAACCACCCCCAAAAAGATCCTCAATATCAAAATGACAGACGACACCCGCCGCCACTGGCACGGTTCCTCCGGGGACCGCCACGAACACCTCAATGCTTGGGTCGCAGGTGGTGCAAAGGGTCCAGCCGGTCGTGCACCGTGGGCGTTGACTCCAGAGATGATGAAAAATTTGAATAACAGACGGGTATATCCCCACTTTCCTAACACTCTACATAATGTATAAACCACTTTTGTACTAACTGACTACATCAAGGACTCCTCCGGCTCAGCCTCTTCCAGCAACGCAGGCGCAGAAACAAATACTTCAAACAGTCCACCAACAGTCAGTGAACGTCGTCGCTCAAGTGGGTCTGGTTCAGGCCTCTTTTCCAATCTCCAGTCGCAGAAGAGAGATTCTGGTGGATCTGATATGGCGGGGAGAAGGGCTAGTTGGAATGAACAGGCTGCTAAGGGGGGAGTTTTTTCGAAACTTTGGGATGGGTATACGAAGGGTAATTGATTTTTAACAATTGGATTCAAATTTGTATCTCGTTATAGTTTGGTTTGGAAAGGTTCGGATTAGTTTTTTGGAGGATGAGAAATTGTAGGGTTATTTCTAAGGGTTTCTCTATATACGAATTTGATTTTGTGTTATTTGTTTAATGGTATTAGTAATGGATGATCTGTATAATATATCTGCGTTATATTTTATTGATCGTTGTTTAATTTATTATGGTTGTAGGGCTACCTGTTACAGATATAGCTAGTATTAGAGCAACTGCTGCTTCTTATACTACCTACTTATTAGTGCTTAGTGCAGTAATTAGATTATAGCTTAGCCTGATTGACCTAACTAGTACTAGTGGTACTACCTTTGGTGAACTTAGGTTGGAATTTGAGTAGACTACAGTACTACTGTAGTTAATATCACATATTCTACGCCGTCTACTAAAGATAGTACCACTATCTCGTAGTCTCGTGCATACTGGAATCTACCAGGTTCCAAGTAGCATTCATTCATCCATCTAGATACTTCACTACTGCAGCATGCAATTATTATTGGAGAATTGAGTTTTAGAACCGAGTACTTCGTACTGTATAATTCATTCAAATCAATAAATCGTAAGCTAAGCTAGAACCAAATCCAAACCAAACCCCAGACAGGAGCTAAAAACTAAAAAAAGAAAAAAAAGCCCAGCCGACTCAACCAAAAGCAAGTCAGGCAAAAAAAGCCATAATATCATAATCGTGCGAAAAATAGAGGAGTTCCTTAGGCACGTCTTATACACAAAACGCAAATCTCAAAATCAAAATTCAAGAAAAAAAAAAGAAATTTCCCTTTTTTATGATCGTTTACGCCTTGCTGATCTTGCAAACCAGGTCTTGGCTATCGACGGAGTCTCCCTCCTTAACCTGGAGGCCAGAGACCTTTCCACTGTGAGGGGCGGAGATGACCATTTCCTAGGATAATTAGCATTCATTCATTCATGATCTGAGTAGGAGAGATAAAAGTGGATAGGGGGAGGAGTGGACTCACCATCTTCATGGCGCTCAGCACCGCAATAGGATCACCCTTCTTAACGTCGTGGCCGTCGTGAACACGGATCTCAACTACGACACCGCTCATAGGAGCACCGACTTGGCTGCTATCAGCAGCATCGGCCTTAGGACGAGCAATGTTATCGACGGAAGCCTTCTGGTCGTCAACGCTAACCTGGCGGACTTCACCATTGACCTCATAGAAGACCTCACGCTGACCAGTCTGTTCGGAAAGAGGACCGATAGCAAGAAGCTTCAGAATAAGAACCTTACCCTTCTCCAACTCGACGTGGAATTCCTCGCCGATCTCAGGACGAGCCAGGAAGAAGCGAGTAGGCAGTACGGAAAGATCACCGAACTTGGAGACGAATTTGCGGTAGTCCTCGAAGACCTTGGGGTACATGGCGTAACTGGCGACGTCGCATTCGGTGGCAGCACCGAACTTCTCGCGGATTTCGCTCTTGATCTTGGCAAGGTCCAGAGGTTCCAGGTAGAGACCAGGACGCTTATCCAGCTTGCGGCGGTTACGAAGGGCGTTGGAGCGGAGGGGTTCGGGGAATCCACCGAAGGGTTGACCCATCAGTCCCTCCAGGAACTCCAGGACGGAACCGGGGAAGTCCAGCTCGGCAGCCCGGGCAACGACGTCCTCGGAGCTGAGCTTGTTGGAGACCATGAATTGAGCCAGGTCACCGACAACCTTGGAGGTAGGAGTGACCTTGACGATGTCACCGAGCAGGTCGTTAGCAGCCTCGTAGGCCTTCTTGGTCTCGGCCCACTGTTGACCCAGACCCAGTTGACTGGCCTGGAAGATCAGGTTGGTCAGTTGACCACCGGGGATCTCGTGCTCGTAGACCTCGGGGTCGGGGCCAGTCAGACCAGCCTCGAAAGGAGAGTAGAGCAGACGGAGCTGAGCCCAGTAGGTGTCCAGAGCGCGGACCTGAGCAAGGTCCAGGTTGGGGTCCTGCTCAGTGCCAGCCAGAGAGGCCAGGATGGCACCAATGCTGGGCTGAGAGGTCATACCGGAGAGACTGTCGGTGGCAGCATCAACGGCGTCGGCACCAGCCTGGGCGCAAGCAATCATGGAAGCGACACCAGTACCGGCGGAGTCGTGGGTGTGGACGTGGATGGGGAGGTCAGGGTAACGCTCACGGAGGGCACCAATGAGCAGACGAGCAGCCTGGGGCTTCAGGACACCAGCCATATCCTTGATACCAAGGACGTGAGTGCCCATCTTGACAATACGCTCGGCAAGAGCAAGGTAGTACTCCAGGTTGTACTTCTTAGTGGGGTTCAGCATGTCACCACTGTAGCAGATGGTGGCCTCAACGACACCACCAGCCTCCTGAACAGCCTTGATACCGACCTCGAGCTGGTCAACATCGTTGAGAGCGTCGAAGACACGGAAGATATCAACACCGTACTTCTTGGCCTGCTTACAGAAGTGGTAGATGGCGTTATCGGGAAGAGAGGAGTAGGCGACACCGTTGGCACCACGCAGCAGCATCTGGAAGGGGATGTTGGGAACAGCCTTGCGGAGCTTGCGCAGACGGTCCCAGGGGTCCTCGTAGAGGAAACGCATGGCAACGTCGAAGGTGGCACCACCCCAGCACTCCAGGGAGTAGGCGTTGTGCAGAGCGTGGCTGGTCTCATGGGCGATGTTGAGCATGTCAATGGTACGCACACGAGTGGCGAGCAGAGACTGGTGGGCATCACGCCAGGTGGTGTCCATGATCAAGCAGCCCTTGTTAGCACGCACAGCCTTGGCGAAGGCCGCAGGGCCCTGGGAGTCCAGGATCTGCTTCCAGCCCTGTTGGCAGGGGACAGAGACGTCGATGGGCTTGCCAGCGGCGTCCTTGAGGATGGGCTTGATGATCTCGCCCTTGAACTTGGGCTCACCAATTTGGCCCTTGATGCTGCTGCCGTTGACGGCAACGTCACCCAGGTAAGCGAGCAGCTTCTGAGCACGGTTCTGAGAGCCGACCAGGGCGAACAGCTCAGGGGTGTCATCAATGAAAGTGGTCCAGCAGGTTCCGTCGATGAAGGTGTTGTGGCTCAGCAGAGAAGCGAGGAAAGGAATGTTGGTCTTGACACCACGGATACGGAACTCAACCAGAGCACGCAGCATCTTACGGCGGACAATCTCATAAGTCGAACCACGGCAAGTACACTTGACCAGCATGGAGTCGTAGTGGGGGGTAATGATGGCACCGGCGAAACCGTTGCCACCATCCAGACGAACACCGTTACCACCAGCGGAACGGTAGACCTCGATCTTACCGGTGTCAGGGGAGAATCCCTTGGAGGGGTCCTCAGTGGTGATACGGCATTGAATAGCAAAACCGCGAGTAGAGATGCGGTCCTGGGTCAGACCCAGCTGCTCAAGAGTGGCACCAGCGGCGATCTGGATCTGAGCCGCAACAATATCGATACCAGTGATCTCCTCAGTGATGGTGTGCTCGACCTGAATACGAGGGTTGATCTCAATGAAGTAGTAACGGTTCTGTTGATCGACCAGGAACTCGGCGGTACCAGCGTTGCGGTACTTGACGGACTTGGCCAGCTTGACGGCATCAGCCAGGATCTTGTCACGAACATCGACAGGGAGATCCTTGGCGGGAGCAATCTCGACGACCTTCTGGTGACGACGCTGGACGGAGCAGTCACGCTCGAACAGGTGAACGACATTACCCTGGTTGTCACCCAGGAGTTGGACCTCAATGTGCTTGGGCTTGTCAAGGAAACGCTCGACGAAGACGGTGCCGTTACCAAAGGCAGATCGGGCCTCGGAGGTAGCACGCTCGAAGGAGTCACGCAGGGAAGCCTGATCGCGAACGACACGCATACCACGACCACCACCACCGAAGGCAGCCTTGATAATGATGGGGAAACCATAGGTGTCGGTGAAGGACTTGACCTCATCGTAGTGCTCGACAGGGCCCTCGGTACCAGGGACAACGGGAACCTGGCACTTGATGGCGAGTCGACGGGCGGAAACCTTGTCACCGAGGGCTTCAATGGTATCCGGGGTAGGACCGACAAAGACGATGCCGGCCTTCTCGACGTTACGAGCAAAGATGGCATTCTCTGAGAGGAAACCGTAACCGGGATGGATCAGGTGGACACCGTGCTCCTGGGCGATCTTGATGATCTCATCACCGGCGAGATAAGCGCCGACGGGAGTATATTGACCGCGCTTACCGATCATGTAAGCCTCATCGGCCTTTTGACGGTGCATACCCAGACGATCTTCGTGGGAGAAGACGGCTACTGTCTGTAGAGACAACTCGTGGGCTGTACGGAAGATACGGATGGGGATTTCACCACGGTTGGCGACTAAGATCTTCTGAAAGTGCATGATGGTGGAATTGGCCCGGAGACGTCGGTGAACGGAGTCCTGGTGGTGCTCCAGGTGATCCTCGACGATCTCGATGGCATCTTCGTTGGAGGCCATTTTGTTGAAGGGTGGTGGGGGTCAAGTAGAGAGGGTATAGAGAGGGGTAATTTACAAACTATGCTGTTAGCTGGGTATGCCAATGGGTATGGTAATAAGTCTGGAAACTCCATGCCAGCCATTCTCTCATTCTCTCATTTGATCGCAACGAGATTATGAGAGCAATGGCAATGGAAAGGCAATGGATTGATCCAAGTTTTAATGGGTGACTCACTGAAGCTGGGTATAAGCTCCGGATCAAATCCAGGCCGATTTCGGCAAGCAACTGGACTGGCACTGAAGCAGTCAGCGGGTGGAAGTAGAGGAGGGTCGGGTGTAGTGTAGTGTAGAAGGGAGTAATTGAGGAGAATGGAATAGAAGAGAAGAGGAGATGGAGGAAATAAAAATAAAATAAAATAAAGAAGGGCAGGGGAGGGAATGAGGGGAGATAAAGTCACGGGTTGAAGTGATCTGCGAGTCCGGGGATGAGGTAAGATGAACAGTCACTTCCTCCCACCCTCTCCCAGTTACTTTTACTCTGCTGTTCCAATAATGACTTACCTCCACAGTTCACCGGCACACCGATGTCTTCCAAGAGGTGATCTTCGGTCAAGTCTCCGTTTTATATTGTCCAATTTAAGGAGAATGTCTTCTTTTATTGTATTTCTTTTTTTTTTTTCTAATTCTATGACTCTATTTATCTTTCCCCATTTATTTTGCTGTACAATACAGAGTACAGTACAGAGTACCCGATGATCTCATAGATCCTCGCCGATTCTCTCCTGTAATCGGGTGGATTAGGTACCCAGTCTGGCAATTCTCTACCTCGGCTCGGGCCTCATACTCACATCCATACTCTACTCTACACATCCATCCATACTTTACACTACACTAAACTACACACTCAACTAAAATGAGCGGATATCAACGGGAAACTGTGTCAATCCCATGGGGCATTCCGGGCCAGACTCGGAGAACTCTCGTTTCCATCATTCATCTCCCCTCCACTACCACCAATCATATCTAGTGAATTCCCACGATTTACCTCTTGAAACGTCTTCACCTCGGGGAAAGTCTCTCCGTTTTCTCTCTTCTCGGCGGAGTACTCTCCCTCTACTCCGTACCTATGAGTCTACTCATTCCTTTCTTCCTATCCTCGCCTACCCCTTCCACCTTCTCCCCGTAGTCAATCTCCCCCTTCCATCTTCTTCTGGATCTTCTTGCCCCGTCGAGAACTACGGTCCCGCTCCCGGTCATGCGTTGATCATCCCTAGAGGAAAGGATCTCCTCCGAGGACACTTCTACTCGGTCCAGACAAATACTATCTAGTAACACTACTCCTTAGTTAGTTACCATGTACTCCAGTTATCGGCTATATACATACAGTACATAGTACAGTACATGGGAATCTTCGGTCACTCGGTGTATCCCCCGACGAGGACCTTGGCTACATACCTTGCTTCTTGCTTCTAGATTTCCGAGTTCCTCGTGATCGCCTGCATAGTTTGACAGGTACGACTTTGCCAAGTAATGGTACAATTCAGAGAATTCAGAGAATTTTCGACCAGCCTCAAGGAATCCACTATTTCCCAATTTCCAAGTGCCTAGTCTTGGCTTTTCTCGTCATGTGCCCTCCCACCTCCCACCTCCCTTTGAGGTTCACCGGGAGGCTATCCGGTATGAATTTGTCCGATCACCACACAGCACTCTACTCTACACTACGCTACACTACACCACACCACACTCCCGCCTCATTTTATATCAATTCTTATCAACGTCATCCCATGTGAATTCACTCCATTCTGTCTAACTCCACTCTACATAGTAAATTTGTGTACATTCGCCTACTTTTTAGATAACTATCTATCACTATTACTGTATAATACATAGTATATAATAATCCCCACATCCCACAATCTCACCTTCAACAATCTCTATGCAGTACTCCTACGCTCCTCCGCCCACCCACTTCTCCACGGGGTAAACCATTCCCCGGAAAGCAAACCAAATTGGTCCTTCGGAAAACACTCGGCACGAACTACTCAATATCGCCAATACTAAGATTGTATAGTCGTATACCGAAATGTAATTATCTACTTGAATAACATACTGTATGTGGGAAGATAAAGAGTCCCCGGAAAGGCAAATTCCTCCGTCGGGTAATTTCAATATTCCCGCCGGGCGATCCTACTCTCATCGATGAACTACAGTACCACCACCTGGCGGGCACCAAGGATCTCTAAAATACTATGTATGTACCTAAATAAACCATTGACCACTACATACGCACTATAAATGCTCAATATTTGGCAACTACTGGCAGTTCTAGGCTAACAGGGATGATCTCACCAATAAAACACCAGCGATTACCCTCGCCCAGAACAAACTCCTCATTCCTGCTATCTACATACACAGTCCACATGTACTATTACTGGAGTACAGTGGCACTGTATCAGCGATCTGCATATCTGCAGAACCCATTAATCCCGCCACTAAAGTGGACTCCTTGCTCCACGGGCTATTAGCAGATCAAGATAGTTGTAAATGATGTGCCTTGGCGCACTTGGCGCGGTCACCTTCAAAAATGCCCAGTAACCACCCACTCCGTAGACTATGGAGTTGGTACAGTTTTGCAATCTTGGCAAATGCACTATTAGTCCTGTCCACTGCCCAGCATACATACATACTACTCCGTACGCCTGCAGTTGGAAACTACTACGATCAGTCCAAGATCCAAATCTAATACGGAGTACAAAGTACAGAGTTACATACTGACTCAGGTCTTACTTGGCACGGTACTTGGCAACGCAGCGTATCAAATACAATTGAATAAATAAAAATGATAAAATAGATAAAAATGTCGGCAAAAAAAAAGATTATCGGACCATCCAGGGAATCCCTACCCTCCTACGGAGTAATACCATACCACTCGGCATCACATACTGTCTGCCAATCCCATCCCATCCCCATTCATGTCTTTTGCTCGCACCAAAGAGGTCATCACTTCGCTTTATGTTACACATGATCAAGAAATTAGGAAAGAAAAAAAAATAGACAAGGTACTCAGCAAAATAAAAGCTGAGCCTTTATCTAGAACGCGCGGTATCCCGTGGCTTGCGGGGTGATCCCGTTGGATTGGCCGTAGGGCATCGGGCTGGCGGGAGCCGGACCACCGGGGCCCTGGGTCAGCATAAGCCGAGAACCGCCCAGGATAGGACCGTTGTCCTGTTCCACTGGGTTCTGGGCCTTCTCGCGCGCTTTGCGCTCCTCGTTGTCCTTCTTCAATGTCTCGATCGCACGAGTTTGTTCGCAAAGGAAGTTGATCATGAAGGGCATTGTGAAGTCGTGCAGACCCTTGCGCCATGAGATTTCCATGATCACGTCTGGGCGGATGAGATCGTAGCAGGCATACAGCATACCCACGTAGCACTCGCGGCTTCCAATATCGACGAACTAGAGAGATGGGTTAGCTTGGTGTTGAACCTAAACAATAACAGTAGAAGGAGAAGACTTACGTAGCGAAGGAGCTCCTCCACAATCTCGGGCTTGGCAGAGATGGCAGCGGTCTCAATAGCATCCTTGTATAGCCTATCTTGCTTGGACAAGGCGATAGACTTCTCCCAACGCTTGTTGTTGCGGTAGATGCTGGCGGCGATTTGACGGAAGAAAATCAGATCGTGCTTCTCCAGACGAACGGCCAGATCCACAGCATCAAAGTTATCGTAGTTGTCAACAGAGTCGCGAAGAGTCTTGTAGTCCTCCTCCTCGATCAGCAGCTCGTTGATGGCGTCATTGACCGCGCGCTTGTTCTGGGTCTGGACGTTGAGCAGGAAGGGCTTGATCAGAGGAATGTTGTCGGAGCTCTGGAAGATACGGACAACTCGGTTGACGTCGATACGGGGAGTGAGGGCCTGCAGAAGGTCGGTGATGAGAAGAGGCTGCTCCTGCAGATAGAAGGTCAAGGCACGGTAGTAGATCTCCAGGTTGGCAACCTTGACAATGATGTCCTTGAATGAGTGGTGCTCCCAGGCATCGGCCGCACGCTCCATCATAGCCAGAGCGGCGTTGTCAAACTCATCGTAGTGGCAGTACAGGAAGACCAGCTCGGGCCAGAGGTTTGCCTCCTCGCAAGCACGGATCATCTTGGGGGTGTTGAGACGAGTGTAGAACAACTTCAAGTGCTCCATAACACGGTCGGGGTGGTACTTAGACAGAGCAATGCCCAACTCAGTGAACATACCCATGTGAGACCGCTCCAGACCGAGACCAGCCTCGAGGACGGAGATCAGCTCATCGAAGTAACCGTTGCGCTCATACTGGCGCACAAGGGCCTGAAGCTCCTCGGCGTGAACAATCAGGTTCAGACCGCAAATCTGAGCCAGACGGAACTCCTTCTTGTCAACACAGGCCTCGTTGACCTGCTTCCAGACCTTGACGCTGTTGGCCTTACGGGCACACTCAACAGCAGCCTGGTACTCCTCAAGGTGCACCAGGGTGGTAGCAAGCTTGGCCCAGTTGGAGATGCTGGTGAAGAAGATCTTGGCGGCCTGGTGGTAGCCCTCCTCGTAGGCCTTGTCACCGGAAGTTTCGATATCGGCGACATTGGTGGTCCGCAGGAAGTCCTCAAGCTCGGCAAGCTGGTCCAGACGAGCGAAGCAGAAGGCAAGAGCAGTATCAATGGCAGGCTCACGCAGGGTCTTACGGGCCATGCGGAGGAACTTGACAAGATCCTCATCCTTGCCGGCGTGGGTGGCGGTCTCAATGACCTCGTTGTAATTAGAGGGATCACCGGCACGAATGTAAGATTCGATAGAATCAGACACACGAAGACCATCCAGTTGAGCCTTAGCAACCTTGCTCCAGACATCAGGCAACTCAACACGCTCAGCAAATTCTTGGGCACGGTCAATGCTGACAATGTTCTCGACCAGAACGTTAGCGGCAGCCAAGAAGTTGTTAACCTTCTTGTAGATCTCGAAGGCCTCTTCGTACAAGCCAACGCTGATACACATCTCAGCGATCTCATCAGCCGAGAACTCATTGAGCTGGTGGATGTAGTCCATCAGACGACCCTTGTCGGCCTTGGCAGCAGTCAGCATCAGAAGGTTCTGCAGACTGGCGTTGTCGCTGAATGGCGAGGGCTCCAGAATGATCTTCTCAAGTAGTTCAATCAGCTCGCCGGGGAGATCGGCATCAAGGAAGCACTTGACAGCAACGGAAACCTTGTCGGGCTCAGTGGACTCGGGAACAGCAGTAGCGACGACCTGGTCAACAAGCGAACGGCGGTGGACATTGTTCTCGCTCAGGACAAAGTTCCAGACCTCGGCGTCGGCACGCTCGACGAGGTAACGAGCTTGAGCACGGTACATGGAATTCTCGTTGGTGATGCTGATAAGCTCCAGGTCGTTCTGGCCCTTGCGGTAGGCAATGTAGGCCAGGTTGGGATCACGCTTCTCACAGTACTTTCCGACAGTCAAGGTGTCGTACATGTCGTTCTCCTTGAGGAACTTCTCGGGGTCATTGTTGCTATCAATGTAGATCTTCGCAAGGGCATTGTAGACAGCCTGCTGCTGGTTTCCAGTGGCAAGGGTAGCCTCGAGGAAGGGAAGAAGCAGCTTGAGACGGTTACGGCTCTCAACCTCGGAAACGAGCTCATCGATAGGGATGACAGAGGGGTCGACGGTGGAAAGAAGGTTCTTGATAATGCTCTCTTCACAGTCGACGTCCAACAGGCCACCAACAACGGCGGGGGCACGGGAGGGGTTCACACGTTGGACATACACCTCAATAGATTTGAACTGCTGGTTCTGGTAAAGGTAGAGGACAAGGTCGTGGATGAAGTTGAAACGGTCGCAGACAATGATGAGAGGAAGCTGCTCGGTCAGGCGGGCCTCCTTGAGGAAGTTCTTGACCTTCTCTGGGTTGTAATAGTTGCTCTCACGGCAAATGCGCTCGACCTCGGTGAACTGGTTCATGGCGCAGGCAGCTTCGATGTATTTATAGTGGACCTCGCCATCCTCGCTCAAGTTGACAATGCTTCCCAGGTAGTAGTAAAGACCCTCGGCAGTGCGGTACTTCTCAAGCAGATCGATCAGGCGGTTGGGGCCAATCAGGTCGGAGAACTTGGTGGCAATTTGAACCACGGACTGGAGGTTTTGGCGGATGTTGACCTCGAGCATAGTGTCCATGCACTCAAGGGTCTGCTCCACGGACAGGCGGCCAAAGTAGTTGATCAACCACTCAGGGGTCAACTTGTCAGTGCGGACAATGTTGCGCTTGATCACAGCGGGATCCTCAGAGTTCTCCAGGGCACGTTGAATAAGGCCAGCATTCTCGCAAAGTTGAGAGATGCGAGCGTGATCGAAGTGAGTGAAGATCTCATTGCCAAGAATGGCATCAGCGACTTGGGGAGCATTGACCAAATTCATCTCCAGCAGGCGAGTCTGCAGGTGACCATGCTCAGGCTTGTTGTCCTTCAGGGCATCAAGCAGGAAAGAAGTAGCCTGTTGGATCATGTTCTGGGAAAGGAACACATCCACGACACGGTCCAGGTCAACAAGAGCACCGCTCTCCTCGTTGGCGAGCTGAGTAGCGAACTCAGCACCCTTCTCGGGGTTGACGCGGACGATGTGTTGAAGGAGCTGGGTGTAGTCGGGCGAGTAGTTGGCCTCCTTGGAGTAGGAAAGAATCCGGTCGAATTGGCCGGTCTCAGCGAGACCTGCGACAACCTTGTTGGGGATGTTGGCTTGGAGGTAGACGTTCAGAGCAAGGGCCATATCGTAAGGGCGGATGATATCTCCAAGCTCCTCTGAAGCCTCCAGCTTGTTCTCGCGCATCCACTTCTCGAGCAAGTGCTTGCGGTTCTGCTGCAAAACAGGACGAACAAGCTCCACACTCTCGTAGCGGTTGAGCGAGCCCTTATCCAAGAGCATGCCGAAATATTGAAGAATAACAGACATGTTACCCTCTTGAGGCGCGTTCTTGAAGCGGTTGATAGTCTCGGGGGTACGAAGGAATCCGCGAGGGGAGTTGGCAGCGACCTTGGCAGCCTCGGAGAATTGGCCAGTGCCGATGAGCTGATCAAACTGTTGCTGGTACAAATGATCAGCACCGGGAAGACCCGCCCGAGAAGCAAGCTTCACAGCGAGAGAAGACATGGCGGGGTTGTTCATGAGGTATTCAATAATGGTGCTCTCATCGACGCTGACCGACAGGACTTGACCCTTACGGTTGACACCGACCAGGCCCTGGCCATCGTTGTCGGAGGCGGTGGTAAAGATAGTCTCGCTGGAAATGCGGTTCATGAAAATGCAAGTACCGGTCTCGAGATCGTACAGGTGAATGAAGCCGTATTTCGTGACGAGGTAGACAACATCGTACTTGGATGAGACCTGCATCGCCACGGGGAAGTCATTGACGGCCTCTTGAGGGAAGTAGACCTCAACGGCCTTCTTCTGGAAACGCGGGTTGGGTTCTTGGTGATCGATCTCGGCAATCTGCAGCTTGGCGCCAGTTTGAGTGCGCACAGCGAATGTGAAGAGGTGGTGGGGTAGTGCAGAGCCCTCGACGTTGATGTCGGCGAAAGCAGCAGCGTGTCCCTCGATGAATTGCGAAATACCGCGGGCCTTAGAGTAAAGCTGCATTGAACCCACAACGCGACCTTGCTGTTGGCTGATACCAACAACAACCATCCACTTCTCTTCGGAGTTGACTCGATAGTTGATAATTTGGCAACCCTATTTGCGACGCAGGCTAGAGTTAGCAAGCCAATCCAAGAATTTGGTACGAATCAAAATCATGCTTTATACGTACGGAGAGATTGGGAAGACGGTCGAACATCTTGACAGGGTTCTGCTGGGCGGCATCGTAGACGTCCCAGTGGTAGACTGCGGTGTCAGTCACCAGACCCAGTGAGCTCTCGCTGAACCACTTCCAGTAAACAATATCTTCATTCATAACTGAGGACTTGAGCTTCGACTTGGCCCCCAAGTCGAAGATCTGGATTGTGCGGCCCTGGGCACGGAGGGCAATAATGTTCTTGTTCCAGTGCATGATCGCACTGTCAGCATTAATGGGTCGACGCATAACCTCATTGTTATTCTTCAGGTCAACGATGATGACCTGAGGCTTTTCGTCCTCATCGAGCTTTTGGCGAACGCAAACATAGTGATCGGATTCTAAAGTCTATAGGTGGGCCAGGCGTGTTAGTTGTGCCTTCCACGTGTTTTCCGCGGGGGTATCAACTTATCAACTTACGCATGAGGTGAAGCCAATGGATGCTGGCTGGAAGCCACAAAAGAAGTTAGTAGTCTGTGGATATAATCCAAGAGTCTGCCAGTCGCGACCGGCGATTCCGCATCCTAATGGGAGCTCATCGCGAAAGGCAACTCAGAACCCAATAACCCGAAACATACCGCAATGCCAACATTGGTCAACTATAGTGAGAGGATGGGTTAGTTTGATCATATCAGAAGAGCCACAGCATGGAAATGAGGAAAGTGGCGTACATTGACCAGTTCTGTGAACTTGATGGGTAGCGGTGCCATATTTACTTAAGGCCGCAGCACGACCTGATCCGCCCAACTGAACGCCACGCAAGGAAAACCGATCAATGGAAGGGAGAAAGAGTGAAGAGAAGAAGTCGAGAAAAGAAAAGAAGATGAGAGGGAGAAATAAAAGGAGGGGTGGGAAATGGGGGAATCTGAAGAGGCGGAAGTGACCTCAGGAGGTCCGCTGTTGTCGTTGCTGAGGTGTCGCTTATGGGGGAAACACGTGACCCAGGGGCAGAGCTGCTTGGCGGTGGACACTGCGTCATTCCAGACCCTGCAAGTGGATAGTGGGTGAATCAGTAAGTGTGGAAATTATAGGAATATCATATTATCATAGTGGAAATCTCTTTATTGGTGCTTAATCTAGGTGCATGTATGTGGAGTCATTCAATGATATGGATATAGTTGAAGGCATTGGCACTTGATTAGTAGTGTACACAATCAAAGTCCCTGGTACACTAGTGAACATTACTATACAATCATTGCAGTATGAATACTGACGGACAAACAGATATCTAACCTGTGACACTTGTATTGTACAAACAGTATGGCAATTAATGAAAACCTAAAAAGCATATACTCACTGCCATGTTTGTCCCTTCAATTGAAGTTGACAAGTCGGCAACTCGGGATCTCCGGGGTCGGGAGGTCTTATTATGGTCGGGCCGTAAATTCTTTCGGCTTTCGGTGTCGACTATAGTACTAGATACTAGTATTGTAGGGTTTAATCTAGCGTATCCATTTGACTAACTTTTAGGCTACATATTGTATTCACACTAGGATCTGTTGGAGACCGTGGTTTTCAGGGTAAGACCAACACAAGGTTGTGTTGGTCTACATTGTTTATTCAAGGCCTAAAGATATATTTCCGTGCATCCGCCCAACCACACCATTTTGACATTCAGAAAGAGACATACGTTAAATCCCACACTTTCCAGGTCATTTTTTCTGTATTTATATTTTGATCGCATCTTATAGGAAATGCATCGATTAAAGGCCCGTCATTTTACGCTAAGCTCACAGGTTTGGAGTGGAGAGGGATCGTCTAGAACCATATGTACCCCAGTTTTGCGGGGTAGGGCAAGAACTCTTCCACGTGCATCCTACTGTCATTTAGTCTTGACTATCTATGAAATAACAATCTCGAAAAGAAACAGGACATTAGAAAAACCTGAGTGAGGTACAAAGTAACGCACATGAGTGATAAAGTACCTAAGGCTGAGAAGGAACACGCCACACCACACCTGAGCATGGAATCTCTTCGAAAGTTAAGCACTAGCGTATCGCTTGACTTCCAAAAGAAGCCACCAGCCGATTTCGGCTTGAATTACTGGTAAATGAAAGCTAGATAACTACAACAACAGTCTTGTGCTTGACAAGCACCGCCCATTTCGCCACCAACCGCATGAAAGGAAAACCCTAAACAAAGAGATGACATGCCGTTGGCGCAAACAAGATGATACCCAAGAAGTTGTGGCGCACCCCTTAACTGCTAACTTCTCAACTAAAATCCATACCCCTCGCGCAAAAAAGCCCAACAACTAAACTTTAGAAGGAGCCTCTTGCGTGAAATCTACGATATTTCCCTAGTCCCTCCGCAAGTCGGCACTTGCTCAATTGGCTATCTAACACCGAGATCCCGATGCCGCCCAACGGATTGTACTTAAAATGTCAGCCAAGGCCGAAAGGATCTCGGAATCAAACCATGCACTCGCCAAGCTAGGACCTCCATGCTTGGAATGCGGGATAAACATCGTATAGTATCAGCCATTGGAGCGAGCACGGATGGCCGAGACCCTTGGCGGCATCTTGGCTGGTCAGCCGAGAGGCATATCCCCGCGTGGGGGACACGGGACGAGTCCGGGGTCGAACGTTCAATTGCTCTAATCACGAAGAATATGCGGAAGCAGCTCTGGTGAATGCGGGGATGAGAAGACTGGGGTGCAGCTGGGGGCCGCATGAAATAGGTATAAAAGGGAGCACAAGGGTTGCTCAGGGGGAGATTCGGGATATACTAGCTCATTGAGATTTTGACCGGGACTTAGAAATACTCTGGTTATTTTGAAAATGGCTTCTAACGAGGAGGCAGAGCCTGTTGCAAAGGGAATCATTCCTACTGCTCGACAGGCGTTCAAAGATCTGTTTATATGGAAGCAGCGTGTGGAAATCACCAACGAGTATGGTGAGACCCGTACAGAGTGGCAAGCACCCGAGCCGATTCGCAATCCAATCAGTTTGATGATGCAGCTATCGGCCCGAGACTGGCTTTTCTTTCTCATGGGATTTTCAGCATGGACTGCCGATGCCTTTGATTTTCATGCTTTATCCATCCAGCAGAAGAAGTTGTCTGACTATTATGGTCGATCCAAGACGGAGATTTCAACTGCTATCACGCTCACTCTTCTTTTGAGAAGTGTGGGAGCAGCGTTCTTTGGTCTTGCTGGAGATAAGTATGGACGCAAATGGCCGATGGTTCTGAACATGATCATTCTTGGAGTATTGCAAGTTGCAACTATCTATAGTTACACTTTCCAGCAATTCCTTGCTGTACGGAGTCTTTTCGGTCTTTTCATGGGTGGTGTGTATGGAAACGCTATTGCCATGGCGTTGGAGCATTGCCCGTGAGTATCCTAGCTCCAACAGGGAAGAACTACCAAGCTGATCATTCTTGACAGTGTGAACGCGCGAGGTCTTATGTCAGGAATCCTTCAACAGGGATATTCCTTTGGATACGTGCTTGCAGCATGTGCAAACCTCAGTGTCGGCGGTGATGTTGAGAGCTGGAAGACCGTCTTTTGGGCTGCGGGTAAGTCTGTCACATAGTCAATGAGAAACGCAACTGCTAATGCATTCATCTTCTATAGCCGGCCTCTCCATCGGTGTTGGTCTCATTCGAATCCTATTTCCCGAATCAAAACAGTTCCTTGAAGCCAAAAAGGCCGGTAAACGAACGATGACAGCCGCAGAATTCTCCAAAGAAACCCGGAGCATGCTGGGCAGACAGTGGAAACTATGTGTCTACTGCGTGATCTTGATGAGCTGGGTAAGTCGAACAAATGAAATTTGTTTGATAGCACACGAGCTAATGGCAGATCTCCAATTAGTTCAATTTTTATTCGCATACCTCCCAGGATTCATACACAACCTTCATGCTCACGGAGAAGGAACTCGACAATGCGGGTGCGTCAAGGGCATCCATCATTATGAAGACAGGAGCCTGTGTTGGCGGAACAATCATCGGCTACCTCTCGCAATTCGTTGGTCGTCGCCGTGCAATTATCGTCTCTGCCTTGATTTCTGGCGTTCTCATCCCGGCATGGATTATGCCTGAAGGAGAGCGATCACTAAGTGCATCCGGATTCTTCATGCAGTTCTTCGTCCAAGGTGCATGGGGTGTCATCCCAATTCATCTGAATGAGCTCTCCCCCCCAGAATTCCGATCAACTTTCCCTGGTCTCACATACCAGGTCGGAAACATGATTAGCTCTCCCTCTGCCCAAATTGTGAATGCTGTTGCGGAGAAGACTTGGATCACATCAGGATCTGGTCACCGAGTATCGGCCTACGGTCCTGTGATGGGAGTTGCTACTGCTATCATTGCGACAGGTATTGCAGTGACTACTGCCTTTGGACCTGAGAAGCGTGGTCGTCGCTTTGAGACTGCGATGGCTGGAGTGGATGAGGTGGCTTCTGCGAAGGTTGCGGATCTGGAGAAGGCTGAGAAAGATCATAAGACGAATGATGAACAAATTGAGATGGCAGATCGGAAGTTATGATTGACGGTCTTTGAGAGACTGTGATTACGGTAATATTTTATCGATATGAGAGTGAACGAGGCTTTCTTTGAGGCTGTAGCTTTGATGAGATTAGAGAATTTTGTAGATCAAAATTCAATGCAATGAGACATGGACATTCATGTATGAAACCTTACTCGGCACACGATTCGAGTTGTAATTGAGACTTGACAATAATCAATCAAGACCCGGTCTCGTAGGGATCTCAATAGGTACCTCTAACTCTCGACGATGATGGCTTCGTAAAAGTTGTGTGTAGCGACTGGAACAGACGAGCATCCCACAATAGGAAGAGAATGTGCATTAAGCACACTTAACCCCACAATCATGATCGACAAGGACCACTGGCTGGCGGTGCGGACCTCTCTGAGAAGTATCTCTCGAGAAAGTTGAGACATCGTGGGAGAGATTGGGTATGTCATGCGGGCGACTACAAGCATGCATCTACGTCAGGACAAACTACGACCTACTGCTACGCAAGGAAGAGCGGCACCAGGTTCAGACAGAAAAAGACAGAGAGATGGGCCAAATGGTACTCCCGGATCAAAAGCCAAGTACATCACAAGACAATTGGAGAGACCGACTCTTTGATGGTACAAGACCAATCAAGCGAGTAGTGACAAGCACAGATAGAATCCATGTCGCCATCCTTTTCAAGCAATGGTTATGCGGAAAAACAACACCTCTTGTGCAGCCTTCATTGTGAAAAGGGGAAATGTGTGGTTTTTGTAAGGTAGTAGATTCATGTCTCTAACACGCCTATCCTGGTTGCCGTGGTAGATAAAAAAAAATAAAGAGAAAGGGTTTCAAGAACACCATTGCCGACGCAGGGTCCGGGAGCCCGGCCGAAGTTCGACGGGGTCTTCCGTCCTGGGCCGATTTTTTGTTTCGGAGAAGAATTTTTGGCTCCCTTCGATGCATCGTAAATCACAGTTTCAACCGGATCTCCATCCCATTTCCTCAACACTCGTTAAAAGCATTTACCGGACAATGCCGTCGAAGCGGTTCTTGAACCACTTGATGGTCTCGTTGGTGGTGATCTTGTGGTTGACACCGATGGGGGCCTTCGCACGGCGACGCTTAGCGACACGCTCACCGGGGCGGGTCCTATAGATTGTCAGTGCCCTGTTTGAGATTGTGTGTGTGGGTGTGGCCGAGGGAATAATATGGAAATCCATCTTCCCCCACTGATATACTCACATGCAGCAGTAGAAGTCCATGCCGTAGATACCGATTCCGGGGTCGTACTTGATACCCAGATCGATGTGCTCGGAGATACCGAAACCGAAGTTACCGGTCTCGGAGAAGTTGCGCTTGCGGAGCTCGTACTCCTTGACCTTGAGGCCACGCTCGAGGATCTCCTCAGCCTTGGGGCCACGGACGGTAACGTGGACGGCGATCTTCTCGTTACGACGGATACCGAAGGTACGGACGGTGTAGCGGGCCTTGGAGTAGACGGGAGTCTGACCAGACAGCTGCTCAAGCACCTTCGCGGCACGAGTAAGTCTGTCACCAGACTCACCGACGGAGATGTTCAGCACGAGCTTCTGGATGCGCAGCTCGCGCATGGGGTTGGCGCTCTTGTCCTTTCCGTCCGACTGCATATTTGTTAGGCGATTGATAATTCGCAAGCGTTGAAAGGGGTGGTGTAGCATACCATGGCGACTGAGTGTTGTGGCGTGGAGGTGGTTGTCGACAAGATGGAGAATCTGCAAAAAGTCACAAAAGCGTTTGTGTGGGCGGTCACGGGAAGCAAGTCACGGGAGTCGGAAGCGAGGGCTGATTATGTCAGCGATTTAAACTCTGATAAATCGGTGCCTCAGGCCTTTATCACATGATTTGGCTGAGTCATCCGATATCCAGAACTTGAAGCCCCGACTGCGAAAGCTAGAGCTTGCCAACGGATCCGCGTCTGTCTGATCCTTGACTGTTGAGAGAGCACTTGTTGCTGTCTTTTAATTTTTTTGGGATCTACCAAGTCGCATTCGTGCGCGCTATTCTTGCCAACCATGGCTGCCAACAAGCAAGGAAAGATGGTGAGTCCCAGTCCCCTCTGTGCATCTAATTCTTGTGCTCAATGGAAGTCGCTAACCTACATTTTCTAGCAAAACCTCGTGAGTTGACATTGTCTACACTGCGATAACTGAATTTGAACCTAACGAATATTCCAGATCAACTACCGCATGAGAGTCACCCTCAACGATGGTCGTCAAATGACCGGTCAGATGCTGGCCTTTGATAAGGTCCGTCGCTTTTCTACCATTGTCACTTACTAAACTAACATATTGGCCCATTTTATAGCACATGAACCTTGTTCTTGCCGATACAGAAGAATTCCGCCGTATCAAGCGGAAAGGAAAGGCCACCGGCCCCGCGAACACCCCGCTCGTCGAGGCGGAGGAAAAGCGAACTCTCGGTCTGACTATCGTTCGCGGCGCTCAAGTCGTCTCTTGCTCCGTTGATGGTCCTCCCCCCGCCGACCCCTCTGCTCGCCTCGGTAATGTCGGTGCCGGTGCTGCTGGTGCCGCCGCAACCCTCGCCGCAGGCCCTGGTATTAGCAAGCCCGCTGGTCGGGGCCTGCCCGTTGGTCTCGGTGGTCCCGCTGCTGGTGTAGGTGGCCCCGCGCCTCCCGGTGGATTTGGAGGTTTCCCTCCTGGTGGTTTCCCTGGTGCTCCCCCTCCTGGCTTCGCTGGCCGTGGAGGACCCCCTGGTGGACCTCGTAAGTGATATATCAATACTCCGCAGCCATTGGCGCAAGCTAACCTTGAAACTCTACAGCTGGATTCGCTCCTCCTCCTGGATTCGCTCCTCAAGGAGCTCCTCGTAAGTATTCTCACTACTGGGACAAAGATCTACTGTGCCAGGTTCGCTAACATTGTATATCTTTAGCTGGTGCTTTCCAACCTCCTCCAGGCTTCCAGCCTCCGGGCCAGGGACGGGGATACCCTCCACCCGGTTTCGGTGGTCGATGATTGATTAGTTGTGTTTTGGAAGGGATTTCCACGCTTCAGATAACGAGCGGTCTGTTTTCAACTGGGAGGAAACGAGATGGGTTCAAAGTATACGGAACCCGATAATCTCGCGGCCAGGATGGCAATCCCTCATACATTCTCGATTGGCCCACATTTACGGGGCAGGCGTTGCGGCGCATGGGGATGGAGGTCGTGTCAAGGATTACAAAAAGCCGAGAAGTCCTTTTGAGATTCGCATTCAGTACTACAATAATGCTAGCTAGCTCCTATGGCCCCTTTGTCGCAAAATTGCAATACATATTCATTTCGGCGCGAGTTGATGGAAATTCCCAGGTGGCCAACACTAGTGATTTGTATGGATTGCCAGAACTCTTGCCCGTGGGGACAGATTGTATATAAGCTACTAACTTATAAACCTAGATGTAGTAGTACTGGATAGGTATCCAGTACTACTACATTAGTCTGGAACATACTTTATTTGTGACTACCCATGGACTTTCGATGTTTATTAACACGATAGACAACTTGTCATTGACCGAACCAAGTTGGTTGAGATGCTCGGAGTCGTAGTACTGAAACCCTGAAGTCCAAGTTGTATATTGTTGCAGCCCGCCAGTCAGATTGAACATAAAGTGAGCGCAAGCACCACAAGCAAAGCTTCGCAACAGAGCCGTCAACTATTCACAGTCATTGCATAGGATTTACTAGCAGTGCACATGGATACGATTACTAGAATAACTAAATATACAACAGTACAAAGAGTTAAACCCGGAGATACATACATACTAAGCTCAACACGTGACCAGCGGTCAACGCCGGCGAGTCAAGCAATTCCGCACCCGCAGAACCCCAACCTCAACCTTCCCACGTCCTCGAACATCTCCCCTCCCAGCAACTTCCGTCATGGCTGCTGCTATTAAGGCGATCAACGCCAAGATCCGCTCCAACAAGGTTGCCGACTATGTCTGCTCAACCCGTACGTGTACCCGACCTTTACCCCCAAGTTTCCCGCCGCGCTTTCCGGTCCCGAGATCGGCCAGCCGTGATATTTCAGAGATGAGAACGAGATAACCACCGCGCTGGCCCTGGACACCTTTGAAATAGCCCACGAGACTATCCCAATGTGACCAGAATGATTCAGAGCTATTTGGAATTATTATCGTCTTATCCTACTATCTTAATGACCAATGGCTCTTTGGAATATCACTAACCATCCTTCCCTTCGCAGACTTCTGGGGCCCTGTCTCCAACTTCGGTATTCCTTTCGCTGCTGTGATGGATACCCAGAAGGACCCTGAGATGTAAGTTTGAAGTGGTCCATAACCTCCATTGACATCAGATCTCCCTTCGACTATCGTTCATCTTCTATCCACCCTGTTCTAGCCTGCTGACACTTACTCCACAGTATCTCCGGTACAATGACCGGCTGCCTGCTCGTCTATGCCGCTACCTTCATGCGCTACTCCCTCGCTATCACCCCTAAGAACTACCTCCTCTTCGCCTGCCACATGACCAACTTCGGTGCCCAGTCCGTCCAGGCTTACCGTTACTTGAACTACTGGAAGTGCGTAATCCTCAATCCGCCGCGATAAACTATACCCTTACTCCCCCTAGTCCCTGATGACGTCGACCCGCACAGAAAGAGTTTAATTGAACATCCGCTAACGTGTATATTGTGATTTAGCTGGGGTGGCCGAGAATCCGCTCTCGCCGCAAAGGCCGCTGAAGGCGCCAAGGCTACTGAGGCCGGTGCGTAAAAGGGAAAACGAAACATTTGAAATGTTCTTTTTCTTCTTTAATTGGCTCCTTGTTTCGTTTTCATGGCATTGCATTTCTCTACTATTGAGGTTTGTAACTTGCTTTGTTCGAAAAAGTTGTGGTATAGAAGTGTCTTCATAGATACTATAGTGACTGTAGTGTTGGGAGATGGAGCGAATCGGGATGGGGGTTCGGTATGGAGATGGTTTATACTGTCTCGGCCATTGTACATAGGCTCTATATTGTGCTTGAATCAGTATTCAGATAAAACATGCCTCGCATCTAATGTTGTAGACCAACTTGAATTTTTTAAGTCATTCACCTCATGGTAATAGGCAGACGAGTATGTAATGGAAATATGTATACAAATAGAAACACCGAATTCAAATCCCGCCCAAGAAACTGGCAATTTGTCGAAGAAAATCCAAGTACCCAATAAACACCAAGTCTGCATAATTGTTCTCCGGCCATACGTAAAACAAGTAGAAATGAATGCTATGCGAAACTCTAGTGTTGAAACAAGAATCAGACAGATATTAGACCAATTTATACCGAGTCGCAGTACCCGGGACTTTGCACTTGGTCAACACCCCAGTTCTTCAGAGTTAGGGCTGTGGTATAAACGCAGCAAATCACGCCAAAGACGGTGAGAGTCACATCGGCAATTGCTTGGCGCTTGGATCTGGCACAGGCTCGCAAATGGAGAAGAGGCTGGAAGAGGAACTTCAGTTAGCAAGGATACTCCGGTTAAGTGAAAAGGAGATGAATTGGCATACCGGATATACGTAAATTAGAGGAACACAAGCAAAGCTTCCGACCAGCGAAACAAACTTGTCCAGGTTATCGGCGCCGGCCCAAGCAACGACGGCACAGACAATGACCAAGAAGAAACGGAAGGCGTTCTTCTTCCATTTAATATAAGGGTTGTACTTGCCACTACGGGTGAACAGCTCGTTCTCCAGAATTCGAATAGCAGGGAAGAGTTGCAGTGGTGTGCTCAGCAGGATCGCCAGCGAGTAGAGGAGTTGAACAACATTGACAAATTTGTCATCTTGGGGCAAATTGAGAAGGATCACCGTCTTCGTGGCGGATCCGTAGGCAGCATAGCTCAGAGCACCAGCAGACAAGAAGATCAGCGTGATGACGACCATAACACCGGCTAGTACACCGGGGAATCGTCGAGGCTGTTGCATTGATTCCTGGATAGGAATGATGAGACCAATGCCTTCGTATGTGAAGATTGCAGTTCCGATGAACATCGACCATGTGTTTGGGTTGAAATCAACAATGTCTGAAATGCCCCCGTTTCCAATCAGCGTGTTGGCATCATAGTAATAGATGTAGAGCAGACCCAGCAAGATGAAGGCATCTGCAATTAGCGCGGTGAATCCGAGTTTGCTGATATCTCGAACCAGTGAAAGAGGCAAAAAGATGACAAGCTGCAATAGCACCAAGAACTTGATATCAATGAAGGACTTGCACTTGCTCACTGCAAGCGCGAAAGCCTGTAGGTTCTGCGACACAAAGACGATATAGGCAGAAACGAATCCCAACTGGCTCAGAACGATTGAGCCCAGGATGATGCGTCGCATATGTTTTCCGTACAAAATTCCACCAATGTCACCAAAAGATCCTTCGATCTTCATACGAGTATTTACCAGCAAGATGAAGGCATAGTAACTCAGACATGAAACACCCAGCAGCACCATACTACTGAACAGCATACCACCATTTAGGAATGCACGAGGTAAGAACAAGATCCCTGTGCCGACAAACGACTTCAGAAGCAACATCACTGCACCAGTCGTTGTAGTATTCCCCGCAGGAGCACGCTGCTTGTGCTTGCGTTTGCGACGGCCTGCTCCGTCCCCTTGAAGCAGGGCAGCATCCTCACCGGATTCTCGACCCTCTTGTTCATCCCAAGTATCAGACGAAAAGTACTCGTCCGGACCAAGAACCTCATCATCTTCCTCCAGCTCTTCACCGGCGAAATGGCCGTACAGAGACAGAAACTCGATAAAACTCGTGGTGGGAAGTTGAGGAGGTGCGGGGGCAGCTCCTGAATTCGACCCTTGTACACTTCCTCTGTGCGGACTTCCTGCTGTTCGACGCAGGAAATCCCGACGGAATCCACCAGGGACTCTAATAGTGTGGATATCTTCCGTCTCTATCTCAGGGGTAGGACGACTAACGCTGAAGCTCTTGCTGCGGGCAAATCGACCCGCGGCCTCGGCCTCGGCATCCTCTGCCCATTTGTACACTTGCCGGGTGATATCACCACCCTGCAGTTGCAGACTGGAGAACTCATCATCGCCAATGCTAGTGCCCAGCTCCGACGGAGCCTCCCGATGCTCGGAGGCCTGTTGGGGCATGACCAGGTGTCTTCTCACCACCTCGGGATCTTCATATGGTTGACCTCCATTCGAATCAAATCCGTTCTTGGTATCGAAAGAGCCATACTGGGAAGTCTGGGGGCGACTATCTTGTGCTGCTTGCAGCGCTGGCGATGCAGCGACCCGGGAGGGAGTACCGAAAGTCGGCGGCGACCGACCCAAACTATCCTGCAGTTGTGAAGCAATTATAGATTGACCAGGGCCTGGGAGTGAAGACGGATCATCGACATTTCGAAAACCCTGATCCTTCGTGAATGTGGTGTTGTTGTTGGTTATGGAAACGGGGCGACCAGCCGGGATTCCTTGTCGAGACGACAGCGATGTTCCCAGAGACGGCGAAGGGACTGGCGAGGCGAGGCGGGCGATCGAAGCCTGTCTGTTTGCCTCGGGGGCTGGCGATGTCGATCGAATGGACGCAGTGGAAATTGGCAGCGACCGGGTCGGGTTCACTGAAGAGCTCTCTCCGTTGTCCATGGTGTAAGGGGAAGGGGGAGGGTCAAGTTGACTCTCGTTTGAATTGCATCAGGTTAGTCTACAGCGTTAACAGGGCGAGAATGCATCCGATGTGCACCTGACAGCGTGCAGAAGAGAGCAGAGAAGGAGAAGGTCGTTAAGTTGAGCTCAACCCGTCTGAAGGCAGAATGACAGCTGACACTCTCCCACTCTTCCGCCTTTGGAGTGATGTGGGTCACGTGGTATGTGTGATCTACATACTTTGCTCAAATGAACTATATATTCTACCAACTGGAATAAGATATTTTGGATTAACTAATAATAGAGCATCACATACAGGTAAACGCTGTTTATGCACTATGAACAGCATAGTGTATTTCCCTTTTTCGTGGTTAATTCTGCTGGTCAAGGACTGTAGAAGGAAATATTCCTAGGTGTGAATATTGATAGTATTGGCGAGACCGCAAACATCTATTTTTTTCGTAGAATCCTGCAGATATTCAATCTTTCCAACTTTACAAATAAGCCAGGGAGTCCGCGAGAAGATTAAGTTGATCTCCAATTCGGTCTTCCGAGGGTTGACGGAAGATATAAATATCCAGTGTGGGGAGTATTGCATCGTGCCAAGACGGCCTTAAGATCAACATCCTCGGCGATACTATGGTCAACACCTTATTTCGGTACCACTCGATTATTCACTGTTATCATCTTAACCTATTTGATGCATCGTGCATAATATATATGGTCTTACCTCCCAAATCTGCATGGAGATTCGTCTTTGTTTTGGGCAAAGTGCAAAATGTACGTAGGTACAGAACATAGTATGCATCCAAGGCGGTGCCATGGGCGGTGTAGCAAACTGGCGATAATTGACTGCCACAAGCCATGGGCGTCACTATAGCTGCATCTAACGAACATCTCTCTTTTTGCCTATCAGACGCGCCATGACGCAGGTGGCACTGTAGGACTCCCTTGCGCGGGACTAAGTCTTTTTTTTTTTTTCTGTTCCTTCTTCAGCAGTCTATTCAGGCGGAGACGAGCAGAGCGGTATCAATCTTCATGCTCAGCGCCTTGATCGTTGTTGACGGGTAATATCGTGATGTCTCGTCGACGTCCGAACTTCTCAACCCGCACTGCTGAAGAAGATGTCTCTCGCCTCGATCCGAATGAACATGGAGATACAACAGAGGTCCGTGGGGGGCTTCTGCATTGGCCGTCTAATGTTTGGTCCCGGAATAATGGGCTGGGTTTGACGGAGTCGAGAGATGGTCGACGACATTCGTTACCACAGAACTTCTTCGGTGGATTGTCTAGATGGTGGCACAATGTGACAGGAACTGAGGACAACCATGATAATCTTGTGGAAGTAACCGCTGGGCCTCTCCGAGATTCTAGCGTGGATAAGAAGGACAAGGCAGGACATCGACCTCGACCGACAGAAGACTCTAAGAAACTCGGAACCTTTTCCGGTGTATTCGTGCCTACCACGTTGAACGTGCTGAGCATTCTTATGTTCCTTCGGTTCGGTTTTATTCTTGGTCAAGCTGGATTGCTGGGTATACTGGGTAGGGATCGTCGGACCCGATACTGGGTTATACCGAGCTGTTGCTAACGGCTTTCTAGGGCTACTGGTGGTCTCATATATGATCAATCTCGTCACTACGATGTCTCTCTCTGCAATCGCATCTAATGGAACTGTCCGAGGTGGAGGTGCTTATTATTTGATATCCCGATCACTCGGCCCCGAATTCGGTGGATCAATTGGTATCGTGTTCTACCTTGGATATGTGTTCAACACCGGTATGAATGCTGTAGGTCTGGTCGATTGCTTTACCGAGAACTTTGGTGCCAACCGGGGCACATTGGGCAATTTCCTCAAAGAAGGATTCTGGTGGGAGTATCTTTGGGGAAGCGTGATCTTGATATTCTGCACGGCTATCTGTCTGGCAGGGAGCTCGATATTCGCGAGAGCCAGTAATGGTCTTCTCGTTCTTTTGCTAGTGGCCACATTTAGTATCCCGATTTCTGCTTGCTTCGTGGATCCATTCTACTCGCCTAAGGAGCGAGTAGAATTTACTGGCCTAAGCCTCAAGACTCTCATGGGGAACTTAATGCCTCATCTCACCAAAGGTGCCTCGGGTAGCCAATTTAAGGGAAGAGAAAACTTCCAAGACCTGTTTGGCATTCTGTTCCCTGCCACGGGTGGTATTTTCGCGTAAGTTCGACCGTTTTCTGTTGATTAATTTGCAGTGTGTAACTAACAACTTGACAGTGGCGCGAGCATGTCGGGCGATTTGAAACATCCAAGTAAAGCAATCCCTAAAGGCACGCTGGCCGGCCTTGCTTTGACATTTGTCACATACACACTGGTTATTCTTGCGATGGCGTCTTCCATCACTAGGCAGTCATTCTACAACAACGCGAACGTAATCCAAGTAGTAAGTGCTTACATGTCTGTGGATTTACATGATGAAATATTAACCTCTTCAGGTGAATGGCTCTGACAGCCTCATTCTGATAGGAGAATTTGCGACCAGTTTCTTCTCAGCACTCATGGGAGTGATTGGGTCTGCCAAGCTCCTCCAAGCAATTGCACGCGACAGTCTACTTCCTGGACTCACAATGTTCGGACAAGGCACAAAGAAAAGTGACGATCCCGTCTATGCCATCATTATTACATTCGTTTTTGCCCAGATCACGATGCTATTCGATATTAATCGGATTGCCTCATTTGTGACCATGGCGTACTTGATGACTTTTCTGGTAATGAACCTAGCTTGCTTCCTGTTGAAGATTGGATCAGCTCCAAATTTCCGACCTTCGTTCCATTACTTTAACTGGCAAACTGCTGCCATCGGAACAGTTGTCAGTGGAGTCAGCATGTTCTTTGTGGATGGTCTTTACGCAGGAGGCTGTGTGGGAATTCTCGTCATTCTCTTCCTCTTAATTCATTACACTTCGCCGCCAAAGCCCTGGGGCGATGTCAGTCAAAGCTTGATCTACCACCAGGTACGGAAATACTTGCTCCGTTTGAGACAAGAACATGTAAAGTTCTGGCGACCGCAAATTTTGCTATTCGTGAGCGATCTCGATCGGCAATACAAAATGGTATCCTTCTGTAACTCGCTGAAGAAAGGTGCCTTATTTGTTCTTGGTCACGTTCTGGTAACCGATGATTTTTCGGCGGCTGTGCCAGAAGCTCGTCGCCAGCAAACAGCATGGACGAAGCTTGTGGAATACTCGAAGATCAAAGCTTTCGTCAACATTGCCATATCTCCGGCCGCCGAATGGGGGATGCGAAATATTGTCCTCAACTCCGGACTGGGAGGGATGCGACCGAACATTGTTGTAATTGATCAGTATAGAGAAAATCAAGCGCTGGTCGAGAATCTGTCTCTAAGCAGCAGTCGACGAGAGTCCCTGAAAACCAGACGGCGATCATCCATCCTAGGGTCGAGATTTGATGGACCGGATGATCCCGAACCGCCTAGCAAGGGTATGAGCTGTAAAAGCTACGTTACAATTTTAGAGGATCTTCTCTTTAAGCTTCGCATTAACGTTGCTGTTGCCAAAGGCTTTGAAGATCTCGAACTGCCTGATCTCCATGGCCGACACACAAAGAAATACATTGACTTATGGCCGATCCAGATGTCTGCAGAGCTTGGCGCAGATCATGAGAGCAAGCAGAATGTGCTCACTACCAACTTTGACACATATACGCTGATCCTTCAACTCGGCTGTATCTTGAACACAGTACCGTCGTGGAAGAAAACCTATCAACTACGAGTTGCTGTCTTTGTCGAGTACGAAACTGATGTTGAGGATGAGCGAGGGCGCGTGGAAGCTCTCCTCGACAAATTACGGATTCAAGCCGAAGTACTTGTCTTCTGGCTTGCCGATGGTGCCCTCAAATCCTATCGTATCATTGTGAATGGGGATACGTCACCGGAAATGGATGATGCACAAGAGAACGTGCATAATGTTCTCAAGAATGAGGATTGGTGGCAGGGAGTCGTAAAAGCTCGCAGCCGATATCAAAATATGCAGGAGCAGGAGCAGGAATCTGCCGACGCCGTGGATTTCCCACGATTGGAACGGCCGTCGACCTGGCAAACTTCGTCCAGTCAGGAGAGTGGTAATCGGCCTCTGCAGCAGCGGGTCACCGGTTTACGAAAATTAATTGCCAAGCGTCGACGATCAGTCTCCAGTTTCCGAGCATTGGGAGGAGTCACGCTCGGCATGCAAACACACCGCTTGTTAGATGCATTTGTCGAATACGACGGGGATAACTCGTCTAGCGAGACCAGTGATGAAAGTGATACCGATCCCTACACGAGTGATCCTGAGATCGACGAGGGCGAAGAAAGCATTTCCCACGAGGATATGGTGAGCAGCCGAAATGAGAGCGAGAACCCTGGCCGTCTCGAACCCACGAAGCGGAGCGAGAGTGATGACCGCTCTCCTGGCGTCAGTCCTGCAGGGCGAGCATCGGTCAGGTCTGAATCCACAACCCGCGAGGATTCATCCAGTCAACCAATTCCGACCATTATCGAAAGTGGTGAAAACGCCTCACCAAAGAGCAAACCTGCACCGCGTCCATCGATTAGCCGAAGTGCATCTAGTAACCGATTCAGCTCATCGCCTATCCCTGAAGCCAAGGTCAATACCGACGAAGGAGCTGGACCGAGTATCATGTTTGCGCCGAACGCATCGCCACCCCGATTTCATAGTAAATTGGACTCAATCTATGCTCGTCGACCGTCTGCGCCTTCACCAAGCTCGAGTCATACCGCGTCCGGATACCCGGGAGCAGCATCGATTCCGTTATCATTCAATGATCTACCGAGTCGAGCTCAGCATCTTATTTTGAATGAGTTGATGGTGCAGCAGAGTAGTGAGACTGCTGTTATCTTTACGACGCTCCCATCGCCGGTGGATGGGACTTCCAAGGGGGAAGAAGATAGTGCGTCTTATTTGAGTGATCTGGAAGTACTGTGGCATGAATTGCCGCCGTGTCTATTGGTACATAGTAACAGTATGACGGTGACGATGAATCTTTAGTGGGATAGTGTTACTAGTAGTAGAATGGACATAGAACATTTCGGAATATACATGACTTGAACAGCAATAGAGAGATTATTCTGTGTGTCTATAACTATGATTATTGCGGTGTATACTGTAGTAAATATTGACTACTGCAGGATGGAGATCAGCGGGGTCACGAAGCTTGGTGGACATGACTTAATTGGACACTGCATGAACCTGCCTTTTGTATACATAGAGTAGTTACTCTAACATTTTTATGTATACTCGGTAGTACTCATGATATTGATACACAGTATAGTAGTATAATATAATTGTGTATAACTCATAGTAATATAAATATAACATAATACTCAACTGTGGTACCAAATCAGATGATTCTGATTACAATTCCTTAGTATTTTCTGCTATTAAAATTTATAATAAAAATACAATATTTAGTTATTACTATATATACTAACACTGTAATAGCTGACCAATGACAATTCCCCTGGCTGTGATTGGTTGTCAGCGTGCCCTACAGTACCCCGTAGTCATCAGAATAGTCTCACTCATTCCTGGAGTAAAGCAGTAACCACGCCAATCTAGTTGGTTGACCACTCGCCTTTCCTTGCAATTCAATCTTGACTGCATTTCATTTCTTTTCTTCAACAATCCCCTCTTTTTCTATGCATGCCATAATTGCGTGGCGTTGACTCCCTTCTTTGGCGAGTTCTCTATATATCTTGTATCACCCCCGATCTCCCCCTGAATTTTCTCTTTCTTTCTTTCTTTCTTTCTGGTGAAACTATGTCTATGTCGACTACTGCCGGCCCTCGTCGAGTAAACGGCAGCCTACGAGGTTCAGACTCTACTATTCGTCGTCCAGTGGCTCATTTCGACCTTCCTATTCATTCAACAAATCCAACCATGTCCGTCTTAAATGGTGCCGGTTCCAGCAATGGGGTCGATCATCCCGACTCCGACAGCGCCTCGTCTTCTAGTTCAACTACCGCCAATGGGACTCAACCACGCCGACCAGGCATGTCTCGTAAAGCTTCTTCTCCCATGGCTCCAGCCTTTATGGTTTCTGCTCCCGGGAAAGTTATTGTCTTTGGCGAACACGCCGTGGTACACGGTAAGGCTGCCCTGGCCGCCGCAATTTCCCTCCGCTCCTATCTCCTCGTCACGACCCTCTCGAAATCCCAGCGGACAATCACTTTGAACTTCCGAGACTTGGGCCTCGCGCATACCTGGGATATTGACTCCCTCCCCTGGGATGTCTTTCAACAACCCTCCAAGAAGAAGTTCTACTACGACCTCGTGACAAGTCTGGACCCCGAACTCGTCGCCGCAATTGAACCCCACCTTGAAGGCGTCTCCAAGGGCGTCCCCGACGAACAGCGCAAGAATCACGTCCGTTCCGCTTCTGCTTTCCTTTACCTCTTCCTCTCCCTCGGCTCCAAGCAAAGTCCCGGCGCAATTTATACACTCCGCTCCAACATCCCCACCGGCGCAGGTCTAGGCAGTTCTGCCAGTGTCTGCGTCTGTCTGAGTTCTGCACTCCTCCTACAAATTCGTACACTCGCCGGTCCTCACCCTGATCAACCCCCCGAGGAAGCAGAGACTCAAATTGAACGCATCAACCGCTGGGCTTTTGTCGGTGAGCTTTGCATTCACGGCAACCCTAGCGGTGTCGATAACACGGTTGCCGCGGGCGGCAAGGCCGTGATTTTTAAACGAGCTGATTACTCTCAACCTCCCGAGGTGATCTCCTTGCCTGATTTCCCCGAATTACCCCTTCTCCTCGTTGATACGCGCCAATCACGCTCGACTTCAACGGAAGTTGCCAAGGTCGGCGAATTAAAGAAACGCCATCCCTTAGTCACGGAGTCTATTCTCGACGCAATTGACCAAGTCACCACCTCCGCTCAATCCCTCATCAATTCTCCCGATTTCGACGGCGCCTCAGATAATACCCTCGAACACTTTGGTACATTGATCCGCATTAATCATGGATTCCTTGTTTCGCTGGGCGTATCGCATCCACGGTTGGAGAGGATTCGCGAATTGGTCGATTATGCTGATATTGGCTGGACTAAGTTGACGGGTGCCGGTGGTGGTGGGTGTGCGATTACGCTACTTCGTCCTGACGCGAAGCCTGAAGTCGTGCGTGATTTGGAGGCCAATTTAGCGGCAGAAGGATTTACCAAATACGAATCTACACTTGGTGGAGATGGTGTTGGAGTTCTTTATCCGGCTGTGCTACGAAATGGATCTGATGAGGAGGGCGGCGAGGAGATTGATCAGCAGAAATTTGAGAATGCTGAGGGGCCGGAGGGTATTGAGAGACTTGTTGGCGTTGGAACTGGGACCTCAGAGAAGAGGGAGGGTTGGAAGTTTTGGAAACGCGCTACGCAATGATTCTTGATATCCTGGTTCAATTCAAGCTGCAGACTCGGCTTCAGCCATTCCCGGAATTGGAATATATGAATGGCATGATTTCACGACCTTGGACTGCACTGCACTGCAATGCAATGAACTGAACTGGAAAAAGCCAATTGCGGCTATCTGACCCTACAGCATCAAAATCATTTTTGATTTGTTAGATGCTAACTTTCATTCTGTCTCTTTCTTTGTATACATCCCCCTCTTGCATTATACACCTTTTATTGAGTCGGACTAGGGTGTTACTTTCATCTTTAC
>Ga0209673_1000947_pt1 | contig 36280 bp, 45 predicted proteins | sample AraplaCol_mMS_r2_2_FD_184274 | JGI IMG/M metagenome (GOLD analysis project Ga0209673, IMG submission 184274) | Arabidopsis root microbial communities from North Carolina, USA - plate scrape MF_Col_mMS_r2 (SPAdes) (version 3) | ecosystem: Host-associated > Plants > Roots > Endosphere | place... | reverse complement strand
TGCCCGGCCATTTTTTTTTTTTTTTTCAACCAACACTTCGACTTCTTCCTGATACTCTGAGCTACTCTCTGAACTTGACTAGCTGCGTGTGTCTTTTATCTTTCTTTCTATTACTTTTCTTTTCTGGAATATTCCCCCTTGTGTTTAAACCTCCCTTCTTCATTTCCAATGGCCCTGTGAACAATTGTGACAAACTGAATGAGAACGAAACGTTAATTCCTGCCACTCTTCTGCCACTTGGAAATTCTATTATTTACCTGGTCCCATATGTTCCTTTTGCACATCTCTAATGATCCGGGTGGCCAGGATCGATTATGAGCCGATGCTAGTATCCCAGCCCTTTCCTTATCTTGTCTTGTCTATTTTTGTACAGATGTTATGGTGGAGTAGTGAATGAAGTAGATTCAGTTGATGTTTTTACCTATCCCTAAGTATGAGTATACAATGTAGTCAGTAGGAGTAACATGTTAGTAGCTCTGAATAAAAGAGTTAATCTACACTAGTCTACGAGTGTAGTACAGTTGAAATATTAACTACCCGTATAAAATGAACTTGAAGGGATATCAAATGCTATATAGAACAAATATACACAAGAGAAGAGTCTACATCAATCCCATGACAATCACTCATCCTTCTCCTTACCCCCAAACCAAGACAAAATCCCACCCTCAACCCCCTTCCTCTCTTCCCTAGCAATCTGCCTCTGATTCTTATATTCTTCCCAAGAAAGCTGCGCAACACCTAAACTCTCCCCCTCAGAAACACTCCTGGCATGAGCGGGCAAAGGTCTAACAGCATCCTCACCCCCATAAACCCGTAACGCAGTACCAAAAGCCCAATCAACCGCCTCTTCAACCGGATGATCAAACAAATAAGGCAAGAATGGAACAACCGATAGACCAAGCTAAACATCGTAAGTGATTCGCCCTAAAAAAACACTGCTGAAAACAGAATAAAACTTACCCCGATAGGAACCCAAGTCCTTACAAACGGAACCTTAACCCCCCTCACCATTTTCCCAGAATACTTAACAACAGAATGAATCGTAAAAGCCGGAAGTCCCATACTAGCAATACTTTGAAAAACCGCTCTTTTAGCCATAATCATCCTGTAATCTTCCGCCAAAGAAACACCCCCATCATTCGACCATGGCCGTAATTCACTTCCTGAGGCTGAAGCCGAGGTCGAGGTCGAGGTCAAGGTTGACGAATCCAACGGCGACGACAAATTCCCCATCGCCATACCACGAATCTCCTGCGAAACACTAACAGCATCCTTATACTCCTCACCCGGCGCAACTAACGCGCGACGATTACGCAGATAAGCTTTGTATCCTTCATGACTTACGTCGCCGAGTAGGTAAGCCCAGGAGATGGCGTATGCGGAGCGAACGAGGATTGGATGGGCGATTGGTCGGAAGGATTCGCCTATGTCTGAGGTATATGCTACGTAGCGATGGGCTGAGAGGAGGATTGTTCGAATTCGGTTTGCGTATGCGGCGTAACGGTATGGGGTGTCTGTTGAGTCGACGGAGCTGGTGATATTAGTGTTAATGGTAGTCATTATGTATTATTGGGAGGGGTATGTGTATGGATGTGAGGGAATTGGTGATGTGTAATTGGGGGTATTTTGATGGTTGAGACGTCATTGCGGAGTGTGGAGACGCGGGATGCGGTCTTGTTTTGGAGTCGAGGGGGTGAGAGGAGGGGAGGGAAGAGTTTGTTGACATGGTTGCTGGTTTGGGTAGGAAATGATATTAATGACATACTAAGGAGAGTAGAGGTCATCGTAAAAGTCCTCGTCGTGGTCGACGAGATGTTGGAGTTTCTTGGGGAGAGTTTGCCGCGGAATTGGGGCTTTGTCTGTTTCTTCGGGAGGATCGTTTTGTTTGCGATTCCAGGCCATTACGGATGTGAATGGGAAACCAATTCAAATTGAGGTATTGATTGAGGTAAGATCGGAATGGCTGTTGGTAATGAGGAGGGGAAGTGTAAAGAGGGAGAAGGTGAAGCAAGGGAGGGAAAGAGAAGAGAAGAGTAAGAGGGGATGGAGAGGCTGTGTATTAATACACCATACTAATTAATACACATTAACATTAATAGTACTAATACTAATTAAATAAAAATATTCTCTATATTATTTAAAGAGAAATCGGCAGCAAAACCGGCAACGGAATGACATAGCCGGGCTATACTTGGTAGTTCGTCGGGCCCATGGATGCGCTTACCGAGGGAATGGATGTAAACACTAGATTCGGGAAGTATATGTTTAGTATACTTCATTTAAGGTAAATATGTCATAAACATTAACGATCCTATTTAAACAATGAAAAATTATGACTCTCATCAATTCATTTTATATTATTCATCTTATTCATCCATTGTCCATTGTTGTGCTGTGCTGTGCATGTCACATGACTCGGGCTTTCCCGGAATGTCCGTGATGCTGTAGTGTCATGTGACTGGTCATGTGATATCACACTCCTCTGCTGACTCACCCACGCTAACCCCATTGGGCCCGGTCCGACTTCGTCTCTGGCCGAGCCTGAGGATTCCGCTTCCACATCGCGTTTGATCTCCAGCTCATCTTCTCCCCCTCACCGCATTCTTTCAAGATGGTCGTCTATTACCAGATCGCCGGCAAGAAGGTCGGCTCCCACGTCGTAAGTGTCCGACCCGGATCGTCTAGCCCGCGCCTCCCCGCCTCATCCCTTTTTGCCTAACACGGCCACAATCCGGAAACAATTGCACCTCACTAACTCGACTTTCTTTGCTCGCGCTTAGCTCTCCATGGCCGTTCTCGGCTCTATCTTCGCCGGTTCCTGGGCTGCTATGGGCGGTGGTGAGAAGCCCAAGACCGCCGCTGGTCCTCCCATCAACGCTTCTTCCAAGGAGGAGGGTGACTTTATCCAGTATGTTTTGTGAGCGAGGGCAGGTTCAGCAAGAATATATTCCATGGGGATATATTGAAGCTCGACGCCCAATCCTTTCACTCGGATCTAAAAACCGAGTCCAATTCTGTATCGATGCTAATCTAACCTTTTTAGACAATTCCTAAAGGAAGTTGACGGCGACAAGAAGCCCGAGAAGCACTAAACTCCTCATTCCACGGAGTACATGACGGACCCGGCCGGACACGAACCAGCGTGACACCACTCGAGATCGTTTCATCACTTTGTTGCTTGAGCTATATCAGTTTGGATATGTCTCAACTAAGCAATGTTTAGTCCGGTGAGACCGGACTAGCTGGGATCTTTGCGGCGGGTGCATTTTGTGGATTGTACATAAGAGACGTGTACGTTGCATCAGAAGAATAATTGTTCCTTCTACTTTGATTCAGTTCTATCTTTTAGACAGCTGCATAGACAGCTGCACTGTTGAAGCGGCGTAGCTATCAAGCTATCAAGCTGAGCTAGCCAGTGACCAGTAGACTAGCCTTGTACAAAACGTAGCTTGTCAATGAAATAGCTTGTAATATAAAGCTCAAACAAATAAATGCCGAAACAGCAATATAACACTACCTCCCATCAAATCCCTTCCCATCAAATTCGCAGAACTCCGCAACCCTCGGGAATGCAAACATCCGCCTCACCTCATCCCATCCCATCAAACCTCACCAAACCACTCCCTCACTCCTCCACAATTCACCATGAAACTCCTCCCATTCCCCTACGCCCTAAACATAGGAACAGACATCGTCCATCTCCCCCGCATAACCCGCCTTCTCACCCAAAGACCAAATTACCTCTCCCGCTTCACAACCCGCATCCTTAGCGACACCGAACAACGCGATTTCCACCGTCGTTTCAACGGTACTCTACCTCCCACCACCTCTCCCTCACAACGGGACATCCAATCGTCCAAAAAGTCCACAATCACATCCACACACTCACAACCCATAACTCCAGAAATAACGCGCTGGCTCGCAGGCCGATTCGCAGCCAAGGAAGCCGCGCGCAAAGCCGCGCCTTCGGGCGCCGCCTCTTTAGGATGGAAAGATGTTATTGTGCGTATTGAGAGTGAGGGTGATGGGGATATGATTGGGTCTACGGGTGGACATACAGCGGTTGATGGGACGAGTCGGAGGCCGGAGGTTGTTTATGTTGAGGGAGATGGGGGTAGGGTTGCGAAGTTATCTATTTCGCATGATGGGGAGTATGTGGTTGCTACTGTTCTTGCTGCGGGGTGAGAGTTATGGAAGTGGATTAGATGAAGGGTTTTTTTCGCAGGGTATGTTTGGGATATGATCGGAGATACTAGGTTGGCTTTGGACTTGGTTCTGGAAATTGAATGTTTGGTGCTGGAATTACTAAGCTGGGACGGGGTTCTCGGTGCGAGTCATTATTTGTATTATGATATCCTGGTGGGATTGTGTGTATATTAACTTTAGGTCTGTTTGTTTGAGATTAGCGCTTGAACTGCTGTATAAATGCGGCGATGTACTACTATTTTTTGATGCCGAGGCAATCTGGTGTGGCCAGACTTATGATACACCAGCTAGGGTAGACTGGTCTTGTATCTTCTTGCCTGATAGCTCAACTTTTAAGAAATAAATACCAATAGAGTATTTTATACTCTTTATACTCAAGCATTGTTATGAAGTGCAAATTGCTGCGCTATCCGGCTTTTGCGGGCCTTTCACCCCGATGAATGCGGGACAATCTTATCGCTTTTCTCCAATCGCTTTTCTCTTATTCTTCCGCACTTTTATATCTCGCCGCACAGCACGATCTCACCGTCGACAAGTCTCACACTGACTCAATTCAAAGCGCAAATTTACCTAGACTAGTGTACTAGTAATTGAAGTACCCCGCAGAAACAAGATATAAAGTACGCATATACCCCGCCGATATCCATCTCACCTTTCACATTCGCTGACCAGAACACATCAGATGCCCTTCTCTCACCACAGCCACTCGGGCCAATTCTGCCCAGGCCATGCAAAAGACTCCCTCGAGGAAGTCATCCAAACAGCCATCAGCAAAAAGATGAAAGTCTTCTGTCTGACAGAGCACATGCCCCGCCACAAAGAAGACTTCTACCCAGAAGAGGTAAAGAACACTTCCCAACAATCCAACACCTCCCAATAAACTAACCACTATCCAGATCGAATCAGGCCAAACAGAAGAATGGCACTCCAAAAACGAAGAAGCCTATTGGCTTGAAGCAACCCGTCTCCGAAAAAAATACGCCTCCCAAATCTCTATAATAATCGGCTTCGAATGTGACTGGATAAGACCAGAATCCAAAACCCTAATCAATACCTCCCTATCCCGCTTCCCATTCGAATTCTTCATTGGATCCCTTCACCACACCCTAACAATCCCAATCGATTACGACAGACCCATGTACGAAGAAGCGCGTACTCTCGCCGGCGGTACAGATGAACTTCTCTTCGAAGCGTATTTCGACGAACAATTAGATATGCTTCAGCAATTACGGCCGTTGGTAGTTGGTCATTTTGATCTTATTCGGTTGAAGAGTGATGATGTTGAGCGCAGTTTTAAGAGTTGGGATGGGGTTTGGAGGAAGGTTTTGCGGAATTTGGATTTTGTTGCTTCGTACGGGGGTATGCTTGAGATTAATGGGGCTGCTTTGAGGAAAGGGATGAGTGAACCTTATCCTAAAGCTGAGATTTGCAAGGTATGCGTTTTCCGCCTTTTGAGATTAACAGTTTTGTTCACATGACGGGTTGGGAGGGTTGAGCTGATATCCTTTAAAATAGGAATTTCTTGCGCGCGGGGGCCGCTTTTGCTTGTCTGATGATAGTCATGGTGTTGAGCAGATTAGTTTGAATTTCCATCGTGTCCTGGAATTCCTTGATTCGACAGGAATTTCGACAGTGCATTATCTACGACTGGCTGAGACGGAGGAGGGTGCTTCTGCGCCTGATGCTCGATTTCCTCGGACTGAAACAACCTCTATTTCTGTTGAAGAGGTCAAAAAACTAGATTTCTGGAAAGTGGCATAAATTTGCCTCGCTGTTGGTTGATCATTGTTATCTGATATTATCACAAGCACTCTATAGAAGAGAGAGTAAGATTGTTCTAAATAGTCCTCATATCATCAATCCTATATCGAGATCAATCCATGACATCCTCAATATGTCATTACAGCTATTCTAAAAGTATACATAGAAAAAAGCGAGTAGCTCGAGGATATTCTCGACTTCTACCTAAAAAATGAAGCCAATTGCACGTCTGACCCACACACAATAACCAAAAACACAAAAAGATTGACCGACGCAGGGGTCGAACCTGCAATCTCTTGATTCGTAGTCAAGCGCCTTGCCATTGGGCCAGCCGGCCTTGTATGAATAAACTAGGCCAAACTTATGCTATATAATACAAAATCTATAGTGAATACAGATGTTCATATGCACGTCTCATTTTGCGGAGTAAATCTTCGCAAATCTTCATATCTCAATACAATGTCCGGGGGTAATAAGATATGGAAGGACCCAGATTTCAATATAGTGCAAATAGTCAAGTGATTGTGCATTAGATCTAGGTTATGCCGTACAGCGTTCAAGCTTTATATCGGAGCTGATACTTGGAAACTTTTCCGACATTCTTTAGATGAAGTATGGGATGAGGTTACCTTGTTATAATAGTTTATATAGCTCTAGGGATATTAGTGATTGTTTAAAGATAAAATTATTATGACTTGTAAAGAGTATACTAAATTCATTAACTCTTCCTCTGTATTAATACTATAAAGTAGAAGTATATCCATATCCTACCTAGTTACTTCTAACTAATACATAGTATGTATACTATAATACTAGTAGCCGCTTTCAACAAAATTACCCGGGATATCCCTAATTTATAATTCTATTCCTATAACCTCCAATCAAAGATCTCTTCCTCTACTAGCATAATCCCGATAATTTACCATTTCAAGTCAATGAGGCAGTGAAATTACGTCGCAACCCCACTCGCCTCGGGATGTTGTGGGCTCCACTGGCTGCTGCCCCTCGTTTTTTCTCTCCAACTCCAACATCTTCCCTTTCCATCTCCACCTGTCCCTCTTTAAACTACAACCACTACTAAAAGTACCACATCATTCAAAATGGGTGTTGACAAGAAGATCCTGTCCGAAGGTAACGGTGTTGACTTCCCCAAGAAGGGTGACAACATCGCCATGCACTACACCGGGTGCCTGTACGATGCCTCCAAGGCTGACAACCACTTCATGGGCTTCAAGTAAGTTTCAGAATTTACCCCCGAGACCTTCGGGAATCAACTGTAGAGCTTGAAATGCTAATGAGCTCGTCATCAACAGGTTCGACAGCTCCCACAACCCCGGCCGTGGTAGCCCCCTCGCTAGCCCCATCGGTGTCGGCCGTCTGATTAAGGGTATGTCGTGTGTTGGATAGTAGATGAGAGCTTGATGCGCCTTATCAGAACCCGGGAAATATTGCGCATGATAGCTGGAACAAAGCAATACTAATTAAATTGTTGTATAGGTTGGGACGAGGGTGTTCCCCAGATGAGCCTCGGCGAGAAGGCCATCCTCACCATCAGCCCGTGAGTTGCTAGACATCTGATCATTGGACTTTGAACAAAGTACTAACTACCTTCACCACAGTGACTACGGCTACGGTGCCAAGTATGTGATATCCCTACCTCTCCTACAAAATACCCCATTCCAAGCAACATTTGTTCTCCCATCCAGTGGTCGAAGATACCTGGTAAACGCAAAATGAAAATCGAACTAACACATTCATTCACTTTAGGGGTTTCCCTGGTCTGATCCCCCCTAACTCCACCCTGGTCTTGTAAGTTTTGAAAACATCCGCGACCGAAATCTATCAAACTAATGATCCATAGCGAGGTTGAGCTCATGAAGATCAACAACAAGTCTATCTAAATTGTTGAATCGTCACCGGTCCTTTATGAAGTATTTTACTTCTTTCCTGGAGACTACCGTCTCTCCTGGATAATGGGCTTATCTACTCGAAGAGATAAATGATATTCCAAATTTGAATAGCGGCACAAACTGCTTCATTGTCAACCATATTTCACGACATGGTAGATCATTAAATGCTATATTAACCGTAGAGATAATGTGTATTTGGGGTTATTAATTCGGATATTCAAGCCTTCAAATTCCAGTACGTACTTTTTTTCCCCTCTCCGCAGAGCCCTAGTGTAGCCTCAATCTTTACCTTTTTCGGCAACACCTTCAACCTTCACTAATCTGCACAAGAGGGCCAGATATCTCCGAGATACGGACAATTCCCTTATCATGCCCAGTCATATTGAAATGATCGATGTCTCATCGCGCATGAAAGAAAAGGAGATTCTTTCTTGCAATGATGCGGGTCTCTTAAGACAGCACTAGTACATAAGTAAGACCCAGGCCCTTTTTCGAACCCGAGCTTTCATGCATACACTACTGTAGTATGTACAAGCATTAAGGAATAAGCTTGATTTAGCTCGTTGACGGTGGGGTGACGACAGTCTGGATTTCTTGATTTTCTCCATACATATTGCTTCAGAGCATCTACATTTGTCTGATCGATCGATCGATCGATCTACGTAGATCAATTCTGCAAGGGATGAACACCCTTTCCCCATCAAATCCCGCAAATCAGGACCCGCAGAGAGTCATCTCATACATGACATGAAGAAACAAGTTCGTCTGCGGAGAATTTGGTTGCGTTTTGTTCTGTATAGTTTATGATGTCACTGCTGCCAATAGAGATGTCATCATATATTAGTATTCGGGTATATAAGAAGTCTATCCATTGAAACTGTCTAGAACAATCAATTGAATATATTCAGAATAACTGTCATCTCAATAATTGGTATCACAATGAACTACACTACTATCGCGACATACAATTGAAATCTCCAACCGTCAATATGCCCCCCAAAGAGAAATACTCCGATCCCAAGCTTCGCGATGAAGTCAAGGAGGAAATCCACCAAAGTGACAAGGGCGGAAAACCCGGACAATGGTCAGCTCGCAAGGTATCACAGTATCCATCTCGTCCAACTACAAATATAGCAAATAATAACAATCACAGGCCCAACTCATGGCATCCGAGTACAAGAAACGTGGTGGTGGATACAATCAAAGTAAAGAGGAAGGACAGGACGAAAGTCAGAAACATTTAGATGATTGGACAAAGGAGGAGTGGCAGACTAAGGAGGGGAGTGGAAATGCGAAGAAGAGTGATGGGTCGAGACAGAGATACCTTCCAAAGAAGGCGTGGGAAAAGTTGAGTGATGATGAGAAGGAAAAGACCGACCAGAAGAAGGTTAATGAGTCGAAGAAGGGGAAGCAATTTGTTGGAAATACTGGAGGGGCGAAGAAGGCGGGTAGAAAAGCGAGGAAGAGTGTTGAGGAGGGAGAGGAGAAGGAAGATGGAGAAGATAATGAGGAAGAAGACCAGGAAGAGAACGAAGAAGAACAGGGAGAGGTTGGGGGGGAAGAAGAAGAAGAAGAAGAAGAAGAAGAAGAGCCCAAAGAGGCTTCCGATACCGCAAAAGGAAATGGAAAAGGAAAACAGAAGGTTGGAACCAAACGAAGCGCTCAACAGGCGAATGGATCCAACAAGAAGAGGGAAGTCAAGAAAGCAGGCAGCAAGAACACAGAAGACCAGGAAGCAGAGGAGGATGACGATGATGATGAGAACTATTCGGATGAAGAGCTCGAGGAAGATGAAGAGGGCGACGAGGAAGAAGAGCAGAAGTAATATTGTATTCAGCGAAATAATCAGGACTAATTACAATGAGAGTATTGAATAAAAAAAGATTGAATACTACATCTCCTCAAGAATTACACAGGGAATGACCATAGTTGATGTCTGTGATATAGGACTCAGTAAATTGTTTATCCTTGAGCCTTCTAATAATTTTCGATAATGGTTTATCTAATCAAAAGTTTTCGAACATGGGCAAATTGATATTCCTAATAATTCTCGTCTGATGAGTTGGTCTCTGTAATCAATAAATCCTTTGTTCTATTTTGATTCGAGTTGAAAGCTAAAGGATATTGAATTGCACCCTTGAATGCAGAAATGGGCCACAATAATCTTTGTTTGAATATTGAAAGACATCGACAATGGATCCAAGCCTGGGTCTAGGGTATAATTCCAAGCTCAAGTCCCCTCTTTGGGCATTCAGAAGCATTTCCTCTGGAGCCAGATCTATAATTTATTCTAGAAACCCAAGAATTGTTAGTTCCCGAGCCATGACTACCTTTTTCACTGGTGGTTTCGAGGCGGAGCGTGAAGAAATGGTCAACAGTCTTCTATCAGACTGTTGCAAGATCGAAGCATTGAAAAATCTCAACCTCACTGATAGATATCATATTCAAAATATTCTCGTCGAATCAATGACCAGCTATACGAAGAAACTTCAAGAATGGAAATTGAAAGTAGAAGGTGAATGGCCCTTGAAAGAAGCGCCTCGCTGCTTCGAAACCAAATGCAATCGTCTCTTGGAAGAAATGCAAGTCCTCATCCAGAAGCTCAACCCAGTTCATTATCACTCGAAGAAACTTCGAAAAAGCTTCTCCCAATCCAATGCTAATCCTCAATCCCAGTCCCAGTCCCAGTCCCAGTCCCAGTCTCGGTCTGATCGTCAATTATCTGAGGTTATGGACATTTTCTGTATACAGGTTGGAATGCTGACGATTCATGACACTGAATTTAGTCCCTCCATTGAAAGTATGGGCAAAAAGGCGGATTCAAAGCAGTTTCTTTCTCAAAATAAAGCTGCTAGTAAGGCTGATTCTCAGAGTTATTCCAGCGTAGATACTATCTGGTCTCGTTTCAACTCACCGGTAGCTGATTGCAAGTGCCATTCATGTCTTAGATTAGGTCGTTTTCTATAGGCATTTAGACTATATCATTGTATGCATTGTGCTTTATATCAGCTATAAAACATCAGGAATTGCTTTAGATACCGATGGCCGAGTAAGACTTCAAGTGATCCAAAACACCCAGAGTATAGGTCAATGTATTGATGAAAAGTTCTGGACTTTCTAAGCGTAGACGAGCTTCCATCTTGGGATGGGTGTTTAAAACCAGAATGTGGAAAATAGGAGATATATACCATTGCATAATCACTCTTATTATAGCCCATAGAAAAATTGTATGTTCAACTTAGCCACAATATTCTCACCTGTTTCAACGCTTACTAGAGCCCATTCAGTGACACAGTGTTGCAACGATAATGCAGCTACCTCGGGCATAAACTGGCATATGAATGGAGAAACCGGAATTCAATTGGATTGAATTCAGCCCCATATATCCACTAGCATTTCAGGTTAGGTCAGGCCTCCCTCAAGGGCTCGTGCCTACGTTTCAGCCTGAACATGTTTTCTTCTTTTTCTTCTCCCTCGCCTTACCTCAAACACGTTTGCCGCTATTCTCAAAGATTTTGCTGAAAAACAAGTATCATGGAGGCTCTTGAGTTCAAAGGTAAATTTACCAAACTACGTCCCTCCTCTTGAATATAGCTAACACTCCACAAATGGGCTCAGATTATCTCTCTATTAACAAGATAGTGTTTGACTGGGCGGATAGTATAGACAAAAAAGTGGGATCACTAGCATCATTATAATTCCAGATACCCACCTCCTAGCTAGCTCAGAAAGCTGATCAGTGACAGGACTGGGAAAGACTTCGCAAAATCTTAGCAGCAAACCTCCTGGTATCGAACTACACCGCTCATTGGCGCAGACCACACACATCAACTAATGACGTTTCCAGGTGGACTACAGCATCATAGGCCAAGAATGCATTCCCGAAATGAGCTCTGAAGATTTCATTTCCATGATGAGCTCTCCTGAACTATTAGGAAATCCACTTATCCTCACTCAACATTTGATTGGTGCGGCCAGCTACGAATGTATATCTGAGGATGAGATATCTGCCACCTACCAAATTCGTGCTGCGCATCAGAGCTATACGGACTCGAGTCTAGAGGTTGTCGCTCACCGTGGTCATGGTCATGGGAATGTCAAGCATTGGTATAAAAGGGTTGATGGTGTTTGGAAACTTGCTGGTGTACGGCCAGAGATGTACTGGGTTGAGCACGAGCTTTCTAAGATCTTTACAAGACCTGGAAATGAAGAATAATTGAATATCGAAATCCATTTCCATCGGTGGAGCACATAGATAGCCATCGCGCCTCGAGATAAGCTGCATATGGGTCATGGTGTCTTGATTGAGATTTAATTCGACATTGTGACTTGATAGTAGCTTCAATCTGTCTCTATTGTAGTCATGAGAGAACTAATGCAAAATTTCTGAAACCTCGACCGTAGTTATGCACATCTACTAGACGTTGGCAGATGCAAAGGCAGTTCACGTTTCTAGTTACGGCTGCAAGACCAGATTGCCCCCAACACACCTATTACACACAAACAAATGTGTAGGATCCACCCGTCGCTTGATCTCAGCCAATTTCCCATATTTGTTTCCCCAAAAGACTTTCTGCCAATCAGGCTCATACCTAAAGATCGCATGTGAGCTTCAATCCGCTGCTTGAATAGCAAGATGTACTTACGGGTTAGCTTCATTTATATACGTTCCTCCCTGTTGACCAACAATCTCCGTAAAACCTTTGCTTATCTGCACCGCATGTAATCGTTTCTCATGCTTCTCCAGTTCCGTCGCATTATCAGCCCAATCAATAGATATACTCATTAGCGCATGGCTTTTCTTCCAGATCTCATTGACCGCAGTGTTATCACGTTCATCGTTATTTACTTTGCCAACTGAGCTAATTAGAGAATCTCAATGAAATAGACAAGGTCTTATCACTCACTGAAATTGAAGCCTCCACCACCATTGCGGACTAGGAACTCTGCCAGGTCCTCGGATTTTTGATTAATCACATCTGTTGTTAAAAGTCGTGAAGTATCCTGAATATTGGTACCGATATTGGGATCTCGAAGGAATTTGTCTAGGTATCCATTCCATGTTGATGGATATGCTCCCACCGCTCCGTGGACACCAGGAATTTGAGTGAGGTTGAAGAACCCAGCAAAAGTCTGATTGAAAGATTTCACGGAGCTATTGGGCTTCAGGAAAATGGCTTGGAAACCCCGACTCAGATCCCCATAGCCCGTATATCCAGCATCAGTGACGTTGGGGAGCAATTTAATGGATTCTGAAAGTAAATGCGTCAGACTGGAATTATCTGATGCATTGAGCTGTACAAATCCAATGATTAGATTTTTCGGGACAGGATGTGTCTTGTAAGTGACCGATGTCACAACCTGAGAACATTTCCTTGTTAATATGAAGTTGAACTGTTATATTATGCAGAGCGCTCTGAACTTACCCCCCAGGCGCTTCCACCACCTCCACGAACAGCCCAGAAGAATTCCGGATCTGAATGTTGGTTTATAACATGGTGTTTGCCATCTGCGGATACTATGCTCATTTCCAAAAGGTCTTACCTTTAATTAGAACCTTCCCCATAAGATAATGAGGTTCAAAACTTACTGTCAACGGCAAGTCCGTAGTCATGCGCAAATGGCGAATGACCTCCACCAAGGAGATACCCTCCTGCAGCACCCACGGTACGTGCTGATCCTCCTACGACAAGCGCATTCTGCTTCGCTGCTGCGCGGTACACATCTGCTCCACATAATTAGCCAAAATCCCATCTAAAAATCAGAAGACAGTACGCTTCCACGCACCAAACCATTGCTCTCCAGCTTGTAGTGTCACGGCCGGAACGCCATTCGTATCTTCCGGTGCTCCCACAGGGATGAAAGAATCGTGCCATTCGATGCCCTTTAGATTATGAGTCCAGATTGAAAATGCACCTTTGCCACTTGAACGTCCGAGGCTGTGGAGATAATCTGGTCAGATTGAAGCCGGCTTGAAACCCGATATGATGTGCAGTTCTTACTGATCATGTCCCGTGTTTTTAGTCACCAAGTATAAGTCTTTCTCACTGGCAAACCTCACTGATGCCTGAATTTCCTCTATACTTTGTGCACGAACAGAATAATGTGGCACTTCACGTGCGAGTCAGCAAATGACTCTTGTTTGTATTCTTTTAAACCGACTTCCTATAATAACGTACCAATCCCTTGATCACAGGGTGCATCAATGGGCGTATCAATGAAACACTTTCCTGTTTCTCCCATTTCCCATAGTGTTGCCGCATAAGCTCCTGTCTGATTAGTTCTCCAAAAACTGTCTAACCAACTGTCTTTTGCAGTCGTACACTTGTCGGCATCATATCTTTCCGCATGGCATACTGCCGCGGACGGTACCGAGCGAATCAATCTTCCGCCGATCGTGGCGTTGAAACTATTCCAAGTTTCGGTATCCGGCCAGCATTCGTCGCCGTAAGCACATCGGCGACGTGGTTCATGCTGTGAGCCCAGTGTCGAAGAAATGAGGCCGAAGGCCGTTAGGGTTGTTTGAATCAGCATCGATGGCAGAGATGTATACAATGTTAAAAAAGCTTTCTTTGTAGGATGAGTATGCAATAATTTTCTAGTGTGCTAGTAGTTTTGATATACATGATATTGGTTGTCTCTTTTATAACTACCTCCGTTACTGAACCAATTCAGAATCAATACGAGAGCTTCCTAATTTGGAATATCTACACACTACCGAATACGACAAGGTCTTGGCATCCGTCACTAGGCAATGAACGTGTAGATCTATGGATTTACTGTTCCGCAGAAGCCTAATCCTCAGTAAGATGAAATATCATGATGAGTTTGTCTATCTATTTTCATTGGCCGACTGACTTGTGGAAATAGTAACCTGCTTCCTAAGAACTAACAATCTATACGCGTTTCCTAAATATAGGAAACAATGATGTTCAAAGAGCCTTTTCCTTTGTTTTATTTTTGACATTACAATAGCATTTTCTCATTGTTGACTGTACCTGAAAAGAGAACTTAAAATTATACATAGTATCCGATATCTTCAAAGAAACACAGTCCGGATTGAAATTCTATAAGAGCTGGCTGCTTCTCGAGTTCAGGATTCAATATCAATAGCTATCTCAGGCATCATCGACAACACACTATTATTGGTAGATTGTAACTACTAGGTTAGGTATTAGGTTATAACATTGATCAAAACATCACTATCCAGGAACTTTACCACATACAAGGTCGACAAAAATATCTGCAGCACTACATACAGACTGACCATGCCCCGAAGATACTACCAAGAGCCTTCTGAGGCCCTCGGCTTCAGAGACTCTCGATATGAAATCACAGAGCGATTCATTGAAGCAGCCAAGAAGGTAAAGGACAAGCCCGTGACTTACAAATGGGTCTCTAGATTTCTCGCGGATCGCGCAGATGATCTGGAAGTTCTAAGAGAAATGGCAAGAAACCGCAGACCACCTCATTGTTTCTATGGTCGATGTGACCGTATTCTAGTCGAAATGAGAGCTCACATTTTAGTCTACAAAAAGGGAAGAAGTATGATACCATATGCCCATTATCTAATGGAGATGTATGCGATGATTATTGGCAGTTTAACGTTAAGTAAGAACGGGGGTGATGAAGAAGCTGACAATGCAGACTCCGAGGTCATTGATATGACTGATGAAATATGGGAGAAGTGTGAAAAACTCAATGACAGAAGTATTGATCCCAGTCGAGCTGATTTGGATGGATTCTGGATTCGTTTGAATTGGCCTGTTGATGGATGTGATTGCGCACAGTGTGAGAAGCTTAAGTATCACATGTATGGCAGCCGATAATGGCCAACGGCAAGTCAATTGTTCATGTATACAATTCTCTTGCTTAGATTGAATTGGAGCTTTGGGGGCATAGAAGATGGATGCTTTAGAGAGCAACGCAATAGATTACTGCCTTTTCCGGAATACCAGATCCATAATTTCGTAGCCTTTGAAATAGACAGTAGTAGGTCAATTCCCGGAAAAATGACTCTTGAGCTAGATATTCTACCTGACGATGCTATTTATAACAGCCATTCCAGATGCTCGATAATTGTCAGATTCAACATAACTCACATTCCGTGGGAGACGAAACACGAAGTTCGTGGCCTTTGCAGAATATCGAGGCCATTGGGGAATTTCCTCAACTGTGATGTATCAGCACATATTCTTCAATTGTTAAGGCCGCAAATTATCAATCGTACCTCCATGCCCGTTCGGGTTTAGATCTGTAACAAATGAAGTCCACATTCTGGCTGCCATTTGCCCAAGCTCTAAACGAGCAGGATCGGTCCCTAATGGGGTGATACTTTGTTTTGGATTGGCAAATACGAATGGGATCTAAGTTTACTATCAGTATTCATAGACACAGAAAATTACAAGTATAGTAAAGGATAGATCATACCTCTGCAAAATGCTGTACTCCAATCGTCGTAGATGTATTAAAGGCTGGAACATCCCAACGGTAAGAATAAACATTCTCTACCGACTTAGACATGAGAGTTGCCAGCATTCGACGTGGTGCAACCATAGTGATATCCCCAGCCATAGATGAATATCGCTTATATTGAAGGCCTAGATTTGGCCAAGTGACATTGCCCCATCCGTAGGGACAACCAAGAGCCGGGATATCTGGATAATGTGGGAGGATTTTGGTTGCTTGATCACGGGTGAGTACCCATCGCTTGGATGCTAGCATCGTTTCAATTAGCACTGTAATAATTTGACGAATACATGGTAAATGGGGATAACCAACATATAAGCTGCTCGATACAGTCCTCTGCAGTATCCACGCCAGTCGTCCCAAAACTCGTGCCTTCATCGGTATTAGTGCCTAGAAGAATAGGTATTTTGGCAATCTGGTTTTTTTTATAGCTCATTTGAGGATAGTGAGAAATGAAATCTCCATCGACCGTAGCAAACCACTCAAGTCCCTCGTAAGCTGCATCATATATTTCCTCATACGGGAGATCACGAAGACACTGGAGTGTGTTGGAAGTATTCGTACATCTATTTCAAACTGAGCTTTATCCTCTCATCAGTGTGATATAATATTGACTTACCCAGCTCTATCGACAATGCGATTATACATTGGCTGATGCCACTCAGTGCCATTGTATGGTGGACCTACTGCATTCCCAGATTCCATGATTGCTGCAAATATGATCAGCAACGCTCAATTTCAGAATCTCCTTTCATACCAGCTCTGAAAAGTCCCTCATTATCACCATTATTAGTAACCAAATGAGCTCCGACACTATAAGCACCACTAATAGTACAATGCGTTAGCTATTTCTCTAATCATAGTGTGTGTAGATGAAGCTCACGCAGATTCTCCCCAGATGGTTATTTTCTCAGGGTCTCCACCAAATGCTTTGATATTCTGCTTCACCCAGCGCATAGCAACTCTTTGATCACGTAGAGCCAAGTTTGTATTTCCCTCCGCCTATCAAGATCTCAGCGTTTAGTTCAAGCAGGTTCAGTATCATGTTAGACGATACATACTCGTACTTCCTCAGAATCGAGGAATCCAAAAGCCGCCAGTCGGTAATTGATAGAAACACCCAGTACAGGTTTCCCATGCAATGCCCCCTGTTGAACAATGTAGCTCATGTTATACCTAGACCATTAATATGTCAGCGTCAGCTCCAATACTTTCGAAGTTTCATGAAAAAGTCTTAAAATACCGAGGATCTGCAGTTGCACCTTGCTGCCATCCCCCACCATATATCCACAGCATAACAGGTAAAAGCTCCTTTCCACTCTTTTGATGATCAATTCTTGGTCGAATGATGTTGAGATTCAGACAATCCTCATTCAACTTGATAAGACCCATTTTCACCTCGTTTGTGGTATCGGATCCGTAACCAGGACAGTCATTTCCATATTCCGTAGCATTGTAGAACGTGTATCCTAATTTGTTGATTAATCCAGCTGCTGATATATCCAAAGGACCTGAATCGCTGGCATTGGTCGCATATTCGGTTTTCAACTTCGAAGGTGTGAAGCGAATAGGTTTGTCAGCGTATTTAATACCGAGAAAGACATCTTGATTGAATTCAGGAAGTGTACGACCAACGAAGATGGTCTTTGAATCCCCATCTTTCGATAGCAGTGTTGCGGTCGGTAATTGAGATGTTATCTCTGTTCTTCTATTCGACAGAGCGTTTGAAAGAAGCCCTGAGGCTAAAAGTAGTCCAAGGGTTAATTTAACCATATCTGTGACTATTTTTGCCTTCGATAATATTTGAAAATTCGAGTGATAAATAAATTGGTTTAAAAAGAAAACATCCTGGGGTAAAGAGGTCAGTCTTTAGTACATGGTACATGCATGAAGTAGATCCACAAAGGTTTCGAGCTTAGATTATTCCATGTTTACCCCGGAATTTTCCTATATTGATTTCCACCTATTGACGTGCTGTCTCAACGCCCAAACTCACATTCGACTTTTAAGAAGATTCAAAATTTGCGGGGAAGTATTTTCAGCTTAAAAGATTTCCCGTACAGAAATGAAGCTTTTTTTTTTTCACAGCGGAATCCGTACTTTAAAATAATGTTTTTTAATGTAAGATTACATTGATGAGTAGGACTTCTAAGAGTGAATACCCTTTTCATAGAAATTAATCAGATTAAGAAATACGGAGTATAGGTCCACAGCGTTAAGATCGGCGGACTATAGGGGCCATTCTTTTAAATACTCATTTCCGGCTCACTTCTCAAATACATCAAGAATCACTATGCTGAGATATTCTTGCAATTATATACCTACATATTTATATGAATTGTATATAAAACTAGACAAATTTAGATCTGCAGTGAAAATAAACATTAGAAGCGTGATCATGTGCTAACCAAAGGAAACACTTTGATCATCTCGACTGCATCTCTTCTTCACTACTTCACCACTTCACCACTTCACCACTTCACCACTTCACAACTACATAACTACACACTGCTGCTGCTGCTACTGCTACTCACTGGCGCTAATAGGAGACCATCATACTTTCCAGACCTTCTCATAATACTGTTAAGTGAAAACACTCAACCACCCAAAAAATCCATATTCCTAAGACTAAACAGACTCAGTAACAGCCACATGCCATTCTTATTACCACTACCACGGTTTATAGACGTCGGAGTGCCCAACTTTTGCTCAAGAGCCTAGTACTACACAAAGGACGCACAGACATCGTCGTCCAGCTCATGATGATCTGGGTTATGGCTAGAATTTTAGTACTTGAATGGAAGAAGTTTGAAGAGGCAATGGGGGATACTCGTTCAAGATTTTCGAAATTTGATTGATGGACGATGAGCATTTTATGTTGGAGTTTGGAGTTTTCAAAATGGTGGCTTTTTCTTTTTGACTTGTTTTATTTCACTCTCTTTTCTTCTCTTCTCTTCATTTTTGACGGGTCTTTATCCTAGTTGCGCATGTACGCTGAAATGACATTATTGAAGAATCGGAGTATTTTATTTTCGATGGAGGACTGTTAATCTTGTATGAATTTGAAGTATTCATATAACAGCTCAAATAAGCCGTCAATATAGTTTCATTGATATCTTAAAACAAGGAAATCAAATCTGACATTCTGATGCGACGAAAAATCTGATATCTCGCCCATCCTGTCAATCATTGACTTATCCAAAAGGTCGCCTTAGGCGCAGCAAGAAACAAAAAACATTCGTGGGGAATGGGAAAGAGAAAGAGAAAGAAAAGAACACCATGCCGCTCATGATAGAAGAAGCAAAGAAAAGAGAAGAACAAGATCTGAACACGAGGAAAAAGGGATACAAACACAGAGAAAGTGGAAGAATTTAATAAATTCGCTGGAGGTATTCGAATTCATGCAACTCGCAAAGGACTCTATTATGTACGCTGTGCAGATTTGCCGAGCTCAATGAATCAATCAATCACATTAATCGTCCTTTACACGATCAGCATACCCAGTCGATCCTGAACCTAGACCCGTCGTACGAGACCTGCTCGTCGCGGATGCTGATGAGGCGGCTGGACGGAATGATGAAGAGGAAGAGGTGCTTGGGTCAGGACGTCGAGTGCCCAGGAGACTAGGAGATCTTCGACCATCCGAGGTATCGTCCATTTCAATCAAGTCACCTGCTCCCCAAGCCCCTGCACTACGACCTCGATCAACTACGTGCTGATTTGGGGAGCCCTGTTGTAGTTCATTGATGCCAGCTTTTGTTCGAGCCGCGACTTTTCGAACCCAGCCCTCGAGGGCACCGCCGATATTTTCGAGGCCGGATGCATTAGATGTGACGGTTGACTCGGAGCCAAATGAAGTTTTGCGCTGATTCTGTGGAGGAGCTGGAGGTGCGAGATAAGGCATATGCTGGGAAAAGAATTTGCTGAGACCATCCATGGCCGGTCCGGGGGTGGTTGAGCTGCGATCAAGAGAGCCAACACCAGTTCCAGAGCCGGTTAGATGGATGCTGCTGCGCTGACGACGATGTGAGCGGGTAGGATTTGCACCACCAGGTCGAGATTGATCTTTGGCATTTCGAATTCGAGGAAGAACACCCTGTGACGAGCCAAGTTGCGGTGATCCAGCTGGCGATGGAGTACGGGTTAAATCTCGCGAGGAATCCGAGAATGGCTCGGAATCGCTATATAAAAGAGATTTCCGACGCGTGCGTGGGAAGAAACCAAGTGATCTTCGAGAGACACGACCAATTTCAATTGGTGCTGGAAATCCATCTATTTGTACCCAGGACTCATGTTTCCAGATCTGATTTCGGTCTGTATCGGAAGAATCAGGAGGATTTCTATCTGTCGCTTTTGTTGATTGACTTGCAGCAGCGGTGCTGGGAGCGATAGAGCCATCGGACGGATATTCGTTATCATTAGTGAGTAGGTCGACATTTGTTGTAATTCGGATCGGTCTGCCCTTGACGCTACAAGCATCAACTGGAAGAAGAACCGTCTTTCTGCTTTGAATATTATCGTTGGGCCAGAAGCCGTTTGCTTTTCGGAAGATAGCAGCTTGGCAGCCATACTTAATCGTAACACCCGTGATGCTGTCCGTTGCCGCAACGGGGTGAATATAAGCTAATGCTTCCTCCTCCTGGTCGGGGTCAATTGGCTGTTGATCAAAATAATCACCTGAATCTCTTCTTTTGTAATGAGAGCTGCTACTCATCACCGGATCACAGTCTGCAAGTAAAAGCGCTTCCCGTTTCTTTGCTTGCACTAGTGCCTGCCGCTCCTCCTTAGTCCCAGTTCCAATTTCTGGGGTAGATGGTGCGGAGGGACCCCACGCTGTCTTGGGGACACTTCGTATATATACGTCTGACCGTGATGGTTTCCTCCGAGTATGTGTCTTTGTCGAATTATTCGCTGAGTTTCGTCCAATGTCACTTCCTAATACCGACGATGCCAAGTTCTGTAGCGATGACCACGGTGAGTCCAGAAAATCCGTTGTCCCCCGTGATGAACCGGCCTTTGAAGATCCATTCCAACCCAGTGATGTTGCTTCGTTCCGATTCCGGAGGCTAGGCTCGGTGCCGCGGGATGGGTGTTTCATTGGTAGCGGCGATGCTCCGCGGGATGACAGCGGCGAAGGGGTAGCGCCACGAGATCGCATTGTCCCGGCATCCGAGGCTGACAGAGTAGTCGATAGGCCCGCTGGGGAAGGCTGCATGCTGCTATCGGTGTAAGAAGAGGCCTTTGTAACGGTGGTGTCATCTTCATCATCCATAAAGGAGACCAAGCGTCGAGGGCGCGACCGGACCGCGGAGTTGGAAGTGGTAGCTGCACCAACTGGGTTGGAAGAGCTCAAGGAAGCATTGGCGAAGCTATTTTGGGAACTCATTCCCAACAACAAAGTCCGTGAATCGGGTTATTCAAGGACGCAAAGTCAAGAGTTCCCTGGGGAAGAAGTGGGTGTTGCCAAGGCACTGATTGCCATCAGGAGTCTCCTAGATGTCCATTCGTTATCCACCAGCGTTTCGCATTCAAGGTCTGCCCGCTGGAAGTAAAAGAACCAGGTGCGGCGATCTAATAACAAGACTTGAGGTTCCTATAAGATGAGATTGAAACCCGCGAGGTACTGGCCGGTGGTTGGTGGGGGTCGTATCGATGATGCGAGTAGTGATAGGGAAGAGAACGCTGAATAGAAGGCACTTGCTTGATGATAAGAAACCCACAGACACCCTGCCTGTAAGCACAAGAGCCAACAATCGACAATGGGGTGTGGGAAGCTAATCAGGGATCTCAAATCATGGAGAAAGCCACAAGTTCAAGTGGAAAAGCAGGGGAAAACGCGCGGTTCGGAGGAGGCGCTGATCGGCAGGTGACTTCGCCGCTCGGGCAAAGTAGCGGGTACATAAGGTTGTGCGGAAGTTGCCACCTTTTACGAAGTACTGAATACTTTGAGCTGCATGGCTGGGAGTCAGTATACACTAAAGTTGGGAATCGGGGAATTTATATCTATACAATGCATGAAGAAGTTATCTTTACTTCAAGAGTTCTAATGAGTGTCTTGTACTGTAGATATTGGGTTACTTGCTAACTTTATCTCCTATGGCAGGTATATTATATCAGACCGCTGAACACCCAAGAAGCTATCCATAGCTTCTAGGGATGAATCCCGGAAGAAAGGTAAAGTGAAGATTGTATTGAAGCCCGAGTCCAATCATTATACAAAAAAGCAAACACATCGGGTGAATTCTATAGACAACCCGGCCCAGCCAGGGCTACATGTCCTGCAGCCAAATAAGATAGAAAAGAAGTAATGCAACAATCACAACGAAGGCAATCTCAGACCTGAAGATAGTAGATGAACAACGCCCGTTCCCCCGTGAGATCCTCATATGATGAAGAAAGAAAGAAAGAAAGGGAATAAGAAAAGTTTAAGAAATAGAAGATAAAGAAGGGAAGTAACCAATGTGAAAGACAATAGCCCATCTAGATTAGAATAGTGTCATATAATACTCATTACTCTGGAGGCTCGGCCATCGCAGCATAACGGGCATCGACTTCAGAAGGACCTTCAGCCTCAGACTCAGTCTGCCAGGCCTCTTCCTCGTTGTCTGCGTTGGCTTTGGACTGGCTTCCTGACTTCTTAGGACGCCGACCATAAGGGAAGTCATCCATACTCAAACCCCGAACATCATTAGGGTCCAAGGTGGTCAATGGTAAGCCAGCCTTTTCCATTTTCTCAATTTGCTCGTTGAGAGGACCGATGGCCGCACTGCGACACTGTTCTTTGATATCACTACCGGATAATCCGGCCATCTTCTTAACCAGCCAATCCACATCAATATCCTCACGGTCAACCTTGGTATCTTTGAGAACCAAGCTGAGGATACGCAGTCGTTGAATATCAGAAGGAAGGCCAACGGGGAACTTCTTAGGCATGCGTCGGAGGATAGCTTCATCGATATCATGGATTCGGTTAGTGGCGCCCAAGACCACAATGCGTTGAGGTTCACCTCTCGAGTTAGCAGAGGTCAAACCATCCCAATGTGTCATGAATTCCGCCTTGACCATTCCACTCGCCTCATGCTCGCCACTCCGTCGAGTGCCAAGAATCGCATCAATCTCATCGATAAAGACAATCGAGGGCTGCAATTTGCGCGCAAGAGAGAAAACGGCGTTGACAAGCTTATTTGAGTCACCATACCATTTTTCAGTCAGCGTGGAAATCCGAAGATTAATGAAACAGGCACCGCTCTCGTGAGCCAGTGCTTTGGCGAGCATAGTCTTTCCACAACCAGGTGGGCCATATAGCAGGACACCAGAAGGGGCGGTCAGGAGGGACGAGGTGGAGGCGTAAAGATGAGGCATAGTCAATGGATATATAACGGACTGCTTCAATTCTTTGATGATGTGGTCGAGACCACCAATGTCCTCGAATGATACCGCAATATCCTCCGGTGCGACAACGTCCATTGCAACGGCTTGTTCGTATTGATTGAGGGTGAGCTCAGCTCTTTTCGGCTTGTTCCGTTTTCCATCTCCCTTTCTTGTCCCTTCATCATCCGATTCATCTCCGGCGTCTAATCTTCGTAGGATAGCTGCGGACTTCTTCTTCTGATCCTCTTTCTTCTGACTCTCGGGGTCGAAGTCAAGGCGTGATAGAAGGTATCTGATCAGGAAATAGGCAGAGGCAGACTATTCATACTATTAGCCAATTATCCAAGTTGTAGATATCGCCAATTCAATACTCACAGTTCCTGCAACCATGAACATCTCTTGCAAGAACTGCTGCCATCGTCGGCCCGTTGAAGCCATGACGACAGCGGTGTGTGAGTGAGTGGGGGGAAGAGAGTGTGATAGATTAGAGAGAAATGAATGAAGTGTCAAGACGCGAAATATCGAATCACAGAGATTAAAGTATCAATCACAGTATCAACCAAAATGACCAACACAAGATGAGGACTGGAAGTGCCCAAGTTGATGTCCGATCGGTTCGGCTGGGGCGATCGGAATGTCACATGTTCCCGCCTTGTTGACGCGCGGGCGCGTCTTTCACTTTACGAACTTCTCCGAACTACCCCAAAAAATTGCAAGATGCCCAAACGAAAAGCCCCGGCCAAACTCTCTGGCTTTGTTGAGTCGGACGATGATGACCTTATGCAGTTGACCAGAAGTGATAGTGTACCTCAGGATCAGGATCACGGACAGGAAGCGCACGACGAACATCCGTCCAAAAAGCGACGAGGCCGACCTCGGACTTCGAATGAGAGTACGACCGAAACTAAACCTCCAGCTCGGTCGACGAGACAGAATTCGGTGCAGCCGGGAGGAGAAGAGGCATCGAAGAAGACGAGTCGACGCGGAAGGCCTCGAGGGAGTAGTCAGACTTCGGACAATGCAGTAGGACCCGCGCGCGCATCCGCATCGAAAGAGCCAGTCGGATCTCAGGAAGCACAAGATAATGAGAATGAGAAGTCCGCGACTGCTGCGGGTGCGAAGGCGACGCGAACAACGAGATCAGGCAAACCTGCCGCGACTCGTGGTCGAGGTCGAGGCCGCACAGCTAGTGTCGCGAGGCCATCGGTGACAGATGGTGATTTCGAATATACGCCGACGCGCGCACATCACACACAGAAGGGCGCAGAAATACCCGACACACAAATGCAGGACGCTCCCGTGACAGATGCTCAAGTGGAGGAGTCTATCCTCCCCGATCCTCAACCCAATGCACGCCATGCACAGTCGTCTATTATAAGAAATGCAAAGAATCGGGTGTCCTCAATGCGAACTAGTCAGGATCCTTCTCCGCCTAAGCGCAAGTCTATAACGGCTGAGCAGGGCGGTGATCCGGAGCTGAGACGTCGCATTGGGGATCTTACGAGGAAGAATGATATGCTGGAATCTAAATATCGTGATCTTCGAGAAATTGGTGTCGAAGAGGCAAAAACCAATATGGAGAAGCTGCGGAAGCAGTGCGAGGGTATCACCATAGGTATGTTCATTGTCTTTTCTTTTCATGTCTACTCTTATCTTGATATCTTAGAGCTGGCTCATCTAACTTACTTTAGCCTCTGACAAATTGGTATCATCTCTTAAATCCGAATTGGCCGCTCAAAAGACACTGGGCCAACAAAGTCGAACCCTTCAAAAGCAACTGAAGGATCGAGATGCCGAGGTAGCCCAGCTCAAGACCCAAGCAGACGAGGCTGAATCGCAGTTATCATCCGCACAATCGGAAATAAAAGCATTACAGACCAAGCTTGCAGCTGCACGCAACACGGCCGCAGGTCTGGAATCTGCCGTCAAGGTCCCTGGAAGCGCCATTAAGGGAGGCGCTGCTAATCGAGCAACTGCTGCGGTAACCGCCGAGGTGGCTCAATCGGCCCAAATTGCTCAGCTCAAGGAAGATTTGTATAGTGACTTGACGGGCTTAATAATTCGCGATGTCAAATCTCGTGATGAGGACCATTTATATGATTGTATTCAGACTGGAGTTAACGGAAGTAAGTGCCTTTTTTTCAATCTCCAAAGGACCGACAAATTACTAAACTATATCGCAGCCCTTCATTTCAAATTGGTCATTCCCAAAACAACTACTGGTCCATATGAGAAAGCTATTTACCAGTATATACCGCTACTAGACGCAAATCGGGATCGTGAATTAGTGGATGTCTTGCCCGACTTTTTGATGGACCATATTACTTTCGAGAGACAGGCCGTGACAAAGTTCTATACACGTGTGATTGATGCTTTGACCAAGCGGCGGGCTAGTTCTTCATAGTATTTACCATATAATTTGGATAATAGCATCGTGAAGCGTATACCTTGATTGTGTCGTATTCTTTTCTTTCAAATAGATTATATGATTCACTGTACGTCTTACGTTCTAAGGTGAAAGGTGAAGGGACCATGCTACTATTCTTTGACCAAGTGACTTTGGTATCTGGCCAGGCCCTTTGATTGAGTTTCAAAGACTCAGCGTATTCCAACTTAGCAAAAGATGTCCCACGGTGCCAAGAGTCTGACTGGCTAGTGCAGTTGATTATGATTATGACTATCAAGCCCTAGTGTTGGATATTTCGTCCAAACTAACAACTACATGCCCAATCACCACTCAAGTAAAACAAGACAGGAAAAATAAATGCTTCTTTTCTTTCTCATTTTCGTAGAAATCGAGTGATTATTTCCGTTGATGAAGATTGCATTACTTTCATTGAAGGAAATAGATCTTTACCTCATTGGATACAAACGACTCTTGACCGATTCCAAGAAACGCCTTTGATGAACGTCTTAAAGAAGCCAATTTTCAAAGACGGTCTTTGTGGCTGACTATGGGACTAGTCGTCGAACCCACTACCAGTCATCTCGACTCGCGACTTACCATCAAATCAGTTAGCGCAGGTGATTGCGCTTGGATGGACACGGACTCGGAGACGTTACAAAGAACTTGAAGGTCTGCCACATTCTCAAGTCAACATGACAGACAATACCCTCAAAATGATAACCAGCATCTGCTATCATAGCCGGGCAAGAACCTTGTCATTCATGAAAGCATTTTCCTTTCATTATGGACTATGTTTCTCGGTGATTCTGCGAGGACAGGTCCTCCTCAAAGAAACGACTAACCTGTCTCCTCCCATTCGACTCATCTATAAAATCCTTGGTACATGCCCTCCTTTCTAGGGACCATCACCGATTCATCTCATTCAAAGCAATACCAGGCTCAATCCTCAATCATGGCCGAGAAGGGTATTCTTGATTACGACGCAAGTAAGGATATACCCAGCCTTAATCCATTCCAAATTAGACTACGTAGTACATCGACTCTGACAAGATTCAGATCTTATGCATCTCACCTTAGTCCATGATCCAACCCAAGATGATGCAAAGATCGAACCATCCCACGACGTGATTTTCCTTCACGGCCTAACTGGAGATAGCGAAAGTACCTGGACAGCGCCGAACAGGACAAAGTCATGGTTGGAGACTCTTCTAGCGCCTCAATTCCCACAAATGAACATCTGGACGTGCGATTGGGACTGGACAAAGCCCAATACAATTACAGATCTAGCAGGAGCTTTCATCAAGAGACTGGGCAATAGCACTAAGCGTCGTCCAGTATTCATCATTGCCCATGATATCGGCTGTCTCATAGTTGCAAAAGCTGTTCTACTCCTTCAAGAGGCTCCCGATGACTGCTTCTATGTCGGGACAATTGCCCGCAATATCTGTGGTATGATATTGATGGATGCCCCGTTTGGCGGAGGCGTTTCAACTGTATTACGCTCACGACAACAAATGGAGCCAGAAGATCTGGGAATTTCCAAGCCCCATGCCCTAGGTATTGACGACGGACCATACCCAGACAAAAGTTACATGGATTTGTGGAATATGGGACATCCTGAAGTCAGACACTTATCGCTAGAGTTCCTGAATCACGTTCTGGAATTACAGCGGTGGGATAAGATCGATGGTATTTCTGTGGTTTGCTCTACTCGAGCGGAGGATCATCGTGAGAGGGTCCTTGCTTGGCCTTTTGAACCTACTGAATTGAGTTGGCGATATATCAGTTCTTACTCTTCTCATTCGAGTATGACGAAGTTTGTTGATGGGACGGAATGTTCGTATAAGTTTATTGTGGCCGATATTCGATATCAGATTTACAATAAGCAGTTTATGGGGGAGTTTCACTGGTTCTTTAACCGGGAACATTTGCGGAAGGACGATAAGACTCTGAACCCGTCTAAGAATGCGACTCTGGGGACTCTGCCGTAGAATGATTTCATGCTGTTCTCGTTAGACAGCTTGGTATACTGGAAGTCGGTGGTGTTAGAGCAAAATGCACTGATGTATAACTTGGCGACTTACTTTCGGGATTGGGGATTGGGGCTGAATTTCTTGCTGGAAATTTTATCCATTCTAAATCTCATCTGATATCGTATGTAGCTCATTCTTTAATGTCAAATAGCACTGGGAGTTCTTGACTAGATAAGTAGTACTGGAATGTTAGTATTGGGGGGAGGGGATCGTGAATTCTACTTGAGCATTCGTGTCTGTTATGTTCTATGATAAAATATTATTATAACTGACCACGTAAACTTGGGTATTTTAAGTATAACATATCTGGGTAACTTACCAGGTACCTACGGCGAAAGCTACCCTGATATCTGTCGAATACTAGTACAATTACCAGGCTGGGGTAGGCCATTTGTCGGCGTCTTTTGTAGAGCAATGATTAGTTTAATTAGTCAATTCTTAGGAAACTAAGCCATGATTTTCGACTCCTAGTATAGGTATTCAATATTTATCAGCGGAGAGGAATTTTTTACAGAGCTTTGAGATATGGAAACCTCGAGTTGAATCCATTCCAGCTTGATTTGCATAGCTTGGTGCAAACTAATGATACACTATTCAGTGACAAAGCAAATGTTAACACACAAGATCTTCAGCATATTCCTCATACTCCTGCATAAAATCCTCCACGCTGAACCTATCATTAAGTTGCCTGTCTGACATAATAATACAACCAGCATCAACATATCCCTTCTTGAAGGCCGCGAACAATGCCGGGCTAGTCGAGGCATGTGGGATAAAAAGCTGATTATCACCCGTTATCATAGCTCCCTTGAAAGCTTGATAAACGACATCACTATCCTGCATCAAATCCACCTCCTCGCACTGGCCAAAGTCCAAAAGATAAAGACCAACGGCCCGATGCTGAAATTCTGCAGTGGAAGTTCCTGATTGTTCTAGTGTAGACGTGCCAAGCACAAACTCTATATCATCACCGTTTGTAGCGGCGCCCCAGTGTAAGGTTGCATATGCTTTACCCATCTCCTGAGCAAGTGTAAGAGTATCGATGCCAAGCTCTTCCATGAAGCCGAGGTTGAGGGGAAAATTTCTGAGTGGAACTGGGGTGTTAGGATTGATCGAACCGTTAGCCATGCCTAGATAGACCCGTGCGAGACAGTGTTTGTTGCTAGGATTATTGAGAAGGAATTCGGTATCAGTGATACTGAAGTCCTTCCCGCGTTCGCGGCCACAGAAGTAAGTGACGAGTGCTCTTCGCACGACCTTTGGCAGTGGGAGTATTCGTTCCATTGTGACAACGTCCCCGCGCGTGCGGTAAGTCTGGGGTATATTTGTAAAGACTTCATCCCAGAACGCATCCGAGTGACTTTGCCCAGGCAATTTAGAGATAAAGTTATAAGGTTGAGGGACGTGGACTAAGTTGGAAGTTGCGCTTTTATAGCGCTCAAATGCAGTCGATATATCACAGTGAGTTTTATACTCACGCCGGAGATTTGAAGATCGAAATTCATTGCCTGGACTCTCTTTTTTGAAAACGTAGGGCTTTCCAACTATCTCGAAAACAGAACCTTGTAGGCCAGTGCCAATTTCATTTATTTCTTGTAAGTTTGGTCGACAGAGCCCGCTTCGGAGAAAGCGGCGGCTGAAAGAGGACGTTGTCGAAATGACGGATTTCAAGCTTAATGAGCGCTGTAGAATAGTCGACTCTGTCACCGATTCAAGCTGTGTTGCATTCAACAAAGAATGGTCACGACTTAGTGCATTGGATGACGCTCCAGAATCAGCTAATTCTTCATTGCTAGTCTCCAGTTGTGAAGCCATTGTTGAAGTATATTCAAAGACTACGACTTTGAAAGTCGTAGTCTCCTATGCCAGAGGGTGAATAAATATCTAGGGAACCTTCAGCTTGGAAGCTGAATAGACACCGTAAAAAGCTGATAGCAAAGTACTTGTACAGTGTCGGCACTGAGTACTTGCATTGTAGACTCCTAGCGTAGCTACCAGGATAGGTACTAGTTAGTGCATTGGGGATGATGGTAGTTAGTTCTGCCGGAGTGTAGTATGTATGCACAGCTTTAGTACTCGTCATCAATCTCACATTCTCACCGCTTCTCAAACAGGTAATGTACAATCAATGTGAATTTAGCATGTCGGACTACTGCTACAGTGAATATATTTGATTGTTATATTCAAAAAATACTATATAACTATACTATATAATATTCAAGAATGATTTACCAAAAAAAAAGCAGGGCACTGCGGTACTGAGATATCCGCCACGCTTATCTGCATCTCTGTACATAGTATCCTAGAATAACTAACTAGTAGCAGCCTCTACCTCTAGATAATCACTGTATGCCATTTTGACTATATACTCAAGTATTCATTATTCAACAGGAATAACAGAATATAAATTCAGTGCCCAATCATCAGTAAAAAGACCTATATTCATAGCTGATTAATAGATAATCAGTACTAAGCTGTCTCGTAAACAATTAGTTTTGCCGTGTCCAATTGAAGCCCCGTGATTGGCTCTCACCGCCCCCCAAGGTAGTCTGTCCGCGCGGACAATCCAAAAGCAAAAGGGAAGAAGCCACCGAAATGTCGACCTCCTTTTAATCCATTCCCCTCATTTTTCCTTCTCAGGGGCCCCAATTCCTTCCTTTCTTTCATCTAACTCCCCTCCAAGCTGGACCCCTCAGCGAGAAGAGGTTAGATCATGGCGCGTGTCGGCCGCGTTGGCTTCCTCGCCCTTGCGGTGATCTTTCACTTGATCTATACATATTCCATTTTCGATATTTACTTCGTCAGCCCAATTGTAACGGGCATGCGCTCATTTGGTGTCGAACGTCCCCTAGGAACAGAAGCCCCATCACAACGTCTCGTCCTTTTTGTCGCGGATGGTCTCCGCGCCGACAAGGCCTTCCAGGCCTTCCCCGATCCCTCCCCCGAAACTCCCTCCGAACAGTCCGACGAGTTGATCCGTCTGTCACCTTTCATACGCTCCAAGGTCCTGGAACATGGCACTTTTGGCGTTTCACATACCCGGGTCCCCACCGAGTCCCGACCTGGTCATGTTGCGCTTATTGCGGGCTTGTATGAAGACGTCTCGGCCGTGACAACGGGGTGGCAATTGAATCCAGTCAATTTTGACAGTGTATTTAACCGCAGTCGTCATACATGGAGCTGGGGAAGTCCTGATATTTTGCCCATGTTTAAAGAAGGAGCGGAACCGGGCCGAGTCGATGCGGAATCATACGGGGAAGAGCTGGAGGACTTCAATTCTGCCGATGCGACACACCTAGATACGTGGGTCTTTGACAAGATTCACGAGCTATTTGAGTCGGCAAAGACCGATCCGGAGCTGGATCGTAAGCTGCGACAGGATAAATTGGTCTTCTTTCTTCATCTGCTCGGATTGGATACTACCGGCCATGGCTATCGTCCATACTCAAAGGAATACTTGCACAACATTAAGGTGGTAGACCGTGGTGTCCAGGCCGTGACCAAGTTGGTGGAAGATTTCTATGGTGATGACAAGACTTCTTTCGTCTTCACCGCGGATCATGGAATGAGTGACTTGGGTAGTCATGGTGACGGCCACCCGGACAACACAAGAACACCTCTTGTTGCTTGGGGCTCTGGTGTCGCGGGTCCTGTTACCAGCAAGTCTGGAGTAGCGCCCGGCCATGAAGATGGATTCTCATCGGACTGGGGATTTGACCACGTTCAGAGACACGACGTTGCGCAGGCCGATGTTGCTGCTCTCATGGCGTACCTGGTTGGCGTCGATTACCCTGTCAACTCAGTTGGTCAATTACCGCTGGAGTATCTCGATGCTACTCCCAAGGAAAAAGCATTAGCTGCTCTGGCCAACACCCAGGGTGTTTTGGAAATGTATCGTGTCAAGGAGGAGCAAAAGAGAACAGCGGTGCTCAGATATGTGCCATTTGAACCTCTTTCTGGCGATGGAGAGACGTCCATTGAAGGGCGCATTGCCAATCTGGAGGCGCTCATTTCCGCTGGAGCTTACGAAGATTCGATTGTTATGTCCCATGAACTGTTGGCCGTCGGTCTTGAAGGCCTTCGTTATTTGCAGACTTATGATTGGCTGTTTTTGCGAACAATCGTTTCTCTCGGATACCTAGGCTGGATCGCCTATGCTTTGACTACGGTCATTGATCTTCATGTCCTACATGGAACGTCCGATTCGCATCGAACTACAGCCAGTATTTCCTTCTTCTCATCTACCCTGGTTGCGCTATTTTCTGTGCTACTCTACCAAGGATCATCGTGGCGGTACTACTTCTACGGCTTTTTCCCTATCTTTTTCTGGGAAGAAGTTTTCGCCCGTCGTAAGGCTTTGACTGCCGGACGTGAGATCATTCTCGGTCACATCCATTCCTTCTCAGGATATATGAGCTTTGGATTGCAGGTGGTTGCATTTCTAGGTATATTAGAGGCCTTGGTAAGTCTTGCCTCCTACGTAAATTATGGACCTTCATCAAATGGGTTGATGTTAATGCACCGATATTTCTAGGTTCAATCCTATTTCCATCGAGAAATTTTCACAGTCGGCTTCGCCCTGGCCGCCTTCTGGCCTCTAGCGTACGGCTTCCAATTCGTCCGCAGCCATGTTTTATTGAATGGTACCTGGGCACTCGGATGTCTTTTGATGAGTATCTTTACTCTGCTACCAGTCAACAAAGTAGAGGACATTTCAACCGTCACTTACGGCGGTCTTCTCATGTTTCTGACCGGTGTCCTGTACCTTATGTTCGAGGATAGCATCCTTGGGCGAGAAAGTTCCAAATCTCGGATCAGTAACGTTGGATCACGGATCATCATGGGATGCCAGGTCGGCATGGTCCTTCTTTCAGTGATCGTGACTCGTTCAAGTATCATTTCCCTTCAGGCTCGTGAAGGTCTACCATTTGGAAACCAGGTGGTTGGATTCGTAATTATGGCTGCTTCTGTCACTTTACCATTCGTTCACCGATTATACCCGGACAGTCACTACCTCCACCGACTGATGATCATCTTCCTCACCTTCTCTCCGACGTTCATCATCCTTGCAATCTCCTGGGAAGGTCTCTTCTACCTAGTCTTCTGCATGACTCTTGTGGCATGGGTTCGCCTTGAACATGCTATTTACGTGCACACAGCCGGAGCCAACGCAGTCAAAGCCAAGCAAAACCCTCGCAATGGCTCTACAGTACTCTCAAAGCCCGGCCCGACTGGCTCGACAACCGTGGATGGCCTCACATACCACTATCGCACCCTCACCCTCTCCGATACTCGCGTCGCCCTATTCTTCTTCTTCCTCCTCCAATCCGCCTTCTTCAGCACCGGAAACGTCGCCTCAATCTCAACATTCGCCCTCGACAGCGTCCGCCGCCTTGTCCCCGTCTTCGATCCATTTAGCCAAGCCGCGCTCCTAATTTTCCAAATCTTAATTCCCTTCGCCATCATCAGCGCTAACCTGGGAATTTTGAACCGGCGACTCGAAGTCGCCCCCAGCGCCCTATTCATGGTCGTAATGTCCATTTCTGACGTGATGACTCTTAACTTCTTCTACATGGTTCGCGACGAGGGCTCTTGGCTCGACATTGGCATGACAATCAGCCATTTCTTCATCGCCAGTCTACTTTGCACTTTTGTAGCGGGTCTCGAGTTCCTGAGCGAACTCTTCGTAAGCGGCGTTGATTTCGGCCCCACTGCCAATGCGCTCGGATCTGCCGTGGCGCAAGCCGTTAGTGAAGCGGCCGAATGTGGTCACGAACCTGCGCGTGAGCGAAAGTCGGCGCCAGTGCCAGCGCCGGAGCCTGAGCCTGTTAAGACTGGCAAAAAAAGCCGGGGACGAGCTAAGGGGAAAAAGGGGCAATGAGGGGATGTGGGGATTTGCCATATATCATGTACTATGTACTTTATCACGGTCTTGGACCATGCAATGCAATGTTAATATAGATTTCATAGATCTAGCGGAATGAACCTTGAACTCTCAAGTTCACAAACTACTTAATACTTCATAGTACGATTTCTCTCGAGCGATTAGTAGTGTACTCCGTTAGTGGCCACTAATAATTCAATTACTACTAAATTACTCCGCACATACTCCATATAAGACCACTGTACTCCGTAGGGCAGGATGATCACGAGATAAACCTGAAACAAACCCAATCCTCATTCCCACCTGAATACTACATGATGTCCACAATTACATCTAGCCAAGGGATCATCCACCATGAGATCCAGCGAACAACCCATCGGAAACTAAACGTACCCCGATCCCGTTCAATCCGATGACCCGATACTAGACTAAGTACACCGGAGGTCGATCCAGACCAACAGCCTCATCCTTCGTACCTGGATTGAATCCGCTAGTGTATGCTAGCGTGGGATGTCATGTCATCATGTCATCTGTTGCCCCCGCCTATACTAGCACTACTGTACAACCTACTGTACTGTATGTATGGACTCCGTAGTCTGACTTCAACGGGGTGACTGAAATACCGAGACTCTCATTGGACAGGATTAATTAGTGGGGCGAAAAGGGGACCTCGGCATCACAAGCCTAGACTTGGCATTGAGAAAATGATCTGAGTTGACTTTCCCCGGTTCTTTACGAATCTACCACTTCATACGGTAGTGGCGGAACTTGGGGGAATTTATGGGGGGGGCGAATAGAGTGGATTTAATTGATTATGTTGTGACTGGGTTGGATTGTGGCCGTTATCCCCCGCATCCCCGCAATTGAAGTGGGTTGTATACTTACAGTATAGAGTAGGGGTAAGATATTGCATTGCAAGTACTCAGTAAGTGTACGAAGCTGGAGATTGTAGAGTGGGATAGAGTGATGTGCATATGGGCTGTTTACTTATTAGTTAGTATATATTATGGACACTGCTAATGGATATGTTAATGTCTACTAGTAGAAGATCCAAGTGACACGGTATATGTCCGGTGTGCATAAGCCAAGATATTCCAAGGTTCTCAGGGCTTGCAAGAGGTTACTAGTATTGGGTCTTATACTAACTACAGTAGTGTAATATTTAGTATATGGAGTACTACTAACCATCATACACCATCTAGAGAATCATCTATGATTGACTGTGGATTGCGGTAGATACTTCATGAATACAGACGTACAATTCCAGTATTGATATTCTAGCATATGCGCTGATATAAGACTCACTCTTCAATACTTAGTATTACTAACTAAGTGAAAACCAGCTCTTCTTCACAATTAATATGGAATAACCAACAACCCGGCACCTTTCTTCCGCATTGGGCGAGTGGTATTTCCACGCATCTACTTTCTTCGTCAACTTGGATTCTCTGTCATTCTAGGCTGCATATATAAAGTCACACCTTTTATACTATTAACCATTACATCTACACTGTAGATATTAATGTTGATATATTTTAGAACACTGCAAGTACTAAGTATGCCACGGAGCCTCTTCGGGGATTCCTAGTTTTGGCTTGGCCTCCACCTCCCCTCTGTCGATCACTGAGCGGGTCAAATCCCGTGCGAGGAGAGTATGGAGTACGGAGTAACATGATGTGTCTCCATGGTAGGAATAGTACTGTAGAATAGAGGACCCTGGATGCTGATACTCTGGTACAGACAGTACATACTGTAGTGTACAATATCTGGTAGCTCAGGATCCGGTTTTCGGAAATGGTGTTCTTCATACTACTATTGTGTAGTCTATCTGTATACCTCCATTCATTTTAGCACAACTCTTTAATAATACTAATAGAATTGACAATTGAATATCGTCAAGAGAATAACATTCTGCTACACTCTCTACTCTATATTCCATGTTGTATGCTGTACTGTACTACTGGAACCATAATTGAGTGCTGACTCCACCCACCCACCGCCATATTGCCACACTCCACCCCGGACTCTACTCTCTTCTGCTTCTGCTTTACCTTCCTGCTTCATTCTGCTTCCTCCTCATCTCCTCCTCTCTCTTCTCTTCTCTTCCTCATTCTCTTCCATCCTTCCGGTACTTTTTCTTCGGATCGCGTGGCGTCCCCGGTTTGCGACCTGCGATTTGCGCCTGAACCCCCCCCCCCCCCCCCTCCCCCCCCCCCCCCCCCCCCCCCCCCCCCCC
>Ga0209673_1000943_pt1 | contig 36420 bp, 32 predicted proteins | sample AraplaCol_mMS_r2_2_FD_184274 | JGI IMG/M metagenome (GOLD analysis project Ga0209673, IMG submission 184274) | Arabidopsis root microbial communities from North Carolina, USA - plate scrape MF_Col_mMS_r2 (SPAdes) (version 3) | ecosystem: Host-associated > Plants > Roots > Endosphere | place... | reverse complement strand
GGGAGCGGGAGTCTCGTGAGGAGAAGCACCGGTGGGAGTAGAACCAGAGCCGCCGTTAGGACCGGAGGGAGCAGGGCCAGTGGGAGCAGGGCCAGAAGGAGTAGAGCCAGAGCCGCCGTTAGGGCCGGAGGGAGCAGGGCCGCCGGGGATAACGGTGGAGGAGACGACAGCGCTGGTCTCGGTGTCACAGGGAGTAGTCTCAGCGCCGGAAGGACCGCTAGGGGCGGGGCCAGTGGGAGCAGGGCCAGTAGGGGCAGGGCCAGAGGGGGTAGAGCCAGAGCCGCCGTTAGGGCCTGAGGGGACAGGGCCACCAGGGATAACGGAAGAAGAGACAATAGCGCTGGTCTCGGTGTCACAGGGAGTAGTCTCAGCTCCGGAAGGACCGCTAGGAGCAGGGGTCTCGTGAGGAGAAGCACCGGTGGGAGTAGAGCCAGAGCCACCGTTGGGGCCGGAGGGAGTAGATCCAGAGCCGCTGTTAGGACCACCAGGGATAATGGAAGAAGAGACGACAGCGCTAGTCTCAGTGTCACAGGGGGTGGTCTCAGCACCGGAAGGACCGCTAGGAGCAGGGGTCTCGTGGGGAGAAGCACCGGTGGGAGTAGATCCAGAGCCACCGTTGGGGCCAGAGGGGGTAGAGCCTCCAGTAGGGCCACTGGGGATGGAGACGGTGATGGAACCAGTGGGGACGCTGGGGGTGGAGGCAGAGCCGGAGGGAACAACAGGAGTGCTGACCATGCCGGTGGAAGAGGGCAGGCTAGGAACGGAGGAAGAAGGCTTGGGGGCACCGGGGATGCTGCAGCCAGTGAACCACTGGATGATGATCAGCTCAATGTTGATACCAATGTCGATGCTGGTGCAGCCACCCAGGAAGGCAGCAAGCTCAGCACGAGCCTCCCAGGACAGGCATTCCAGGCTCTGGCCAGACAGAAGGACACCGAGGGCACCACGGAGGTTGACACTCAGGGTAGCAAGAACAGTCTCGGTCAGGAAGCCGGTGATATCACCAACAAGGCCGGTAACGAGGTCGACGGAGGTGTCAGTGACAGCCAGGGACAGCCACAGCAGGACAACAGACTTCAGCTCAACACCCAGGGAGCAGTCGGAGCCAGACAGCCAGACAGCGAGAGCAGTGCGGACCTCAACGGACAGAGCGGAGGCAAGGTGACCCTTGGCACAGCCCTTCAGAGCGAGAATAACGTTGGCATCAAGGTTGGCGGCGATATCAGCCTCCAGGAAAGCAGCAATGGAAGCTTGGGCGTGCTTGGAGAGAGCACCACCCTCCTCAACGGCGACACCGACGGAAGCACCGACGGAGATGGCAGACAGAGCATCAACACCGATGTGGCCAATGGAAACAAGGTCGGCACCACCCTTGCCATGGATCCAGGCAAGGATGCTCAGCTTGAGGTCGGCGCTGAGGGGGCAGTCGCCGTGGTTGAGCCAAGCAAGCAGGGAAGACTTGATATCAGCGTGCAAGCTAGCAACAACACCACCGTTGGCGCAGACACCAAGGCCAGCCTTGACATCAGCATCGAGACCCAGGTGGGCCTCAAGGAAAGCAGAAAGGGTGCTCTGAGCAGAGAGGCTCAGAACAAGAGTGGACTCCAGGTCCACAGCAGAGAAGATACCCTCCAGAGTAACGTAGATAGACTCCTTGGCAGCAATCTCAGCACAGTGGGGGATGAAGGCAGAAAGGGAAGCCAGAACATCAGCGGCCAGAGTAACATCAGCGGAGGCATCACACCAAGTCAGAAGGTGAGCCTTGAGAGATCCGGTGATCTCACTCTGGGTGTGCAACCAAGCCTTCAGCTCAGCGCGAGCAGAGTGGTGAATCTTACCAGCAGAACATCCAAGAGCACCACCCTCAAGGGCAGCAGCACCGTGAGCACCCAGGCCGGAGAGGACCGAAACGCTAGCTGAAGCACCACCACCCAGAATCAGGTGGAGGATAGAACCGACATCGACAGTGACATCTCCCAGGATATCAGCGATGAGACCGAAAGTCCGGCGGTCGTAGGTGAGTTCGGCAGGGTAGGCCAGAGAGGAACCCGCCAAAGCGGCGAGCATCAAAAGAGAAGAACGCATTGTCGGCGTCTAACGAGTAGTATGTATTGTTGTGTAGTGAGTGAGTGTATAGGGCACAAAATGGCCAACGAGAGTGGATGATCAGATAAAAATCACAATGATCAAGAATATAAAAAAGAACGGTTTACACAACCAAGCCGTCAAAAGAAAAAAGAAAGGCAGACAACCCGACAACGGTCGTCCAAAAGAAAGAACAGTATTAACGATAGACTGTAGGAATGAAGATGTGAAGCAGTGACATCTGGGAGCGAAGATCCTCAATATTTATACAGCCCCCCTGATCGTCTAGCACTTTCATTGACGACTGCCAGTGGAAGAGCCGGATCTCCACTAGCAACTAGCAGAATCCAGCACAACATCCTAGTAGGATCGGACGGACCAGGAGGTGCAAATGCACACTACCCCGGTCTCGACGCCCTGAAAGCCATCAGTCCACATTTGGAGCTATCCACACTTGTACTGTATCCACTCCGCCCCCTTAGGCTCACGGATATCGGGGGGATAGTCTTTGGATCACCGAGGGACCCTCATGTGGAGCAAGGCTGCCAACAAAAGACCATTCGCCTTGATCACGTACAACATCATGGGTGGAAACGGTGCCCGCTCGTGCCGTCTAGTTGTGGCGAGGCCGTCACAGATGGTGTCAGGTTCCCCGAGTAAACTATCGAAGTGGTGGTTTCCATTTGGACTATTCAATTCGAGTCCAAGCTCAAGAGGAAGTAATAGTAATAAGACACTGGAAATTAGGGCAAGGAAGCGGAAATTGGCGTAAACATCCAATTGATCATCAACTTTGAGGTTGAATTTTGGTGTGCTGGCACGATGTACTATGTATACTCGCAAGAAGAGACATGCGAGACCATCAACTAACAGGGCAATTGAGACGAGGATCATCGGGAGAAATGCAGTCATCGTCCACCTGTCCCAGTATCTCCAAGGGAACGATCGTCCTGACCCACCAACGGTTGACGGCCTAGCAGCCGAAAACATATTGGCCTGGGCTATTTTGGGCTTTCATCTTAAAAAAGAGTATCCTGCTCAGGGCTAGCTTGAATAAAAAGGGGTCGAGGCTTGGGGGTAGGTCTTTTTGTGGTTGATCAAATTGGATACAGTATATGGCCGGATACACCATCAACCTCACCCCAAACTAACCCTCTCCCTGATGCCATTGGATCTCTTGTCGTTAGGCTGGGAAAAGTCTGCAAATACCATTCCGAGTGGTCCGTTAGAAGATGGCCCCATATCCCCCTGGGGTTTAGTCCAGGAACATGATGCATAGCCTAGACGGTTTCCAGCCTAGTACCAACGCATCCTGCTCTGCTTTCGAAATCCTTGCGGAGGAAGAAGAGACATGTCGAAACGCCTGGACCCAAGGAAATACAATTGTGCTAAGTTCGGTGGCTATCCGACTGATTTTTCGGTTCCTAACGTTTATTGCTCCTGGATGGAAAGTCGGAGACGTGACCAGATACCGTTTAAGTGACATTCTTCCTGTACCACGGTTGGGTGCATGAGCTCGTTTATGCTTCTTCTGTGCCTTTGTTTTCTTTTTCTTTTCCTCCCATGTGTTGGACACACGCAGATCCGGCAGATTTTCGGAAGGATGATGCAGCTTGCATGCAGATATCGGGATAAAGGTCCACGGGGTTTGGAAGGGACATGAATCGCAGCATTGGAAGGAGTAGCGAGCAAGCAGGATGTGGTCGCAAATTCAGGATTCAAGCAAGATTCCCATCTACGCGGGGCCAATAACACTGAATCCAGACTTGACTTGACTAGGGCTTGCAGATTGGAGAGCTGCACTATGCAAGCCACCGCCCTAATGGCAACGATAGTGTGAGTGCTTGCAGTTCCCTTTCTCAGGGACTCGTGACTCCACCGCGTAAACAAAGAGACTGCCAAAAATGAGTGGTCCGGTGTTGCAAATGTTGCATAAAGACCCATCGAAGGTCATTAATCAGAGCAAACATGACCCAAAAATGGTGGGCCAGGGCCAGGAATTTCCCCTGGGCCCAGGGGTAATTCGACTCCACCAGCCTCTCTCAAGGTGGAGTTAGGGCAGACAATTCGAAACAGGCACAAAGCCAGGGGCAATGGTTAACTTTTCCCAGTCTCGTTTAATCCGTCGAACTATACAAATGGGTTTACCTGTTAAGCTTCTTCGTCCGCGAGACTCCGCAGACTACTGCACCAAAATGAAACTAGCAGTCAGCGTTTGTCCCTTCTTGGCCATCGGGTAGAGAACCGGTTCGTTTGATCCTAGAGGGGCTTCCCGAGGATCTCGAAGCGATCGTTGTTTCAGCATCTCCCGTCCTCCTCCCCAGGTTGGCTCGCTAGGTCTATCCAGGGACTGGTACGCTTGACGACTAGGTGCGACGCCTCCAGTGTGAGATATAGTACCAGTTCGAACTCTATGGGGATGAGAGTTCTTCGATCGTGCTAAAAAAAGAATTGCATCGCATTAGATTGCAGAATCTTCGATCTTGAGGTTGCACTTTTCCAATATCTCGTGGAATTTCCCGGGTTAATTTGCGATGCGTCCGATTTGTAACACAACTTGGTGGGACAGCTGAATTCCCCTCGAGTAGCGTAGCTGCAGAATGCATGATCTGCCGAGGCTTCAGACATCCTTGCCTTGGCCCTCAAACCCGAGTAATCTAATTAACTTCGGCATATCACTTGCCATGTTGTCCGTCAGTTTTCCTTGGACTCGGAAGGGCAATCCAGACGGTCGATAGATCATCTTGCACTGCCCTTTGAAACGTCGCCGCAAAAAGCTTTAACCATCATCGGACGTCATTTTAGCCATCGTGCTTCCTTGTCATTATCCCTGCACTCATCGGAGAATATTCTGTCTCTTTACTTCCGTTGTGACCAATCTACCAACCATTTTTAGATCCATTGGGTCTACTCACCACCCTCCTCAAAACCCACGGAATCTGATAAGCAACGTATTCAGCCTTGTGGAATGCGTGAGTCCAAGAACAAGCCCAGCTAGTTCTCCTTTTGGCCATTACACCGAGCTCTGGGCGGATCCACGATCATCACATCGCCGTAGCGGGTCTGTAAAGCATCACATGGCAAGAACCATACTTTGGATAGTTCTGCAGTCCATTGTTAAAAGCTAGAAGAAATTTTCTACACTGATACCATCGATCTCGACGGCGGAGTTCCGATGCTCCGTTCCATGGACTCTATATTCTGCACAGGACGTATCTCGGATACTGCATAATCTGTGGCACGAGGTATTGTCGCATTTATTGGATGGTACCTGAGTCAAAGAAAATTTCCTGGCGGGGACGAGGCGCCAAGGTGGATCTTTGATCTTTTGAAGGGGTAGATATTGTAGAAGTATGCATGTGAGCCTCTTCATTTATGGTGCTGGTAGCCGACCGCTCCCTTAGAGTCATCCAATTGTTGTCGTTTGGTCGTTACCAGCTGTTTGGATTGCCTGGTACCTTGCATGGATTGAGATGAGATTGTGCATCAAGTGGCTTGGCCAATAATCTTATTTTTTTTGGTAAATGCAGCTTGCCGCTGGTCGAAGACGGAATTGATGATGATTTCTGGTAGGGGAATTAGATAGTAAAATCCAAGTGCAAAAGTACAGAGCTCATGGGATTTTTGTACTTCATTAATCACAATGGTGCATATATATAGAGTCATGTTTACAATTGAGCTTTTGGTAATTGCTACCGTGGTATTTGATGCATCTATTCGCCATGGCTACTAGTACTAGTAGTACTGAAGTTGTTGCTGGGGTCCTTCCAGAAGCAACTAGTATTTGACACCACTACGTATGGCTTTTTATAGTACATTATAGCAGTGCGAGTCACTTGACTGAACAGTGAATGTCTACTAGTAGTAGACATTTTCATCTCCATTTGCTGACCTGGGGTATGCTACTAGCAACTACGCATCGCTTTAGATGTTCGTTTGATGACGAAGCCTCCGGGTCATTTGCTTTACACTTTCACATTATTCGGCTCCAGTCTATTTCCCCGGGCTATCGAATGATTTTCTCGGGAGATTTCAATATTTCTGGGTAGCACACGGAAATAGTAGTGATTGGGTGTATTTGAAGTTAAAGCGATTGGTAGTTTATTGAGATTGATGTAAATATGTGTAGTACACATATGCATGTAATCCGTCGTTGTATAACTATATAACTACCTATAAACTAGGTACGTAGTTTGGAACAAGGGTTGTGAATTTTGGCAGACTTCACAAATGGTTCCATCCATGGATGCTGGAATAACTGGCTGAGGACCAATTTCAGTTAGACACAGCTTGGGAAAGCTGTGTAAAAGAGATTCCCAAATGGAATTGTGCAGGTTGATGTTCTGAGCTGTGGTTTAATGTCCAGTAATATATCCACCTACATAGGTATGTAGAGTGCGATGGGAAAAATAGTTGGGATGACTACAATTTCAAAGACTACTCTATGTTTCCTTCTAGACATCTCTCTGGTAAGAAGTTATTTTCTATCAGTTTTGCTCTCATTAACCGAGAATTAGTATCTAGGTCACGACCTAGTGACCTAATGCGAATGAACTCGAAGTTGTTCGTTTGTACATAGTAGGGGTGCGGGTATAGTCATACTACATGGTTGGAGTATGTGCTAGCGCCATCTCATTCTTTGATTGTTATTGTCATTAGGACTTATATAGAATCGGAAACCAACAGTCAATCAGAACTTACTTGATTTAATAGCTACAGATAATCGAGAAATAATTGATACCCTCTACAGGAACGAATATTCGAGTAAACAGGCCGTAGACATTCTTTGTTGTGGTCATCCGTTACCGTAGCAACCACCAACACGTGACCATATAGCGCGCGTTGGCAGCTTCGATGGAACGGCCATCCTTCAAGCGCAACACAACAAACATTCGACAACCGGGCCACCGCGGGCCACATTGATCCACGACTTCAATGTAGGTGACTGCCCGCCATGGCTTCTCCCAATTCATTATCCTCCGCCTACCACTCCGGTCTATATCAGCAATCGTCTCGTCCGATGTCCCGACCCGCGGTTTCACGCTCGGGTTCCAGACGGGCCTCCCCGGCTCTCCACGCTCAGCCCCGGACAACATCTCGACATTACTCTGGCGACAGTTCAGACGAAGAAGTGCCAGAGCCCAAGTTCAGTGCATCGGTCAAGGCACTTTTAGATGGAGACGGATTAGGATCTTCGCCGCATCTCCAAAAGGGACATGCTGCATATGAGCGTCGCGCTGCAGTTGGATCGAGGCAAAACAGTCAATCGCCTCGAAATGCTTCGCCTCATGATCGATCGACAGGTAGTCCAGCCCCAAGGGTAGTTCGCTTGGGTGGTGTTGCTTCAGCTTCAAGGTTTTCGCGTGAAGGATCCCCTCTGTCTAACAGCCAGAGTGCTGGTTCCGATGCCCACGAACGTCCGAATGACTTCATCACTCCTGCGCCTCGACCACGCAGCGTGAGGATTAATGTATCGCGTAGCCACACGCGATCCCCCTCTTCCATTTCGCCTTCATTGAAGCGCTCCACGGAACGCAACTCGGGAGACGAGTATGGAAGTGGTGATCGATCCGATAGTGATCGGAAATCTCGCCTTGCACATAATGAGGAAGACCCTGTGCCTCATATTGGATCCTCATCAGTTTTGCGCGGTCGCAGCGGCGAGGATGTTGGCCCCCAGAGCTCGTTACGGGTGAAGAGAGTTGGGCGTCTCACCGGCACATTTCTCAATGGCCCTGCGCGCCGAGGTGTATTACGTCGCCAAAGTGAGGAGAACAACGAAGAAAATTATTTGTTGAATGAAGATATCCGGGAGGATGCAGAGCGCGAGGATGAGAACGCTGACTATCAACCACGCAAACCATCATCGCCGAAAGTATCCTGGGCAGACCCGAATCCACCACAAGAAAGGGAATTATATCATCCCGAGCAGCCCGGTAAAGGGTCAGGTGATGGTGTATTTTCAAGGTCATCTTCGCCAAAATCATATGGTTCTCATGCCAAATCGACCCCCGCATCATCAGAGATGTCGTCCAAGTCATCCGGTGCGAAGGAACAGCCGGCCTTCAAGGTTCCATCATTACCGCCGCTACCTTCTGTGCGAGACCAGGAGAATGAACCGCCACCAACTTTTAAACGTACAAAACCTCAAGGGTTGAACCTCTTGGACAAACCGGAGAAGTTTTCTGTCGTGTACGATACCGAAAAGAAGGAGTCCGCTGAAACTCCCGCCGGCAACTCGCCGCGCAAGATCCTCGCAACACGAAGCAGCAACACACCACATCGACCTGCTCCTCCCCCTCCAAAAATGTCAATGCTTGAGACGGCCACAGCGACTGCTGGAGCCTCCACTTCACAATCCAGAAAGAAGCGGACGCAAGTATCTATCAATCATAAGCACTTTACTCGTCTAGACTGCATTGGCCGCGGAGGAAGCTCCCGTGTTTACCGTGTCATGGCTGAGAATTATAAGATCTTTGCACTTAAGAGGGTCAACCTAGAAGACGTCGATCCTTTGACCCTGGCTGGGTATAAGGGGGAGATTGATCTTTTGAAGAAACTAGAGAATGTTGACCGCGTCGTTCGACTTTTTGATTGGGAGCTCAACTCCGACAAACACTCCCTCAGTGTACTCATGGAAATTGGTGAATCTGATCTCGAGAAGATCCTTACCTATCGCCTAAATGCCGAAGACGCTGTATTTGATATCAACTTTGTTCGTTATTACTGGAAGGAGATGCTTGAGTGTGTACAGGCTGTACATGATTTTAACATTGTTCATTCTGATTTGAAGCCGGCCAACTTTCTCATGGTCCAGGGTCGGCTCAAACTAATTGACTTCGGCATTGCCAATGCAATTCAAGACAACACCGTTAATGTTCACCGCGAACAACAAGTCGGCACACCCAACTACATGTCTCCCGAGGCACTGGTCGACTCCAACGCTTCTCTCGGACTGCCTGCAAGCGTTGGTAAAGTGATGAAGCTGGGTAAGCCTAGTGATGTCTGGAGCTTGGGCTGCATTCTGTATAAAATGGTTTATGGCCAGCCGCCATTTGCGAAAATTGCCAAATACTATGAGCGTATCATGGCTATTCCCAACCCTCGTGTACAAATCGACTTTCCGTCTCATGGAGTTGGCGGCGTTCCCGTCCCTCCTGGTCTCATCCGAACTCTGAAGCGTTGCTTGCAACGCGACCAAACTCTCCGTCCAACCATTGAAGAGATGCTGGGTCCACGGGACCCATTCCTACACCCTGATGCCCAGCTTGACGGTGCTGTTCCTGTCACACAGGACATGCTTGGCCGCATCCTTGCCAATGTCGTCAATCATTGCAGGGCGCGCGGTATTCCTAAAGAAGAAGAGCTGGCTGCCTGGCCTGCCGGGTTCTTTGCAAAAATCAAAGCAGCACTGGAAGAAGAAAATTCCTGACCGGTCCTTACCCCATTTCCTTTGTCACTTCATATTCCCAGAACTTGTTCCCTCCTTTCTTTACTCTAGAACGACTTAATGACCGGTGTTGTATGGGATTTCCATTCTTCTGTCTCAACCTGATTGGTGGTGGTCCATTTTACTGATATCTTGACTGCCACTTATTATCTGCTTTTCATGTTCTTTTCTCTCTCTCGCATCGCCCCTTATGGGCTTTGTCTATTCAGCCAGCAATTCAAATTGGTGAATCGGCACAGCGTGTCGATTATCCATTCTGTATATGACTTTTTGGATTCTTTTTCTGCTTGCATAGGGACAATGACTCAAGCATTGGAGTTATGGGAGTTTCTATTGCTTCAAAGTTAGTGCTCGCCTTTAATTGATCGGATTTTTTTCTCTCGTCTTTTCCCAGCTATTGTAGATTTCCAGCCGATCCTTGCCTACTTTACTCGTAATACTAGTAAGACAACTACCTCGGTAGATACTATGTAAAATACGTTTTGATTGAAACCTCGTACTTGTCATTTATGAATTGTCGCGGGGAGATAGATTATGATCTTCCAGACAACCGCATACTCTGGATATAGCGTATACCATGCCAATTTCAAAGAGATCTATTCTCGGTGTCAGTATTAAGTTGAGAAATGCCATAGCTCTTACTTATCAGCATACTATTCCTGGCCGTTCGGAGACACCTAATATAGCACTATCATTTACACTTAGTGCATAACCTGGATATACTAGTAACGCCCATAATTGAAATGGGCATAGAAGCCCCAGAAAGAAGCCGCAAAATTGACATAGACAACATGAGATGTCATATTTTAATAAAATAACCTATACTTTCCATACGATGAATGTTTAGCAGTACTCGCTTGCCTAGCCTAACACTATTTGAAACGTTACGGCGAGTGGGACTTGACCCAAGGAAAACGTCTGCTGACCAACAAACCACATCTAGAAGCCAGTTGCCACTCAAGAGCCAGTTGCTGAGCAATACTATCGAGTCACCCGCCGGATTTGGATATCCTCGCTGGATCTAGAAACCATGTGGCTGGGTGTTAGGGGGAAACTCCACTAATTTTTTGCTTTTTGATCGTCCGCTGCTGAGTGATCTCTATGAGTGGCAATGTATTTGGATTATCAGAATAGCCCCATCGAGACTGTAGCTTACATGTCGAATTAAGATGAGATCAATGTATTTAAACGGGCTATAATTCCCAGAAATACAATCAATATTAATTCTTCTACTGTATTATTGAAGTATCCTGAGGAACAAGAATCATCTTCCGATATTTCCACCACTACTCTACTATCAATACACTTCTATTAGTGTAGTAGATCATTGACCATACAACGAAAGGAACGACATATACACTGGCATACGAACCCTTCACCATGTCCGCCCACTGGAAATCTCTGAAGCAGCGTATTTCAAGCTTTTGGGAGTCCCAAAGAGTCTCCATGGCTGCTAAGGCTGATCGTTGGGATGAGTACGACGAGTGACATTTTTCAGACCGCAGAAGGGCCTGATTCTCGAAATGTATAAAGAATTGAATAATTGAGATGTGAGTTCTCCGAATAAATGGATTAAAAACACCGCTTTTACCCAGATTCTAACTTTGTCGAAGTGCTCAGATGAATTTTCATGAATTTCTGACTTGCTTTTCCCTGTTATCTACTCAAAGAGATGGGCTTTTTTTCTGTATACGATATCATGAGATACACGATAATTTCTTAGTACTGCGCAATGTAATCGACTTTCAATAAATCTTTCATTTCTCAACTAACATAGTTTTTGAACGAATTGCTAGATCTGCGACTCAGAGCGATGTAGGCCTGTACGCGTTCGGAAACTTCATCGCATTCGTTCTCGCAATCAAAAACGAATCCCCAGTGACATTTGGATCAGCAGGAATAAAGTCATGCGGGAAACCAATTTCAAACGGCTTAACACTTTCAAGATACTCAATTTGCTCCTGAGTAAGTTTGATACTCAAAGCCTGAATATTATCCTTCAAATGCTCGACCTTGCGTCCTCCAATGATAGGAAAAACATTCCCGGCTTTGGACATAACATATGCCAAAGCAATGGCAGTGAGAGATTCAATGCCGTGTTCAGATGCAACTTTTGCGAGAGCTTCACTTATTCGAATTTCATCTTCGGTTTGGTGGGCGATTCCACCTGGGCGACTGCGAAGTATTTCTCCGGCATTGTTACGTCTTTCAACCTCGGCCTTGGATTGGAATTTTCCTCCTCCGAGAACATCCCATCTGTAAACAACCAATAGTCAGCCATCGTTTTATCTCTCTTGTGAAGGGAAGCCTCTTGCTTCGAATCTTCGTGATAACGGTGCTTACGGGGCAAGTGCCATATTGAATTGGCGTGCCATAGGTATAATGTCACGCTCAAAGTCCCGTTTCAACAGGTTCCAGCGCCCTTGGTATATGCTGAAAGGTGTCTTTCCGTGGTCAATGGCATATGTATTTGCTGCTGCTACTATCCAAGCGGGTATGTCAGATGCACCCAGGTATAGTACTTTACCCTGCTCGACGAGGATATGAAGTGCATCCATAACTTCCTTGATCGAGGTAGTATAATCCCAGTAGTGGACATAGTAAATGTCTGTAAAAAGAGGTTAAAAACTAGTGAATTAATGTTATGTCTTTTTTAGAAGATCTTACCAATATAGTCCGTCTGGAGATTTCTCAACGAGTCACGAATACTGACGTGAATGGCGCGTCGAGAATTGCCAGAGAAATTGGCAATATGTGGACCTTTTCCAAGATCGTAACCACGATAATCCAAGCTGAACTTGGTAGCTAATACCATCGAATCACGGTTTTGACGGACTTGCATCCACTCGCCCAGCCACTGCTCGGATTGCTGGTTTTGGTATGCGTTGGCAGTATCAATGAAATTACCACCTGCTTCGTAGAAGGCGTTCAACAGGTTGAATGAAGACTCTTTGTCCATTGACCCCATTAAACCAGCCCATGCATCTCCAATAGACATTGCGCCTAATTGAAGAGGGGAAACTCGAACTCCTGCCGTTGAAGATAGGATGCGAAGCCGACCTAACTCAGTGGGTGGAACAGGTTCAGCCATGGTGTCGTGTTGTTGGATACTTTTAGTAAGAGGTTCAAGCTATTGTTCGACCAGCAGCTACTAACGAGAGATTGAGAAATATCGATCTTAATTCAAGATGGAATTCTAGCATTTATGTCCAAAACAAACATCAATCTCTAGGAATCTCGAATTTATAGATCGGCTTGGCAAATGATCGGTTTACGCCCGGAGTTAAGACTCCAAAGACCGAATGGCTCCATCAAATTGGAATTATTTTTCAAAATGTATAGCCTCGTCAAAGAGCATCCAATAATAATAGACGAGTCTCTGACTCGGATTTGAAATCAATATTCTGGGGTTTGAGTGACTCGGACTACGATGTCCCTAGAACCGGATTTGATGATATCTCCGAAGTGCTCCTAACAGTGGTGCTCTAGACAGCGTCTATAATATCGATGACATTTGATGTGGTTGTGACTGAGTCGCAGCGAGAACGACGATGAGATCTACTACATAGCAACGCAGTAATCGATTACCAATGTAGGTTTTAGTATGACCGAGGGACAAACCGGTAGAAGCCGGATATTTATGTGAAAGCTAAGCTAGTCTAACTACATTCCCGGAGGAATAAAAGCATGCAGGATACTTTTCGCCCAAAGACCAAAGACTTGGGAAAATGCGCCATGAACACCGAAGAAATAGCGTGGTTAATCAACCAGATCATATGAACCATGAAACAAATCAAGCATAAGATGCTCGGAGAGGTGGTATCGAAGACAGACGAAGTCTGCCGGAGGGAGGTTAGGGAGTAATCTTGTCATCAGAAAGTACATCTAGACGAGGAGAACACTAAAAGTCTGTTAGCTGAAAGACCTATGTTTGGTAGATGCATAGAGGAGCTTACGCATTGACGCAACCATCATTTTCAGGCCTGTTGAGAATAGTCAGTTTTTTCCCCGTTAAATGGTACAAGAATCCGCAAAAGACTTACACATTGGTGACCTGAGCCCATTTACCCCAGACGACCTTACCGCTGGTCGTAACAAGACCAAGCTCGGAGACGTTGACCTCAATAATTGTACCCTTGGTCAAAACACCGAGTTGGGTGTACAGAGGGTTCTGGGGGTTCTTCTTAACGGACAGAATGGGCAACTGGACAGTGACACCGAGTTCGGGGCTGTAGATAGATATTAGCACAAAGCTCCGTGAGCTCTCGCTGAGAACCGAAATAACATACTGAGTCACATTGGCCTTCTTGTAACGCAGACCCATGGGTCGGATGAATCGCTCGTACTTGACGGGACGACGGGTGAAGTCGTTACCAACGAAGGTGGGCTTGGTGATCATGCGCTTCCAGGACTTCTTGTGGGTCTTCTTTCCAGTGTTGACAACCTTGAACATCTCCTCTTCACTGATACCCTTAACCTTAGGCAGGGGAACGGCGAACTTGGCGGCCTTCTCATTTCGCTTGTCCTTAATAGCACTGGACAAAGCCTTGGCGTTGGTGGCCTGGGATCGGTCGAGCAGGTACTGGGGCAAGGGAGTCTTGGAGGGCTCGTCGGGGGCGGAAGACTTGACATTCTTCTCTTCCTGCTCCTTGATGCGCTTCTTCATCTGTATCTTCTCCTTGTGGCGCTTCTGCTGGTACAGCTTGGCCCTCAAACCACGGAGATTCTGGGCATCGTATGACTGCTTATGGGATTCACGGGCATGGCGCTTACGAGCTCGCTCATCATGATCGAGTCGCTTACCGTGCTGCTTTTGCCAGCGCTCGATATACCTGGTGGGGGGTTAGTTGGGATCGGGAATTATAACATTGCGGTGGGCGGGGTTGGACGAACTCGTTCTGAGGCTATAGGTGAAAATATCGATTAGAAAACTTTGCACACGCAGAGATTAGACAGGGAATATCCAATGAACATACCATGATGAATGCAGAATAAGTACCGCTTGAAGGATGAAGTTGAGGTCTGCAAGATCTAATCGCGAAAAAGTTGTTTCGGCGGCAAAGATAGAGTAGCACGTGACTTCTTATCAACCGGGGCAACCATAAACGGAAAAAATCAAATTTCACAGATTGAAGAATGGAAGAGGATGATATAACGGAGACTTTATTTTCTATTGAAAACTATCTTACTCCTCTGTCTTATCTCTTTTCTATGGCAGAGAAAGATCGAAAGCCCCGAGTACAAATGTCTATGTCTGTAATCACGTGACTACGACAGACGAAGCGGCCGTCGGCGCCGGCGTGGATTTTCTCGACCGCAACGGAGCGCCGTCTTTGCATCCTCAACGACCAACAGAGCCATTTCCGCCCTCAATTCTTCTTGAGTGCTAGGAAAGGTTCTTTTACAATGTTTTCTCGCTCTATCCTCCGGGGCTTTGCCTCCGAATTGCGATTCGCAGCCCCGTCCTCGATTTCAGCAGCTCCCCTTCCTCAACGAGCTTGTCTGCACCAAACCGCTTGGCTTCGCACGACTCAACAACAGTCTCAGTCTCAACCTCACTCTCCGAACCCTGAAACCCCCCTCGGAGCCACTCCCCGTGCACAAGATACCCAGCCAGAGACCCAGCAGGGCTCTAAGGCACCTTCTACCCCGACCTCTACAATCAACACCATCACTCCTCAAACTCGCGCAGATGTCCCCATCCAAAAGCAACCCGTTGCACCTACTTTCGACTCCCCACTTGAAGTGACCAAGTCCGTTATGTCGAGCCTCCCTCATCTGGCTGGACAGTCTCCACACTACGTCGTCGCCGAGCTGCACTCGCGTCCTTACCTTTTGACCGCCGGTGATCACCTTCGTCTGCCTTTCCTGATGCCCAAGGTCAAGCCAGGTGACATTCTTCGATTCAACCGCGCTTCTGCGGTGGGATCTCGCGACTTCACATTGAAGGGTGCTCCGCATGTTGACGAGCGGTTGTTCGAGTGCCGAGTTCGCGTGACCGGCACTGAGGCCGAGCCCCTGCGCATCAAGGAAAAGACCAAGCGGAGACAACGGCACACCAAGACCGCCAAGAGCAAGCACCGCTACACCATTATGCGTGTTATGGAAGTGCGAGTGAAGACACCAGAGGAGTTGCTGGAAGAGGGCGCCGTGGTGGTTGAAGATGCCGAGGACACACCTAAGATTGAGGCACGGTCATGAAGTGACTCGTGTAAAGTTGTGTTTTCGGCCGAGGAGATTTAAATCAAGCGAGTCAAACTTTGTTGTTTAATGCTTGACGAGGATGTGATGCATTTTTTGCAGCATGTTTTGTACAGATAGATGGATTTCGCAGATCCTTTGTGCATTGTATTCTATATCTATTTTTCAGCTTTATCTGCGAAAATTGAAATGTCAAGAACCGAATTTACTTGATAATCTTATTGGTTTGCGAAGTGAATACTAAGACTATGTAGTACACTACGCCATACGGCATCCATGGATGACCCATGCCATTGGCTATCAAATGTCGTAGGAGCTCATCAACGATGCCTCGCAAGTTTTTCAAGGTCATTCTTTGAAACAATGTTTTTAGAATAACTACCATTGGCCTTTTTTTCGAGCCGTGTCATGACGAGGATACATGCAATATCAAAATTTGGGGTATCACTAGATCTTATGCTCAATTTCCACTATAGAAACAAAATTCGCAATCAGTCATATCATGCAAATGAAACCGGTCGTAAAGCTTGACTTTTGCCTTCGTCATTACTTTTTCCTTCCCGCAGCCACGAATACCGTTCACCAGGAGCAGATGGCTGAGGGTCTGAATATTGCGGCTCGCTCTTTCGCACTTCTTGCGGACAAGATGGTACCGCCATCCCGGGGCTATTCTCTTCATCTGCACACGAGTTACGTAGAGGGAAAGATGATCTTTGAGAAGAATTTGGTGTACTCCCTGATCGCCTCTCGGGAGTATTACTGGAGGCTCCGTACAGCCTACGGACGAGAGGCCGAAGAGTCGGCAGACATGCACAAATGACACCAACCGATTGTTCAATGGAAGACCATGTCGACGGGGTGACGCTAACGTACGTGACATCTTCAAGAGTAACAAAGTCAAAACTCACGATTCGGAGAACAGACACCACGCAAACACTGCCACGGTTAGCACAAAGTCACGGTTTCAGCATCGAATGAAGACTTACAAACCCCCCAGAAGGAATATTCCGGTCAGAATGAGCTTTTGTCGAGTGGATGTTTGTAATCTCCAGGCCATGGGATATGGAAGACAAAGGACTAGTATGTCTAATGCCATATTGGCGAATCCGTTCCAGCGGAAGAAAGCGACTTCGTCGATACAGTATCCAGGTAAACTCGGGTCCCAGAATTTTGGAACTGGAGAGCACGATACAATCGATACAATTGTGCAGGATATGAAGTATGAGACTACAAGGCCAAACGAGATCCAAAGGGCCCAGCGAAAGGTGCGCACGACACCGAAGATTCGGTAGTATAGTAGGAGAAGGGAGATTTTTGTGAAAACAGCCGTTGTGAAATAAATGACTTGGCTGCCAATAAAAGTCTACATTGGAATTAGCTAAGGCCTCTATGCAGCGGGGATAGGGAATTATATACTTTTCCAAAGCTTTGAAATGTACCATCTGTTATCTGGTAGTTATGTTTTCCCAACCCGAATTGAAGAACTTGGGCCCATCTTAGAGCATCCATAGCCCAGTTGAGTACCTGCAACATTAGTGTATCAGCAAACGTTTCTGTAACAGTCTTGCGCGGTGCCATTTGAAACACCTACCAGAGATATCACGATAGTATAGTCATCCCACCAAAGTCCAGCTCGTGAAACATACCGGGCAACAAATCGTAAGACCACTACGATAGTAGCAGGAATGATAGTAGTCAATGTTCCAACCCATATCCGCCAAGAGATATCATCGAGGGGTAGATCTTCATATTGGAGTGATGACATTCAGATCGGAATCAATGTGTCTTGAAGAAATCGACATGTCATATCCTCAGGACAGGGCTGTCCCCATGGAGATCGGCCCTACTTATAGATAGGCACTCCTCTACTAGGCATGCGGTTCCAAAATCTTGGAAAAGTTTATTATACAATTGATCATTCTAGCAAGACTGAGATCGAAATCTCTATCAAAATTTAATGACCCTTAGCTATTTTTTGTTATTGTCCGGGGTTCCCTCGGCCGACGCGGGGAGTGCCGTGCCATACGTGGCTGTGGCGTTTTTATTGTTCGTTCGGCTTGCCGATTTCGCCGCTTGTCGGGGGCCTCCGCCCCCGGCATAAAGTAGGCGTAGCACCCGCTCCGGCCGAGTAGATGGGAATCCGGGGTACAGGAAAATCTCTCCGCATAAGCGAGGCCATGATATCATGGTGAAGATTCAGGCTCTGTTCTGTTTGTATGACACACCGGTATACCGAATTTGACGGTACTGTGTCGGTTCAAGGCTATGCGCCGCTTGAGGTGACTAGGTTGGCTTCAGGTCTACACAGGATACGGAAACATCTTGGCTCAGTCTCCTTCTTGGTCTTCATAATGACCCAGTTGCCTAGAATCATTTCTATCCATGATATGGCATGCTTCAAGTTGTCGTAACAATAATGTGGGTTAGATCTTATGGCATGAGCCGTACCATAACGGCGGTAGTTATTAGTTATCTATGATTCATCATGTACAGAGCAACGAAGTTCAACATGCAACACGTCTATACAAAGCCACATACACAGCCACCAGTTACCCGAGTGAACTATCAATCTGTATATAAGATACTATAATCGGAAGGTGGTTGAGCTATCCGAGATGAGGAATGTATTTACGGGTGGCTAAAAGGCTGGAATCTGTACCAAACCCATGTCACCTTCCAGAGCTAGAAATAGTACCCCAGTGTTGCCTGAGCCACAATCATGCAATAAAAACCTCGGTTCTACCCAGAGTAAAAGGTTAAAATACAGCCTCGATGACGACATCGAGGCTGTATTTTAACCTTTTACGAAATGGCTTGAGTTATGAAATATGCTCAAATATCTTGGAACCGGGATGTTGTTCAGCCAAGTTGGCGCAACCCAGCTTCTCGAATCTGCCAATAAAATTCAAGAGATAATCATTGCATTTCGCTGAACTTATGACTCTCCGCAGTTTTAACAAAATCATATCCCCAGACTCAGTACTCAAAAAAACCTGTAATAGAGATCCGCGATCTTGGAACTTGAGCTTGAACCTCGCCTACTATGAGTCAAATAAACGAAGATTCTATCTAAAGCAAGATACTGCACCACCTAATGGCTAGACACCTTGTCCAGAAGACGTTTCAAGGGTCCGTATTGCACGTCTAATATTCACATGCAAAAATATCTAGAACATTCATATCAACCTCTTATATCAGTCTGAACCTTTCTATTCCCTTCTGTTCATGAAGGTAGATTCAAGAACCGAATCCTCGAGTCCTATGAAAGCACATACAGTACCACTAACATCCTGCCCGACTACTGCGGGGCATGCGACTGACCTGATTCTTTTTACAAATAGAAATCTTCGATGGGTAAGTGTGACTCCTCGCATCATGATCAATGCCAGCAGGTGGAGTATAGTCTGATGTGAAAGCCAATAAAATACTGGACCGCCGGAAACCGATACATCATCTGTCTACACCGGTTATCCCTGTTTATCTCTGATTCCGAAGTTGAATTTCTTGGAAGAGTCATAGAGAATACAGTATTGAGCAGTATTCCAGTAGGTAGAATGGAGAAGGCGAGGCTGTGAAGCGAAGGCCAACTTTGCCTGAGTATTTTTGGAGAGTTTATTGGTAGTATACAGCGTGGGATATTAAGCCCGTCAGACGGAAGCTCGTCAGTAGGCACGGCCGATATTTGTGTTCTTTCAAGCTGTTCTAAAAATAGTGAAAAGTAGAGTGAATGAAGAATCGTAATTCATGACCATCTATATCATCTAATATGTACATTGAAAATCCAGCGCGTTCCGGGGTAATCCAAACCAGTAAAAAAAACCATATTGAAATCCATCATTTAAAGCATTGCCCGATCCTTTTGTGACAATGTCACTTGTGAAATCCAGAGAAAAAAAAAATCATGCGCTTCATGTACGTTTTCCGTGACGCCAGTCGTGAGGTTGTGAAGGGTATGAGTGAGAAAGAAGAGGGAGGTGAGAAATGTTGAGAGGTGGGATGTTCAAAGCATAGGTGCATCGTTTTCGTCAATGTCACTAACAGACGTGGCAGGAGAAGCAAGTCCAGAGATAACAGACGAGGAGCCCGGGCCATGAGTAGCTTCTGCCTCGGCCATGGCATCGTCATAGGTACCGATGAGAGAGACACGGGGAGCTTGCTTCGCTGAAGCCATGAGTTCATCGATATTAGGTTTAGCGGGGACATGCTTGTCGAAGGCGGTTGCATTGTCGAGACTTTCTAGGGCGAAACTCATGAATTCGGCATTCTTATGACTCACGCTGAGTGTCCAGCGGTACTCGCAAAGTCGAATGCGATAAAACTCTGCCTCTTCGCTTGTAGGAGCTGTGATGCGGAGTAGCATGCCGAAGGAACCGATGAGCGAGAAGTTTGTTCGGGCTGAGGCGGGCCAGAATGAGCGCAGGTGTGCTGGGCGTAGACGGTTGACGAAGTCCATTGCGGAAATAAGACGGGTCTTTGCGGCGGACCGACAGATATGGGCTAGGTAGGAGTCTGTGCCGTCTGTTGCGAGGGAACGCACGATGCAGCGGTGTAAGGTAATTTCGGTGGCGAAGTAGGCGAGATGAAGGGCACCATTGCGGGCGTGTTCGTCGGTGATAGTCTCGACGAGTTCACCGGTTGATGATTCCATTTTCAATGCTGCAGGTAGGGAGGAGAACCATTCTTTTAATCTGATTTGGGCTGGCTTGGCCTTTTCGAGGATGATGCGAGTCCGCTGATTGCCAGCGGCGGCAAAATCCTCAATGGCTCGAAGTGTATAGAAACGGTCCAGAATATCGGAAAGAATAGTTGTGAGAGCAACCATATGGCAGAATAGAAGTGGACCGTGTCCAACAGCTGCCGAGTCGTGGGTAGAGTCTGTGCCGGAGAGAAATGCATCGGAGAAGTCATCCTCAACAAGATCCTTGACCGTCCAGTTGAAAGCGAAGATCTGCGAGGGTCGGCCGTGTACTAGAGAGGACCACTTATCCTGCATATAAAGAGCCCAAGCAAGTCGTTTCCGTAGACCCTTCTCCCACGTCTTCATACGCCAGTTCGAGCAATCTTGGTGGAGGCCCAACTCAAAGCATGCAGTCACTAACTGCCCATTCAATGAAGCCGTAGCCAATGTGGATTTTTGCGTCAACAACAGACCAGCCTGAATAGTCGAAATACTGGGGAATGGCAGGGATTCAATCAGCAATTTCAACGCTGTGCTCTCTAGTCGTGCGGCATCTGGACGACGTGCAGTTTGGGAGGAAGCACCAACGTCAACGAACTTGAGAGTAAGCACGTAGACAGCGGCGAGAAGTAACGGAGACAATTGGCGTCGTTCCCGATAAGATTGTCGAAAAGCATCTTCCATTAGGATGGGGAAAGAAGGGTGAACATGGTCGAAGAACTTCTCAATCAAAGTTGCCCCATACGGAGCCACCAACCCCTCAATAGCATCAAGTGACCCTGTCTGCGAGTCACCGACGGGTGGGGTATCAACGACACGCATAAAAGTACAGTCATCGGCACATCGTCGTATGCGAGATTCATGAACTGTGCATTCGTCATATTCGTCTAGTGGTAGGTACTCGAGGAGGGCCGGCTCTAACTCGGTGGTCATGCCTATATGTTGGGTGGACTGATTGAAGAATCCGGGACGAATCATGGCGCCTTGTTGTAAACGTACTGAATCGGGAGGATGAGATTGTACCGAAGGTCTTGAATAGAACGAATTAGTTTACCTTAGATCATTTTTTTTTTGTTTTTGGGTATACTTTCTCTCCAAGACATACCGTTTGACAGATTCGAGTTCTTGCGGAGAATCTTCTAATTTCCGCTTCTTAATTGGGGCGTCGGCTGTGAGGGTGAATGTACACTCCTGTCGATGAAAGTCACAGGAGTAGCACTTGTTGACGAGTTCATTCATAGCGCAACGGCTCTTTCGACGAAGACAAGCGTCACAGCTGGCTCCATCCCTACCCAATCGGGGTAATGAAGAGTGAACGGAGATCGGCGAGGGAGAGAGATTGGTAGAAGTAGAGGGGTGTCGACGGTGGAGAGAAGGTGAGTGGGAGGTTGGAGTCGCCGTTGAAGAAGGCTGGATAGTAATAACGGTCGCCATGAGGGTTTATAGCGGGAGATAATGAACCCCGAGTATTGAAAGGTGGGAAGTCCGGGGAGTCCGGGGAAAGTAGGAGATAGCAAACAGTTCAGATGAAAGATACTGAATAAGCTTATCACGACCACCACAAGGAGGCAAGTTGTTATCTGGTGAAAATTGGAATATACCGCTTATGCTGGAGATTAAACGGTGTAGTGTAGATCCGTACTATAACTAGATCCCTGGAATGTAGCTAGACCCGATATAGATGGATATCAATGACAAGCTGTACCCGCGAGAGAGTGCAGCAGGATAAGATGCCGAATGGTGCGTTCGGTCATTCCTGAAGCCTTGAAGATTGAGGTTGAGGTTGAAATGTAGAATAATAAAAAAAGTAAAGAGATAGTCTAATCTGGAGAAATTGGAGGATGATGACATCGCTATTAACTCGACCGAAAGCAGACGATCGTTCTTTTTGCTCTCGTAACAGATTGGCCCCAATTAGCACGGTGAAATTGTCATTTCTGATAAGACAGAGAGATGTGATTGGTTGGATTGGACTGTTACGTACGAATTAATCGGGCGGTCCAGTTAGAATCCTGCTTATGTCATTCATTGTAGGTAATCACAAAAACCGGAGATGTGTACACCGTGCAGTAAAGTAAGTAACAGTATACATATAAAGTAGTACGAGATATCATATTTATATCCTAGATATAATATTGATAGTCTAGAAGAACAGTATAGTATAGATAAATTAGATCATACTGTAGTTAACTATCTGTATATAATCCAACTGAACAATTTACAGGTTACTACGGAGTATATACTAACTACTACATATGTACTGTATTGTATATAACTATGTACAATGGGTACAACCAATCGGCTGCCCATGATAACACTGAACAGAACCAATCATCACCCCACATCCTGCAAGTTTAACGAGTTTGAACGAGTTTATCCCGCCCCACGGTGGAGTCCGGAGTTCCTCGATTCTCCTCCCCGACATGTGCTCGCCTACTCAAAAACGCTGACCCGGTCAATCTCGGATCGACACTACACCACATATATTACCATTGACTAAGAGTAACCTGATATCGGCACGGCTAAAGGTCGATGTACATAGTATGACAATACTAGTTATTTGTTGTATTGTTGTATGTATACATATGCAGATAGAAATAGAGCCGCCCTGATTGGTCACGGACTTTCCCTGACGCCAAACTCCATGCTCCCAAATTTAAGCTGCACTACTATATTCAGTAGTCATAGTCATCTATCCCAATAATCTCATAGATTGATCACTCTGTAAAGTTGCGCAGCTTGGTCAACTCATCCAGCAATTCCTGCAAATCCCCATCCCCAATCTTATTTTGCAAACTCGGGATCAGCGATTTCGCCTCCTCCGCATTATCGCAGCACAAACTCCCTATTCATTCAATTCGTCAGCCGCTGTCCCCATTCCTGCCGAGGTCATTTCCTCTTTAGTCCTTTTCCCGTTGGAGTCAAAAAAAAAAAACCAGGTTTCGACCTGAGTTGAGGGGACTCATCTCCGTCGCCACCCAAGGATCCCTGAGCCAAGATCATATTTGCCCCCTCTCCACCCCAACTCTGGTCCGGAAAAATGGAAAACATAGATCCTGGCCTTCAAGGCAAAGAATCACGGCACTTGGAAACTTACCCAGTTGCGATCGCTCAAACATTTCCAGTTCCGTGTGCGAGTTCAGTAAACGTTCCACCGCCTTGATATTCTCTTCATCCTTGAATCGCGCAAATACATCTAGATAAACCAGGGTCTTATCCAGAGTCCTACAGCAACACGAGTATCAGTCCTCAGTTCTGCCATACATCTCACCAATTCTTCTCCAATATCCCTAATCACAGCAGCCAGGAACCACCCATGTAGCTAGAACACCTCACATCTCTCACTGCTGAACAGGAATCAAACATACTCAGGCTCTTCATATTTGTTCCCACCACGACGCTTATTCTCCAAAACCTTGTGAATAACCAGTCGAGCCTCAGACAACGACAACGTATGCGTATTCTGATCCGCCCCCAATTTCAGCGTCGACGCCGCCTCCAGCTCGCCCTGCGGCAACACACGCTTGCGATGCGTCGCTGGTGGTAGTTGAATGTGTTCCATTGTGAATCGGAGTCCGTTGGTGCGGTTGTCGTACGTCGTGTGGTTGGTTTCGATTGCTTGTTGGATCAAAGGTACCATCTCGAGGTTGAATCTGCTGGTTCGTTGGGCAGTTCGGGGCGGTGAGTCTACCACCTTGTGGGGCTCCATGGTACAGTATCCAGTGATGCACTCAATCTGTGTAAAGCGTAGAAAGTGTTTAATGTTGAAATGCAATAAGTTGCAGTGAAGAGTGAATAGGAGAATTGAAAGAAAAGAAGGAAATCGTAGGAAATCGAGTGTTTGCCCGGTCAAAAATTCTGGAAGGGCAGGTACGTCGTGTCTGGGATCGTTCCTTCCCTCCTGAAGTATATATTTGGGTCTTCACCATGTAGAAGGACCTCCTTAAGACCTCATCACAATGGCACATTGCACTGTAATCATACTACGACCATACCAAGCCAGAATTTGCATTTGAAATTGGAGTTAAAAAAGGGTATCTGTAATTTTGTCTATCCTATATACTTTTTTCGCTCCTGACAAATTACTTCCGAAAAGCAACCTCAGGCGGAATGCGGAAACTGGCACAGAACATCTGCTTCTTTGGACTAACCAGTCTCACATTGTAAATAGCCAATTCAATAGCAGAATTTCCACTACCATCCACACGATCCTCAGGAGTAATCTTGTACCCGATACGCTCGGAGATACGCTCACAGATATCAACATGATCGTCCAGCTCGTTGTCCGAGTGTCCAGAGAAACAGTAGACATGCACCATGGGCAGCTTCTGAGAAGTTTGAGGCTCGAAACGGGCTTCCTGTCCTGCATACACGCCTTGAAAAGCGTCGAGGAATTCAATAGCGGTGGCGGGAAGATTCATCACATAGTGGTCCACGACGGAGGGGCGATTGTATACCTGAGCTGGGGCCTGAGGTTGGGTTTGAGGTTCTTGACTCCCATCTGCCTTTCGTTTCTTCTCTCTTCTCGCCTTTGGTTGAATTGTAACAGTGACGGGCTCAGCCTCAAGAAGTTGCTTCGCTGAATCACGGATGAAATCCCTGCCGTCCTTGTTGAACGGGGTGACAAAGTCCGCGACCTTGTTACGCTGAACGGCGTCCTCCATGACCTCATACCCGTGCGGGTTCAGATCATTGGCCCAGACAAAGATTCTCTTCTTTCCAGCTGGCACAGCGAAAGGTCCAACGCCCGCCATCACGTCGCAGACCATCTGTCCTGGCTGGAACTTTTCCACGAGGCGTCGATGCTCGGTTTCCAGACGACTGTTCCAGTATACCCGGGCATAATCGAAGTGGAATTCACAGTCTTGTTCGTGCTGCACGACATTCAAATCATTGTCACCAACTAGAAGCTCGAAGGGAAATGTGCGGAATTGGCTCTGCGAGCCGACATCTTCGGTCTTGTTGATGACGGTGCGGACGGTGGGGTTCTTGTCTTTCAGGACCTCGGCGATGAGGTGCTTGAATGGGAGCCAGTGCTCACGGAGGTTCAAGTGTACTGCTATTATTAGCTGTTCATTCTTTCCTTGTGATTAACGTATCACTAGACTGTTGGGCAGAAACATACAAACGTGCCCCACTTGTGTGAATCCTTGGGGGACCTCTACGTTTTCCTGCTCGGGCAAAATGGCGCTCATGATCTCAGCTGAATTGTGTTAGTGACTTCAATACCGATCTTTATAAATGCGCAGCCATTGATCATACCATAGCTCCAATAATCGTACTCCAATGTAAGGTCGAAGGGTGCCACAGCCATGGTTCCCTTCTCCACGAGCTCAGTAACAGTGGGCGACCAGGTTGACTTGTCTATGATAATATTATAAGCCCTCACTCTCCCAAAAAAGTGTAGCTTCAATCTCAATGTACCCACCATCATGCTTCAATGTCTCTCGCAGCAGGAGCGCCTTCCGAACAGATCCATCCTGCTCCTTAATTTCCTGTACACTCGACAGCCGCGGAAGCGCCAAAAGATCCTTCGTCGAGGCCAATTCTTTGCGCAAGCGTGAGATCTCTGAGTTACTGAAGATCTTGGCCGAGGCAAGGGGAACGGTCTTGCGAAAGAATGATCGATCGAGAGTCCGCATTGCCCGGTTGACTGGTGGGCGGAACATGGCGGGCAGTTCGCGAGGGACCTGGATGCGCTGGTCGTCCTTCGACTCCATCGAGAGGAGAATAGTTTCCAGTAGGCTTGAGGTAGCCTGGAGGTTTATAGTGTTTCAGTGGGAATCGTATGAGTTGACTTGAGCGCATCGAATAATCCAAATTGCGCTTCTTATCAGCCACGTGATTTGCTTATCACGATACGCCTTGCTTAATGGGGTTAGCTCGGGTGTTTATGTATAAGAGACTTGCGAAGGAAAGATACTCGAATGCTTGGAAATAATAGAAGATGATTCTATTCAATCGATACCTGCTGGATTTCTGGGTATATTTAATGGAGCAGTTGGCCTATTCACGAATGTTTGGAAAGGCTGGGATACATGAATGGGATGAAAGAGTACAATGCACCTCAATCTTGTTTTTAATTCTACACGACCGCGCGATTAGTGAACCATGGGGTATATCTACATAAGCAACTATAAAGTAACTGAAATTGCTAGTAAAACATAGAACATTGACTCTTGAATGTACTGGTATTGTCATAAATCATTAATTTACCATTGGAAATTTAGCAACTTCCAACTCATTCGAATCATCCACTGCTCATAGAATCAATGATACTTTGATCCATCTCTTTCTGTGCCCTTAAACTTGTAATACTATCTTGCAACCGTCTTATCTCCGCATCTTTCGCCGAAAGCTCTTGTTCCTTTTTCTTCAATGCTTGTCGGGTGATCTCTCTTCCCTTGTTCACACCTTGCAGCTTCAGATGATGGCGATTCAGAAGCTCAACTAGCTCGTCTCTCGCCTGATTAGGTAGGATCACGTTATGCTTCTCAATGATTGAGTTTGCTTCAATCGCCAAGCTAGACATGTCGGGCATATTCTCGGAACTGAAAACGTCCCGGTATTTAGTTGGTGTTGGAGTCATACATAGCTCCGCTGAAGACGGAGGATATTGAGAAGGCATAGTCGAGCGGGTAGAGGCTGGAGTTGGTATTGTTGTGGAGTTACTTGTGGTATCATGGTCGTAGAAACTAGACTCAAATAACCTGCGCTTCCCGGGCGATGTCTTTGTCGGGGTGCGGGCTGTTTTGTATGGTTGATCTGGGTGGAAATCTGGTTGCGAAAGAATTGGCTCAATCGATTGACTATTGGAGAGTTCAGTCAATTCGTTGTTCTCGTCGGAGTTATCGTCCCAACCAAAGTCGTCGGAGTCCTCTGCCATCATCCGAGCCTTTGCGCTCTTTGGAGGTGGTGGACCATACGCATGGCGAGGTGGGGTGTCGATAAAGCGTCGTTCGGTTTGCGGGGTGAGAAGACCTCCGCGCTGCGGTGCTCTTGTAGGTGTTGAAGGGGTGGGGAGAGTGGGATATCGAAGGTCGTCTTCGGATCGCGAGTTGGAGAGAACGACGGCTTGTTCGCGGGGTTCGGCTTCCTCTTTCCACAGAAAGAATGAACACTGCTGCGTGCGAGGCTTCTGACAAGTATAGACTTGGTCTGTCAGCTAAAATGGAGCTCAATAATATGTGATTTACGAGCATCACGTACAATATCTACCATGATTCCTGCCTTCTTTCTTGACCTGAAGCTTGATGGCGGGTGGTCGCTCTTGGCAGTCGCAACACCAGCCGCCATCTTTGAAGAGACCTCGCAGTCGCACTGCGGTGGGGGACCTTGGAGGCTTCTGCGGAGAGTACATTATGACATCTGCGAGAACACCAACTTCCAGATATTCCCGGGAGGTTATTTAAAAAGGTGCATATACATACGTGGAATATCAAAAAGGGAAGTGTGACTGCTCAATGAAGTCGCCGGGGAAACCATATCTTATCGTGATTACAATACCATACCATAAATTACCATCTGATATCCTTTCGACCTCAGCTCAATTCCTCCCAATTTTCTGATTCAAGGATTCACTCATCATACTCCTTCAGCTATGGGATATCTCAGGGGTCTTACACAGCCACCATCTATGCAGCTGCCTATTGCTGCAACCACTTTGAAACGGACGAGTGTCCACTGAGTTTCGTCGCAATTCTGGTAGCCCGTCGATCCGCCCCCACACGCACATGCGTCGATCTCTCCAACTGCACCACTCCACACCCTTCTCCCTTTGCATCTTTCTTCCTTCGGTATGGCCCTGGATCGGATGCTCCCGAGTCCGTGGCAGCTGCATCCGCATTGGCACTAGAAATTAGCACAAGCATTAGCACTGACACCGACCACCAACATCAACCCACCCCGATACCTGTGCATTATCGCATCTCCACGCATGAGACCATCCACCTCATTTTAGGGATAAGCCATGCTCACCTCCAGTTATCCTTCATAACCACCACCATCGATCCATTCCATTCCATCCAGTCTACTCTCATCCAATGCTCCCACGCCCCTCCATCCCACCATGGACCAGGACCCCGACTCCGGACCCTGCGGCCTGGGCGATCTTCCTCAAGAAATCCTCCTACATATCTCCTCCTACCTCGATTTATCCGCCCTCAACGCCTTAACCCAACTAAATCACTCCACTTTCGCTCTCCTTATCTCCTCCCTCTACAAACTAGACGCTCAAAAATCCTCGCAAGCCCTCTGCTGGGCCGCAATCCACAACCACGCCCCAATAGCACAAGCCTCCATCTCCGCCGGCGCAGACGTAACAACCGTTTCCGACCAGGCTCACCTTATAAAAGGATGTTCTCCATTAATGCTAGCAGCCTACCATGGCAGTCTGGACGTCCTATCCCTCCTCCTCACTCACCCCGATACAAACCCGAACTCTCGAGATCGCAAATACATCCGTCCCCCAATATCATGGGCCATCAAACATCGTCACGCACCCATCGTCCGCGCCCTCTTAAAAGATGATCGAACCGATCCAAACCTCCAAGATAAATTCGGCGATACAGCCCTAATGATCGCCGTAACTTTACGACCTGAAATGATACCCGTTCTCCTCAGCAGTGGCTCACGCGTTGATCCCCGCATCTCAAACACGCAAGGCTCGACCGCGTTGTCGCGCGCATCTCAGCGTGGAATTGACGTCGATTTAATCCTGGCCTCACATCTACGATTCATTCTAGATGGCGACGAGAGTCCCGCGCATTGTCAACATGTTTTCTTTTACGCGGCTATTTCAGGTCAATTGGAGATTGTCGAGTACCTTGTTACGTATTTCGGGGACAGACTTGATCCAAACGGTGTTAGTGGTACTGCCATTACGAATGGAAATGGTACCGCCAATGGAAATGGCGCGATAAATGGTCATGGTCATGGTCATGCGCATTCCAATAGCTCTAGTGGACTCCATGGCCGAGGCGCATTTTCAATAGCCGTTGAACGGGGACATCGTTCTGTCGTGAAGTATTTACTTACGTGGTCTAAAACGGGTCCCAATTTGAGTGATTCGTGGAAACATCAATGTCCACTTCTTGTTGCTTCAATAGCCGGCGACGAAGAGATGGTTTCTACACTCAAGAATTGTGAAAGGGTCGATTTATTGAATCCCGATGTCGCTGGCACGACTCCTTTACATGCGGCCGTGGAACGAAACCATATTTCTATTGTGAAGCTCTTACTTCGAGGTCCGCGTGCTGCGGACGTGAATGCAAGAAATGGCTCGGGTCAAACGCCGCTTTTTATAGCTGTTTTGCAGGATCATGTTGAGCTTGTTGTTATTCTATTAGAAGCTGGTGCTGATCCTCGACTGAAATGTGCTGAGGGTTTGACTGCGTTGGATCAGGGTGTTCAGTGGTGTACGAATAGAAAGGCTACGATGGTATTACGGGAGTATATGATGAAACTGTGAATTTTTCCATTTTCTCGGGGTGAGAATTTCTTTATAAATAACTCCATCTTTCTCCCTGGCATTTCTTCCGGATCTATTTAGTATATAGGCGATTGTCACTATCTAGTTTATCTCTTTTTTCTTCTTCTTCCGGGACCGGTCCAGAGCCATCGATTGGTTATGCATGAGCAGCGAACAAAGAATAGCACGACGGGGAATCAAACATGCAATGTATCAAGCGAGAAGTGAATCGAACACAGAACTATGAACAGAAATGTTGAATGCAAATGAAAAATGTTAGGCGAGAAGCAAGCAATGAGTAGAGCGAAATAGGAGGTTGAGATTAGTCCGCCAGAACGTAACGCAACATCACGACGAATGGATCGGTAAGCTTGAGAAGCTCGTGTACTTCTGGCTTGACAGGTTCACCTGCAGAACGTCGAAGTTGATCCTGCTTCTTGTGACGGCGACGACGTTCGACGGCGATAGGATCGTCGATTTCTTCTTCATCGGCCGCTTCGTCTTCCGAGTCGGATCCTTCATCTGAGATGGCAAGGTCTTCAAGATCGGCCTATTTGATTATTAGAAATACACACCCCAAACGTGAGATCTAGTAGATAAGATATAAAAAATGTAAACATACCTCGTCAAGTCCAAAGTCACTACCTTTGAATGTCGCACTACCCGGGATCGACTCAGCGCCAGTTCCCTCCGCGGCCATCTTCTGTCGCGTCTTATTCAGATGCCATCTCTTGCGATCCTCTTGCCATTTGATGAGAGCATTGATCTCCAAAAGTGCAGCGTCCTTGTCGACCTGGCCCACGCCTACAGCACCTTGGAACAAAGCGTTCATATCGAGTCGGCCACCTTCACCAGCCTTCGGACCCTTACGAAGGAATTCGAGAATGCCCTCGATCCACGTCATCAAGGACTGGAATAAACCATTGTCATGGATATGAACTTCGTGGATGAATTTGTAGAAGTTATCCTCGTGGCGAGCACAGAGATCAATGAAGGCTTGAACTGTCTGGTTAGGATCTGCGGATGCATCCTGCCGCTGGGCACTCTCGATCACGGAGATGGCGTCGTCGGCAAACACCGCAAAGTCGGTGATACTACTGTACACATTGGCGGACTTGTACACGCGGACCAGTGGCTCGTAGAAGATGGTGAAGAGATCACGGAATAATTGCAGGGTAGTGGGTTCCTCGACGATGCTGAGCATCATGGCCTTGTCCCGCTGACGGGTATACAACTTGAGAAGTTGCTTCATATTGGCAAACCACTGGGCCCCTTGCTGCATCTCTGCATCGACATTATCCACCGCGTTATTCCAAGCTACCCAGCCGTTGAAGACCTTGCCGACTTGCTCAGTATTGAGTTCCGGAGACAAAAGGTCAGAACGAAGGATAGTGACAAGAATATCCATATCCTCCGATTCAGCCTCCTCCCGAATCTCATTCTTGACACTCTCGTCTGCGTCCACGAAGCTCTTCAGTTTTTGCGATAGAACGGTGTCATCCACCTTGCTCGCAAGTGAGTTGATTGACTTTTGGAAATCCTTAATACTGTCATTCAGAGTAAGGGAGAAGATCCGCTGTAATAACGACCGTGAGCCGAAGGGCTGGGCACAGAAGAGGTCAAGTACACCAGACATGACCGCAGCAGGATTGGCAATGCGAATGACGTTCTTCATTAGGGTATATGGGATAAGACCGTGGATGCGCTTAGCTTGAGCAAACAGCTCTGGGGAATTATCTTCGGCGAGGAAAAGGTGGTAAATGGTAGCGGCAACCTCAATACGAAGCCACTCGGCGAATTTCTGGTATTGCGGACTGAGCTCTGCAATGGAGGACTTTTCGCGGATTTCCGCAAAAAGCTTTGTCAATCCATCTGTACTTTGTTAGACAAGTACCTTTTGAATTGGCGACTTCGCCAGATGATGAATGGGTCAACTTACTGCTTTCAACAATATCCCGGCGGAACTTCTCCATATAAACATCCAGCTCCGCGGCTCGCTGCCGAGCAATCTCATAGAATCGTTTTTGCTCTTCAATCCTGACGGCATCCATAGCCTTGCGCTTGTCTACATCAAGCAGTTCCTCCTCGTTCAGCTTTACTGGCTTGGCAGTCAGGAATTCCTCCATAGACTTTGACTCTGCAATTCGCTTGTTCTGTAAGAGTGTGCGAACGAAGGCGCGTAAGGATACACGCTGTTCCTCGCGATAGAGAACAGTTTCCCTTGATACATCGGTTGAGGAGGCCCGCGCAGACGAGGACTTAGCTGATCGCGTTGATCCACGCGAAACTGATCGCCGATGGTTGCCGGGGGCTAGTGTTCGTCCGGTGGTGCCTGAAGTGGAGGGGGCATCGTCGGCAACGCTGGCATCCTGCGTGGAGAGCGATGATACAGAGGAAGCATCGTCTTCTGTGTTGCCGAACCAGCTGGAGCTTGTCGAAGACTTATTCTTGCGAGGGAGAGGAGGAAGATGTTTGCCAGGGAACTCGGTGCGTAGTCTTCGATGTAGCTTGACAAATTCGCCGTATCTTCGACCAACATGGATTTCGTCTTGGCTGCCACGACGTACCCGAAGAATGAATTCCTAAAAAGCCTTGTCAGATAAAGCCGAAAGCGTGAAAGATGAGTAATGTTCAAACTCACTGCGTGTTGATGATATCGGACAGTCCTCTTAACAGAAGCCACTCGAACCGCAGCAACATTCACGTCCCAGCCGTTGATCGCGTGGCCTTCGGGCATATTAACCAGTAAACCATTATCATTAGCGCCCCGTTCTACCACTTCCATCTCAGAAAACTGAATGCGCTCTTCATATCCTGAGGCGGTCGGAACACCCGATACCATCATGAGCTCCACGAGCTTCTCGCATTTGCGGGCTAGTTTGCGACGCTTCGTTTCCTCCAAACGATCCTCCGAAGATGAAACATGTTTATTCGCGAATGATTCTAGAAACTATTGCCAGGAACTTATTAGCACAGGGTGATCTCTAATTAGCTGGAGAAGGGGGCAGCAAAAGGACAACGCACCACCTGTAGCTTATCCTGCCAGAACTCCTTTTCCTTGGCCTGGTCGAGAAATGGAAAGTTGCGGACATGATGAACAAATATATAACGAAGGATAGGTAACTCCGAGTCTACGGGAGCCACTTCACCGAATTCCGATCTAAATGGGGCTCCAAATCTTTGCAATGCGGTTGGGGAGTTGAGCTCATTAATTTCGCTCCGCACTTGTAGGGCAATGAGCTCTCGCTTGAGATCTGCGAGTGGATGAACAGCGCGAGTTAGTCAATTCTATCAGACTGCAATGTGATGGTGCATATCACAAATACTCAGCAGCTTGGGAGGTCAATCTTACAATGTTCTTGTTTGCCAGTCAGGATTTGACCTGGGGCTGGTCCCGCGGTGGACGCCAGCTCGTCGCGGTCCCGGCCGTTGGACATAGCGGGATCGGACTGCATGTCAGGGCTATGAACTCCGATCGCAGACGTTGTTGGAGGAAAAGAAAGAAAGTTCAAGAAAATTTCCAAGTCTTGAGGATCAGCGATGATCACTAAGATTGGCTCTGCGGGGCGAATTCGTCTGCCTTGCCCTCAGCCCGGCGAGGCTTCGAAGTCAAACTGGGGAGAAGTGGAGACGTGACAATTTCAGGAGGTGCAAAGAAGTTTCACGGAAATAAAATAGAAAAGAGAGAGACGTGATGCTTTTAAAAGGACAGGTATGATCCACCCCTTAAAAAAAAGAAAGAAAACAAGCTAAGAAAGTTGGAGTTGAAAAAAAAGAAGGCGGGGAAGCAGTTGAGGTGATGTCGTCACGGGAACTCCGTCTAATTTTATCCTATCAACTTGACACTTCACTGATATTTCACTGACATGACATGACACTGACACTGGCACTTTATACATGCTGTAATACATTATAGTACCGACCAAATGCTACACTCAGTCACACAGAGTCCTCTGTGCTAATCACGAGACCCAGACATCCTATCCCAACAACAACAACCCCCTCTTGGCTTAACCATTGGCACCGCCACTCTCTGCCCCTCATCCCCTCATGGCTGGTGCAATCAAGTACAACAGAGTGTTTCGTACTGTTGCCTATATTGGCATGCGCCAAGCGGGGCACCGGCGCAGTCAATGACTTATGCCGAGAGGAAGATCATTGATGAAGTGCTGTACAGTGCTGTACATGACTGGTGGCCACATCGGAGGTATGGAGAATCCCATATGTAGGGCTGTGCCATGCATGCTAGCCCTATGGATATTTGGGCCTGCCCAGTACCCACACTACTGGCCCTCCTGGAAACGTTGTCCACCCAGGGGTGGCGTTGCCGCGATGATGAAGCTCGAGGAATAGTCCGCCCAAATTTGATCAACCGATAGTCGAGTTCTCTTTGAAGCTCCTTCCATATTAAGTCGCCCCAGTATACCTCCAAAATGGCTGCCATGTTATATTCTGATGAGACTGGTAAATTTTACTGGCATAGAATTCCGCTACATCTGGAATTCGCCCTCGTCGACACACTTCATCAAGCATCAAGATATTTGTTTATGAAAAACCACTTATATATATATATATATATCAATCGTATTATAGGCTTTATAGGGTCGAATTTCTGGTTCGGCTTTGCCGTGTATTGGATTGAACAGACTAAAGGCAATCGTGGAAGATAACGAGCCGTTGGGGATAGATTATACCCTGTAGGTCTTTCTACTCCCCGTTGGCTCCACGAGTAGACATCGTATGTCTTCCTGGACCAGAGATGCAAAGGCTAATTCCAATAACTAGAATATGCTCGATGTATGTGTTTGTGTAAGTTTGTGGTAAAAAAAAAGAGGGTAAGAAAGAACTTACGATGCCGTGTTTTCTATTCAAGCGCCCTGTGTGACAGCATCTGTCCCAACATATATTGTCTGTTCCAAGCGACATTTTTCTGTTACGATTATCGACCCACAGACTTCCATATATATAAAGCATCTGCTCAGCTATATCCACGATGTACTCGGATAGATAGACAAGCTGAGTATGAAAAGTGACCGACGACCACGAAGTTCGTGGACCACACAGATAACGAGGGGCTTCGGCAAATATAGGGCAGGTGGAGGAAGTCAGAAAAGTGTATAATGGCCGACATGAAGGGGAACAAACAGAAAAATAGCGATAACCGAGAGGAGGACTTAGGTTGAGAAAGAAGAAAGCAAGGGAGCAAGAGTGTGAGGGAATTCTCACCCTCCAGCTTCCTATACTACTTTCTTTCTGTTCTCCCGTAAAGAAAAATTATCAAAAAATGGCACCATTTCCTTTCTATTGCTCTCGCTTTTGTGTTGATCTAAGTTGATTTAAGTTAGGAATTAAAGAATTTTTACCAGGATGTACAGTATCTATATCATTTCTTGCTTCATTTTAGCCATTCTGATATTTCCGGCCTTCAACTTTGAGGACTCACGTACGATCGCCTTACGACAGTAGCAAGGGAAATATGACTACTACGAAATTCACTAAGCTATATAGGTGCTCGCAAAAAGATACATACTATCTACTAAATAGAACATGCATTTTAGGGGGGAAAGTTGAAGTAAATGACAGGGAAAAGTCAACGTCAATTCACGTGCCCAGGGAAGACGAAAGACTCTGTTTTGGGCCAGTTGGCTCTATAGTTAAAGAAACTTATACATGGCTATGGAATTTTTTTGAGGGGAGGGAACGATAATTTGGGTTTTCTGTAAACCTTCGTCGCTCAGTTACGCAGAATATTAAAATACTCTAATTCGCTGATCATGAATATTTGAGATTTTCTTTGGTCAGCATTTGGTATTAGGTCCATTTGCAGGCGCAAGAGCTCTACAGCTGTTACTTGTACATATATTCTCTCTCTTTCGGAGCTGTGTGCAAATCACAAGTACTATATGCCATATAAAATGAATATAGTGATCGTTTAGTTGGTGGTAGATTCAGATGGCTTATTAATCACTACTTCCAGACAAGGATTCTGGGTGGTTAATGAAGTATGAAATATGATCAGCTTATTCGCTTTTTTGGTCATGGAAATTTGAAAGTGATCATAATGATATATTTCTCATAATGAACAGTTTTTGGTAATCACAGGTAGTGTGGCCGAGTGGTCTAAGGCGTACGACTCAAGAGAAATCTTACCTTATCAATAAGGTGTCTTCGTATGGTGCAAACCGCGTGGGTTCGAATCCCACCGCTATCATTTCTTTTTTACCCGCCCCCTCCCCTCGTCAGAGGGGTGGGTAAGTTTTCGGGACGAGGGAGGATGGTTTTACCAGCATTTTTTTGAATTGTATGATTGAGTGCTGAGATATATTGATATAACTTTAGAAGAAAACTTACATAATCATTGGTAGTGTGGCCGAGTGGTCTAAGGCGTACGACTCAAGAGATTCTCTTGCCTCCTCAGGAGGTGTCTTCGTATGGTGCAAACCGCGTGGGTTCGAATCCCACCGCTATCATTTTTGAGCCCCTCCCAAGAGCGGCCAGTATCGAGCGCAAGCAATCTTTTTTTTTTTTTTTTTTTTT
>Ga0209673_1000942_pt1 | contig 36472 bp, 29 predicted proteins | sample AraplaCol_mMS_r2_2_FD_184274 | JGI IMG/M metagenome (GOLD analysis project Ga0209673, IMG submission 184274) | Arabidopsis root microbial communities from North Carolina, USA - plate scrape MF_Col_mMS_r2 (SPAdes) (version 3) | ecosystem: Host-associated > Plants > Roots > Endosphere | place... | reverse complement strand
AAAAAAAAAAAAAAAAAAAACTCGTAGATCTGGCCTCTTCCCTCTTGACATTGCTATACAGGAGCATCTGTCAAGGGTACATAACGAACTTGAAAAACCTTCTCCTTCTGAACCGACCCATCTTCCTTCTTATCAACAACCCAAATATATTGCCCTCCCATACTCCCAAGCATACTCCCCTTCTTTTCCGACTCGACCGGAATGAATAATCTCCCTGGAGCTCGTAACTGCTCAATTAAAACCGGATGGAGTGACTCCGCCGCAGCACCTACATGAATAGCATCATATGGTGCCCCATCTTTCCATCCTAACCTACCATCCGCTTTGATAAACTCAACTTTACCCGATCCCTGTAACTCCCGACCTTCCGCAGACTTATTCATATTATCCCGGGATAAATCAACAAGTTCGGCTATGTGATCTACCCCGATCACTTTGCCTTGGTCTAAACTTTCGGGCGATGTCACTAGATTCGCTAGGACGTGCGTGAGATATCCGGAGCCAGATCCGATATCTAGGACTCGTGCGCCGGGGTAAAGGTAGTCGATTAGATATTCACATGCGTGACCGTGCATGTGTGGTGCGGAGATTGTGGCGCCGTGACCAATTGATTGGGGTGAGTCTGAGTATGGGCGTGATGGGGCATAGTGGGCTCGATCGACCTTGTTGATTAGATTAGATCAGATCAGATTGGATCAGGTCGGTTAGGTTAGGTTAGAGGGGGATTTGATTGCTCTTGGGATTAAAGAAAGAGCTTGGGATTGAGTGATGGAGGTCTTACTCCTAGCATGGCAGTCTTCACGCGAGAATCTTTGATTAAGCCGCCTTTGAATAGATTCTCGACGAGTTCGGTATTGGTGGAGCCGGAACAGTACCACGCCATTGGGGGGGTTCTCGAGAGGGTTGTCTGGGGAGATGAAAGGTTTGATTGGAGGGTGAGTAGTTTTCGGTAGAGTCTCCTTGGCCAGATTGGCATGTATGGGGGGTGTTATGTTGATATTCGTGGAACTTGGGAGGTTGTTGGATTTGCGAGGGGAACTCGAAGAAAGTCAGTGACGACATTGTCGCCTCATTTCCACGTGACATCTTGATGATTGCATTTTTATATTGCCATTTTATATATAAAAATATTTATATTATTCCAGTGTTTATTTCTAGAGGTTTGATACGCTCAATGACGGTTGGTCTAGAGGCTCGGTATCAGAGTACCTACTCATGTAACCTGGATTATGGATGGACAGCTTCTTGATCCGGTCACTTTGAGGTTATATACTTCAAGCATGTATGTTTAGTGTGAACAATTGAATATTAATTTAAACATTTGTTCATCATCACAAGACATTAAACCCTTCCTCTATGACCTCAAATTAACTAGCCTCATCTCACTATCTTCGGAGATCGTCTGATCCCAATGTGAATCTACATATGGTGTTTACTTGATACTATCATTCATCACGCTAGGGTTCCATGGTCGTACCGTCCGAACATATACATACGCAACGTATATACTCCGAGTTTCCACGTCACACCTTGTCAATCAAGATAAAAGTCAATAGTATTGACTACTACTGTCAGTCTCTTGTTTTCTGACAACTACCATGGCGTTTTTGAAGGACTTCTCAAAGATCCAATTCGCTTTCTCACGCGGGAATCAGTTCTCAGCCCTATCGCCTAGATAGACTGACCAGCCTCCCCTCGAAGTTATTAACCCAGATCTATGGTCATCTGCTCTCGCCCGTCGATCGTGTCTGCCTCTGTCTCTGCAATCATCGACTCTATATTCTCTTCATGACATATTATCAATTCCCTTCTTTGAGGTGTGACAACCTATCAATCTTTGCCAGACTAGAAAGAGATCTCCCGGGGTATTGTATATGCGACATCTGCAATATTCTCCATAGATACGATGGCTCAGAGAGATTTTGGGCTCAGTGGAATGGCCCATACCAAATATAGTCGACTCCCCTGTGTTAGGCACGGATATGAAGAGGATGCAGAGTGTATAGGAAGTTCATCAGTCAATATGAGAACCCATTCTACATTCGATAATTCCAAGAATCGGCTCTCCTTTCTTCAAGTCAAACTTGCTATGAGAAGATATCTCTATGGTCCCCGATTTGGAATCAATACTGATTCTCTTGCTTTTACCCAAATAATGGAATACCGACATCCTTGGTTGATATCTAAAAACTCATGCACAACATTATCTGTCTATCAGCCTGTAAAACTGCTCTTCCCAATAGAAGCTCAAGTTTGTCCTGAACCACTTGGTGTTTATATCCGAATGCAGGATATTATATTCTATGATATATGGCAGGATTCGAAGACCCAAGTAGCCTGGAAACCATATGTTATGAATCCCTTTGAGATATGCCCGCATGTCTCACTCCAGAGCAAGTCCGCTGAAATCGACGCTGTCTATGAAGGAGCCAATCCATTGTTCCCCTATACTTGCCCGAGATGCAATACAGACTCCTTGATCGAATTCCGCAATGTAGGCTCCAGGCCTGCCCTTGTTATGACAGGGTGGGTGAATATGGGTCCTGGAATCCACCGAGATGATCCCCTGTGGAAAATTCATGTTTTTACTTGTAAGGATGGGACGATGCCAACGAACATTCCGAAGGAGAAGGAGCTGGGATTTCACAGCCCTCGCACGAGTTTCAACAATATGGCAATGCTGTCGTTCAGGCATCTGAAGTCTAGCAACCTGTCTTATCTTCGTGGCGATCGATATAAAAGCTGGTTTGGCCCTTTTGCTTTTGATGGGAAAGTTTCTGCCTGGCACATATCGTACAGAAGACTATCTACGAAGACGAAAGAGTTATGCCAGAGGGTTTTCCAAGACCTTTTTCCAGCGTTTCCTACCCTTTTATTTTGCATTGGTGTTTTTCTCATTGTGATTGGTGCCTTGCACTTCTTCGGTCTAGTGTCAGTGTTTTGACTATCCAAGAAATATTCCGACTCCGAGGATAAGCGAATTCAATACCATATATCAGTGAAAAATCCGGCATGCCTCTTCCAAAACTTCCAGAGCTACCTTAGTAGTATTCACGGTTCATTTGAACAACTTCGATCATGGTGATTGAAAATTAAGCACGACTTCATATTGACAGAGCTCATCTCGTGGGGTATTTCAATATAATCAGGTCTATTGGCTGTACAACACTGGGTCACTTCTCCAATAAACTAGAGATAAGTTTTCGATGTATTCGGCGGAATGTCATAATACTAGCTAGCTGTCTTGAGAGATATCTAGTTTATGTCTGAATATCAAAATAGTACCATAGACAATCCCGGGGCACACGGAATTATCTTGAACCAAATTCTCTTCACAGATATTACAGTACCACCTAAATGCAGGTACCTGCTGTGATCACTATCATTTGATATACGCTTTGAATTCGTTCTGGCTGAACTCCTCGCGAAATTCATATGGAGGGGCCAACCCTGGAAAGCTTCTATATACGCCAGTACTGTTTTCACGACGAAGAGTGGGAAGTCGTGGAGCCTTGTTTCGTACGCTTACAAACATTATCTATACTAGTGTGACATGCGGCAGTTAGTTTAATTTCAGATAGGAAGTTTCGCCTAGTACAGTACCCGATACTAGTTTCGGCTCTCATGAACCTATACTGAACCGTGGTTGGATATCATAACCTCATCTATACAACGACATAAACAAGACACCAAGGTAAATACATTATATGCTCTCAATCACGCCACAAACTTTTCAATAACCCATCCTTCTCTCGGGTCCTTCTTCTGAATAACCTTCTTGGCAGGTAAAGGCCAGCCCGTACCACCCGCATCACCAACCAACGAAGGCACAACCCAAGCAGATCGTCGCACAGGGATCCCATCCAAGATCTCCGTCTTGCCAATTGGCTTCCCGTACTCGAGTAACGGCGTTTCATGCGCAATAGCTGCGAGTTGAGGTCCACTTGGGACAACGAGCGGGAACATTCTGATTTTGGGAAGTTGATCCGAGACCAGTGATGCGGATGACTGCTGCAGATGCGAGAAAATGATGTACTGTGGCATTTCCTTCGGGGTGAGTTTCGCCAGGGTCGAGGTGGGATGGATGAAGACTGCTCGCTCCGAGATATCCTCTGCAGGTGGGCCATCTCGAGAACGGAAGAGAGTGAGGTAGGGGACGTCAATGGCGCGACGGGGGGCACGCGGATTCTCTGGGGGAACGGGCGCCATGTCTGCGCGGATAGCGACGTTATCGATGAAACCGGCTGTGACGATTTGTTTGAGGGCTTTGATTTGTTTTGAGGAGGGTTCGGGGAGTTTTGCCTCGTAGGCGCCGATTAAGCCTGGATTATTGGAGCGGACGATGTCCGTTAGTTGGCGGCGGAGTTGAGATGCTTCTTTGAAGGCTTTGGCGCGGAGGAACATTTGTTCGCTGAAGGCTTCGCCGTCTGAAGCGTAGGCGTAGGCGCAGATTGCAGAGAGATATTTGAGAGCGTCGGAGGTGTCGTCGTGTTTGCTTAAGAGACGGTGAACTCGGGCGTAGTTCTTGGATTTTTGCTCTCGCTCTGTGTCTTCGAGTCGGTCTGCGTTGGTGTATACCTTCTGATCATCGTCACTATCGCTGTCACTGTCGCTGTCGTCATTGGATTTCTTCGCGGGCTGATTATCAATTGGATTCACTTCATTCTCGGCAACGAAGAGGTCGCCAACAGCCAGTGCTGCGACTAGTGCAATCACGTAAGGCATGCAGCCGTGTTGATGTCCGATATACAGCATCTTACCGAATCGAGGTGAGAGAGGGTACGTAGACAGACGTCGGCCAATTTGTGTCACTTGGCCGTTGGCAGAAAGGGCGCCGAGGTTCTTTAGTAGCTTCTCTGCTTTGGCGAGACCTTGGCGACTTGGAGGCGTGGGGAATGGGAAGTTGATCACATTGTGTAGACCCATGCTCTTCATCTGAAGAACGACTCCTTCAATAGGCGTACGAAGGATCTCTGGATCTGTGTACTCCTCGAAATCATTTTCGAAAACGGCAGATGAATACATGCGATAGCAGTGACCTGGTCCAGTACGACCGGCTCGACCAGCTCTCTGGTTTGCACTGGCCTTGCTGATCCATCCAATCTGGAAGCTCTGAACACCGGTGAAGAGATCGTACTGTTTTTCCTTTGAACGGCCGCAGTCAAAGACATACTTGATTCCGGGGATAGTCAAGGAAGTCTCAGCGACGTTCGTAGCCAGAATAATGAGACGTGAGTCGTCTGGTGGTGCCTCGAAGACCTTCATTTGCTCCTTTGTGGGCAGTTGTGAATACAGAGGTAGCACATGGACACGTGTAGATGAATCCATAGCGTCTTCACCCAAGTCAAAGCCTTCGTCTTCTTCCTCCGGTTCGTCTAGTCCGGTAATCTCAAGATCGCTTTCGCCGTCCCCTCCAGCATTATCCATTTCCGTGCCACCTAAGTCCAGGTCCTCGGCTTCCAGAGGGGCGTCATTTGCTGTGATCTGCACCTTAGCCTGAGTTGCATCAGCTTTTTGTGTTGGCTTGAATGCCTGTTTCAGGCGTTTTGAGAGTTGGCGAATCTCATTCTGCCCAGTCAGGAAAACAAGCATTCCACCGGGTGGTAGTTTGCGATGTCCTCGCGATACCTTGCGGAAAGCTTCTTCGACATAGTCACGGTGTGTACGACGAGCAAAATGGACGGTGACAGGGTACTGACGACCCTCTGCCTGGACCAATGGAGGTGGCCCTTGTCGGAAGAGGGCTGCGTTTTGTGTGAAATCGGAGATGCGCAGGGTGGCAGACATGATGACGATCTTCAGCGGCGTGACTGTCGGGTCCTCAGCCATCAGTGACTTGCGCAGGTCCACAATACGACTGACCATTCCGATGAGAATATCAGTGTTGACGCTCCGCTCGTGAGCTTCATCAATGATGATGACAGAGTACTTGCGGAGAGCAAAGTCCTCTGCAATCTCGCGAAGAAGAATACCATCAGTCATGAACTTGATGGCAGTCTTTTTGGACACTGTTGTTTCGAATCGAATCTGGTAGGAAACCTGATCGGAATACTGGCCAAGTTCCTGAGCCACACGGTTCGCCATACTCACAGCTGCTACTCGGCGCGGTTGAGTAACACCAATGAGGCCCGAATTAGGGCTATTTGGATTGCCGTATCCAGACTCGAATAGGAATTGAGGCAGCTGAGTGGTCTTACCACTACCGGTAGCACCCCAAATGACAATCGTTGAATTATTGTGAATCGCTTCCATGATTTTTTGTTCCTCGCCAACAACAGGAAGACCCAGGCGCGCATTTTGAATCTCCTCAGAGCGGTCGACAGGAACGCTGAAAGCTTTGCGATAGGGATCACCTTTGGTGACCTTGAGTTCCTCAGGCAAAGGCTCTTCCTCGTACACAGTATTTTTTGCTTCTTTTCTAGGGGGAGCAAACGCCTGCTGCTGCGCATAATCATTGATCGTTGGGTCTTCTGGCTTAAAGCCTACAGCTTCGTTGATTTGCTGTGTGGCCCAAGATTTGAAAGCTGATTGCCTAGGCTTGATTTTGCGGGGAACCTCCTCAGTTTCCTCGTCAGATTCCTCTTCGTCGGAATCTTCGGAAGAGTCTTCAGACGATGCATCATCTGAGTCCGCATCATCGTCTCCACCCTCCGACTCGTCGTCAGAATCATTCGAGTCCTCCTCATCTTCATCTTCATCCTCTCCAGCGGAGTCTTCTTCGCCCGATCCAAAACCCTCCCAAGAAGGCTCTTCCACGCGAGCCGGAACCGGAGCCGGTTTCGCGGCCCGTTTGCGCTTTTTCAAGATTGGAAAGCCATCGGGACCAAGCTCAAGAGGACGCTTCAATCCACTTCCAACGGGTGCCTCGGGTTTCGGAGCCGGCTCGGGGTCAGTGGTAGGGTCAGATGCTTTCAGATCGCGATCAGAATCGTCCGTGTCATATCCCGAGATATCTGGAGCGGAGGTAGTCCGGGGTTGTACTGTGACGACAGGCTCGGAAATACCCTCATCTTCTTGTCTTTTCCGCTTGCCGAGATCTCTGAAGCTTTGTAGGCCAGTATTATCGGTTTTCGCTTCGGCGAGTTTCTTGAGAAGTTCGATGTTCTCTTCTTTCTTAAGTTTGTTTTCCTGCGTAGAAGATTAACATCTGTTCTGCAAACAGTGGGACCTGGTTCACACACAATATACTTATCTAAACGTTTTTGCTTCTTTGACGAGACATTGGTATTCTGCTCTCGAAGTTCCTCACGAAGCTTTTGTCTCCGAGCCTCTTTTTCATCTTTGGACACTGGTGCTAGCTCCGTTGCATTGGTGTCGACCGGCGCAGCGGGTTCCTGGCGCCGGTGCTTCTGCTTCCGCTGACGAGGAACGAATTTAGGCATCTTGATAGATCCCGCCACTCGATTGACGGCGAAAAATCAAGAGGCTTGAATTGTCTTGTCGTCGAGTCGTCCGAAGGAAAAAAAATGTCGGACATGACAGAAGCGGTGACATTCTGCCAGTCTTTTATTGTGGGGACGATTTGACCGCCCGGAGACATCAACAAGCGCGGCACCAATGAAAGATGGGAAACTGCAACAACATCAAACATGGCAACCTTGGACGATGCTTTGCAGCAATCGCTGAATTTAGATTTGCCGTTTCCTGCGGCCACGAAACAAACCGCAGGTCTGGTAGATGGCGTCAAAACCGATGTTATGGTCATGAATTTCAGCGATAAGATCATGGTGACCATCTCACAGCAAGGCCGGCTTGCACACTGGGTTTGTGTTGTCCGAATCTGAATTGAAGAAATCTGCTGACTCGGAAAAGCTACATGTTCCTCTTGAAAACCAAAATCCGGGTACCGATGGCATGCACATCGTCCCGGAGGGTACTGATGACAGCCTATTGCCCCTCAGCGGGCTGACAGCGACATCACTTCTGGGCGGTCATGCTCCTGGTCAGGATACAATTGGCCAGCTTATTGCTCGTCAAGTTGCCACTGCAATTGCAACCAAATCTCCCGCCGAAAAGCGACTCTTGGTAGTCGGCCTTGGCCTAGGGAAGACAGGCGCAGACCGGGATTCGTTCTTTTCCATCATCGACCTTGTTCTGCAATGCATTTAAGATACCATTCCACTTTAATGAAAATCATGATTTACGATGGTTCGAAATTTTGTTGACTTGAAAAAGCAAACATCGGATGATGTAGTGTCGTTTCTACGGAGGATGTCTATTGAATATAATACATGACCGCGTAACAGTTGTCCTGCAAATGCCAGCATGATTTACGAAATGCGATACAACAAAGTACCAAATCCCAGACCATCGAATCCACCGGACGTACTGCCATAGTTACCACCACCACCCTCCACGCCTCCAGTGGAGTTACCATTCACCCAGTCTCGATAAGCATCGGTCCAAGTCGAGTCAAGGCCCTTCAGCTGTCCATAATGAGCCGACAATAGCTCGAACCCAGGACGCACAGTTCCGCGGGAATTGTTTGAAATGACAGTCTGATTCCCCTGATAGCTGTTATAGGCAGTATAAGGAACATCGTGACCGACATTATATTTTCCAATGTACTCAGCCCTGTGATCCGGTTAACTTCTCTTAATCCGGTTTATTCAAATCAAGAGAAAGTCTTCACTCACGCATTCAGAATCTCATTGCTGTATTCTGCAAAGAGGTCATCGCCCTGGTTATATGCCTGCTGTGCAATAATCCCGAACAGAACAGCATCCAGTGTAGAATGGCCCTGATCCCGGCCAGCTTCCTGTCCCTGCGTCAAAAGCTTCCCCGTTTCAGACTCTGTATAGTTGGCGATAGCAAAGACTGGCAAGGCGCCATTCGAGGGCCCTGTACGCACATAGTCGATGGCATTATCGTACATGGTTTGATTATCGGTAAAGATACCAATCGCGATGAGCGAGGCAAGATTGCACTGGTCCCAATTGGCATAGTAATGATAGTAGTCCTGGCCATTGTGATCTTCCAAGAAAAGCGTGTTCATGGAGGCAAATACGTTTGTTAACATAGTTCCGGTCGCTGTTTTATTCTCACTGTTCCAACCGGCATAGTCAGACATGAGTTCAGCCGCATTCGCCATCTGGTAGCCATATAGACCAGAGGCCAGGAACTTATCACTTGTTCCGCTGATGCCGGTCAAGGTCACTGCCCAAGAGTTAAGGATATTCACGGCTGCATCGGCGAAGGTGGTGTCGTTGGAGATTTTCCAACGTAACGCGAGTTGGTAAGCGGCCGCGACATCACGGTATAGATTTTGATAATTTTCGGAATCAACGCCATTAGCACCGCGATACACGGTCTCCTGTGGGCTGGGCTGGTAGGATGACTGAGAGTAAGGGCTTTTTGTCAACAATGTCCAGGTGGAATTCCATGGTTCGTGGGCATTGGCGACATGAGTGTTGATGCGCTCAAAGTCTTGTGCTGTGTGAAGTGCTCCAGGGTGAACGAAGGCTGATGCCGCAGTCGACAAAGCGAGGATTGAAGTGGTTGATATCATTGTGTGTGAATATCTTGAAGAACGAGGACAAGGGAAGCAGATACTAGGTACGAGTGACAAGTAGATCTCACTCTGAGATTAGGGTTAATGGAAGGATGTATATTTCAGAAGTTCAAACAGAGGATCCTTTTTATTACTACTGTACTCAAGGAGCTTCACATTCGGAAACAACGGCCTCCCGTCATTTTAAGACTAATCCTGCGGTACTCGTAGGTGATCGGCGCTTTATATTGAAGTGGAGAAGGGAGGCGTTTCATAACTGAGACCAAGACCCCTGAATGGGGTCATTCTGAACCAGGAGAAGTTAAAAATGCAAGATTATGATTCTGAAAGTCAAATAAATTAAAGGGTTCGTTCAAAATAGGAAAATTAGCGATGGAACGTGCGGACAGCCTGCTTGTCTTCGTCCACAGGCACTCAATACGCGGAACCGGTGCAGTAGACGAGTGTTGTTAGAAGAGCCATTCTTTTCATTGATTGTATCATTATTCTTTCGAATCTAGACAATTACACCTAGCCAAATTGATCAAATTCTCTGCCATCTAACGTTTGAAATTTCAGTCACAATGCAGAGTATCTAACCAAGTAGATAGATACCGAAAGATTGGAGTCACAAGTTTGTTTGGCCGTGATATATTCCAACCTTGGAATATATTACAAATTTTCATAATCTAAACCAGAACAAATATGGGAAATAATATAAAGACCGGAATATCTGTCTTGATCTCTCTTTATATTATGGTTATCGAGATTGTATAGTATCTTGCCTTCCTCAATTGCCCAAGAGCTAACCCTTCTAATGAGAATCCTTAATATTCTTCATCATTGATGGTTTCTGCAATAGGTATAAGCTATATAACATGTATTGCGGCGCATTTCTATTGTATGCATCTATATTTTATATAGTGCTGTGTAAAGTGATTGGATACGGGACTGCCGATCTCCGATCTCCGCACTGCAAACTACGTAGCATTGTCTTTCAACTTTTCACGCTTTCTCACGCTCTCATAAGATACACGATACCACTTTTATTTTTAACTGCCTACTATCTACTATCAATATATAAATGTATCTAATACGTCTCTGATTGACTATATATCCTCTGTACTATGTAGTTGATATCCAAAGCGGTGAGCCTATCTTATCAGTTATCAGCTGACCGACCCGACGCGACTTGGCTTTGACGAAACCTCGAGAGACTTTCAATCCGCAACGATTCGTGGGGGAGGAATCCAGCTGCAGCTGGTATATCACGGCGATGAGCTTCCCACCGAACTCCGGTCAATATCCGCAGTATATCCATCCGCAATATCAAACCGGCCATCCTCCGCCGCCGCAGTTGCTGTACGGCAATGTCGCTTCCCAGCCGCCGGCGCCATACAATGGATATGGCAAACCGCAAATGTATCCTCCGGGGATGATGCCTTACCCTGGATATCCCCAATATAATCAACAGCAGCAGCCTCAGCAACATCATGTCTCGCAATCGACGCCCCATTCTCTCCCGCAGTTGCAACAATCTCCCCTCATTCATCAGCAATCACATTTGTCGCAACAGCAACCTCCAATTCCTCAGCTACATCAGCAATCCCCACATCCCCAGATGATGCAGCAGCAATCTTCTCTGCCTACTCAGATGCAGCAGCAATCACCACGGCCGCAGATGCAACAATTGCCTCGTCCACAACTCCCGCCGCAACCTCAACTATCTTCAATGCCTCAACACTCTCCACACCCACAGTTGCAGTCTCCACGTCCACAGATACAACAGCAGCAACAGCGTTCTTCAATACAGCAACAATCTCCACGGCCTCAGGCTCTCCACCTACAGTCTTCCTTTCCTCGGGTTCAACAGGAATCACCGCGTCCTCAACTGCAGCAGCTCTCGCATCCTCAAATCCAACAACAATCTCCACGGCCCCAGTTGCAGCAATCCCCGCGCCCCCAATTCCAGCAGCAACCTCAGCCTCACATTCAACCTCAGCCCCCTCCGCTGCCCCGGCAATCCCCGCGTCCTCAACAAGAGCAGCTCCCCATCGTTCCACCTTCCCCAGCCCAGTCTTCTATTCCGCAGAATCCACCCGTCCATCCCGCCGCACGTCCTGCAAATCCTGGGCCACGACCACCTCCGTCTCTACCACAAGAAGAGCAGCAGCAACAGTTCATCAACCCAGCTGAGCTATTTGTTCAGACTCCACTGCCAACAGCTCCGCGATCTCGATACGTCTCTTCGCCACAATTTCTCGAGACCAGCTCAGTCCCATCAGCTGCGAGTGAAGCTCCCCCACCTCCCCCACAGGCCACTTCGATGCCAGCGCCGGCATCAATCTCAGCACCAGTTCAAGTGACAAGTACACCAGCTGCTGTGCCACAGCAAGCATTTCAACCCCCGCAGCCTCCGCAACCTTTGCCATCCATAAAGCCCGAAAAGGTTCAGGTCCAACCTCCTCCCAAGGCCGAGGCCAAAATCACACCCCCTGCCCACAAGCCGAATGTTGCGCAACCCCAGCCAACCCCGTCATCGGCGAATCAAGCTGTTCCGCAAGTGGTGATTCCCGCACCATCACCGGATATCCAAACCAACACCCAAAAACAGTCTCTCAAGAAGCAGCAGGTGAAGAAGCAGCCTAGTCAACAAACGGCAGATAAGGTCGTGAAGCCCTCAAAACCCCCGGTAGATTATCAGGTCCTACTTCTATCACTAGCGGACGAGTACTTGAATGCTGCACATAGCCATGGGACTACAATGGCTTTGTCAACTCAAAGAGGCGAAGTCGAAGAGTACTATAAATTAATTTCCACTGGATTGGGCTGCTTGGAAGCTGTTCTCAAGGTAAGTCATCAGCGATCCATTTCTTGGTCTCACCTGTACTTATCCATTTCCAATAGAACTGGCGACTTCAGCCCCGCAAAGAAGCATTGGTGAGGCTTCGGTATGCTCGGACATTATTCGAGGAAACAGAGAACGATCTCGAGGCGGAGACAGCTCTAAGTAAAGGCGTAAGTAGGCCGCTTTATAGATCTCGCATTCACGAAGGGAAGCTAACTTGAAGATAGATTGACCTCTGCGAGCGTGTGAGTGTTTGGTAATAGTGTGGTCAGCGATTTTCCACTCGGCTAACGTATTTCATAATTCAGAATCGTATGTTAGATTTGAAGTATAGCATGCAACATCTTTTGGCACGGATGCTTCACAAATCCAATCCAAAGGCTTCTCTCAAGGCAGTGGATGGAATGATTCAAGATGTTGAGGCGTATGTGATCCTCCTTGTATCTTTAAAAGCAATACTAACTATTACCAGGTATCGACATGCGGCCTGGGAGTATGCATTCCGTTTCCTGCGTGTTTCGTTGTCATTATCGGCTCCAACACATCATGATTCTGTTCATGCACTGCAGCATCTTCATAAGATTGCGGCTATGGCGAATCGCAATGGTGATAGAGCCGTCTCGGCAATGGCGGCAGTCATTGAGGCATTGTCGCATCTCCAGCAAGGTGCAGGCTCTGATGCCATCGAGCAAGCACAGCGTGCCCTAGCAACGGCAAGGAGTCATCAGTTGAATGACGAACTTCGACAAATCCCCCAGCTCGCTACCCTCATTCAGATTGTTGATATTTGTTGCAGTCTGCTTGAGTACGATGTAAATCAGTCTGCTCAAAAATTGAAGGTCATGCAAACTTTGGTGGATGAAACACTGAACGACCCAAATTGGCGCCTCGATGGCTCATTCTCTGTGCCTCTAAACGGGAAATCTGCCGGGCCATCTTCGATCGATACTGGTGATATTCTTCAGGTTCACAACGGAACTCTACTCTTGAGCTTTAGCTGGCTGCCCCAGCATGACCTCTATGCGCTTTCGTATTTCTTGAGTTCCATCACTTTGAGCGCCAAGAACTCATATGATGGTCGAAAGGCAGAGAAATACCTTGATGAGGGCATTCGGATGATTCAGGGTAGGTTATTCAACAATGGTACTTGCGATAGAACATTGATACTGATGATGAATATAGGAGACTTTAAGACACCCCAGGAGATTCCAGAAGCCATGGTCAATGCTGCACGACGTGTTGAATGGCGTCGGACCCTTTACTGCAACTTTCTTCTACAGCGAATCTTCCTGGCTTGCTCTAGAACCGACTGGGACTTTGCAACTCAAAGTCTCAAAGACCTCCGACAAGCTACCCAGGAGCTTGATCCAGAAGTCCCCAAATCGATTCAATGCCTCATGGAATACGCCACCGGCGCGATTGCTCAAGCCACTGGAGATCTAGCATCGGCGCTAGCCATCTTCCAATCCCCGTTGCTAAGACTATCACCCTCATCTAGCAAGATATCTCGTAACGATCCATACCGGGACATCTGCGTCCTTTCAGCATTAAACACAGTCCTCATTCTCCGTGATCCAGCCCATCCATCTCACTCTCAACTTCCAGCAATTCTGTCTACCCTCGAATCCTTCTGCCAGGCTAGTCCGAATAAGTACATCCAGGCCGCTTATTTCCTGGTTTGTTCAACCGTACATACGGAATCCACCATCCAAACCAAACAATACCTCCAACAAGCTCTTCAATCCGCGACCGCCATCAGCAATAGTCAAATCACCTGCATGACCCTCACATTCATGAGTTGGAAATACTTCCGCGGCGTCGTAGGCGAACAAGCGGAAAAGAGCGCCCGAGCCGGTCGCGCCATGGCGAAACGAGCCAATGATCGTTTATGGGCCAGTGTCACCGATGAAATGCTTGCTGATACCCTCGAACGTCAAGGTAAAGCAGAAGAAGCCAGTAGTGTACGAGAGGAAGGCCAACGTCTTGTTATGGGTCTTCCACCTGGCTTGAAACGATAAGGCTTGCAGAACAATTGTCTTTGTCGGTATTTGTTTCTGTTATATTACATTTTGGAAGCTGTTTATGATACCATATGATATGATACGGGCGTTACGTTGTTTAAATAGGTCACTCCGCAATATAATATTTATTTATTGATCAGTCTCACTTTTGCAGCAGGTATTAGATTGTTGACGTAGATGAATCAACACAATTCTTCTCGATGATTAATTACTTCATAAATTAAGAACGATATCAAGGAAAGATCTTGAGAATGGCATAAGATAATAAATAGGTATAATGCAATAGCATTAGGATTGTAGAAAAAGAAAAAAGGTGGGAGTAAAACAAGGAAACCAGACCACCCCAACATAGACACCATACCATAATACGCCGGCAATGTCAGCTATACTTCCCGTCCAATATGACGAGAGAACCAATGCCAATACCTAATGAACCCCCGGAACGCTCAAAGAAAACGAAATCAATACAAAATCTCCCGCAGGAGGGGAAGCACAGTACAAGGATAAATAGATTCAATTTAACCAAGACCAGCCCAAACCCCACGAATCCGACGCGCTAATTGAATATCCTTTTGCATGATCGTCACTCGCTTCGCATGGATAGCGCATAGATTCGTATCCTCGAATAAATGTACCAAAAACGCCTCGGATGCTTCCTGTAATGCTTGAATTGCGTGCGATTGCCAGCGCAACTCGGCGCCTCGTTCGGCGGGTAGTAAATCCAGGGCGACTTCTCGGACTAATCGGGCGAATGGGAGTTTGGCAATTAACAGATCATAAGAGCGTTGGTAGCGGCGGATTTCTTTCAGAGCGACAGTTCCGGGTTTGTAGCGGCGGCGTCGTCCTTGTGGGGTTGGATCTCCGGCTGGGAAAAAATGTAAACAAACATGGACTTCGACATTTGGTTATGGATGGGGGTTGGGGGGTAATGGCTTACGTTGTACATCTGATGGTCGCTTTCCTGCAGCTGTTTTTGATGGACCTCCTTTTGACTTGCGAACTGCTGATGGTGAAGTATTTGATGGGCGGCCTTTGGAGGCTGTTGATGAGCTCGCCTTGGCGGATGCAATTTTGGGTGGCATTTTGGTTGGTAAGTTTGCGCAAAAGAGTGCGACGGGGTATAATTGGATCGGGTCAGATCAGGTGATGTGATGCGATTCGCAAAGAGTAATCACTTTGAGTGGTTTGGCGCAATTGATGTATGTAGCTTTTCAACGTGCATTCAGATTGGCCCTTGCAGCAGAATTCGAGATACTTTAGAATGAAAGAAAACAATATCCGAGGGAAATGACTGTGAATAGAGAATCGTATTTCTTTGAATCGGCCAAACAAGCAAGAAATAAAGAGGGGCAACACTATTCAAAAGAAGAGAAGAGAGAATCGCGAAAGAAAATCGAGGAGGCTGGGGAACTTCGCGTCTCTCGTGTATAGTCACGTGACTATATCGGACCTTCTCCAAGCCCAACCCGCTCCAGTCGATTCAATGCAAGTTGACATCTCATTTAGTTGGAGAGTTTCACACCGATAAAGCTCATCTGACAATATGGCTGCTCTGGGGCAGATGGGACAATTTCCTTTAGAACAATGGTTCTACGAGATGCCACCAGTGACAAGATGGTGGACTGTAGCCACGGTGGCCACCTCGGTGTTGGTACAATGTCATATCGTGACACCATTCCAACTATTCTACAGCTTCCGGACTGTCTATGCCAAATCGCAATATTGGCGACTCGTCTCGACATTTCTCTATTTCGGCCCTTTAAATCTGGATCTTTTATTCCATGTCTTTTTCTTGCAGCGATACTCACGTCTTCTGGAAGAATCGTCCGGTCGTTCTTCGGCTCAATTCGCTTGGTTACTGGTTTATGCCATGACTTCGCTGCTCGTTTTATCGCCTTTTCTTTCTTTACCCTTTCTCGGAACTGCGCTCTCCTCCAGTCTGGTTTATATCTGGGCGCGACGAAATCCAGAGGCTCGATTGAGTTTCTTGGGTCTTCTTGTTTTCACGGCACCATACTTGCCCTGGGTATTAATGGGGTTTAGTATCGTTGTTCATAAAGAGGTACCAAAGGATGAAATTTGTGGGGTGGTGGTTGGACATGTGTGGTATTTCTTCAATGATGTGTATCCAACTCTTCATGGTGGCCATCGCCCTTTTGATCCGCCGCGGTGGTGGCGGCGACTGTTCGAGGCCGTTGAAGACGACGAACCACGCCCCACCAATGCCAATCTCAACCCAGAGTTCGCTGTCGCCGCCGCACCTGAAGTCCGATAGTTGTTGCCTGCGAGAAATTGAGTCTGATCAGCAGATTTGCGGAAATATTTGCGATATTTCAGGATTGAAATTCCGAGTTTGCTGTGGTTCCGTGGCAAGCCTATTGTATTGTACCAGCTGGCCTGAATACGTACTATGTAGCTCGGGTGAAGAACGGCTTCAACTCTACAAACCACAGTACAGATCAGAGCATGTAGTATGTATGTACATATGTATGTACTTGCGGTTTTAAATTTGTGGAGTGGAGCTGGTTATCTTTTTGCCTAGAAATGAGGGCTGTGCACTGCCGAGAAACGGTGGACACCGTGGGGTGCCGAGGTTAACAACACGAATACGAGCATAGCGATAGATACCCTTGATAGTTATATGCAGTTCAGTTACAGTTACAGATACAGAATAAGTATCTAATCATGGATACTATAGTCTATAGTATTTATCATTATCAATGACTATATACCATTGACCATTTCTGTCATATATCCAGTCTCAAGAATTCTGGTAGTTGTGCAACTATAGTGCTTATGAAGTATATTGCTGTACCACCATTCAAGTAAGTGGTTTTTACGGGAGTAGATACATACACCCACTTGACCCCAGATATCCAATGCCTATCCTTGCTGTTCTCGTTGTCCTTACTACTACTCCATACTCTTCCTTGGTTCTTACGCTGGCCAAGAACAAGGCTGAGAAGCCGAGAGAAGGCATTTACTCGCACATGCACCATGACATAGAGTATACATGGACAACTTGTCCCATCGCACGAATTGGCTGTTTCCAGCGCTTAGGTGAAACGATTACCCGAAATAGAGTCAGATCGGACACCACCCACGTCACCCAAGTGTACAACTAACTATGTGTAGATAGATGGTAGGCGGTACAGGATGTGGGGATGGGGCCAATACATCGTGCAGACGCAATACCCAGATCCAGCCTCTATATGTCTATTCTAAGTACACTGTCTCAATACTAAAGTCTATACTTTGGAAATACATCACACTATATTGTACACTTCATTATACTATCTATATCCTCACTCAATCAAACCACATAATAAATACTGTACATACAGTGCAGATATTGTACACTATGGACGCGTAATGAATGAGATGACCAATCAGAGTGAAGATGCTCAGCCACCACCGCCCGCTGACATAATCCATATTGAGTTTTGCCCCTGCCCACGCTAGTCCGACTCAGGCGATCCACTTTGACTTCGCCTTTTCCTCGCAACGTCCGCTCCTTTTCTTCTTTCGTTTTAGTTGGACTCTTCTAATTCCCCACACTTCTTTTTCTTCGTCGCTCCTTATTATCTCCCCTATTCGTCTTGCACATTCCCTTTCTCTTCTCCTTCTCTCTCGCTCTCACTTTCATCCTCTCCTTGTCCCTCCCCCCCCCCTCACTTCCAACCCTCCTATCTCCACCTCCCGCCTCCTAACTTGACTGCGCCGACTATACTGTTCGCCGCGCAATTGCTGCACTACTCTCAATCGACGGATCGACCTTGTTTCTAGGACAACCATCTTGCACAGTCTCGTGTCACTTCACCTTCTCCCGCGGCCTTGGGCCCGCTTCGAATCCGAGATCCTCTCGGAGAACAATTCAACTTCCCACGCATTCTTGCTGTTGCCTTCACCGTCGTCTATTCTCTTCGCCTCGGACTTCTTCCTTCGTGCTCTCTTCTCACAATGCGACGCGGTCTTTTGATCTTCGTCGTCGTGAACCTTCTTGTCTTGTCGTTCTTGGTTCGCAGTGTCTCGACTCTGCTATCACTTCTAGTAGAAGATGCAGCCGCCGACGCAATTCATCGCGCAGAGTTACCCTCGCCCAATTCGAGTTTGATTGAACAGCGTCCGCAAATCATTCCCAAGATCATTCACCAAACATATAAGAATGAGACCATTCCTGAGGTGTGGCGGGATGCTCAACAAAGTTGTATTGACTTGCACCCGGACTACGAATATATCGTATGTACTTTCTCCCTTCTGATGATGAAATTAGCTGGAGTTTTCATCAACTAACTAATGCATAGCTATGGACAAATGAGAAATCTCGGGAGTTTATCGCCGCCGAATATCCTTGGTTCTTAGACACTTTCGATGGCTACAAATATCCCATTCAACGCGCCGATTCTATCCGTTATTTTGTTTTGGCTCACTATGGTGGTACTTATATCGACTTGGACGATGTATGTCTGTTCCGTTGAATTTCCTTGAGAGCCATTTTCGCTGACAATCCTTTTTTAGGGCTGCAATCGCCGACTGGACCCCCTGCTTGCCTACCCCGCGTGGGTGCGACGCACCGTTCCGACTGGTATCTCCAACGATGCGATGGGTTCCGTGCCACAACACCCTTTCTTCCTCCGCGTGATCGAATTGTTGCAACAGTATGACCGCAGCTGGATGCTTCCCTACATCACCGTCATGTATTCGACTGGTCCGCTCTTCTTGTCGGTGATCTGGAAAGAATATATGCAAGAAAAGCCAGTTGAGTCCGCACGAGTCCGCATCCTTATGCAGGACGAGTACAATCGGTTTTCATGGAGTTTCTTCACCCATCATACCGGTAACAGCTGGCATGGCAAGGACGCCCACCTCATTTTCTGGGTAAGTACTTTTCTCTGCTGCACTCTAGTCGACTGGTCAATGCTAATGCGAGTTTAGATGGGCCAACACTGGATGTTCCTCACCTTCCTCGGCTTCCTCCTTGCTGCTGTCGTTGGTTTCTGCCTTTTCTGGACCTATGGTCGCGTTGTTCTTCTCGGCGCCAAGTATCGCTATCGATATACCAAGGTCCCTACCATCATTAGCCCGTCTCGGCTTTCAGTCTCACCTTCGCGACATGCCCGACGCTTAATGCCTACTTTCATCCGTCGTGTGAGCTTCAAAGAAGATGAAGAATCCCGCGGAGCTACCGAAACTTCTTATGAGCTTGGTCGGCGTGACGACTAGAAATCTCTTCGGGTGATTTCTTGTATTTGTTGTCTATTAATACGGCCTTGGACACGATCTCTCTGCATTAGCATTTTTCTGTATATCTTAACCTCTCTTTCCCTTTCCAACCCCCTTCTTTGCTTCTTTTTTCTTCTGCTTAGGAGCGCTTGCATGTGGTCAAATCTCGTGGCGGGGACCGAATTTGACTGCTTCTGTCTGGAGCACTTCACTATTTGGAGGCATTTCCATCTTATATCGGACATGAACGCATGACTTTACCGCTGTTGCTCAGGATTTTGTTCGACTCTCGCCTTTTATTTTTCTTTTCGATTACTGGATTTTTATTAAATATGCTAGACTTCTATTCTTAGGTGGGAGGAGCGACTTGAGTATTTCGCTTCGGTATAAACAATCAATTTGAACAGATCAAGGAATCAGCAGAAGGCAGTACAGTAATTGTAGTCATGACCAGTAAATAGGAAGTACCTTTTATTCATCTAAAAGCATCTAACATCAATTCGTCCAAGATCTATTCCAATATCAAGCATCACACACATCCCATCTATATTAGCTCTGCCCACTCCACTTGTAATATCACGCGTTCTCAACACATTCTCCTCCAACTGGAATCTTCTCAATATCATCCGCATGAACCAAAAGATCCGTCTGGAAAGGCATCTCCCTCGCAATCCTCACAGGATCAAAAATAGAAGTCGACTGCACAAAAATATCATCAATCTCCTCAAGTGTCCTCCCCTTCGTCTCCGGACAGAACAGATAGAAACTGGTAAATGCAAATGCACTAATACAAGCATAGATAATATAATACCGCCACTGAATACTCGCAAATCCAACAGGCGTCACCTCCGCAAGAAGGAAATTAAATAGCCAATTTGCTGCAGCTGACATGGCAGTTACCTTTGCACGAGTACGCAATGGAGCTATTTCCGCGGCGTACATGAATGGTACGAGGAATAGTCCGATTGGGAAGCAGAAGAGGGCCATGAAGTAGAAGAGAATTGAGGCTTCAGCGACAGATTGATTGGACAAATCACTGGATAATCCTGCAAGACAGGTTTGTGCGATTGTCATGCCTAAAGCGGCGGTTAGAAGTAATGGACGACGGCCAATCCGGTCGATTAGAAGAACTGCTAGGCCTGCAGCTAGAAATTGCCAGATTTGAAGACAGCCGGTTATTATTCGGGCGATTGTACCGGAGTATCCTAGGTCAGACTGGGATAGTCAGTATCATATTCGGGAAGTATATGAGGCGGAGGTTTGAGTGGATATTTACCTCGAAGATTGTATCGGAGTAGAAAGTGATGATGTTGACGCCAGTCATTTGGGCAAGGATATTCACACCAACTGCAATGATCGTGCGGTGTAGATGGCGATTTTTCGTCAAGGCAAAAGGTGAGGTTGAGGTGGACTCATCTGTGTCCATATGTAGTGATTGCTGCATGATCTCTAGTTCCTGCGCAACATGTTCAGACTGAACATCTACATCCTCCATGCGTGCAAGGACTGAGGCTGCTTCTTCCATTTGACCACTTCGTGCGAGCCATCGAGGGGACTCGGGCAAGAAGAGAATACAAGAGACGACCACCAGGGCGAATAATCCCTGGAAAGCAATTGGGAACCGCCAACTCACGGAGTTGTCGCTGACGTAGTATAGTCTATTCGAAGAAAAGGTGTTAGAAGACTGCAGTAGATGCTAGGAGATTTTGATATTTTGATATTTTGATATTACTCACCCGAATTCCAGCCATGTTGCAAAAACAATTCCACCGATAGCAAACCATCCTTCAAGAAGAACCATTCGACCTCGAGCTTCGGCACCGGAGGATTCAGATACATACATGGGAATAGTTGCGGTGAATCCACCGACGCCCAGACCTGATAATTTATCAGCGAATGATTTTATTTATAAGGGGAAGAAACTCACCTGTGATGACTCGACCAGCAATCAATTGACCCAGTGCAGAAGGACTTGATTGAATGATCACGCCGATCAAGGCGATACAGCCCGCAAGGAAGATAGTCTTACGGCGACCGAGTTTATCGCCTAGGAAGACACATCCTAAAGCACCCAAAGCGCAACCAACTTCATAAATCGCGACCGTTGTCCCTAGATGAATGAGTACAGCGCTCGTAATGCTTTTCAGAGTGATATCTGCTGCAAACATACCCTGAATGGTGGAGTTGTGTGATTTCTGACTGCCATGAGTGTTGACCGTATCGATTTCAGGGAATACAGAAATGAAAGACCCAAGTGTTAATAAACCATTAGCAACAGCTTGATCATAGCCTTGTAATACAAAGCCTACAGCACCAACAAGACCAATAATTCGACCAAGTGACCTTCCTCTCAGCGTGGTAAGGCCCATGATAGTGTTGTGATAGTCTAAACAAGAACAGAAAGCAAGGCTGATGAGAAAAGAGAAGAATTGGATTCAAACGAAAGGAGATACCTCTCTCCCCCTATCAATTTAATTTAAAATCCAGGTCAATCATCTCTCCCCAGTTCCCCCAACTTCCCCTCCTTCTCTCTCTCTCTCTCTCCTCTCCCCACAGTATAATATGGAGGCCCCGGACTGTTGATTCCGGTGGATCACGGACGTTCGCCGAGTCGAACAAGCATTTGCCCAGCCGGGCGCTCAGATCGCGTTTGTCCGAGCTGGCTGGTTTCTGTGGACTTTCATTCGTTGTTTTTTCCGTGGCGGATTGGGTGGGTCGAGGTTGGAGGGGAATTTGCCGATGCTTTTAATCCATCATGGCTTATTAGAGGGAAAGACGCGCAGTGAGATGTTGGAATTGCATCAATATGAGATGGGATTGGATGGAATGGGCTTGCTACCGTACGTGTCTTATGTATACATGACTGGGATAGGGCGATTACGTCGGACTGCTGTGTCATATCTGGTCATTTTGTTTATAAATCCCCAATTCTTGAGACACATTCATGCTGCTGCATCTTGCATCTATTGGGTTTTTAGTCTTTACACCTCGATATCGAGAGACTTCGATTTCTTTCCCTGGAGACATCTAGTGAAGTCTGATAGAGGATTGATTCTAGTTACGTAGTTGATTGTTAGCTGCAACAAGATTTGATCGGCGAAGTGATCTTCAAATGCTAATTGAATTTTGACCGCTGATCCTGTGTCTCGAGGCTCTTGATGATCGAGCTAATGCGGGCTTTTTATCTTTTCCTGATTCCCCAGTCTATATTTCTTCACCATATTCAAAGGGATGCTTATCTTGCCTACCCCAGGAACAAAAATAAAAATGTTCTAGTATTGGTGATGCCGAAGGTCAGTAAGTAGTACATGCTGCGTACAAGTTCCTGTCGAGTTTTGGAACTCGTACGAAAGTCTCACATATCCATGGTTACTTTGCATGATTCTAGAAGCTGCGTCTGATTTTTCATGCTTTCATGTAATATATCAGCCTAATTTTATAGTTTATAACTCATTTATATCGCATTCTTCTTCAACTTGCATTAATCGGATATTGCATCTGGGATTTTGAGAAGAGAATACATATTTCGAAATCATCACCCTATCGATTGAAATGAGTTTGATTGTCTATAAGCTTAAACCTCTTTTCGTGATAAGCAGACGGTTGTTCAGAAGGCACTATATTGTTGGTGTTGTAGTGCGAAGTGGGAGTGGGTACAGACTTTGAACCACTACTCATACTTACCAAACATCGAGAGATCAGCGATACCATGGCCATGGGTGAATTCACGTTGGGCTTAGTACTGATTCGATAGAATTGTGTAAGTTCGAATCATTTCTTGTTTGGAAGATCTGAGACCATAACTTTATGATTTGTTATTTCAACTGACGGATTGGCGGGGGAATAAAAAGTTAGTTATCTCTAGTATATTATATTATGTAAGAAGGTGGATAGTGATATAGACTAGAATTGAATTGAACCGAACTCAGATAAACCAAAGAACAAAGGTCCTTAAATTGTAATCACTTCAAAGTCCATGTCGCAAGAGAGTGTGAATAGCCCATAGAGAGCAGGAGAGTTTTTGATTATGACAGTACGTCCATTGATCCCTGGAATGGTCGTATAGCTGAAGTGATCTGCCCGTTATGAGGGAATTGTTCATTCGGATTTCGAGAGCCCTTGGGATTCTTTATTATTATTTTTTATTTAAATGAAAGTGGTTTCTGTTACGGGCATGAAACAAATTGAATAAATAGCAACGGCTCGCTAAGGTGAGGACCTGATTCTAAGCCGGTCTGGCTATCTATCTCCAGGATATAGTCATGATCCGTATTTCTTCTATTTATTTGAATGCTTAGGATATGCGATAATTCGATTGCCGTTTTATAGCCCCGGCTTGATATGTCCTGCAATTTAGAATATGACCATCATCTGGCATGCTTAGATCGATCGTCGGCCATAGAAGTGGGATTATCTCAATTGAGACAAGGCCGGATATTGTATCTACCTATAGCTCTATCTATTCATCGAAGAAAATTCCGGGTGTGATTATGAAACTTGGTGGCTAGATCGACTCGGAGGCAGGGTCTAGTCTATGGTAGCATTTCTCCTCCAACCTCATTTGTTTTCCTTACTGTGAAATCATCCACAATTGTACTCCGGACCAAGGCTATTCTTGAAGAGGTCACTATTTTTACGATCGAAGAAATCTCTATTCTTAAAAGGTTCTACGTCATGATGCGTATCATGGCGTTGAATTAGCAAGGATGAATCCTTCACACTTAGACCAGATATGGAACCGCGCCCTACGAGATCCAAGAATAGATAGATGCAAGGCCAGATTTTATCGTTGAATCCACGCTAAAAAGTAAGACATCGTCAGAGAATACTCACATAAGGTCCCGAGTCCCACTTTTGCCGGGGATTCAACTCGAAGAAAAGCCAGCAGAAACTGTTAAAAAAGACGTCTTTTAAAAGTGGTATATACCAATCATTTTCTGTCATGCCAAGCTGAATCTGGAAAGCCAAAGCTATACATTCTAGAATTCGAAACAAAAGAAAGCCATTCTCTATCTTGAAGATCAGGGTCTTGCAGTTCGGAAATTTTCCTTTTTTTTGTCCTTTTTGGCCCCCAATCAATCAGTCTCTAGACACCGATGAAAAATACCCCACTGCTACTAACTAATATAATTCATCATGTGAACCTTCAATAATGCAGAATGGGTCGATTTTTGACACCAATCAGATTCGTGCTTGGAATGTCTTGGGAGGCAAATTTCAGGATAGCCTCCACTGGACTGGCTTGGCAAAAAGCATCTCATCGGAAACTTGATAATCATTATTGGGTTAGGTTTGTCGATGCAAACCGACTTTTATTTGTCGAGGACGAAAATAAATAAAGCACTATATCAATAAAATAAGCAAGATGCATGTATTCAAATACTAAATTGGCTAGCACAACTGATTTCCATTGGGGGATTTGAAGATATCTTGTGGGTCTGACTGATAATAGGGGCACAATTTAGCCCTGATTCAGCCTTGGCTGCTTACGTCGACTCCTTAAATCAGGATACCCCGCGAAACCTAAAAAGCAGAAGTGAAGAAACCTCTTTTCTACAGCTAGACAGCTTTAGAATATGCAGACGGAGAAGAAGTCTCGACGTAAACCGATCAAGTCCTGCCTGGAGTGTAATCGCAGAAAGCAAAAGGTATTCGGATGAAAAGATCACGTCCACCGCAACTTGACTGACGTATATATGTCCACAGTGTAACCGGCAGAGGCCATGCAATCATTGCATTAGTCGGAGAGTCAAGCACCTGTGTGTTTATACGACCAGCAGTCTTCATAAGAGAAGTCATCGAGATTATCACCAGATTGACCGACTCGCTACTCTTCCACCTGTCGATAATGCCGACAGGAGCTCATCCAACACACTCTCGCCTCGCGATTCCGACGACGCTGAGGTAGAGAAAGGTGAATTGGATCACGAACGGGATGCAACTCAGGACCCTTCTTTAGAATATTTGTCCAGAGTAGGCCCAGTTCGCTCTAGACAATGGGCTTTATGGCCACAAAAGTCAATGACGGATTTCCTCCTTCGAATATTCCTGGAGCAAATCAATCGCATATATGAAGTGATCCATGGCCCGACGTTCGAGGCCAAGTATGCCGCCTGGTGGGCAATGCAAGAAGCCAAGGATCTTTCAGGGGAACCTATTGCTGATGAAGATATTGATTTTGGCATTCTCATTATTCGATCATGTCTGTTGAGCCTTCAAACACTCCCGTCGCCAAAATATCCCACCAAGGGGGCTCTGAAAACCCATCCAGAGGCTGTAGAGCAGTGGCTCTACACATTGGCTAATGATTTAGATAAATCTCAAGCTCCGGATAGGAAACCATCCATAGAGACAGTGCAACATCGGTTCTTTCATACCGGATACTCGAAGAATTACGGGAAGATTCGAGAAAGTTGGGCGAGTTTGAGCGCAGCAGTAAAAGATGCGCATGAGATGGGCTTACATCTTAAAGACCCCGGCATCCCTCTGGATGACACCGAAATGGAAGTTCGCAGGCGCACTTTCTGGAACCTATATTTTTGGGATCGGTATCATTTCCTACCTTTTGAAGAACTCAAGTCGCATACGTGGTCTAACTCTTATTACCAGTTTCATGTGCACATTCTTTGGTCACTGGCCATTGATACCAGAGGGCTATTTTGATATCGAACCTCCACACGATAACCTCCAGCCTTATGTCACTAGCCCATATATTCTCACCCCTTTCACCGACCATATTTTTCACATAAAGATCGCCCGGTATATCACTGCCTTCTTGAGTCCACCGTCATGGACTAGTGATCAATATGTTCCTCCGACAGTTTCAGAATTTGCGCAACGATTCGACGAGGTGATCACTGATCAATTACCACCGCCACTATGGATGGAAAATCCCGATACAAGCTGGGACATCGTCGACCCTTCTCTCATAATCAAAAGATTGCGGTTACAACTGCTTATCAATAGCACCAAGTCTTCTCTCTATCGAGCATTCACAGATCCATGTGGAAGCCTTCAGGCAAACAAGTCATCCGAAATAAAAGGCTCAATAGACCCCACAGCACTCTCGCATCGAAGATCTCTGATACAAACAACCTCAAACATGATTTCGTTGATTACTCGACTCTACACATTAGTTGATAATGAAGGGGGTGGTCCGCCCGCGGAGAGAATGTTCTTGCTTCCAATCTACCTCGTTGACGCCCTAACATCTCTCGGGGTCTCTTTACTTTCTGTTAAATTCGATGAAAGAAGATTCTTCATGGGCGGTATGCAGACAATGGTTCACCCGGACTTACAGACCAACTACTCTTTATTCATCGAGGGGTTCGACTTACTCTGCCGCCAAGCTTCTCTGTATAGTCTTGCGAGGAGAGGGGTGGATATTTTAGAGAATCTGAGCCTTGCAATGTGCTCTTCATTCACGGAGATGTCGATGGCACACGGTTCAACCACCGGAGGTCTTTTCAATGGCGCACAAGCATCAGATGGGGGTCCTTTACAGCTTGAGCAAGCTCTGACATCCTCATATGCCCCTCATCCTGCAGGTGGCCTGTCATACAATGAAGCTTACTCCCTGCTTCCAGAGTGGCTGCCTTCATTTTTACAGTCACCAGGACGGTCATGGCTGGTAAATAACAAGATGGCTTTTGGAGACGCTCTAGTATAGCGCTGGAAATGAATGATGTTCGGTCAAATCCGATCCAGTATCAGCATGATACCAAGAAGGTCTATGACTTTTATGTACATATTGTTTATGATCTATAAATACAACATCAATACAACTACAAGATCAGGAGGTTGTGAATTTTATATAGATTTCTAGACCATATTGAGGAATCTCTTCTATCAACAGGGGTTTTCAAGCTATCGGTCTATAAGAACAAACATAAATATCAGAGACAATACCATCAGTTTATCTAAAAGAGAGGAAAGACACAAAGTACAACAGAATTGGGTTTAAATATTCTTACTCAAAGAATGCTCATGTTCATTCTATGAAAGGCATGACTCCGAAATCCGTCTCAATTGTCCTATCCAATCATGCTTATTTCGTTTCCTAGCGCTGGCTTGGTCGCTAGCCAGTGATAGGTTTTTTCTTTATGACTTTAGCCTCAATGTGAATTTGGGGCAACGTGGCCAAAGCTGAGATTGTTGCAAATTCCGATAATCCAGCGTGGGGGCGAAAACAGACGGGCGTCTAAATATAGAGCTTGATGGGTGCATCTTCTCGGGCCTTCGATGAAAATACCACTGATTGAAAGGACAAAGCCGTCCTCCAACATCCTATACTAGTTCTTCTCATATGACAACTCGTGCTGTATCGTTGGTCAACGCCAAATCCCAATCTTGCACACGCCACGCCGAGATGCTAGCTGAAATCTCGGCACTGAAATAATTCTTCCTTTTTCGAATCAGCGAATTTTCAAATTTGCAAGCTCTTACCACTCATGTCGGCAGCAGTAGGCAGACGAAAGCGAGTGAGAAAGGCATGTCTCCCCTGCCACCAGCGCAAGCGGAAATGCGATACTGCGTACCCCTGCAGCATGTGCACCACCTACGGATACAAATGTAGGTATACCGGTGGTAGCAAAGATGATACGAGGGCTGATGATATCCATATGCCCTCTCCAACCAAACCTGTCGGTGTCGAGGATAGTCATCCTGGGAATCGGACCACTGCAGACAGCACACCGATTAGCCCGTTTTATACAGCACCGGAGCACCCGATAGCTGACCCCTCATCTACGAACTCACACGAGATTATTACCAGTGCCTCCTCTAGTATTTTTGATGAGCAGAAGCTCAGATGCTCCGGGGCATCGGCGGCCATGGCATTCCCGCATGTTTTGGGCGTGGCTCTCGGTGCTGACACCCCTCCAAGAACGCGGTCATTCGCCTACAACTTTGGTATTCGCCCTGAAGAAGAATCCAATTACCATCATCATCTGAAGAGCCTTATCTCAGAAGAAGATCTTATTTCCTTTTCCGATGCATTCTTCGTGGGATTGGGTCCTGTCGGTGACGTGTTGGACCGAGGCATCTACGCCCAACGATGTCGGCGTTATTACGAGAATCCGGTTGACAGTTCAATTGCGTTTGCCGCCGTTGCTGCTGGTGTCGCTGCTCTTGGGTCTTTCTTATCCCCAAATAGATACCCACAGGAGACTGGCTTGGTGCAGTATGCCAAAGCTATCCTGGATGACCCGGCGTCGTTGCGTTATCATGGGATTGACCACATCGTTGCTTGGGGGATGCGTGTATTTTACTTACGGGCGACCACTCGTCCTAGCAATGCTTGGATCGCTTCATGCACGCAGATTCATCTCTGCGAAGCAATGGGGCTTCATGAGGAAGAAAACATCAAGAAAATCGCGTCAATTCAGCCCTCTGTTGCCAATGGATACGATGCTGATCGCCTGAGGAGAATTTTCTGGATCTCATGGGCTGGACACAATATGTTATCCTATGAGTACGATCGTTCGCCCGTAGTATTTCGAGCCGTGACCTGTGGACCTATTTTCTCCAAACCAGGTTCTGTCGCCGATCAGTTCGTAGCACTGATCCAGATTATTCCATCGGCAAATTCCCCATTCCACTTAGGAGACAAATCTTCAAGCCCAGTAGAAGAGCTATTGAGTAGCTGTAGGGCCCTTGAAGATTTCGAATCTCAGCATCCGTTCTTAATTGTTACTAAGGCCGACATTGCATTTTGCTTCTATCGGCGCCTTTACCAGCTCAATTTTCGGATTCCACACGATGTAATCAATATTATCATCGATAGCGGCAACACTGCAATCATGGCCGCCGAAGAGTGCGTCAGGCAAGGTCAGTTGCTATGGAACGTGATTGGCAGTGTCTTTCAGTACACCTGTATTCTTTTAGCCATCGATACACCTTTCGCCTTCTCGCAAATGGACGCAGCATTCAGGGGATTGGAGAGCCTTGTCAGAGCTGCTGATACGCTATTGACGCGGGAAGCACTAGCTATAGCACGGCACTTGCTAAATTTAAGCATGACAAAGAAGAGAAGAGAATTGAGTCAGTTGGAAGCTGTTGAGAGGGACTTGGACCTCGGGGAGGCAACACCGATATCCGAGGCCAACATCACGCTGCCAAATATTGATGGGGAGATAGATTGGGATCAGTTCCTCATAGACCCCTACTTTTCTATTCTTGGGTAACGAATTTCGGTGAAAGTAATACTCGAAGGATTTGTGTCAAATCACCTCCGGCAATGAATGACTTCGTTCTGGGGGACAAGCTCTGACAAGATCTACATTTTTAGTCATACCTAAGTTTGTGGCTATCATTTGATACTCTATCCCCGAAGAAAAGCATAGCATATCGCATTTCAATCTCCATCAGATGGCTGCCTTTGAGAACATCCTGCGAACAATATACCAAGTTCTTGACAACAGGCCGCATGGGCCTCACAACAGCGAGATGTGACAGCTGATATCTAAACATTTCACCAGAACATTTTCCCATTATCCCGATTCCAGAAATTTCGCCATCCCCGGAATCTCTATTGGCCCCTTGGGTTGTGAGTGATACGATGCGGCTTTATGTGCGGCTATTGCGGACTTTGCTGGTATCGCCGCACCGGCCAATTGACAGGCATTCTAAGGCAGAACCTCGTGCGGCTGCTGCGGCGGAATAGTGCGAGCACTTTCAAGCAAATTCATCTCATTTGGCTTTCGGGTGGGTATTCTGGCAAAGAATGGGGCCTTTTCTTCCTCGTGGGGGCCATTTCGTGGCTAACTCCGAACCTCATGGCGGCCGGGGTTTTCACCACTATGGAGGCATCGACCTCGGAGTTTTCAAAGAAGGTCGATAAATGCACTTTTCGGGACTGAGGCTCAAAGAATATAAACTTGAGCCTCTTCCTGCTTCTGGGGCCCTTCAATTCACTTCCATTTCTTCGAAAAGACCATCAATCAACATATTATCACCCAACGTTTATTTAGTTTCAAGATGTTCGAATACGCGAAAGACAAGCCTGCCGGCTTTCCTAATACCATCGAAAAGGTGGCTATTGTTGGTGTAAGTCCAATATGATCTTCAAGAATTCCTGGCGACAGAAAAACTAATGAACATCCAGGCTGGAGGAACAGTTGGATGGCACATTGCCGAGGCAGTTTTGGCAACTGGAAACCACATTGTCACGGCTCTTTCTCGCAAAGCTAGCAGAAATAAAATACCTAAGGGAATACTGGTCGCTTCCATTGACTACGATGACGAGGATTCTATCATCAGTGCTCTTAAAGATCATCAATTTCTTATCATCACGATGGCCCCTACCGCACCCCGTGATACCCACAGCAAACTTGTCCATGCGGCAGCCAAAGCTGGTATTCGCTATGTAATGCCTAATAACTATGGCGGTGATATTGAAAACACCAAATTCGGCGAGGACACAATGTTGGGACCCATAGCCAAAGCGCATAGGGATGAGATCGAGAAACTTGGTATGCAGTGGATCACCGTGTGTTGCGGGTTCTGGTACGATTACAGCTTAGCTGGAGGGGAGACACGCTTCGGGTTCGACTTTGATAAGCGCTCTCTTACAATTTATGATGATGGCAACACTAAGAACTCGACATCGACTCTGGCCAATGTTGGGCGGGCCGTGGCCAAGGTTCTGAGCCTCAAAATCCTTGCCGAGGATAGCAGTGACAACAGTCTTACACTCTCAAATTTTCTCATGAACTCGATCTATATTCAGAGCTTTCATATCAGTCAGAATGAAATCTTTGAGAGCGTCAAGCGGGTTACCGGCACCAACGACACCGATTGGACAATTTCATATGAAACCACCAGGCAGCGATATCAAGATGGCCTGGCACAGGTGCGGATGGGTAACATGGCTGGTTTCAGCAAAATGCTATATGCTAGAGCTTTCTATCCCGATGATTACAGTGAACACTCTGCTAGGACGCAGAATGCGATACTTGGACTACCAGACGAGAGTCTGGATGAGTCTACTAGAGCTGGGATAGCAATGGTCAAAGAGCTGCAGCTTCGCGTTGAACGCTTGGCGGCATAGAAGCAGATATGGATTTGCAATTAGTATCCACTCATTTAATTCTTTTTCACGCGAAAGTGAGTTACATATATACATCATTTCATCTAAATTCGCATACAGCACTTTTTGTCGTAATTATATCAACTGCAATAATAGAAAAGGGAAGATCGATGAAATAGTTACAGCGGGTTTTCAAAAATACAAATCTTGTTGTATGGATAATTCAATGTCATAATTTCACCAAACATATATGATATTCAAATTTTTCGGGATGTACTAATCAGAGGTTCGTAGTTTTCAGATTTTGAAACAGCCCGATATAGCTTTGTCTATTTCTTATAGTGTATTTGTAACGGGAAAATATAATACTTACTCTTGTATCAATATATCTGTGTATTATATATACCTTCTGTTGTCGAAGTCATTCTGGCGTGGTCTTTTTGGCCGAGTATTTAATATGCAATCCCGAACAGAACGCTAGATATTTTACAGTAATTTCAGATATTTCTGTTGGTATAGAGATCGAATTCGGAATTCGACTACTGTAAAAACTTATTATTTCTGTTTGTCTATATTTTCAATCTCTATATAGAATAGATACTATACTGTATATAAAAAATTAAGCAATATTGAAATTAGTATTATTTTTTAAATTTTACTAAATATCGGCAATTTATCCGGTCTACAATCCGGTTCAATCTGAATCTTGGATAGACTGCGGTACGGTTTTGGATTTGGATAAAGATCAAAAGCAAAACTGTCAATTTGCAACTAATCAATATTGAACTGCAATTATTTTGAAATCAATTATATTATTGCAAACAATAACAGTATTATTTATTTGAATTGATTTTATATATTATAAAAAGTCCTACCGTTATATAGCATCTCAGCTGATTCTTTCTCAGAAAGAGTCTAGCTATATTGCAGCTACGATAGACGGTAAAAGCAAGAAAAAATTTAATAGAGTTCAAATTATCTAAATTCAAAAGAATTTCAGGTTTATCTACGGCGGTCGATAGCGATATCGTAGATCATACGCTGGGATATTTACCGTTTTAGAACGGATAGCTAGTTCGTATTCAAATTTCGCCTGTATTTAGTTATGTGTATCTCGTATTTAGGTCTGAGATTTTCAATTTGTCTAAGGGATAAGACAAAAGACTGTGTACCCCTTTTGCGATAAGTGAATTCCACTGATATACCATCTTCAGCTATTTTTCTCAACTTCCTTTTCAACTACTTTTCTACAGCAAATCCAGTTATATCGATCTGAATATCTTCTGTATCGGCAGAAAAAGGAACAAGGACTACAGCTCACGGTCTATCCAGCACTGGATAGTAGACGTATTTATAAAAAACAGCTTCGTAGAGGGACAGGTTTAAAGAAAACGGATTTGTATACAGAAAAATCCACCCAAATATAGTTACGATAGTAAGATAAATAAGATAAATATTTTACTAGAACAATTGCAATACAAATGTTTGTATCTAAATTATTCTGCCGTTCATTGTTTTGTGCTAAATTAGTCTATTGTCCACAATATCGCTAGCGGCTGCCGTAGTACATCTTTTTTGTAAAGAACTGTTGTAGAATTGATTCAGTTTAGACTAGACCAATACACAGTTTACAACAACCCTAAAAAAGAAAAACTATACTATCTATATATACTACTGTTTATCTCCGCGGATTTGAGTATATACACTATTATGTATTTATATAATAGAACTAAGGATCAAGCTAGCGCTTGTTGACTAGGCTAGAAGATAATAGCGTAAGGGAGAGAGATATAGGAATAGATTCAATCATTTAGTAGATACAGAGACTGATTCTTGAAAAGATTTCAAAGAATTGCGATCTCAGAACTACTATCTTGGTAGATTACGGCCACCGTACGGGCGTTCTGAGTACCAGGGTATCCGTACGTGACCGAACAGATATATATTTATCTATACGTATATAATACAGTTAGCCGAGTACAATATCAAAATATACAACTTTATATCTCAGATCTTATATAATAGTATATTCTACTGAAATCAATCTTCTACAGTTGATCCGAGAAGAATCTTATTACCGCAACTACAAACAAAAAGATCTGTTCTGTTTTTTATCAGAATAACAAGATTCTGATTGAGAAAATCTATAAACAGATATTGCTGTTATTTTCTTTATCAATATCTATATTGTATCAGAAACAATATTATTAGAATACAATAGATACAATTACAAAATCGGATTGATTTGATATTTTAAATTTCGAACAAATTGTACAATTGTATTAGTTTATATTAGTAGTATAATAATCAACAATAATATCAATAGATATAATTGATCAAAATATTTGGAATAATATACTGTAAATATATTTTTCCGATTAAAAATAGAAAAAAAATTGGAATTTTCTATTATCAATATTAGAAAATAAAATAAATAATATTGATTTTAAAATAAATAATAAAAAAATAATTGATCAAATTTAAATATTTCCAGTTAATATTGTATTTTCAATTTAAAAAATTATTTATATTAGATATTATTAACTATTTACAATATTTCAACAAAATATTCAAATTTTTTGTTTTTTTAGTTCTGATATTAAATAGATTCTATTATTTTTTTTCGATATAATCCAAAATTATCGAATATTTTTTGATAATTCTGAAAATTATATAATTAAATATATTATAATAAAATAGTCTATATAATTTATTAAAAATATAAATCTGATTATTATAAAAATAATTATATTAGAATAAAAATTTTTGATTATATATCTATCAAATTAATTGATATAGAATAAAATTAAAAGAATTTTGTTAAAAAAAATTAAATCTATTTGTAATTATAATAATATAGTTTTTTATAATATTATATATTAGTTTCTGTTTATAATTATAAATAGTTTTTTATTGAAATCAAATATTTTATAATAATTATATTGAAAAATAAAAATAAACATATAAATAATAAGATCTGAGAGATAAAATTGTATATTTTTGATATTGTATTCGGCTAGCGGTATTATATACAAATAGATAAATATATATCCGTTCGGTTATATACAGATATTCTGGTACTCAGAATATCTGTACAGTAGTTATAATCTATCAAGATAGTAGTTCCAGAATCTTATTTTTCCCTATCTGGTTTGAAATATATCTATATACTTTATTCCGTAACTGTATATATACAGTATAGCTGTTTAGATACAATTCGCTACAATCGTAGACAATCTTCTAAATATATCAATAAAAATCGGTAATAACAAATATAGCGGATATAAAATAGTAATTCTGACCGGTTTTTGTCGATCGAGATAATCTTATTATTTTCTAAAAAAACAAATAAATATTCGCCGGAGATTGCTATATTGTACTATCCGGAAATTTTCTTTCTGTTCCAGATTGGATCTGTTTGCTTTCAAATTCGGAATCGTATATATATACTTTTTCTGTTCTCTGTAGATTTTCTCTTTTTACTATTTTTATTTTTTTTTTCCGGTATCTTGGTCGAAAATTTCTATTTTATTATTGTTTGCTGAATTTCTCAAATCAGATAAATTTTGCTGTATCTGTATATTTTTGTATATATTAATCAGTTCGACAGTTTTTTTCAACCAAATTTTACTATTCTTTGTTAGAATTTATATTGTTCCGGATAGAGATTTTCTATTTTTTCGATATTTATTATTTTTTTTAAAATAGATAAATTTGTATTCAATCTGATACAATATTTCAGTACTAATAATTTTTGATCAGTATTTTCTATTCTGAAACAATTGTAGTCTGATCAGATTTCGATTCTACAGTCAGCAATAAATTTTTGTAGATCGATAATTTTTATTTATTATACAGTAGTACTGTTTTCAGTCAGTTATCAAACAACTGAATATAAATTTCTACAATTTTTTTTCTGTTTTTTTATACTAATATCTAACTATAGATATAAATTTGAATATTTTATACAATTCTGTAATTTCTATTTTTTCAACTGAATTGAACTGCAATCTGTTGACTATAGATTTTTTTCGGACAACCGATTGGTATTCGGATCCAAAAAATTGCAGAAAATTTCAATAACTGTATACAGTTTTTGTACAATATATTGAAATAGTAATTTTTTCCGAATATATTTATATATTTTGTAGCAATAGTTACAGTTTTTTCGGTAGTTGTATTGTAACAGTAGTAAACAGAAATATATTTTTCGGAAATTTCTGTTCCAATTATATATTCAATACCGGATCGATTTGTTACAGTTTTCGGACAAATTTTTCTGATTTTCTACTAATTCAGTTCGGAAAAATCAATCCAGATTATTTTTTATTCAGTTTTTTTCTATATATTCTAGTTCGGTATCAATCGGCAATACAGAAATCCAAAAAAAAAACTGACTATCGACTGAAATCTTTCTATTCGGATTTTCTGATCTTTTTTTTGATAAATTCTAGAATCTGATCTAATATAGATTGATCGGTTATTTATTCTATTCTAATATATATTCTAGATATAATTATCTGTTTGAAGATCGAATAGATTCGGTTAAAAGATTTTTTTGAAAAAAATAGTTAATTGGAATCGGATAAAAATATTGAAATAGAGAAAAAAAAATTTTTTTTCAAATAATTGTTTTGGTTTTTTTCTGTTTATATTTGTTTTTGTTTTGAATTATATTCGAATATTTACTGATTCAATTTATTCTATCTGTTGTTTCTGTTTTTTATACAGATAGTATTGATTAAAATTGTTTTTTGTTTGAAAATTTCAAAAATATTTGTATTTTGCTATTTTCTGTTTTAATTTTCCGACAAAATTGTCTATTTTTTTTTTTTTTTTTTTTTTTTTTTTTTTTTTTTTTT
>Ga0209673_1000938_pt1 | contig 36557 bp, 39 predicted proteins | sample AraplaCol_mMS_r2_2_FD_184274 | JGI IMG/M metagenome (GOLD analysis project Ga0209673, IMG submission 184274) | Arabidopsis root microbial communities from North Carolina, USA - plate scrape MF_Col_mMS_r2 (SPAdes) (version 3) | ecosystem: Host-associated > Plants > Roots > Endosphere | place... | reverse complement strand
GAGTCAACATCAGCAGCCTCACAAAGGCTGCCATCGTGTCCCAGGTGGGTCACTTTTATTTCGGCGCAGTGGGTTAGTTTTACATCGGCGCTAACAACTGTCCACGAGAACATCATGGCTGGCTGCGCAAAGATGACCGGGGCCGGAATGCTGGGCGAGATGTTCGGCCTTCCCGAAGCGCGCAAGACGCGGCGCAGCATGGAGCAGGCTGCTGATGAAGTGTGCGCCCGTTTCGACTTGTGGAAGCTGCGAGGGGAACCCACATCCACCTTGCCGGCCGGCCAGAGGCGGATACTCGAGATCGCCCGAGCCGTGATCGGCAAACCACGCCTGCTGATGCTCGACGAACCATCTTCGGGCCTGAACGATGCCGAAGTCAGGACATTGCGGCAGTGGATCAATCGACTGCGCGCCGATGGAATCTCGATCCTTCTCGTATCGCACGACATGGAACTGATGGCCGACGTGGACGTCGTGCATCTTCTCTACAACGGGGAGCTGCTCGTCAGCGGCGGCATGGCGACGCTCCAGAGTGACCCACGCGTGCGCGACATCTATCTGGGCGTCTGACATGTTGAAAATCGATGCGCTCAAAGCCGGGTATGGACCGCTCACTATCCTGCATTCGCTCTCTCTTCATGTGGCCAGCCGTGAGGCGGTCGCTGTGGTCGGGCCCAATGGCGCCGGCAAGACAACCCTGGTCAAGGCGTTGTGTGGCCTCGTTCCTGTCGTTGGCGGCCGACTTGCCAAAGATGGGCACGACCTGACTCAGGCCTCCCCCCAGGCACGCCCGTCTTGTGGGATCGCAGTGGTGCTCGAGAACCGGCACCTGTTCGGCGAGCTGAATGTGCACGAGAACCTGCTGCTGGCTGAACGGCATGGCAGGCGCACGCGCGCGGAACACCATCGATTCGGAATGGACGAAGTGGTGGCCCTGTTCCCGATCCTGGGCGAGAAATGGCGCCAACGCGTGCAGCTCCTGAGCGGGGGACAGCAGCAGATGGTGGCCATCGCCCGGGCACTTCTGCTGCAGCCCGACCTCCTGATCATGGACGAGCCTTCGACAGGCCTGGCACCCAAAGTGTTCAAAGACATTCAGGTGGTCTTCGAGAAGCTGCGCGAAAGGCGTGTCGGGCTGCTGTTGATCGAGCAGAACGTGCGCATTGCCGCGGCCATCGCCGACAGGGCTTACGTGATGTCCATGGGCCGTGTCGTGGACGAACTGGATGGCGCCGACTGGAAATCCGCGGCGCAGAGCGATCGCATGGTTCGCGCCTATTTGGGTCACTCCAACTCGTCCGACCATGGTGAGACCTTGCTTGAAAGAACGATTGCCGCATGAAGGCTATGCAGATGATGGAAGCTGGCATGGTCAGTATCAGCCACTTCGACATGGGTTTGGCCGAGACTCCTTTTGGCGGTATCAAGGACAGGGGATTCGGCAGCGAAACCTTTGCCGGCTACCAAGTCAGCAAGTTCATCACTCAAGTCCGATCTGAATCGCGTGGAACTCTAATATGAAGATCGATCTCGCCTCACTGTTTGAAGACGCTCGTTCGCACAATAGCTTTCTTCCGCGCGAAATCCCCGACTCGACGCTGAAGAGCCTCTATGAGCTGATGAAGTGGGGCCCGACATCGGCAAATTGTTCTCCGGCCAGGATACTTTTCGTCAGGTCACCGCAGTCCAAGGAACTGCTGCTCGATTGCCTTGCGCCCGGAAACCGGGACAAGACCCGCAGTGCGGCTGTCACTGCCATCGTGGGCATGGACTTGGCGTTCTACGACAAGCTGCCGGAACTCTTTCCGCATGCCGACGCCAGGGCGTGGTTTGTCGACAAGCCGCAGTTTTCCGAAGCTACGGCATTTCGCAACTCGAGCCTGCAAGGCGGCTACTTCATCATTGCTGCCCGCGCACTCGGGTTGGACTGCGGCCCGATGAGCGGTTTCGACGCCGCGAAGGTGGATGCGGAATTCTGGTGCGGATCCTCCATCAAGACGAACTTCTTGTGCAACTTGGGCTATGGCGACGATGCCAAGCTCTTCTCGAGGAGTCCGCGGCTGAAGTTCGACGACGCCTGCAAACTGGTGTGATCCAGCGCGCGGCGATGATCATCCGAAAGATCGCCCGCAGCACCCATGAGGGTGCTCGTGAGTTGGCACGATCCACTGCGCAGACATCGCAGTACAGACAGTCACGCAGTGAGCGCAAGAAGGTGGAGATGTTATTCGCGCATCTCAAACACATCATGAAGCTGGATCAGCTTCGTGGAAGCGGCAGTCCAGCCAGTGGAGGTGCCACATCACCGCAACGACCTCTTGCCCTTGAAGTCCTTGAACGCGCTTGCCAGAAGAGAGCTGAGTTCGGTTCGCCGCGGGTGTGGGGCTAACGCTTTACCCCGAAGGCGGTGTTCAACGCGTGGATGTCCAGGTGGGCCTTGGCCAACAGCTTGCTGAGCTTGTTGTTCTCGGCCTCGAGTTCACGCAGTCGCCTGGCATCGGGCACGTCCATGCCGCCGTACTTGGCGCGACATTTGTAGAAGGTCGCGTCGCTGAAGCCGCCTTTACGGCACAGATCCTTGATCGGCAAGCCCGACTCGGCTTGCTTGATGAAACCGATGATCTGCTCCTCGGTGTATCTGCTCTTTCTCATGTCCGTCATTCTCCAAGTTGACGGACTTCGCTGCCATTACGCTGGTACGGCTGGGAGGGGGCAGGTCAAGTGCTCTTCACAGTTCAGAAGGCACTTAGCTGAGTCCTTGCCTCTCTCAACCCCGCGGATATAGAGAGAGTCTCGGACTCACGACATAAAAGCAGTCCAAGTTTTTATCCGCACCCCCAGTGGTCTAGTTTTACATCGGCGCTGACATTTGGGCAAAGCGGGGTCGACTGTGCTCACTTTGCGGATGACTTCTTTGTCTCGTCGGTCAAGCATTGAACAAACAGGCGCGCAGCGGGAGTCAGTAATCCAACGTTGCGCGCTACAAGGGACAGACGCAAATGCGGCAACGCTTCCCTGACCTTGAGACGAACCAGCCCACCCGAAACGAGCGGGTCTTCGTGCAGCGTGCTCGAAAAGAGGGTAAGCGCGTCCGTGCCTCTCAGGATAGACAGAACGAACTGCAACGATTGGCACAGTAGCACGTCATTGGGCGGTGGCACCCCCAAGCCCTGCATTAAACCAGTCATTACCCGCAAGCCATGGCCGGGCAATAGCCACAGGCTTGACCGTAGATCGCGCAATGATCGGGCATTGGCCAAAGGATGCCCCTCTCGCGCAGTCACGACCATCGGCGACGTAAACAGCACTTGGCGTTCCATACCGTCTGCAATCGGCTCATCCAACTCACTGATCACGGCAAAGTCGAAGCGCCCGCTCTGCCAGTGCATCCGGGGATCAATCAGGGTGATCTCATGCAGCTCGATTTGGACCCCGGGGCGCAGTTTTCGGAAGTTGTTCAATGTTGGCACTAGGACCCTCATAGCGGCCCCCGAACTGAACGCGATGCAGAGACTGCCGCCCGTGCCGTCCCTCAATTGCACCAGTTCATCCTCGGCGCGTCGCATTTCTGAAAGCAACAGCACAGCGCGCTGGTGCAGCGCCACTCCGAGCGCGGTCAACGTTGCTCCCTTACTGTCGCGAAGCAGCAGCTCCGCGCCCAAAGAGCGTTCGAGTTCACGTACGACGTAGGTCACTGCGGGTTGTGTAACCCCAAGTCGCCGAGCGGCAGCACGGATGCTGCCGCATTCGGCCACAACCTTGAAAACATGGAGTTGGTTCAGCTTCATAACAGGGTCGGATTGTCGCGGCAGATGCTTCCTTGAAACGGCCAACGCTCTGGAGCGGAGAAAAGGAATCTTAATCACCAGAGAAGAAATCTTGTCTTTTCGTTTTCTCTCGGTGTTTCTACATTCAGCCGGCAAGCAACCAAGAACCCTTTAGTAAATTTAGGAGACATCTCATGCGAAGAATTCCGATAAGTTCACTGATGGCCAAAGGCCTCAAGGCGTTGGTGCTCGCTTTGGGGCTGAGTGCCGCGCATTCGGCCCTGGCACAGTCGTCGGCGCCACCGGTTCGGATCCTCGTCGGATTTCCGGCAGGCGGCGGTGTCGACGTGGTAGCTCGCCTTCTGGCAGAGGCGCTCGGGCAAAAACTCGGGCAACCATTCGTGGTGGATAACCGCACGGGAGCCGGCGGCCTGATTGCGGCCGCGGCGCTCAAACACGCTGCGGCCGATGGACAAACCGTTTTTCTATCCAACGACCACACCGTAGTCACGGCGCTACTGACGACGAAAGCGCCGGGTTTCGAGCCTTCGAGCGACTTTGTACCGATAGGCAATGTCGCGCAGATCGCAATGGGTCTGGCCGTGCACCCCTCCACGCAGTCGATGCGGCTGGATGAATTCGCGGCATGGGCCAAGCGCAACCCCAGCAAAGCCAATGTAGGTGTGCCTGCACCAGCCAGCATTCCGGAATTTGCAGTCAGTCTGCTGTCTGGCCAGTTGAGCATCGATGCCAAAGCCGTTGCGTACCGCGGCGGTGCGCCGCTGGCTGCGGATTTGGTTAGCGGACAATTGCCAGCCGGCATTACAGCTCTGAGCGAGCTATTGCAATATCAAAAGGCGGGCAAGATTCGTGTGCTGGCCGTCTCGGGCACACAGCGTTCGCCGCTGCTGCCCGAAGTACCAACATTCGCGGAGCAGGGCGTCCAGGGTTTGGACCAGTCCAACTTCCTTGTCCTTTTTGCGCGGGCCGGCACCAGCGCCAAGGTGGTCGAGCGCTACAGCGATGCCTTGCGTGCGGTTCTCGCCGGTCCTGCATTGCGCGAGCAACTGCAAGCACTAGGCATGCAGCCGGATTATGCCGGCCCAGAGGCGGTGCGACGCAACATGCAGCGCGCGACGGACAACTGGGGGCAAGTCGTCAAACAGATTGGATTCCAGCCGCAATGATTGCCCATTGGGCAAGGCCACCCGCGGCGAAGCCGTGCCAGTGTGCCGGATCTTTGAAAAGCGCCTCTATATTTCCAACCCACGAGCTATACACACCTCAAAGCTCATTTTTCTGAGCACTACGAGGACGCTCGCGAAAACTTTCTTCGCGCTGCCGCGCAGGCTGCAGCAGCGACAGAGCACCACCTGCTTCCCGGTTATCGGGGCAGCAGGGGTGAGGACCTTTCGATTGATGCGGTAGCTGTCGCGGGAGAGCCCCACAAGCCTGCAGGCGCGTCGTTCGCTCAGATCGCAGTGCTCGATCATGGTGGCGACGGCGGCACGCTTGGCCTGGCATTCGAACTCCGCTGCGGCCGGAGCGGAAGTGAAACTCCGCTCCCCCCGAATCACGAAAGGCCAGTACTCTTCGTCAGGTGCGCGGAAGGGGCAATTGACTTCGGTCGGAAAGCATCCGCGACGGATGCTGCTACGATCTCGGCGGTCGCTGCTGAAAAGTCCCTCCCAGATGCCCGATCGATCTGCGTCCGCTGCGCCCGCAGCGGTATGCCGAGGGGGAAATACAGCGACGAAAGGGCGCGTTATGAGTTCTTCCGAACCCGACTCAAGGCAAGAGCAGGTGATCGTGTCGCTATACCCGGGCACTTACGCGCAGGAAGATCTGGCGCCCGCCAACAGCTCGGCGCGCAGGTTCCACTGGACGGCTGCGGTCCCGTACGTCGTGTTTGTGGTCGGTCTTGCGATTGCCGTGATGTTCTCGACTTGAGCGTACGGTGGCCACCGATCCGGCCGCCCGGATCAGCGCCGAGCAGCATCACGTCGGCATGCGAGCCGCACCGCGCCTTCATCGAGTCGCAGTTGAAGCTCAACCGCAACGCGATGGCCGTGTTCCAAGGCCTGGTCGACCAGTTCGGTTTCACCGCGACCTACAACTCGGTCAAGCTGCCGCGCCAAGCCTGCTTCGAGTTGCATACCCTCAAGTTCATCGCCGAAGGTGCCAACGCGCTGATCATCGGCAAGCCTGGAACCGGGAAGAGTCACATCGCCAAGGCCGTGGCTTAACAGGCCACCCTGCAGGGCCACGACGTCCGGTACGTCGAAGCCGACACCGAGTTCGCACGATATGGGCTGTCCAGCCAGGCCGAGCAGGCTCAGATGCTGTGCACCTACATCGAGCCCGCTCTCCCGGTGCTGGACGATCTCTTCCTCGCGCGTCGCATCAGCGAGGCCGGCGCCGAACTACTGCAAACCATCGTGCACCAGCGCTACAAGCAGCGCCGCAGCCTTGTAGTCACTTCGAATCGCGTCGTGCAGGACTGGGGCAAATACCACGGCGACGCCACCATGGGCCCACCATCCTCGACCGCCTCATGCATCGCGCCGCGATGCTCGAGTTCGAGGGCAAGAGCTATCGACTCAAGGAGGCCGTCGCACGCATCGCACAAACCCCCGTCACTGCATAATCCGACCCGTCCTGCCTGGAGCAGTTTGGTCGACTACAGGTGGAGCAGTTTGGCCTGGCCACCGGGGCACGAAAAGGACGATGACCCCATGAAGGAGAAGCACGGCACCGACGCCATGCCCGAAACCGCCGAAAACGTGGCAACCGAATTCAAGATCGAGCGCCAGGCGCAGGACCGCCTCGCGCTGGCGTCGCAGCTCAAGGCCGTGGCCGCGCAGAAGGCCGGTTTCTTCGAGAGCGAGATCACCCCGGTGAACATCCCGCAGAAGAAGGGCGAGGCCATCGTGCGCCGATCTCTTCCAAGTGCTGCTAAAGGCGGCATTGGTGGGGCGAAGCTCAAGCCCACTGTATTCGAGTTCAGCGATGACCGCGACGACGACTTAGTTGCTGTGATGATGCCCTTCGACAAGGCGTACAACGACGTGTACATGGAGCACCGGTTCGGAAGTGACACCGGTGTCGATCATCACTCCGACGAGGAAAGCGTGGCGTATCCAGCTCAATCATTCTGCCCGATATTGCGATACTCGACGCCGAATTGACTCTCGGTCTGCCGCCAGCGATCACTGCGGCCACATCGATGCGATGGTGCCCGCCTGCCAGAGTCAGCCGCGCAAGGATGATGTATCGATCATCGGTCTAGCCCGGAGCGTCTTGTGGTTCAGCGAAGCGAACGAAATCGGTGATTGTCTTGCGCGGCTTGTTCCGTCCGGGCTGAGCCGGACAGCCAAGCGTGATCAGCCCCTGCGGCTCCCAGTCCGCCGGTAATGACAGCGCCGTCTTCACCTCGTCGGGGCAAAACAACGGTGCGCACATCCAGCATGTGCCATGGCCCTCGGCATGCGCAGCGAGCAGCAAATTCTGCGTGGCCATTGCTGTGCTTTGCACTGCCATCGTGCGCTCAGCTTGCGTGCGGAACTGATCCGGATAGCAGTCCATCTCGACCATGCTGAACGCGACGATGATCACGACTGGAGCCTGTGTGATCCGCTGGGAAGATCGCTCCACGTCCTGTTGGATAGCGTCAGAGGCATCACCGTTCCGGCTGCGGTCGGCCGCTAGGCGACGACCCATGGCGAGCGCCAATTGTTCCTTCGCGGCGGACCCGAACAGCACCATGTAACGCCATGGCTGGCGATTGTGCGCAGACGGCGCATACGCGACGCTTTCAAAGATCCTTGTGATACTCGCGGTGGACGGTTGTGCTGCGTGACAGCGGCGAATGCTCTGCCGCCCGCGAAGCAGGCTGTGCGCATCCAGTGCATTCATCAGTGCGTCATTGCGAGTCGCGGCGTTCATCGGAACAAATCTGTTGTCTTGGACCGCAGCAGCTCTGCCGCCGACCCATCACGCCGAGCATAGGGTGCGCCGCGGATGAGGACGACCGGCACGCCTTCGGCTGCCTGCTCCATCATCAGCGATGCTGCGCAAAAATGCTCTCATTCATCAGCGTGCCGCCGAGGTCGTTGACCCCGCCGTACAGCAGGGTTCGCACGCCGTCTGGGCCAAGCTTGCCTGAATATTGGCAATAAGCGGGAGCAGCACCAGCCGTGCGATCGCATGCATCAGTCGCACCTCGAGCCAGGTAGGGCCTTTGCGCGTTCTGCCACGGACGCCCGAGTGGCGCTTTCATTTAGATGAACGGCAGGGGACGAATTCGGTGAAGCCTCCGATGCGCTCCTGCAGGTCGCGAACAGCAAGGTAGTGCGGGTTGACCCCACCTTGCGTGCAGACTTCGGGTGCCCCGCGGTCCAACGCCTCTTGTACGCGCCGCTGTCGCGGTTTACGACATACCGCGCGACATCGCCGTTGGCTCGTTGGCGGAGCCGGAAACATAACCAGGTCAACTCCATACCGTCAAAGCGGCTTCAACTGCTTGATCAAATCAGCGAGACGCTCGTAGTCCTTTAGGAAACTAGAGGCACCTTAATCAGCTGCGGACGCAGCAGGTCATCCTGTACGGAATGGGCGCGGGCGACGCCTCATGGCAGAACCGAAATTGCAGGCTTTCGGCGGAAATCATTCAAACCCTACAGGCCATGGAGAGAAGCGCCGCAGCGTTTCAGCACAAAATTAAGGGCATGACTGTTGTATATGACGAACTATCAAGTTCTCATGTTCATCGACAAAGCCCATCAACGCCTCCTTGATCGTATCGAAATGCCGCTTTTCCATCGGGAGGCTAAGGAAGATATCGCCTCGCGCGGCCACAAGAACACCTCGCATCAGCATTTCCATATGCATGAGCGGCATTAGCACCTTGTCGATTTTCGGAACGTCCTTCGGACCAAGTATCGGGGTGGTCGTGAAGTGCGGCGCCATGATCGAGCCGAGCCCGGTGAACTGCAACGGAACATTGCGCTTGGCCAACATGATGTTCAACTCGGAGCGGAATGCCTCGCCGCGCGCGAAGAACCGAGCAGCTTCGTCACACGTGAAAACCTCAGTCATGGCAGCGACGCCCGCCGCCATCGAACACACGTTGTTATTGAAAGTGCCGGAGTGGACGAGCGTTCCAGCCTTGGCGGGGTCGAAGATTTCCATGATGTCGCGCCGGCCGCCGAACGCGCCCGTCGTCAATCCGCCACCGATATATTTTCCAAGCGTCGTCATGTCCGGAATGATGCCGAACCATTCCTGCATGCCGCCCGGGCCGTTGCGAGATGTCTTGACTTCATCGAAAATCAGAACCGCGCCTATCTCGTGCGATGTCGTGCGCAGCATCCTCATGAATTCGGGCGTCGCGCAGATGTTTCCACCCGCACCGATGATCGGTTCGATGATCACAGCAGCAAGATCCGGCGCGAATTTGCGCATCAGGCCTTCGGTTGCCGGATCGTTGTAGTCGGCCATCACAAAATCAAACGGCAGGTTTGACGCTCCCCCACCCGATTTGAAGGCCAGAAACCCGCCGTGGTAGGCATCGTTGAAGACAAGGATCTTCTTGCGGTTGGTGAATGCCCTCGCGGCGAGCAGCGCAAGCGTGTTGGCCTCAGTTCCCGAGTTGCAGAACCGCACGAGTTCAATGGAGGGAAACCGGTCGCATATCGCAGCGGCGAAACTCGTCTCATACAGATTGGGCCCGCCGAGCACGATGCCAGCGTCCAACGCTTTGACGATGGCAGACCTGATTGTCGGGTTGGAGTGACCGAACAACCCGGCGGAGTACTCGCCGACACAATCGACATAAGTGTGACCATCGGCATCCTCGACTTCCGCGCCAACGCCGTTCGCGATCGTCAGCGGGAACGGCTGATAGCCGAGAACTGCGCGGGTGTTGCCGGCGGGGAAAACCGCACGGGCCGCTTCTTGCGCTGCCTTGCTGTTTGGATTTGCCGCGGCATAGCGATCGCGCACGCGCTTCGTAGCGGCGGCGATGTCATTTTCGATGATCGTATCTACCATGCTCTTCCCCCAATAATCTTTGAAATCGACCTGATGCCGTACGCGTCAGATGGAGACTGCGGTTGCGCCCAGCACTTGAACGCCGAGAATGAAGTCCTCGATCTCCATGGCCTCGTCCGCGTTGTGGCTGCCGTTCTCATTGCGGATCAGGATCACACCGCATGGAACGCCGTTCTTTTCGAAGATCGCGGCATCGTGTCCGACGGTGGGCATGATCTCCATCGCGATCGAAAGATCCTCGCCGGCCCTGATCGCGGCGTTCATGATTCTCGGATCTAGGGGAGAGGCAGACGAACCCGTTCGCACGCCAAAATCGAACGTCACCGAATGTTCCCTTGCGAGCTCGTACGCCTTCCTGATCGCGAAATCATAAAGCTCTTGCATCACGCCATCGTTCGTCCCGCCGACGTTGAAGCTCCAGGTGAGTTCGCCCGGAACTTTCGTCATGGTATGGGTAGCGGCGTTCGTTTGAATCACGCCCGTCGTGTAGACGAGATCATCATTTCCGGCGTCGATCAGTCGCTTCCACTCCCCGTCGATACTGGCGAGCAGCTTGGCCGTAGCCATGACGGTGTCTTTGCGCAGATGCCGCGGCATGGCGCCCGAATGGCCGTATTCGCCGGTTACCGTCACCTTGGGATGCCGAATATTGCCGCGAACCGCCCGGGCGACGGCCACGGGACGATTCAACGAAACCAGCAAGGGAGCCTGCTCGATGTGAAGTTCGAGATAGGCATGGATGTTGGCAGGTTGAATTTGCTTGCGATTGAGCGACTCCTCCGGATCCAATTTCAAATCTTCGAGCAACTGCCACAGGCTCTTACCGTATCTGGAGTGCTTCAGATTGTGCAGCTCGTCCCTGGACAGCGCGCCCATCAGCAGCTTGCTGCCGATATAAGCCTGCCCGAGCCAGGGGCTCTCCTCGCCTCGAAAACCGATGACACGGATGCCATGATCCGTGGCGATGGACGCGCGCTGCAAGGCTGCCAACAGGGTGACCCCTGCAACCACGCCCGCCAGGCCGTCAAAATTGCCGCCACGTGGGACGGTGTCGATATGAGAGCCTATGACAATCTCTTTGTTAGATTTGCCATTGCCCGGTCTTGTCATATGGATATTGCCAACACCGTCCCAAGAGGCCTGCAGACCTTCGGACCGGGCGAAATCGGCGAGGATTTCACCCGTCGCGGTTTCCTCGGGACCATAGGCCGCGCGCGTAATCCCTTCGACCTTATCGCGTGACGCATCGGCAATCGAATGAAACAGTCCAGCAGAAGCGTCCTTTAGATCTCGAATGGCATCAGCAAGTTTGGTCAAAGCATTTCTCCTCGTAGGCATAGCGCCGTATGGTTAATATTGTTCGATCTCTGGTGAGCCCGGTGAGACCTATGAATTCTTCTTCGGCGCTCGGGCTCGGTCGACAGCCGTGCATTGGCGGGGCCGCCGACCTTTTGTCTGTCCTTGGGGCTAGCTCGCCATGCTCAAAGACTTGCGGCTTGGCGGTGTAAGAATCATCGGCGTAAGCTCTGGCGCAGCGAAGGCCGCATTGCGGCGCTCGACGGGAGCATCGCCGTAGGTGGTCGTTCGCAGCCGCGGGATACGGCCAGCGGAGCGGATGAGCGCCTCCATCTGCTTGGGAGCGAACTCCTGTCCGTGTTCGGTCCCGGCGGCACGCGAAATGCTCTCGTTCATCAAGGTTCCGCCGAGATCATTCACGCCGGCATTCAAGACGTCACGGGTACGGTCTGGTCCGAGTTTCACCCAAGAGGCCTGAATATTGGTGATCAACGGGTTAAGTGCCAGACGGGCGACGGCATGGATTAGGACTGTTTCGCGCCATGTCGGGCCTTTCCTCGTTTCGCCTCGGAAGAAGGCGGGCGCCTCCATATGGACGAAGGGCAGGGGGACGAATTCGGTAATCCCGCCCGTCTGTTCCTGCAGGTCGCGGAGATGCAGCAGATGACGCGCCCAATTCTGGGGGCCATCGATGTGACCAAACATAATGGTGGAGGTCGTTTTGAGGCCAACTCGATGCGCCTGTTCGATCACGTTCAGCCACTGGACTGTCGTTAGCTTGTCGGCGCACAGCCGTTGGCGAACGGAGTCGTCCAGAATTTCGGCTGCTGTGCCCGGAAGACTTCCAAGGCCGGCATCGCGCAGCATCGACAGAAACGTCGGGATCTCGATTCCGAGCGTCTGGGCGCCGTGGGTGATTTCGAGCGGCGAGAAGGCATGGACATGCATCTCGGGAATCGCTTCTTTTACGGCCTTAACGAGGTCGAGGTAAGTCTGCCCGGTGTATTTGGGATGAATTCCGCCTTGCATGCAGACCTCGGTGGCACCACGGTCCCACGCCTCGACAACGCGGCGTTGCACTTCATCGAGGGCGAGATCGTAAGGTTTGCCGCGAAGGTTGTCGCTGGTTTTGCCCTTGGAGAAGGCGCAGAAGCTGCATTTGAAAGAGCAGATGTTCGTATAGTTGATATTGCGAGTCACCACATAGGAGACGGTATCGCCATTGATGGATCTGCGTAGTGCGTCCGCAGCGCTGCATATTTCGGAAACGCCGGAACCACGCGCCTGAAACAAGCTTGCCAGCTCATGCTCATCGAGCCGCGCTCCCGATTCGGCTCGGTTCAGCACTCCGTCCATCGCGTAGAAGCGCAGCCCGCCAATGGGTGATGGAAATGGATCCGCAGGTTTCGCGCTGGCGATCCCAGGAGACCATTTGTCGGCACGTGCATATCCGTCAGCGTCGGACGCGCGCTTAATTGGGGTGATGAAGGCCGGATCAATCCAGCGCTCGGCATTGTTAGTGTATGCGGGGTAAATCGCCAATCTCTCGACCAGCTCGAGGCCCGAACGCCGGGTTGCATCAGCTAGACGATCGATCTCCGGCCATGCTGCTTCAGGATTGACGTGGTCAGGGGTCACGGGAGATATTCCGCCCCAATCATTGATCCCGCCTCGGAGAAGCTCGGTGTAGTTGTCCTTGCAAAGATTGGGCGGAGCTTGAATGTTCATGCTGGCAGGAAGGAGAAGTCTGGCGGCCGCGATCGTCCAAAGGTGGTCTTCGGTCGTTGGTTCGGGCGCGTTGGCCATGCGCGTATTCGGCTTTGCGCGGAAGTTCTGAATGATCACTTCCTGGATATGGCCGTATCTCTCGTGCAGCGCGCGAAGAGCCAGCAGCGATTCAATCCTCTCGGCACGGGTTTCGCCGATACCGATCAGGATGCCGCTCGTGAACGGGACGGCTTGCTTCCCCGCCGCCTCGATCGTCGCGAGGCGCTCGGAGGGCTTCTTGTCAGGCGAACCGAAGTGCGGCATGCCGCGCTGGCAAAGCCGGTCCGAAACCGTTTCCAGCATCAGGCCTTGTGAAATGCTCACCTTGCGCAGTCGCGCAATATCGTCCTCCGACATTACCCCGGCATTGATGTGCGGAAAAAGGCCTGTTTCCCTGAACACCAGCTCGCACATCGCCTCCAAGTAGGAAAGTGTCGTTTGGTGCCCTAGGGTCGCCAGCTCTTCGCGTGCCTTGGCATAGCGAAGCTCCGGCTTGTCTCCCAAAGTGAACAGCACCTCATGGCAGCCGGTAGCACGCCCGGCCTCGGCAATGGCGAGCACTTCGTCTGGAGACAGGAAGGACTTCTGATTGCGGACTGGCGGCGCAGCGAACGTACAGTAGGCGCATACGTCTCTACAGAGATGAGTGAGCGGAACGAAGACTTTTCGGGAGTACGACACTACAGCGCCATGGGAGGCTCTGGCTTTCTCGCTGGCTGCCTTGAGGATATCCTCCAGAGGCGCCTGCTCGAGAACGTGGAGGAGGTCCAGATCGTTCAGATCAAACCGGATGTCTTTCATCATACTGATAAGCCCTTTTCTGAGATGTCCACGTCCGCGCCGACTACTACCCCAACTAGTACAACAATTTTGCGGTCGCCCTGCCGCACACGACAAGTCTCACGGAGTAGGGTATCGGCGCAATACGGTATGAAACTGATCTGCGGGTGTAGCTAGCGCTAATCTGCAGGCAAGCGTCGGTCACATCCTTGACTGAAATTGCAGGATTGGTTGCTAAGCGATGTCAGATTCTTTGTCGAAATCATCAACGAATAGATCCGTTGTCCTGCTGGCCGGGGGCGTTGGTGGTGCCAAGATGGCCGAGGGGCTCGCGGGCCTCGGGAATGTGGACCTGACCGTCATAGGAAATGTCGCGGACGATGATGAGTTCCACGGATTGTGGGTATCCCCCGATATCGACACGCTCACTTATAGCCTGAGTGGCCGGATCAATCGACAGCAGGGATGGGGTGTTGCGGACGAGGCGCTGCGCGGGCTTTCGGTGTTGAAGGAATTGGGCGAAGAAACCTGGATGACGCTCGGCGACCGCGATCTTGGCCTGCATATCTATCGCAGCAGCCGCTTGCGCAAGGGTCACGCGCGCCAGGCCATCGCCGACGATATCTCTCGGGCTTTCGGCGCTTGCTGCCGGATTGTTCTGTCAACCGAGGATGTCGTGCAAACCCGCGTGAAAACGGAAGCGGGCTGGATGAGTTTCCAGGAGTATTTCGTCCGCGAACATTGCGCTCCTGAGGTGCTGGAGCTGTCCTACCGGGGACTCGATGTGGCGGCCCCGAATCCGGCAGCTTTGGACGCGATCGCAAATGCCGATGTCATCGTGATCGCGCCGAGCAATCCGTTGGTCTCGATAGAGCCGATCCTCTCCATTGCCGGAATGCGGACGGCGATTGCCGGTGCCAAAGCCGCGAGGATCGCCGTGTGCCCCTTCGTAAACGGAAAGGCGATCAAAGGTCCGGCGGACAGGATGATGGTATCCCTGGGGTTCGAGGCCACGGTCGGTGCCGTCGCGCGGCGCTATGCCGGGATTGCCGACACGCTGCTGATTAATACTTCTGATCGGGCATTCTGCGGCGATGTGAAGTCGGCCGGCCTGTGTGCCGTCGCCTGCAATATTGTCATGACCTCGTTGGAAGACAAAGTGGCCTTGGCGCGTACCGTCTTGGCCACGGCGCTGTCTTCCGAGGCCTGCGGGGTGGTGCCGTGAGCCAGGTCAAGCCTCTTCTCTTCGCGATTCCCATGAAGGACCCGTCGATTTCCAAGTCGCGGCTCTCCATGGTTCTGGATGACCGTTCGCGGCGGGAGTTCGCTTTGGCGATGTTCGAAAGGACGCTCGACGTGGTTGCCAATGCCGCCGACGACTCGGCCGTTCTGGTGATCACGGAAAGCAGGCAGGTCGAGGCCATTTGCAAGGCGCGTGGCATCAACACTCTGGTTGAGGACCGTGCCGAAGGCATCAATGAAGCCGCAAGGAAGGCCGCAAGCTGGGCCGCCGCGAACGGCTTCGAGCGGATGGCGATTCTGCCGATGGACCTGCCCCTGTTGTCGTCCGCAGATCTGGTTTATTTGCAGAACCTGGTCTTGCCACGCGGGCATGTGGCACTTTGTGAATCGGTAGATGGCGGAACCAACTGCCTGATGGTTTCGCCGCCTGACGCCATGAAGTTCCAATACGGCGAAGAATCGTTTCGCGCCCATCGGCTGGAGGCGATGCGCAACGGGCTGGTCTGCCACATCCTTCGCGACAGCAACATAAGGTTCGATCTGGATTCAGCCGAACATCTGCAAGAGTTTTCACAGATCGCGTCGCGCGACAAACACAGTTGAAAACAACATGACCGCAGTCTCGATTTTCTCCATCCCAGGGGTTCCGGATATCACCTCCGGCGACGACCTTGCGCGCATCCTCGGCGATGCGATCCACAGCCACGCAGGCGGCATAGCGCAGAACGATATCCTTGTCGTGGCGCAGAAGGTTGTTTCCAAGGCTGAGGGGCTTTTCGTCGATCTGGACGAGGTGGCCCCGTCGGCTGAAGCGAAGGAGCTGGCAGATCAATTGGGCAAAGACGCCCGCTATGTCGAAGTCGTGCTTCGCCAGAGTAGCCGGGTGGTCAAACATTTCTGGCACCCGAGCCAGAAGGAGGGCACGCTGATCTGCGAGCATGTCAGTGGCCACATCTCGGCCAATGCTGGCGTGGATAGGTCGAATGTTGGCGGCGAGAATCGCGTTCTGCTGTTGCCGCGCGATCCGGATGCGTGCGCCCGCCGCCTGCACCAATCACTGCAAGCGCGGTTTGCCTGTGCCTTCGGCCTCGTCATCAGCGACACCTTTGGTCGGCCCTGGCGTTTGGGTCAGGTCAACGTCGCGATCGGTGCCGCCGGTCTGCCCGCTCTGAGGACCGAAATCGGAAATCTGGATGCGCATGGCCGCGAACTTTCCGTTACCGAACCCGCCTTCGGGGATGAAATTGCGGCTGCTTCGGGTCTCGTCATTGGCAAAGCGTCGCGGACGCCACTGGTGATGATCCGCGGATTGCAGTGGCATGAGAAACCAGGTTGCGCAGGCGACCTTTTAAGAAATCAATCAGAGGATATGTTCAAATGACTATAGCGATTATTGGTGGAACCGGCCCGCAAGGCCAGGGTCTGGCACTGCGCTTCGCCCGTGCGGGTATTCCTGTTGCCTTGGGATCGCGCGACGGGGTGCGTGGCGCTGAGATCGCCGCAGAACTCAACCAGCGTCTGGCTGGTGCCGGTGCGCAGATCATCGGCGTCAACAACGATGCCGCCGTCGCAAAGGCGGACGAGATCGTGATCCTGGCGGTTCCCTTCAGCGCGCACAATGTGACGCTTGAGGCCATCAAGGCTGGACTGAAGGGCAAGATCCTCGTCGACATTGTCGTGCCCTTGTCCGCGAACGATCCCAAACTTGTGAGCATGCCGCCGGAAGGCTCGGCAACCGAGGCCGCTCAGGCCCTGCTCGGGCCGGAAATTCCGGTGATCGGCGCTTTGCACAACGTATCGGCCACAACGCTGAATACGCTGGACTGGGACATCAACTGTGACGTGCTGGTCTGCGGCGACGATCTTGCGGCCCGGATGAAGGTTATGGAGCTGTGCAACAAGCTCGGTGTCACCTCCTACAACGCCGGGCCCGCCCAGAGTGCGCGCTGCATTGAGGCAATCACGCCGATCCTCATCCGGATCAACATCTCGAAGGCGGTGCCCTTTTCGCACGCCGGGATCAAAATCTGGGCGCCAAGCCACTGACACCGCAGATCGGGGATCGGGCGGCGATACCGAGGCGCAAACAGAATGGCATAACGCTTGCGCAAGCGATCAATTCGGTCTGGCCTTTCGCTTTCGTTGCTATCGAGATAGCACTCCTGATCTTGCTGATTGCTTTCCCAGGCATCGCGACCTGGTTGCCGTAAATGCTTGATTTAGGTAGGCAGTCGGCCGATATAGACCCGCATTGCACACCAAACTAGACCGTTGATACTGCCGAAATGGACACGATGAAACACCTCTTCCCTATCAAAAAAGTTCGGGAAATTGTTTTCCCTCAACCGCCGGTGATTGCTGACCGTGGTTTCGAAGTCGATGGGTCTAATGTTCGCATGAACCTGAACGAATCGCCTTTTCCACCCTCGCCCAAAGCCATTCACGCGGCTGTTGCGACGCTTGGCAGTTTCAACTCCTATCCCGACCACGGCTGCAGCTCTCTCGCTGCGGCTGTCTCCCGCCAGACGGGTATACCGACCAATCGGATCAGCTTCGGCAATGGCAGTGGTGAGTTGCTGGTTGCGCTGGCAATGCTTTCGATCGAGCCGGGCGATGAGGCGGTGGTTCCCACCCCAACCTTTCCCACCTGTCCGAAGGGTGTGCAGATCGCGGCCGGTAAGCTGGTCAGCGTTCCCCTGCGGTCGGATGGCGTGAATGATGTGCCGGCGATGTTGGGGGCTATCACCGCCAAGACCCGCCTGTTCTATCTCTGCACCCCCAACAATCCCACCGGCGGCACGCTGGGGCAGGCCGACATCCTCCGCGCGATTGAGGAGGTTCCCGAGAATTGCCTCCTGGTAATCGATGAAGCCTATCACGAGTTTTCGGCCCATGGTGGTGGGCCTGATGTTCTTGCACTGCTCTCAAGCCGAGTTGGCCCCTGGGCTGTGACACGCTCGTTTTCCAAGGCCTATTGTCTGGCTGGGCTTCGTGTCGGCTACGCGATCAGCAGCGGTACCGAGATACAGTTGGGCCTCATGCAGCTTCGCCCGAACTTCAATGTGAACCGGGTCGCCCTCGCAGCCGCGACCGAGGCCTATGCCGATAAGGCTCACCTTGAGGCGACGCTGGACAAAACCATTGGCGAACGCAACCGGCTTGGCGACGGACTGCTTGCGCTTGGCTTTGAGGTCTTTCCCAGTCAGGCGAATTTTCTTGCTGCGGGTCTTCCCACAGCAACGCAGGTTTCCGCCCAGGACATCGTGGAGAAGCTGAAACAGGGCGGCATTCTGATACAAGCGATGCCCTGGCCAAATCAGCGTGGTTCGCTGCGGATTACGGTCAGTTCCCGAGAGAACAACGACAGGTTCCTCAGCGAGTTGCGAGAGATCCTGGCTTGACCTGCAGCGGCCTTTGCAAACGCAAGGGCTCATGTAGGTCAGCCTGAACACCTTGGTCATGTGTCATGAGGGCTGGCCCCGTGACTTCAGCGTCATGGGCCTTAAGTAAGTGCCATTTGTCTTAATGAGGCTTCGATGAATACCGCGGCGATCCATGAGCTTGGGAATTTTCGATTCATCCCGGGTGGCTATTTCTCAAACGGCGTCGCTGCTCTTGCAGGCAGCGAGCTGCATCGCGTCCGGTTTTTGCGGCCGCAACCACTGGAAGCGGGTTTCCGGAAGATCGCTGCCTTCCTCCAACAAAGGGGCAGGCCCCTGGCAGCGTTAGCTGCGTGTGAACTGCGTTCGCCCGCGGCCCTTGCGCGTTCAGACTTCGATCAGTTCAACAGGAAATACATTGAGCTTCTGGCCTCGTGTGGGTTTTCAGGGCAGCCGCCCTATCCCATCGGTCGCAGCAACCTCGCCCCGCTGTACAGCCCTCCAATAGAGCCTTCCGTGTTTGCGTTTACATACACCGCCCCGGTCGAGCGAAAACACGAGGTTCGGCCAGTCGACTTTTTCATCTCGGGCAAGCCGGAAAACATCGAGAGCGAGCCCGACGGGATTTTTGGTGGCGCCGACGTCTCCTCTGATGGCCTGAAGAGCAAGGCGGCGTACATCATGCAAGCACTCCGCGAGAGAGTCTTGCAGTTGGGTGCTGAATGGTCGTCGATCACTGCTTCACAGATCTACACGGTACATCCGGTCGAGGCTGTCGTTTCGTCGGTGTTTGCTGAGAGTGGGCTTACGAACGTCGGTCTTACGCTGTTTCCCAGCTATCCACCCGTACAAGGCATGGAATTCGAGATTGATGTGCGCGCCGTAAGTCGCGAGCTGGTTCTCTGACCTTGCCCCCCCGAGAGCGGGTACCCTTCGATGCGAACCCTCGCACAGTCGAAGCATGGAATGGTCACGAGCCCATACTCGCTGGCGACCAGCATTGGCCTGGAGCTATTGAAGTCGAAAGGCAGCGCGATCGAAGCGGCGATTGCCAACGGGGCCGGCCCCAGTGTCACGTATCCGCATTTCTCCGGTTTCGGTGGCGATGCGTTCATGATCATTCGCGACAGGACTGGGAAGGTCCGGACTTTGTCCGGCATTGGCCAAGCGCCAATGGCCCCACTGGAGCGCATGGAGCGATTCCGACTCGCGGTCCTGCTTCAATGCTGACCAATGCAGGGAATGGCGATACGCTTGCTAAGGCGCTCGAAATCAGCCGCACGGAATTGGGCGGACGGTGGAGTTGGTCCGAGCTCCTGGCCCCGGCGTTCAAACGCATTCAGCCATGACAAGAAGCAACCCGCGAATCATAGCGACGAGCGAAACGTGCGCCCGGTCCTCATCGTCATCTTCTCTGCCTCGCCTGCGCACTGGCAGCGGTCTGGCCATAGGCGTCCAGGGATCGGTTGCGTCGAGACCGCCATGGTCTGACGGTGGTTGCCGCGTAACTGTCTTCTTAAGGAATCGAAAATGAATTGCTCTGAGGTTGCCTCCGCTGCCAATCTGATCGCTCTTGAGCACGAGCGCTGCTCTGCGATGGTCGCTGCTGATCGGGGAAGGTTCCGAGATCTCCTTCACCGGGATCTCCTTCATGTCCATGCAATGGGACAGGTCGACACGTACGAGAGCTACATGGCGACTGGCGGATTCAGCGCCCGGTACCTTCGCGTCGAACGCTTTGACGATCTGCACGTTCGGATCCTCGGGGATTCGGCGCTGATGACAGGGCGCCAATTGCTCGAATTGGAGCGCAAGGACACAGGAGACCGTATGCGAATCGACTCCCGGGTCATGCAGGTGTGGGTTCAGGAAGACGGGCGCTGGCAGCAGATTGCCTTCCAGACCACTCCGACCGAGATCTCGGTAGAACGACCGATCTGATTTGTCGCCACTCACCGAGAGCCGAACCGATGGACAACATCGCCACCGCACTGGAGCTCACGCCGCATGGTTCCGAGGTACGTAACCGGACATAATTGTTTCTCAAACTTCGGACTTACGGCGTCTATTATTCCAATTCTTCTTCCACCAAGTTCTGCCCGGTTGCCCGGTGCCAGCGGCAGTGGTTGACACGTAGCGGTCTCGCCTGAACCCAGTTCTTCCCGATGCAACGCTCTCGCCGAAGTGCATTTGCACGCCAAGCCCGCCCGCCAGGAATCGTTCACGATCGGCTCCATCGCCGCCGACGAAGGTGCGGTCGTTTGGCCCTTGCTTGCCTTTACGTTGCCGTCGGAGCATTGTTCGTGGCTTGCGTCTGGAACCTGCCTCTTGAAGTGCTGATTTTGATTTCCGGACTCGGGCCATCGCTTCCCGCGCAGGTCCCGTAATCACGAGCATGTCGGTGCGTCAACTGCGCGCGTGGTCAAGGATGCTGCTCAAGATTTTCCGGAGCGCGTGACAAGCGAATTTCGCTTGGCTTTGGGATGCGCCTTGATCTGTCGCATCGCAGCGGTCGCCGTGGTCTGGTTCTCTCGGAGTTGGGGGATCTCGCGCTCGAACTGTACTTGTTGCCGATGGAGCTGAGAGGTGAGGTGTGGCTCTCTGCTCCGCGGCAGTGGCACGTTCGCGAAGCGTCGCTAGACATGATGGTCGCCGTCCCAGGGTAGGCGGCCGGTCTCCAACATCGTAGGTTGCACGCCGAGGCGTGTAGAGCTACATGCTGTGACTTTCGTCGTCGGCAACGCAAGGAGACCGACCATGAAAGAGCGTACAAGTTTCACGTAGGCCTGGATGTCTATAAAGGGGCTACCTCTGCGAAATCATTGCCCCTTCGCAGATTCCGCGGCGTCCGGGCGACCGAGTCAAGACCGATGGACGTGACTGCATTCAACTGGCCGAGTGCTCGCGCGCCGGACAGTTGAGTGCGGTGTGGATACCCGAGCCTGCCGACGAAGCGATCCGCGACTTGGCGCGGGCGCGCGAAGACGCCGTCAACAGCCGTGTCCAGGCCCGGCACCAACTCAAGGGCTTCTTGCTGCGCCACGACATCCGCTACCCCGGTAAGACCTCGTGGAGCATTGCCTACTACCGCTGGCTGTCGACGCGAAGAGCGTGGTTGTGCCGTGGTGCTCGTAGTTGTGAGTGCGCCCGCTCAGGTATGCCTGAGGCCAGGGGGAGCAAGGGCTGCGTGCGATCCAGCGCCCGAATTTGGCTCTTCTCGTCCACGCACAGAACCATCGCCATGAGCGCCGGGTCCAAGTACAGCCCGACGATGTCGCGCACCTTCTCCACAAACAGCGGGTCGCTGGAGAGCTTAAAGGTTTCTTGGCGATGAGGCTGGAGCCCGAAGGCGCGCCAGATGCGAGACACCGCCGTTTGCGATAGCCCGGTCTCGCGCGCCATGGTGCGGGTGCTCCAATGCGTCGCCGCGTCGGGAACGCTCTCCAGCGTCTTGGCGATCACGATGTCGACCCGCGCGTCGTCGCTCGTTCGCGGTGCACCAGGCCGAGGGGCGTCCAGCAGTCCGTCCAGCCGCTGCTCGACGAATCGGGCGCGCCACTTCGAAACCGTCTGCTGCATCACGCGCTGGCGACTCGCAACCACCTTGTTGTCCACGCCTTCGGCGCAGGCCAGAACAATGCGAGCGCGCAACGCCAACGCCTGCGCGGTCTTGCGCCGCAGCGTCAGCGCCGTGAGCTGCTCGCGTTCGGATTCGCTCAGCACCAGTTCTGCCTTGGGTCTTCCTCGCATGGCCGCCTCGTCGTGTGCATACGGTACACGATCGATTCGACTCCTCTCGATTAGTTCAACGAATTTCTAACTCACGACACTAGGGCTACGCTGAACAAGCCACCGGAATTGTCCATGCACCACGCCAAATAGATCATGGCCAGCGCCAGGTGGTTGATTCCTACGTACGCTGGTACAACGAGAAGCGGATCAAGATCTCCCTCGGCTCTCTCAGCCCCATCGAATACCGAGAGAGTCTTGGACTTGCGGCATAAACCAGTCCAAGTAAACGTCCGCACCACCATGCGATGTTCCGCTTCGACCCGGACCTGAAGGTCTATTTGCATCGCGAGGCCATCGACTTCCGCATCGGACTCAATGGGCTGGCCATCCTGGTCGAGCAGGCACTCGGCCTGAACCCATTCGAGCAGGCGGTGTTCGTCTTCCACAACAAGCGACGCGACCGGGTCAAGATTCTGGGCTGGCAGCGCAACGGGTTCTGGCTGTTGATGAAGCGGCTCGAGCAAGACCGTTTCATCTGGCCCGATGCGGTGACCGTGCCGGCGGTGCCAATGCTAGCGCCAACCTCTACTCGCTTATCGAGACGGCCAACGCGCAGTTGGCGTTCGATTTCGGTCGTGCGCTGTCAAGCCTGGGCGAGGAGGGCGCGCTGGTCATCGGTTCGGGCAGCCTCACGCACAACCTGTACGAGTTCCGCCAGAGCGAGGAGGTCCCAGCCGGGTACGTGCAGGAATTCACATCGTGGATTCGTCAGGGCGTCGAGGCGGGCGATGTGGCCAGGTTGATCCGGTCGCTCGAGGAAGCGCCGCATGCGGCCCGGTCGCATCCGACCGCCGAACATTTCCTGCCCTTGCTGATCGCGCTGGGTGCTGCCTCGTCACCTGTTCCCGCAACGGTGCTCCCCGGCGGCATCGTTCACGGGGTGCTGTCGATGGAATCGTATGTGTTCGGGATGCGGGTGCCGGTGGGCGTCTGAACTGCGTCAGCGCCTGGCCTCGGCCGGCTTGATCAGTGCCAGCGCGAGTCCCGCGGCGCAGCACACCATCGACGCCCACTGCACGGGCCCCAGCGGCTCCTGGTGAATGATCGCGCCGGACACCATCGCCACGACGGGCACCATGACCGATGACAGGCCCGCTACGTTGCCAGGCAACAAGCCGACGATTGCAAACCACGCCGCGTTGCCCACTGCCATCGGCACGAGCGTGATGTACGCGATGACCACGAGAGTTGTCGTCGAAGGCATGAACCACGGACCTTCCGCGAAGGCGAATGCGCCGATCGTGAGAGGCATTGCGGCAACCAGCAGCTGCCAGCCCGTGAGCACCAGCGGCGAGCCGGGCACGGGACGGCGCTTGAGGATGACGGTGCCCGCTGCCCAGCCAAGGCCCGCGAGCAGCCCCATGGAAAAGCCGAGCGGCGCCTTCGCGTAGGCATCGATGCCGTTGACGATGAGCAGCGCGACGCCCAGCCCCCCGATCGCCAATGCCAGCAACACGCGGCCGGTCGGGCGCTGGCCCATGAATGCCCAAGCCATCAAGGCCGCCCACAGCGGCATCGTGAAGCCGAGGATGGCGGCTTGCCCTGACGGTATCAATATCGCCGCATAGGTGCTGGTGATGTTCCAGACCACGAGGTAGGTCAGCGAGGCGGCAACCAGAGTGCCCCAATGGGCTCGCGCAATGCGCAACGATTCGCCACGGGCGCGCGCGATCGCCAGCAGCGCCAATCCGGAGCCGACCAGGCATACGGCGCGAAAAGTCCACACGGAGACCTCACGCACGGCGATGGCGAACAGTGGCCACATGGTGCCCCACACCAGCGTGAGGACGAGGACGAGGGGGATCGCTTTGCGCATGGTTGGGGTGCTTCGGAACTCAGCGGAAGATTATCGCGACGGCCGATATCCTTGCCCGCCGACACATCAGGCCAGGGAGGGTCAGGGCGAAATCCACGTAGGCGCAGCATTTTTTGGGGCAAACAGCCTCATTCGGCAGCGCCACCGTCACTATGGTCACCCACGACATCGGAACTCCTTGGCGCTCCCCCGTCTTTCGCCCGAGCCACGTCCATTTCTTGCGGAAGAATTACTTCATTCTTTACCGCAAGAATCTCAGCCATCACGCTAACTGCGATCTCAGCCGGGGTCTTGCTTCCTATATAAAGACCGATCGGTCCGCGCAGCCGAGCTAGTGACTCTTCGGTCTCCTCGAAGTGGTCAATCATCCGTTGCCGCCGGGCAGCGTTGTTACGTCTGCTACCGATGGCGCCGATGTAGAACGCTTTGGAATTGAGCGCCTCCAGCAAAGCCAAGTCGTCAAGTTTGGGATCGTGAGTAAGGGCCACAATACAGCTACGGCGGTCAGGCTTGAAAGCCATGACCACATCGTCAGGCATGCCGGTCAGCACTTGAGCGCCCGGTACATTCCAACCGCCTCGGTATTGCTCCCTGGGATCGCAGACCGTAACAGCGAAGCCGCTGAACAGCCCCATTGTGGCCAGATACTCGGTTAGCTGACCCGCGCCAATTAACAGCATGCGGTACTCAGGGCCGAAGGTGTTTACTACTTCTGTCGCATCTACATACGGTGCTCCAAGCGACGCGTCCAAGGTAACAGTGCCATCGAACAGCCGCACAGTTCGGCGCATTAGCTGTCCCTGTTCCAGTCGCTGTACCAATTCGCCTAAGCTGATGGCGTCCGGGTCGTACTCCAAAAGCAACTCTAGTGTGCCGCCGCAAGGCAGGCCAAAACGGTGTGCCTCTTCGGCAGTTACCCCGTAGCTTATGAAAGTCGGAGGACCCGACGGGAGCGAACGAATTTCATCTTTTCCAGCATTGGCCGTCGTAAAGCGGTGTATCAGATCATCTTCAATACACCCCCCCGAGATGGAGCCGACCACGGCGCCGTCTTCGCACAACGCCATGATCGAGCCTACCGGGCGCGGCGACGAGCCCCAGGTTCGCACGACCGTTGCCAATAGTGCTCGCTTACCGGATCGGCGCCATCCATGCAGGGTCCGAAGCACCTTCACGTCGAGATTTTCCAAAGTATTGCCGTAATAGGGGTTCTGTCGCGTTGCCAAACTCGACGTGTTGACTGTTGGGACAACGCCCCCACAGAAAGGCTACGGTGACACCTGAAGGCGGCACGGCTGGATGGCCGACTTTTTGTCATCCGCCGAGCGGCCATGGATGAAGTCATCTACTGGCTGGCTTTTACACCAGCACTCGACAGCATCAGACGCTGGAACATGTCAGTCCGATGGCCTTTGAGCAACGCTGGCACGCGGCGTAGCAGCACAACAGGAAAACCGCATAACTGGGCGGCTAAGGAGTCCGAAAAACAGGGGTAACCTCACCGCCACACTGGCTCCCAGTTCGCCGCCATTCATTCGCGGGCCCCACCTCACATCGGCGCGACCGGCCCGGCATCGCCTCAAGCCTTCAGCGCGACCATCACCTCGTCGAGCATCTTCTTGGCATCGCCAAACAGCATGCGGTTGTTGTCCTTGTAGAACAGCGGGTTGTCCACGCCGGCGTAGCCCGAGGCCATGCTGCGCTTCATTACGATGGAGTGCTTGGCCTTCCAGACTTCGAGCACCGGCATGCCGGCAATCGGGCTGGTCGGGTCGTCCTGCGCGGCGGGGTTGACGATGTCGTTGGCGCCAATCACCATGGCCACGTCGGTGTCGGGGAAGTCCTCGTTGAGCTCGTCCATCTCGAACACGATGTCGTAAGGCACCTTGGCCTCGGCCAGCAGCACGTTCATGTGGCCGGGCATGCGCCCGGCCACCGGGTGGATGCCAAAGCGCACCTTGACGCCTTTGTCGCGCAGCAGCTTGGTGATCTCGAACACGGTGTGCTGGGCCTGCGCCACCGCCATGCCGTAGCCCGGCACGATGATCACGCTCTTGGCCTCGCGCAGCATCTCGGCCGTCTCCAGCGCATTCACCGGGATCACTTCTCCGGCCGGTTGCGCCGCGTCCCCGCTGGCCTTGGGCTTGACACTGGTGGTGCCAAAGCCGCCGGCAATCACGCTGATGAAGCTGCGGTTCATGGCATTGCACATGATGTAGGACAGGATGGCGCCGCTGGAGCCCACCAGCGCGCCGATCACGATCAGCAGGTCATTGGACAACATGAAGCCGGTGGCCGCGGCCGCCCAGCCCGAGTAACTGTTGAGCATGGACACCACCACCGGCATGTCGGCGCCGCCAATGGCCATCACCATGTGCACGCCAAACAGCAGCGCAATCGCCGTCATCACGATCAGCGGCGTCATGGCCTCGTCGATGGAGTGGGCGTTGAGGAACTCGCGCCCGAACCAGATCACCACCAGCAGGCCGGCCAGGTTCATCCAGTGGCGCCCCGGCAGCAGCATGGGGTTGCCGCCGATGCGCGCGGACAGCTTGCCAAAGGCGATGATGGAGCCCGAGAAGGTGATGGCGCCGATCAGGATGCCGATGTAGATCTCCATCTCGTGAATCGCCTTGGCCGCGCCGGTGAATTCCTTAGACGCTTCCGGGTCGATGAAGGTGGCAAAGCCGACCAGCATGGCGGCCAGGCCGACCATGCTGTGCATCAGCGCCACCAGCTCGGGCATTTGCGTCATCTGCACGGTGCGCGCCGCGTACAGACCGATGGCGGCGCCCACCAGCATGGCGCCGAGAATCCAGGGAATGCCGGCGGCCGTGACCTGCGGGCCGAACACGGTGGCCAGCACGGCAATCGCCATGCCGATCATGCCGTAGAGATTGCCGCGGCGCGAAGTTTCCTGGTTGGACAGGCCGCCCAGGCTCAGGATGAAAAGAATGGTGGCTCCGATATAGGAGACCGTGGACAGACTTGCGGACATCAGTGGTCTCTCTTATTTGCGGAACATGGCCAGCATGCGCTGGGTCACGGCAAAGCCGCCGAACATATTGATGGCGGTGAGCACAATGCCGGCCGCCGCCAGCCAGCGAATCCAGTCATCGGGCCGGTTCGCGGCCCCGGCGATCGGTGGCGCGATCTGCACCAGGGCGCCGATGGCGATGATGCTGCTAATGGCATTGGTCACGCTCATGAGCGGCGTGTGCAGGGCCGGCTTGACGTTCCACACCACCATGTAGCCCACAAAGCAGGCCAGCACGAAGACGGTGAAATGGGCCAGGAAGGCCGCGGGCGCGTTGGCGCCGACAAACCAGAACAGGGCGGCGGACACGCCGCACAGAATGGCAAGCTTGTTGCCGGCCATGGGTTCGCTCGGGGCACCGTGACCGTGGGCCTTCTTGACCGCCACTGGCGCGGCGGCGGACTTGGCCTGGGCCGGCGCGGCCGCCTGCTTGGGCGGCGGCGGCGGCCAGCTGATGCCGCCCTCCTTGATGACGGTCAGGCCACGAATCGCATCGTCTTCCATGTTGACGTTGATGATGCCGTCCTTGGTCTTGCAGAGTTCCTCGCTCAGGCGGAACAGGTTGGTGGCGTAGAGCGTGGACGACTGCTTGGCCAGGCGGCTCACCAGGTCGGTGTAACCAACGATGGTGACGCCGTGCTTGATCACCGACTGACCGGGCTCGGTCAGCTCGCAGTTGCCGCCGCGCTCAGCCGCCATGTCGACAATGACGCTGCCCGGCTTCATGCTCTTGACCATCTCGGCGGTGATCAGCCGGGGCGCGGGCTTGCCGGGGATGAGCGCGGTGGTGATGATGATGTCCACCTCCCGCGCCTGCTTGGCGTACATCTCGCGCTGGGCCTGCTGGAAGCCCTCGCTCATGACCTTGGCGTAGCCGCCGCCGCCCGAGCCTTCCTCCTCGTAATCGACCTTGACGAATTCGCCACCCAGGGACACGACCTGGTCGGCCACTTCGGCGCGGGTGTCATTGGCGCGCACGATGGCGCCCAGGCCGGCGGCGGTGCCGATCGCGGCCAGGCCGGCGACGCCGGCGCCGGCGATGAAGACCTTGGCCGGCGGCACCTTGCCCGCGGCCGTGATCTGGCCATTGAAGAAGCGGCCGAAGGCGTTGGCGGCCTCGATCACGGCGCGGTAGCCGGCCACGCCGGCCTGCGAGGTCAGCGCGTCCATCTTCTGGGCGCGCGAGAGCGTGCGCGGCAGCGAGTCGATGGCCAGCACGGTCACCTTGCGCTCGGCGAGCTGCTGCATCAGCTCGGGGTTTTGCGCCGGCCAGATGAAGCTGATCAAGGTGCCGCCGGCCTTCATGAGGGCGACTTCCTCCGGAGTGGGCGCGCAAACTTTGAACACGATGTCGGAGCTGGCCCACAGCGTGGCGGCGTCGGCGACGATGTGCGCGCCGGCCGCGCGGTAGCTGTCATCACTGCAATGGGCGGCATCGCCGGCGCCGCTCTGGAGCGCCACCGAGAAGCCCAGCTGGATGAGTTTTTCCACCACCTCGGGCACGGTTGCCACCCTTTTTTCGCCAGGGAAAATCTCGCGCGGAACGCCGATCACCGCAGGTTTGCGTGCTGCTTCTCCTTCAATAGCCCCGTTGGTTCCAGCCGTGGGCTCGTGTGTCTTTTCAATGTGCATGCGTGGATCCCGGTGCTCAGACGCGCTCGAGGATGACCGCGATGCCTTGTCCCACGCCGATGCACATGGTGCAGAGCGCGTAGCGGCCGCCGCGACGGTGCAACTGGTTGACGGCGGTGGTAGCCAGCCGGGCGCCGGAGGCGCCGAGGTCATCGGCACGAATGGAGGAGGAGGCGCCGCCGTAGCGGCCGAAGGGCTTGCGGATCGCGTCGCAGATGAGGCTTGTTTGGTCATGAGGTGCTCCGGGGGTCAGAGAAGAGGATCGGCAGGCCGACCCAGGCGTTCGAGTTCGGCATGGCTCAGGTCATCGACCGCGTCGATGAGCCTGAGGCCCTGCGGCGTGCAGGCTAGCGTGCACTTCGGGAACTTCTCAAACAAGTCTCACGGAGTAGGGTATCGGCGCAATACGGTATGAAACTGATCTGCGGGTGTAGCTAGCGCTAATCTGCAGGCAGGCTTCGGTCACATGCTCAGGCATCACACCAGTTTGAAGAAATTCACTTGGCTGTGGGTCAAGTATGTGCCCCGGTATTTCGTTTAGGCGAACAGTTTTAATAAACCTTATATGACAAAGGAACTTCACATGAGAGACGAACGGATCGGATTCTGCTTCCTTGATCGGCCATCTACAGTTGAGCAGATTGAACTTGTCCAAACGATGGAGAAGCTTGACTACACGTCTGCGTGGGTGACGGAAACCCGCCTGGCGAGAGATGCCTTTAGCGTCCTCGGTGCGTTTGCTGCAGTCACGAGCCGCATTCAGCTCGCCACCGGTATCGTCAACTCGTGGACCCGCGGCCCTGCACTGATGGCGATGACCCTGGCAACACTGGATGAGATGGCTCCTGGCCGCGTCATCTGCGGATTGGGGGCTTATTGGGACCCGCTGGCCTGGAAACAGGGCATCGACCGCCGTAAGCCGGTTTCGCAAATGCGTGAGTATGTCGAGGTGCTCCGCCGTTTGCTGAATCTGGAAGAAAACATCACCTTTGAAGGTGAATTCGTCAAGGTGCGCGATATCAGCTTGGACCTGGGTCATGGTTCGACACGCGAACCCAAGAACGTCAAGATCTACGTGGGCCCGACTGGTCCCGTCATGACGGAGCTGGCAGGCGAGGTTGCCGATGGCGCAATCCTGAACGGTCTGCTGTCGCCGGAGTACACCGGCCGGATGGTGAAGAACCTGAAGGATGGCGCGGAGAAGGCCGGTCGGGACTTCAACAACTATGAGCGTCCGCAGCTCCTCAACATCGCCATTTCGAACTCCGATCCAGATTCCGCGCACTACGCAGCGCACTATCTGGTGACCAAGTATCTCGGCCAGCAGCCGCATATCGGCCTTGCCAGCGGACTGGAGCCGGAGCTGATTGCACGCATCACCGAAGTGATGGGTGGCTGGCCGGCGCGCAAGAACGGTATCGAAGACGCCATGAAGCTGGTGCCCGTCGAAACCGTTCGCAAGATGACGCTTTCCGGCACTTCGACTCAGGTCAAGGACCGCGTCAATGAGTGGAGAGATGCGGGCATTTCCTATCCAGTGTTCCTGCCCCTGAGCGAGAACTACGACGAAATGGTTCGCGCCATGGCTCCCGGGACCTGGTGATACATATAAGAAGAATTGTGGGGGCGTAACTCTGCAGCTGTGGCTGCAGAAGAAATTAAGTTGCGTCCTCGTGACGCACGACCCGCGCGAAGCGGTTTTTCTAGCGGACACGCTGCCGTTCTCTGATGGGCCACCAGACCGCCTCGCAGCTAGTTAGCGGTCCGAAACATTTAGTGCATTCACTCTCTTACTCATCGCCAGAAATCGCCATGACTACACGTAGACAGCTTCTAAAATCAATCGGCGTCGCTGGGATTTCTGCCCATCTTGCCGCCCCCTCGGTATCGAGGGCGCAGGCTCCAGTTGTGGAGACCTTGCGCATCATTGTGGGCTTTCCACCGGGCGGAACGTCCGATGGGTTTGCACGCAGACTCGCTAGCAAGCTTCAAGGCACATACGCCCACAACGCCTTCGTTGAAAACAAGTCCGGCGCCGGCGGACAAATTGCAGTCACTGCGTTACGTGACAGTGTTGCAGATGGATCCGTCATGCTTCTGACACCCGCGGCAATTCTGATTATTTATCCCTACACGTACCCGAAGCTGCCTTACACCATCAACGATGTAACGCCCATCAGCACGGTGAATTACGGTTCCCACGGCTTTGGCGTCGGCCCGCTAGTGCCCGCCTCGGTCAAGACGCTGCACGAATTCCTCGATTGGGCCAAAGCGAATCCGGCGTTGGCCAACTATGGAACGCCGGCCGCCGGTTCGATGCCTCACCTGGTTGCGGCCTTGATGGAAAAGACTTCGGGTATCCCGCTCAAGCAGGTTCCTTACCGCGGCTCTGCTCCCGGCATTCAGGACCTGCTTGGCGGCCAAATTGCCGCCTTCTCATCTCCCATGGGCGACTACCTGCCATATCTCGGCAGCGGGCGATTGCGTCTGCTCGCCGTGACTGGTACGACGCGCTCCCGTTTCACGCCGGATGTGCCAACCTACACGGAGCAGGGGTTCCCTGAATTGAACATGCGCGAGTGGACTGGTGTTTTCATGTCCCCGCGCATTCCTGCAGCTGTGGCACAGCGTGCGCACGCCGCCGTGAGCGCTGCTCTCCTTCAGAAGGACATGATTGACGCTGGATTGCCGTGGGCATTTGACGTCGTCGGCTCATCCAGCCCGGAGGAGTTTGCACGCGTCATGAAGGCTGACCACGATCGCTGGGGCCCGTATGTGCGTCGTGTCGGTTTTACAGCCGAATCCTGATGGGCGCTGACGGGGCGGACATTCTCTTCCGCTTCGTCAAGGCAATGAATAAACCCAATGACAAACACCGCAGTTCATGAAGGCGGGAATTTTCGATTAGCGGACTGTCGAAACCCCTGATGGCCCCAAGTTAAGGTGACTGACCGAATGCCGACCTTGCTTCTGCGCAACATCCACACGTTGGCGACAATGGATGGACAGCGCCGCGAAATTCGCAATGCTGGTATCTTTATCCGGGACGGCTGGATCCAGCAGGTGGCCGAAACCGACCAACTGCCGCAGACGGCGGATGAGATCGTCGACCTTCGCGGGCACGTGGTGCTGCCGGGTCTGATCAATACCCATCACCACCTGTTTCAATCGCTGGACAGGGCCTGCTTTTGCAATGTCGGTTTCATCGACTGGCTGAAGAATCTTTACCCGCGCTGGCGGCTGCTGCGTCCTTCCATCGTCCAGATGGCGGTGGAAGTCGGCTTGACCGAGATGGCGCTTTCAGGCTGCACCACCGTCGCGGATCACAATTATCTCTGGCCCAACGGCTTGACCGCAAAACACCTGGTCGATACAGCGCGGTCGGTCGGGCTGCGCTTTCATCTGGGACATGGCTTTCAGAATATCTCCAACAAGGACGGCGGCTTCGCACCGGATGAACTGGCGGAAACCAGCGAGGTTGCCCTTTCGCGCTGCGCCCAATCGATCGAAGAGTTTCATGATCCGTCGCGCGGGTCTCATCTGCAGGTCTTCGTCGCGCCAAGCTCGATCAGGTCGGTGACGCCGGATCTTCTGCGCCGGTCTGCGGACCTCGCCCGGTCGATGGATGTCGGCTTTCACATGCATCTGGCTGAGACAGCTGGTGAGACCGTCTTCACACGCGAGAGATTTGGCCTCAGTCCGGTCGAAGCGGCGCATAGCTTCGGCTGCCTTGAAGGCAAGAGTTGGATTGCCCACGGGGTCCACCTCAGCGATAGCGACCAGCGCCTTCTGGTTCAGACCGGCTGCGGCGTTTGCCACTGTCCATCGTCGAACATGCGTGTCGGCGCGGGTCATGCCCCGATCCGGGCGTATAGGAAGGCGGGGGTTAAGGTTGGGCTCGGGGTGGACGGCGCGGCCTCAAATGACGGGGCGAACCTGCTGACCGAGGCCAGACTTGCAATGCTGTTGGCGCGGATTGCTCCTGGTGAGGTTCCGCCGCTCTTTTCTCCTCGCAATGCGCTAGAGGTTGCGACATTGGGCAGTGCGGCGCTGCTTAGGCGCGATGATATTGGCGCAATTGAGGTTGGGCGTGCTGCGGATTTGTTCTCGATCAATCTTTCGCGGCCGGAACTTCTTGGCGCCAATGATGCAATCGCGGCTGCCTTGCTCTGCGTGGTCAATCACGTCGACAACTCATGGGTCCACGGCCGCCAAATTGTGAAGGATAGGGCTTTGGTGAATGGCAATTCGCAAAACCTTGTCGAACGCGTGCAGGACTGGAAAACCGAAGTCGACGCAGCCCTTCTGCTCTAGCAGCTTGAAAGATACTGGAATAACCGTAATGGCTCTGACAAACGAATTCGAGAATATCAGCCTGGACGGCTTGCCGTTCGATCTTCGCTACAAATTACTGTCGGCATCCATTATTCCACGCCCGATCGCACTTGTATCGACAATTGGCGAGGCAGGTAACGTCAACCTCGCGCCTTTCAGCAGTTTCATGATCGCCTCGGTCGAGGAAGGATTTCTCTGCTTCTCGGTTGGCCCCGATCAGAAGCGTGTCAAGGATACCTTGGTGAATATCCGTCGCACGGAAGAGTTCGTCATCAACTCCGTTTCCGAACCGATGGCGGTTCAGGTCCAGAACTGCGCCGAGGAATATCCGCCTCACGTCAGCGAAGCGACGGAAGTCGGTTTTGACCTGATTCCCTCCCTCAAGATTGCACCGCCCAGGGTAGCGCTGTCGAACCTGCATTTCGAGTGTCGTTTGCACCAGATCATCCGCTTCGGGGAAAGCCACATGACAATCGGGCGCATCGTGCAGGTCCATGCCCGGGCCGGCCTGGTGCGGAATTACAAGATTGACCCCCGCGAGCTGGCGCCGCTCGGCCGGATCGCGGGACGCAATTATTGTCAGTTGGGAAATATCGTCAAGGTTTGACCCGACCTTCAACTGTCATCATGGAAAAAACCAACGTGGAAAGAACCAACATGTCTGTCGCGAATAATGACGAGTCCCCATTTGACTTACTGATCCTTGGTGACGTCGTGACACCGGACAAGGTCCTGAGGGATGGCTATATTGCCATCCGCCACGACAGGATCGTGGCGGTTGGTTCCGGTGAGCCTCCCGCCGCGAAAACGGTCGAGCGCTATGAAAACAGCTACCTCTTTCCGGGCCTGATCGACGCCCAGATCCATGCCGGCAGTTTCGAAGGCGTCAAAGGAATCGAAGATGCAACACGCGCGGCCGCGGCCGGAGGTGTCACCGTCGTCGTGGATATGCCATTCGACAACCCGGAACCTGTCAACACCGTTGCGCGGCTCGAGTCCAAGATAGCCGAGGTCAATCGTCTGGCATGCGTCGACGTCGCGCTTTATGTGACGCTCTCCAAGGAAGCCGACGCGGCCGATGCGATAGAAGGATTCGCCAAGGCAGGCGCGGCGGGCATCAAGCTGTCGACTTACGAGTACCATCCTGTCCGGTTCCCCCGCTTTTCGACGGCGGAGATGTACGCGGCCTTCGTCGCTGCCCAAAAAGTCGATCTTCCCGTTGGCTTCCACAACGAGGATCAGGAGTTGGTCGACTATTTTACAAGCAAGCAAACCGCCGCCGGCAACAACACTGCCTCAGCTCAACTTACGGGCCGACCTCCCATCTGCGAGCTTGTCGCGGACGCGCAGATCCTGGAACTGGCTTCGGGCACTGACGCGCGCTGCCATATTGTCCATTCTTCCCTGGCGCGGGGCTGTGACATCGCCCGGCACTACCGCGATGCAGGTAACAGGGTCACTGTCGAATCCTGTGTCCATTACCTCGTCTTCAACAACGACGATGTCCTGAAGCATGGCGCATTGCTAAAACTCAATCCTTCGATCCGGCTGGAAGAAGAGCGTGAAGCCCTTTGGGTCAGTTTGTTCAAGGGTGATATCGATTTTATTTCGACCGATCACGTAGCCTGGCCTATCGAACGGAAGAGCGATCCTGCGTTTTTCTCCAATGCCTCGGGAATTGCCGGGTTGGAATCGCTGCTAGCCTTGCTTTACACCGGAATGGCACGGCGGGAGGCGCTTGATCCGCTGCTCATCGCCAAACTCACGGCGGAAAACCCAGCCCGACATTTCGGGCTCTATCCGAACCGAGGGCGTATTTCCTCGGGCGCGCTTGCCGACGTCACAGTGTTCCGCCGCGAGAAAAGGTCGATCGATCCTGCCCGGATGAGTTCCAAGTTCAAATACACGCCCTATGCAGGGATGGAAATGGATGGCTATGTGTCGGCCACCTATCTGCGCGGCAAGAAAGTGTATGAGGACGGAAAAGTGATCGCCACCCCCGGCACTGGCTGCTTTGTAAGACCGGATGCGCCGCAGTCGCGCTAAGTCCTTCGCCCTGAACAAGTCAGTCAGGCTGTTTTGACGTCCCGTTGAGCCTAGGGTGTGCTGCGGAGTACGCCTTTTGGTAGCTTGGTGACATGCGCGAGCCTCACCGTTCCGGCAAGCTGTGCATCGATACGTCAAGGCGTCGTTTCCGATTGAGGGGAAATGTTTCAATTCTCGTCAACTCCGGCAAGACCGAAAACGAAAGGACAGCCCATGCCACTTGCCCCGAGCACCGTCGAACGCATTGCCCGTGCGCGGGGCGATCTGCGCATGGGGGTGCCGGTGGTGCTGACCGAGGCGGGGCGATCCGCGCTTGTCGTGGCGGTGGAGGCACTGGAGGCCGCGCGACTGGCGGACCTGCGGTCGCTTGGGGTGCCCGAGCTGGCAATCTCCCTGCGGCGGGCGGAGACGTTGCAAGCGTGGGCTTACGACGGCGATCTGGCGCGTCTTGAGGTCCCCGAAGCGGCGGGGGTTGACTGGATACGGGCGATCGCCAGCCCGGTGATCGATCCGTGGGTGCCAATGAAGCGACCCTTCCGATCGTCGCGAGGCGGCCCGGCGGATCTGCACCGCGCGGCCATTGCGCTGGCGAAGTCGGCGCAGTTGCTACCTGCCGCGCTGCTGGTGCCGGTGCAGGACGGTCGGGCGCTGGCCGCCTTGAACGTGCTGACGCATCTGAGCCTGGCAGAGCTGGCCCCGGAACTACTGCGCGGCTCGCCGCTATACCCGGTGGCCTCGGCCCCAGTGCCTTTGGCCGCCTCACAGGCCGGGCGGGTGCATGTATTCCGGCCCGAGGATGGCGGGGCTGAGCATTACGCCATCGAGATTGGCCGCCCCGACCGCAGCCAGCCGGTGCTGGCGCGGCTTCACTCGGCCTGTTTTACCGGCGACGTGCTGGGCAGCCTGAAATGCGACTGCGGTCCGCAACTGCGTGCTGCGCTGGCGCAGATGGGGGCCGAGGGCGCGGGTGTGCTGCTCTATCTCAATCAGGAGGGCAGGGGCATCGGTCTTGCCAACAAGCTGCGGGCCTATGCCCTGCAGGATCAGGGCTTCGACACGGTGGAGGCCAATCACCGGCTGGGCTTTGAGGATGACGAGCGAGATTTCCGCATCGGCGCGGATCTTCTCAAGCAGATGGGTTTTTCTGCGGTGAGGCTGATGACCAATAACCCGAACAAGTTGTCGATGATGGGGGCCGTTGGCCTGACCGTGCACGAGAGGGTGCGGCTGCATGTCGGCCTGTCCAAGCAGAACGCGGGCTATCTGGCAACCAAGGCCGCCAAGTCGGGGCATCTCGCATGAGGCGCGGCGGTCTGCTGACCGGCGATGGCAAGCGCCGTCTGATGTGACCTGCTAACCGGCGTCCCTCACTCCTAAATAAGATTCCGGCTTGTCGATAGGCCTTGGTCTCGGAGTGGGCAAGCAAGTGCCCTGCCGCGCGACATCCCCGAAACATCCTCGGCCAATTCAGAGCTTGGCTTGTCCTGCGCATCGGGCATGTCCCAATACGTGGTGTAAGTCCACAGCCCGGACAGACGTTCCCACCTAGTGCTGCAGATACTTGTCGGTGAACGAGACCTTGTCGCCGCGACGGAAGTCATCGTCGCTGGGCTTTT
>Ga0209673_1000933_pt1 | contig 36663 bp, 13 predicted proteins | sample AraplaCol_mMS_r2_2_FD_184274 | JGI IMG/M metagenome (GOLD analysis project Ga0209673, IMG submission 184274) | Arabidopsis root microbial communities from North Carolina, USA - plate scrape MF_Col_mMS_r2 (SPAdes) (version 3) | ecosystem: Host-associated > Plants > Roots > Endosphere | place... | reverse complement strand
ATAAATATAAAATAAATATAAAATAAATATAAAATAAATATAAAATAAATATAAAATAAATATAAAATAAATATAAAATAAATATAAAATAAATATAAAATAAATTCAGATTATCTATTATTTTGTATTTTTGTCCGGAACAACAGTTATAATATTGGTTTGAAATTATTTAATCAAACAAATATATAATTTCAAGAATGTTTTTTCCGATATTATTCTATAGACCGCCCAGCTGGGCCGGCCCATGGGTATTGCACAGGTCTAATTAGATTCAATAGTACAAATCGAATTACTATTGTTATTTATAAATCGAACTATATACTAAACAAATCTATTAAACCGACTGTAATAAAACAGTCAAACAAAAATAGAAATCGAAAAAATACGGAAAATCAAGAAAATTCTAGTTGTAATCAAAATAATATAATAACAGATATTGAAAAAAATATATTGCTGTTTACTGTAACAACTGTCAATATAGAAATATTGATCAATAAAAAATCAGTAAACTAGATAATAAACAATTAAAAAATATATTGTTTATCAAAAACAGTTCAATTGTCAGTTCAATCTGCTAATATACAGAAAATCACTTTTATCGATACTATTATTTCAGTAGGGTTTATCAGTCTAGAAAAAAGGGTTTCAATTTTATATCAATGCTGAAATTGTCAAAACCGAAATAGATCTGTATATAGAAGCTACTAAAATCTGGACAGTACAAATTGAAAAAATCAACAGAAGACAGTTTATCTTCAACGAAATCAAACCGGAAAACGGTACAATTTACAGATATAATAGAGGAAATCAATCAATTTCAGATTCCAAATATATATTGTTCTTATCAAATAGTAGTCTATATCAACTATTCTTTTTTTTCTCATATTTCCCGGAATAATACTATCGAAGAAAAAGTTTTTATTCTGAAAAAAAAATTGTTAAATATTTGTCAGTCAGAGATATATATAATCAAAATTATTTGTTCTACATCGTTTCAATGAATAAAATTAGAATTAAATATATAGTATATAATATAATATCAACAGATCGAAAAATAAAATAATAAGTACAGTTTATACAGAATTCAGTAATTCTGGAAACTGATCTAATTGCAATACAAAAATTCCGAAAAAATCTATATCAAAATACTATATACTATTTAATCAAACAGATCTATAAATTACTAATACTACTGAAGAAAAATAGAGAAAAAACCAAAACATACATTTGTTTCAAGAAATTGAAAAAAATAGATTTATCAACTGTCAAAAATTCTGTTTAAGAAACAAGACAGAAAAAATATATATAGTCAATATATATAACAATAGCAGTAATTATCCAATACGGTATTTACTGTCTGCTATTATATTAAAAAAATTAAACAAAAAATTATAGATTGTTCTAGAAAATTTCAATTTTTACTATCTATAGTAGAAAAAAAGATATTAGAACTGATGCCAAGATCGGGAAACTGTTCAGTCTAATAAAAACAGTAGAGCTAGACAGCTGATTGTCAGAAAATAACAACTATTTATCAGACAGCAGATATTCAAACAACAATTGATCTGATATTGGTTTTTTTAAAAATCTATATAAATATTTTATTATATACAATATCTATAAGAAAATATATACAGATTCCGATTATTTTCCGATCCAGATTTTTTTTTCGAAATCGAGGTTTTCGTAGCAGAAATTTTTTTGACAGTATATTTGAGAAACAATAGACAAGGAATAATTAGTAAATTTCATTAATATAAATCTATAACGCTGGAATCCAGATAGTCAAGACTAGTAGTGGGATTAACTAGTAGTAGTCTTAAACAAGCAGCAAGGGAAGTTGACCAGTCCCAAATAGGGAAATAGTAGATTGTTCTAATTCAAATAAAATAGAGAAGATGGCTCACGTCATCTAGGCCGGGGGGGAGTGACGGCCCTATTTATGTTAATTTGACGATAGTGAATAGAATAGTCACTTGATCGATTCTGGTTATGATTTGAAATCAAATAGTCAATTCTATTAGATTCTGTATCGCGATTATGATGGAACAGGGATATCATTATCGGTAATCATTTAATCGCCATAGCCGATAATTACTATAATAACAATATATCATAGTATAGCATTTTACTATAGTATAGTATAGTATAATATTTAGAATTGATCTGTTCTGGAAAATTCAGAAATAATAATTAGTTTATATAATAGATCAAAAAGGTTTAATTCGAGTTTTTTAATTAGTCTATTTCTATTCAATAATAATACAAGATAATATTTTTATTATTGTTATTGAATAAAATAAAAATATAATTTATATATTGATATCAAAATTGTATAATATATTCTATATATTGAGTTTTGAATTTAAAAAATACTCAAAGTTTAGAATTGATTTCATCTGATGGTCAAATATTGAATTATTGAAAATAATGATATTATATTTGTTAATAAACTGAATTTGTAACTTTTAATCAATTAATCAAATTGTAAATATTGTTATTGATTTCATTGGTAAAATAATTTTTGAATTACAATAAATAATAGAAATAGAAATTTTGATTATAATATTTTATCTATCAGAAAATCAAATTAAATTATTCATTTACAAAGAAATAAATACAAAATATGGTTATTTTTGATATAAAAAATTTTACATATAAAATAAACTTCAAAATCATAAAAGATTTATTATTGAATATAATAAAATATATATCTATCAATTCTATTTAATAATCAATTTGAAATTTCTAGACTAATAAAACTTTTATTTCTTGTATTTTTTTCAAAAAATATATATTATTATTCTGTTTTTGTTGTTCTGAATATGGATTTGAGAAATTTTCAATTATTGTTTTAATTTTGATAAACAAAATCAGATTTTGAATATTATCATTTCAGATATTCTAAAAATAGAAAAACTAGAATAAACAGATTGATCTGTAATTTTTTTTATCAATTGAATAGATTTATTTTTGGAAAAACTGTTATTATATATATTATAAATTCTATTGAAAATCTCGATGATAATAATAAAAAAATACTATTATTATTAGATTGGAGAATAATAATTAAAAAAATTCAACAATATTAGAAAGAGAGATTATTTTAAAAAGATTTATGGAAAAAATCAATATGAATATTGGTTTCAACAATAATAATACAGATGTTTTTTCAATAATATTGTTTTTATCCGAATCAGTAAAACAAATATGTTAATTATTAAAACAATTGTTATTTCAAATCAAGAAATTATAAAAACAAAAATCATTAACAGAAATATTTTTATTTTTTTATTGGAAATAAGATTAATATTGAAAAAAAATATAACAATTATTGAAAAAATTTGACTGATAAACATTATAATAGAAATAATAGATTAAATAAAAAGCAATAGAACCAAAAAGAATTATCGGAAAAACTGAAAAGGGAATAAAAAATTGTTTCAAATATAATACTATAATTGAATTTCAAAATAATTAACTGTATCAATAATAATGTTAATAATTAAATCTGAAAAAGTAATATTACAGCAAATATTATAATTAAAAAAAGTTATTCAATTTCTTTTATATATAGAAATAAAATATAATATCAGTAAATTGAAACAATATTTTTAGAATGGTTTAAATTTATCAATATAAATAGAACAGTTTCAATTATAAACAAGATGAATAAAAATTTTGTAACAATCCTGATAAATATATTTAATGTATTCTATAACTTTGAATTTTGGATATAATAACGGCTACCAAAATTATAATATTATATACAATAAATTTATTTTCTATATAATAAAAGAATTTATTTGTATAATTAATATTAAAAGTATTATTTGAAATAATATAAATTATCGAAATATTTATAATTGTAAAATTTATTATATAAAATCAATTTCCTCAAAAGAAAATCATATATAATATAGATATTATTGAGTTTCATAGTTAATTTTGCAATTTTCAGATTTTTTTACAGTTTTTATAAAATAAAAAAATATATATAATATATATAAATCATATTCAATATATTAAATATTTTTATTTTCTGCTTACAATATTAATGTATTTTCTTAGAAAAAATCGTATAAAGATTGTTGATAAATATTATATAAAAATTGATTTTCGGAATTATATATCAATATCAAAATATAATATTATTTATTAATAATATTATCAGTGATATTGTTATAATTGATTTTATTAATATTATTAACATTATTGTGTATAATTAAAATTAAGTATGGAATATATTTCAGATTAATAATCTGAAATTTGATAATATTATTATTCCAAAAATTCAATCGATAAAAATTTTAATATTGTAACAGATTGAAAAAAACTGTAATTAAAATATTGATTTACTTACCAATTTTTTATTCATCATTGAAACATCGAAAAGAACTATGATATATTTGTAATATAAATAATAATAATAAAACTTTTACAAAATATCAATATCGATTTAATTTTATTAAATATATTATTTATTATTGTTGAACTGTTATTTGTTTAAAAATATTTTAATCAATTGAATATCAGCAAAAAATTGATTTATTATAATAAATATATAATTTACAGAATATATAAAAAAATCCTACAGTACTGAAAGAATAAATAAAACAGCCGACTGACAGAATATTTCGGCGGATCAACTATTTCAGCCAGACAAAAACAGTAAAATAAAAAAATTTGAAACAATTGTTAGTTTGAGATTATAATCGGCGATAGAGATCGGTCAGAAAATCTCGGATACAGTTTTCTTGTTTTTACGCGACAGTATAGCGATATCACAAATCGAATAAAGACAAAAGAAATAGCAGTCAATTCGCTGCGAAATAAAGAAGCAATGTAATAAATTTTCTGCCAGAGAGAGTTGACCTATCTCAATGTACTGTCCAGGTTCAAAGTGCTTATTTATCTTCAATCCCCTTTATTCAAGCAAATCAATCTTATTATACAAGAAAAATGGACCAAACTAATTCTGAGATTTTAGAATTCTATCTGTTTTTTTTCTTTTTTTTTACAAAAAAGAATTCGATTTATTGGCGATATTATTATTTGATTTTTTCTTGATAGTTGGATTGTATATTGTATACTATCTATTTTATTCGTGGTATTATATCTTCAATTTGAGATTTAATATTTCAAATATTCAATGTATTGCTTATTGAGAGACTCTTTTTTTTTCAATTTTTGTTTTATTTTTTTTTTAAGAAAAAACTTTATTGTCTGTAAAATCAATTTAAAATTCGGATATCTATTTAAATCCAAAAAATTCGGTAAATATAGATAGATACTCAGATCTAATTGTATTCCAATACAAAATACGATTTATACAATCGATTATTTTGTCAATAATAAATAAAAAAAATATAGAAATATTATACAAGATTCATTAAAAATCAATTTGTTATTAATAGTAAAACAGTTCGAATAAAATTGACAATACTGCGTACAGTTGTATAATCAATGTACAAATATATCGATCTTGTAATCCACTTGCAATATTGATAATCTGTTTTTGAGATTTAGATATTTGTCAGTTCTCTCTATTTGATATTTCATATTTTTATGAATTTCAGATAATGTGGTGGGCAGTAATAGTAGATAGTAAAAAAGAAAATACTTTGAGCCTGGATAGTGCGTTGAGGTAGAAAGCACCAATACCCGGTAGAATATAAGACGAAAGACAGAATTCAATCATCGAATATATATATACTATTCTTTAGATTCGAAAGTCGGTAATATTAGACCTGGGCACCCGCTCATGAGCAGGATTTTTGAAAATCGGCTCATGGCATAAGCTAGCTCATGAGTGGGAAACCGCTCTAAAGGTGGGGCGAAGCTAGATCTTGGCAAAATTGTATTATTATTATACAAAAGTTTGGCAGTAATGCAGTGGTATTATAGACAGTAGTAGTAATTGAATTGAAATTATGTTGAATTAGACCAAATAAATTGAGTTCCAATTATATCTATTGCTAAATCTGTAATCTAGATTATTAGCCAGTGCTGTTAGCCATGCTATTAACAAAAGAAAAATTAAAAAAAATAATACAAACAGTTGTATATGTATTTGATAGTAAAATAGAAATAGTGGTTTTGGTAATTTGCTATAGTTAACATTTTAATTACAGTACAATCAAAATTACTGGCATTAAATATTACAAAATGGTATTTACTTTTGAGCGGATTGAGCATGCTCATGAGCACCCACACTAAATCCGCTCATGAGCCGCTCATTGCCCAGGTCTAGGTAATATTGATAATATTATCTCTATTTGGAAAAGTAGTATTATAGTAATTGTTATAGACTGAAAAAAACTATGTAGTCTACTATATCATTATAGAATAAATTTTTGATGTGTTAGAACTGTATCTATAAAACTGTATTAATCTTTGATATAAATAGAATGATTGTAGAGATAGACGAAATGGAAAGAAATTAATAACTATAATTCAAATTATATGATTAGAATTCTAGTAATTAAAGTACTATTGAAAATAATATAAAGTATTATTATATTTATCGTTATATAAATACCTATATAGAATAGAGTTTTCAGAATTGTTTTTATATATAGTATAAATATTGTTAAATTTTATAACGAAGTTTGTAATCTATAGACTTTCGTTTGAATTGAAATTTAGAAAATAACTAATCAATAAAAAATTAATATTTTGTATTATGAATTTTTAATACAGTTAAATCTTTTTTCCGGAAAAAATTGATATATACTATAATAAAACTATATAGATTATTTTTGAAATCAAATATCGGTATCTAAACTATAATGCTATCTGTTACTAATGATATTATCAATATTCTCAATAACGTAGATGGAATACGAGCTGGCCGGATAAACAAGCTGGCCATCCGTCTAGAACGCGACTGAGTCTTTACCACCCACCAATTTCAATACATTGTTATACCACCAATTAGACACCAATCGATTCAAAAGATCCTGAACAGGAAAACTTTATTCTATTTGTTCTACTGGATTTTCGTAAAACTGGGAGAATATTTGATATTCCGTGGAATATATTTCAAATCCGAATAAATGATATTATCAATTGTATCGATATATATATATATATATATATATATATAATAACTATAAATTGATGGAAATGGAAAAGAGTTTACTAGAAAATTGAATATTTGATACAGAGAAACAAAAAATTGTTTCCAAATACAATATAATAACAGATATAGTCAATATTCTGTTCCGACAGTATAGTACAGTGGCGGAACTAGTTTGAAACTAGCAAATTTACCGCCTTTGACTACCGCCCACCCAATTAGGTACACCGTCTATACCGCCAATCTCCGTATCCGTATTCCGTATAATGTAAAGTATAGTATAGTATACTATTCAAATTATTTTGCTATTTAACAACAAATTTACTATTAAATATGTTTCCAATTCGTCAGACTACTATTGAATAACAATATAATACATCTATATATAATTCTAATATTATACAGTATTCTCGGTGTATATAATTACTACTATATGTATATATTAGAATTGTTGAAATGAAAACAGTTGGCTGATTTTACACTGAAATTTATGAACAATATTTTTATATTTCAATTGGTACAATAAAAACAACAATTGTATATTTGTCTAAACGAAATTCAATTCAGGAAACTTTTATTCGATCTGGCCAGTCCAGAAAATGAATAAACAAAATTGTTTCAAGTTATTTCAAACCATTGAAGAAAATCCGTGTATAATCTATATTTTTTTAGTATTTTGTTGATTTCAAATACAATCGAAAAACTATTCAAAAAATTTTTCAAAAAAAAGAAATAGTTATTTAAACAACCAGAATTCAAACCAGAAAATATCCAGAAACAGTTTCAATAGATTCAATATATTGTTTACTATATTTCTGAATAATGGAAAACATATTTTTTGATCTGACGAAACAACTGTTGAATATAGAAGAAATAGTAAATATAAATAGATATCTACTAGACCAAAATATCAGATTGTATATCGAAATATCCAGAAATATTCAATATATAAAAATATCAAACAGATGTTTTGCTGTTTTTTCGGGTTCTGGAAAACAAACTGGATTTTTTTCTCTTTTCGACAAACCAGATATATTCCGAGAAAAAATCGATTGATTTGTTATTCTTGAATTCTATCAATATATATTTCCAATCTTGATAAACAGAGTTGATGGTACTATTTTTCAACAAAATAATATCTCTGTATATACTGTCTATTATTTGTGACTGGCTGACCGAACAAATTTTGAAATTATAAAATAATTTTATTTGTTTGATCTCAATCCAATCGAAAATGTATGGATCTTGTTAAAACCCAAAATCTATAAATTGCATTCTGAACTTTATAGAATACCAGATGATAAAGAACTTTTAGAATTTCTTATTGAAACAGTACAAAAAGTTTGATCTTTGATTGATACAGATATATCAAAAAATCTAGCTGTTACTATACTTTACTGTGTACAACAGATTATTGATAATAATGGATAGTATACTAGTTATTAACAATAATCTATTCAAATTGATTATCTTTGTATCAGTTTCATAAGGTTAGGATCGGCAGAAAAAACCGGCAGAGAAAAGGGGTAGTTTCAAACTAAAATTCTGGCACTGTAATAATAAAATTGTTACTGTCGGTCAGAAATGGATTTGTAGTTATTAAGCAAAAATCTATTTTTCGGATATATGTTTTATATCAATATAATTGTCAGTATATTTTATAGAAAAATAACAAATTGATTCAGAAATTGTTTGATAATATTTATAATTTCAATAAAACTAGATTTGTTATAGATATTGTAAATACTGTATATATTGTTATCAATATAAATCGAATTGAAAAAAAATATTCAATCTGATAAACAAAAATAAATAACAGTAGTTAAAAATTTCAATTTTCAAAAATCTATATTATCAATTGTTATTTTCAGAAACAAAATTTTCAACCAAATATATTATATTATTATATCAGAATTGTAATAATTCAGAAAGTCTTTAAATAAATAGACAAATAATAATATTGGACTGAAATAATTTCAAAAAAAGTTTATTCTGTAGATCCAAAATATCAAATATAATCTGACAATTGTTTCTATATCTGTATTTCCAAAGTTGGATCATAGAACTGTTCAATGATTAATCTTTTATTAAAAACAGTTATAACAATTAATTAACAGTAAATTTCGAAATTGTTGCTAAACAAAATTATATTGTTTTTATAATAATATTATTTTATCTATTATATTTATTACAATTTTTTGATATCAATATATTTTCGATTATTAGATATATATACAGATAAATTATACAGAAGAAAATATATTAGATTATATACTATTAATAAAATAGATTTTCTCGAAATCTATTCTCAAATCTGTACATTAATATTCAACAAAACTACTACTGTTGTCAATAGTTTTGCAACTACTGATTTGATATTCTTCAATTTGCAATAAATTCTTGATAAATTCGGTATCAGATGATATTTATTTTCAATATTATTATTTTTTGTTCTATTGTATAGCAGTTTCAAATCTCTATTAGATTCCGAAATATTTATTATCAAATATTTTCGATTGAACAATTATTGTATAAACAATTTCAATCATTTTTCAATTCAATGGAGCAGAAAATAATTCAACTGCAAAAAAAGACCGAATATACGATATATAATATTGTATTATTAAAAAACAAATCAAACAATTGCAAAACAAATTGAATTTCCGAAAATACAAACATACTATATCTAATATTCGAATATATAATCGATCTGGAATAAATACTGAATTGGTGGAAAGATATCTGCAAACCGAGATAGTGACCGATAAAGATAGTAGTGGTAGTAAAAATAGATTGCCGACCGCTGATACCGAACAGATTCAATATCCACACCAGAAATATGGAAACTGTCAAAACGTAGAATATAAACGTAACAGATACCCCGATTTTAATAATAATAATGAGAATTAAAGGTGTTTTGGTGGCGTTATACGTTGATTTATATCTAAATTCTAAGGCGGGTGGCCAGCTTGTTTATCCGGCCAGTTCGTATTCCATCTATGATGTTATTGCTAGTAATAGTAATAGTATACACAATTCAAATTGGATACATTATATTTCCCAGACTAATAACCTATGATTTTATGTCTCTAGAGAAATATCTAATCATGAAAAATTCTAGGGTTATCGAAAATAAAAAAACACAATAGAAATATTGATCTAGTTAATAATTCTGTATTTGCTACCGAAATTTCGAAATTCTATTACTATAGCATTATTTATAGAATAGATAGTGATAGTAAAATTTTTATATAAAACTAATATTAGTTTATTACTAATAAATATATTATTCGATACTATTGGATTACTCTTTGTTTGGATCTTTTGAATTAATCAAAGTTCACAACAACTAAATTATTAATACAAATATCTAATTTACAATACTATAGATAAAGATTTTCAAAGAAAATATAGAAAATTAACTAGGTTGTAAGAATAACAATAGAAAAGAATTACTATATAATGATTTGGATTTTTGGAATTATTTTGATATAGTAATTATTCGACTAGGATATTAGAATCCAGATCTTTTGAGATTTAATCAATAATTTATTATTTTCTATATTTAATATAAATCTGATTACGATATGAAGAAAAATAAAACAATTGACTAGCGGAATAGTTTGGTAAGACATTTATTTCAACTAGAAAAAAGTAATAGTATAAAGATTTTTCAATACACTTGTAATATTGAAATTAAAATAGATATAGAATACCGGCCAAAAATCTCAAATATATAGTTTCTTTTGTTCTTTTGGCAATAGTATAGCAGTATTACAGATTGGTTACAAGATAATAAACGAAATCGTAGATTTTCCAAAATATATATGTTGTGAAAAGAAATTGATGTTTATTAATGATATCAATATCTATCAAAATTCCAAAAACAATCTATATAGCTATTTTATACCAATTTGAATTCTCCTATTTACTAAAAACAGAATTCTATATACTTCTCGATGAACTATTTTTCTTCAATACTTTTTGGATATGATAATATTTCTAATACTGATTTCGAATATAATTCTATTATATTAACTATTCTATCTTTTTACTATATTATTTAATATTTATTTGTAACATAAGTGCTATTTTTGCTATTTCTATAATTCTATTTCTATACTAGATAAGATCTGTAAAAATAATATTATTTGTTTTAAACCGTTCGATAAAAAATGTAATTTATCACTATATATATCTATATTAGAAGTTATATTTTACGATCATTTTTTCTATTTATCTTTTTGAGAAAGTAGATAAGATCTGGAGAAAAAACTGATATATAGGAACGATTTTTATATTAGATATTACAGATATTTCAATAATAATAATCCATATCAGAGTTTATTCTAATTTATATACATATATAATTTCTGGACCTATTATCAATCCGATTAATAGTTTCTTGACTAATCGATATACTAAATATTTATTATTCAAAACAATCAGATTGATAAATATAAATGGATAATTATAGATATTTTCTAGGAAAATTATTTTTATCCATCTTTTATGTTCTATAATATTGATTCAACAGTATTTACAAAATGGAAATTATTATTTCGAATAATTCTGGATCCTACAGTATCTATATAACGGTAATCAATTACATTAACAATATAGTATAACTCTGGTATAGAATAATTTTTGATTTACATAAATTATTTTCAATTATATTATTTTTAAAATATTTGTAATAACCGAACTATTCCATATATTTTTTTGACTTATAGTGAATCAATATAGATTACTATATATATAGGAAAGAATTTGTAAACAGAGTCTAGCTTCTGGAAAAATCTGAAATTTTTTCTATCTTTTTTTCTATATGTAACTTCTAAATATGATCAATTTATCCATAACATATCTCTATATCTATATGTATATGAACAAAATATTAGTACTATTTTACTATTATTACTGACAATAAAATAGGCTATTCAAACGTCTATTATATCATATAAGTTTTCTGATCGAAAATTGCTATAGATAATTGTTAGATATATTGACTGACTGTATTCTAAAAATATTGAATTCCAGATCTATAGAATTTTCAATTATCTCGATATATTTGACAGCAAATATACCGACAAAATAACTAAACAGATAATCGAAAATATCGACATTTTATCCAAAATCTGACAATTGTCTGCTGTATATATCTATATAAACTAGTAATTGCAAAATAGAAAGAATACTGAATCAATATTTTTCAAGACATCTATATCTAAACTATTTGTAAAATCAATTAATTATATTTTTGTATCATATATTTCCTTGCGATGTATTGATAATAGTATATTGATATAAATATAATCTGATAAGATTGTTCTAACAATTTTCTGTATATATATATAATATAAATTAGAATTTTGTTTATAGTATATAACAAAAGTCAAAATGTAAAATATATATTCCTGTTCCGTTTTCGATATATTTTCGATTGTTTCTGTATATTAGATTCAATTCCAAATCAATATGATTGCGATAGTTTTTGTTGCGATATTTGCTGTAGGAAAAAACTTATTCGATCGATTTACTGTAATTTCTTTTCGAGAAACAGAAAATTTCGAAGAATTTTGAAATGGAAAATATAAATATATATTGATCAGGATCGGTTCTGCTGTTAAATGTAAGCAAAAACAATAAATCGATAGATAAAAATATTATTGTAATTGTATATAGAGAAAACTGCCAGATTATCTGATATATAAATAATAGATATTGGGAATAGTGAAATTTGATATAGAAAAAGAATACTGGATTAAATAATTTTTTTGGTACATATATAATACACTAAATTTCTAAACCGGTTTTCGGTTTTGGTGTCAACCCGAAAATTAGTTCTGGCAAATAGGAATATAATTTCATTATTATTATTATTGTTATTATACTACTATATGTCGATATATTGAGAAAATATATTGTTGGATGTATATCTATTTTACGGGAAAATCTATTCAGAGATATAACAAATCGTATTCCATACCCACGATATTGATATATAAAACAGAGAATTCCGTATTTTTCTAATCTTATTTTCCGGCTATAATATATATAAATTTATATTTATTGTAAACTAGAATTTAGATAACTATTTTGAAAATTTTGTAATATGTTCTATAGTAAATTTTTTCTACTACTTGGATTGCTCTATATTATTTATTACAGCTATAGTATACGTATTAATCTATATAAACAGTTGTAGTTCCAAAACAAGAATAGGTATAACTATATTTATCAATCTAGAAATTATCTATAAACAACTAAAAATAGTAAAAGATTATTCTATTTATATTATCAAAGTATATAATGTATATTTGCTTTTAGATATATATCTCCATATTCATAAACAGTATTTTTTTTATCTTGTTAAGGTAGAATATTAACACTATTTTACTATCTTCATCAAGAATTAGACAATTATTTAGATATATACCATACTATACGGATCTCTCGACCAAAATATACTATAGATAATTATTAATTATATTGAGCATGTATATTTTATAGATATTAAATATTGAATCGGTTGTATTTCTACGTTGATATATTTAACAATGAATATATTTTATTTAAAGAATGTGTTAAACAGATTTTTATATTATATATTCATTTACAATATACTAGCAATAGTATACTAATATAGAAACAATAACTTATTTCTCTATATTTTTTATACTAGTATAAGTACTCAATAAAAATTCTGATAAGAATTCGGTTTGTAATTGCAACAAGAATATACAAATTATTCTATTTTATTATATATAGTATAAAATTTTTTTGAAACTATTATTAAATTAATTTGATTATTGATCTATCTATTCTTCGAAATTTCGAGCGCTAGTTTTTTGATAGTATATCGAATCATATATTATCAAAAAAAAAACTTTTTTTTCGGAACAATAATAGATAGAAAAATTTTCTGATCGATTGATATATTCAATAGCTGTTATCTATTTTTTATTACCAGATATTGAAAGTTTTTGTTAGTTTTTTTTGTATTCAGAAAATATAACAATATCGAATCTGCTGATTGTATTCATTGCAAATTCCGTTTTATCAAAATTCAAAATATTATTATCTCTAATACTATATTCGATAATAGTATATTGAACTGCATCAAATCACTGCTGAATTGTTTTCGGATTTTTGTATCCAGTATATTTGTAATTATAACAATTTAATATATACAGTTTTATTGTTGATATATATACCATAAAATTGTCGATCCAGTTTATATCAACTGTTTGCGAAACAGTATTTTCCCGATCTGCAAATACTATATTGACTATCTTATATACAAGATGTTTTCTAGAAACAAATCCACACAAGTCCATTGAGATTATTTATTTGACTGGCTAATTCTTTTCCAATTGAATCAATTTCGAATGGTTTGTTTATAGAATAGTGTATTGAAATATTCCGGCTAGACAATATATAAAAACAAAACGGTTAGTATCAAAAACCAAGAAAGTGGCACAAGTATTCTTAAAATCACCATTTTATAGACTTGTATAGCAAAGAGAATACGACTCTCTTGATACTGAAGACCTAGACTGCGTTGAGAATGAATTGGTGATATAGTTTGGGTGGTGAAAAGGATATGTAGTAAAATTTGTGAAATTTGAGTGGGGACGGAGCTCTGGCTTGTGTGTTCTCAGGTATAAATCACGCTATCGAATAGTATATTTAATAATAGTGAATTGATATAGAAATGTTAACAAGTTGTAATCACTATCCTTTCTATAGAAAACTTTGTAATAAATTGTTTCTAATATTTATAGTGAATAGAAAATTATCAAACAGACTAATAGTTCTATTATAGTTCTCTCTATTTTTAACAATATTTAGATTTCTGGTAACTAGATTTTTGACAACATTGTATTTCAGAGTCTTGATCTGGAAAATACTACATATCATCAAATTCTGTATAATACTATTAGGATTATTGATAAAAGTAATAATATTACAATTAATACCTAGTTTTGAAATGACTATTCTATTTCAAAAATCAATTTATATAGTTTTCGTTAACAGTATCTGTACAATTCTTTTTCCAGAAAAACGAATCGATTATTCTATCTTCTACAGACCAATATTGGATACAGTTTCAATAATAGTTATACAGCCGCATTGGGGACAGTCGGCCGGACTATGATATATATTATCTGTCTGTTAATAAATCGATATTCGGAATTAAACAGATTTGTAAATAGTCTATCCAAATAATTGGTTGTTGTATTTGCTCGTAAATATGTTAATACTGAAAGGAATCGACTAATGGATTGTATATTTACATATTGTATATATAGAATCCAAAAATTGCTTAGAATACTGGATATCTGTTCTATTGATAATAAACTAATAAAATCTTTTTAATCAGATCTAGAGATTTGTTTTATCAAAAGTCTAATAACAAATTTAGATCTGTAAAAAATATTTATATCTATTGAATATCTTCCGAATAGATTTTGATATTGAAATTTGTTTTCGAATAATAGATATTCTAGGTAGAAAATAACAATACTTCGAATATTATTTGATTGAATTATTTAATGATGTTTAATTGGTATAGTATTCGAAATATAGGATAATAGATTATCAAATATTTGAAGAGAATATATTGTATATATAGAGCAAATATAAAATATAATAAAATAATAGCAATGATTGTGTATGATCAATGATCTGGAATCTTTTTGGATAGAAAATTGCTAACATTTTTATTGACAAACTGGATCAAAATAGATTATTTGAATATTTTTTTGGAAGAGTTCTATTGTTAAAATATAATTGTATTTTGTATTATCAATATTAATATATTCAAAGATTAAGAATTAATTTTGGTCGAAAAATTAAGTTCGAATTAAATATTTATTGATTAGAATAATACTTTGAATACAATTCTGGAGCAGAAAATAATCTATCTTATTGAAAGTATAAATATATTTTGAAAAAAATATATTTCAATAAAAGTTCCTAACATATATACTATACTTTAAAATTTTCAATATTGTTGAAATAAAATTTATACTGGATTGTAAATTTCCGTTGAATCATTCTGGATTATAGAATTGATAATTATAGACAAAGTTGTATATCCAATTTTTGTTCAGCAATATTGCAATAGAACTTTTGCAATATAGTAAAATATTTGTATTTATACTTATTATATCGATAATAGACAAAATACATGGAATATTAAACTATGTGATTCAGTTTATCAGTAGAATTTTTGATCCGTCGTTTAAAAATTTGTCGACCGTATCTACAATACAGGAAGAAATTGTTTTTTTTTTTGAAATTGTTATAAAAATATATCAATACTATATACTGAATCTGCAAAATTAGATACTTTGTATATTTAGCTGGTGAATAGTTCTTCTGGATTCAGATTTTGTTTCTTTGATGTTGAGATAGTATTGTAGTGGATTTGGTATACTAATTCGTATATATAGAAAGATATATATGATATACGAAATCAATTGATCTCCCGCTGATTTACATATAGTATATGAATCAGTTTCAGATATTAAATATTGATAAACGGTCTATTGTAGCTATGAGAACAATAATATAATTTTTCGATAAAAAAATAGAAATCTTATATATATACATATATATAATCCATAATTATTGTTGTGTCCGAAAATACAATCTTCGATTAATATACTATAGAATTATAGAATATTTCTTTTACTATTTCAGAAAATATTTTCACTAATTTACTAAATAAAGATATCAATGATCTGATTGATGGAATGAAAAGTTATATAGATTTGATTAGATAATAAAATATAGTCTAATTGTATCTGGTATTCAAATACTTGATTGTTAAATAAATTCGATTATCGATTTTATCTAGATACTTTTTTGGCTGAGAATCGAGTTATATAATAAACTATATGATTCCATTTTCAATATATACGTTAGACTTCTACTTCCACTAAATTTGGCTCTGTTATAGTAAATATTACTTTGTACTATCTTTAAATAAAAAGAATTTGACGAGAAAAACTGGATTCAAATTTTTTCGATTCGCGATATGAACTCGTGATTTCTGGGTTCTCTAGATCTGGCTATTCCGGAATAAATTGATATTATTATTGCTATTTACATCCAATATTTTTAGAATATAGCTGAAAATATATTTCCAGAATAAATTTTATTATTTCAAAATCTATATATATCTATATCTATTCTGTTGAAACATAGAACTCAGCTGTTTTGGTGATATATCAATAATATTTATATAATAAAAAAAGAAAATATTTCTATATACTATTATCTAGAACTAGGCAATTTCTTGAACAATCGATATATGATAATTACGTTCTTTTGTCGTCCCATATTCTTTCGGATATTACTATTTCCAATTTCAACATACAATCCAAGTTCAACACAACAATTTTGTTTTGATTGTTTTTCTTCCCAGTTATTCCAGTCTCTTCTAGAAAAGGTTAATCAATATTATTTATTTATATTTGTTGTATTATTGTTTCATTTTTTTGTTCTCTGTTTCTATTGTCTGTATATTGTCGGCTTCTTTTCAAACTATTCTATATTTAATTTATTTTTGTATATAATGAATATTAAATATATCAATGCTTCTTAATTGATATTCCATTGTAGATTTCTCTTATTTAGCTTGAAAATCAAATTAAATCGTAAATTTAATTTGAAATACAAAGATTGATACTGTAATAGCAGTTTTTCGGTATACAATAGATAGTTGAATCCGATTATATTCTGTTTCCAAATCCGATTTATAGTCAACAATAATATTAACAATAAATAACATATATAAAATTAATATTCTGAATCTGAATCTGCTAAGTATATTTAATTATTTTCGAATTACTCTCTTATTGATAGCAATACAATTTGAACAAGATCGAAATTTATATCCAAATCTATAACCAACATACAAATATATCGAAATTTATACCAATTTTACGAAATTAAAACTTTCTTTGCAATTCAGCAGTATTTCAGTTCTTGCTTATTTGATATATTATATTTATCTATAATTCAAATACTGACGTAGATTATAAGCCCTGGATAGTAGAAAATTTATTGTATTCAAATTGGATTGTACATTGAAGTTTGGAGCATTAGCACCGAAAAAATATAGAACTACAAAAAGATATGATTTTTGTTATACAAATAAACCAGATTGGTAAAAATAAACCGGTGGATATAGATATTCTCCAATAACTCTGTTTTTCGTCTATGCTTTATCTCTTCCACAATACCGATCTAATTTACAAAAAAGATCCTCTTATCCGCACAGCCCCGGTCCCAACAGTATCCGTATTATAATAATATTAGACCATATCGAGAATATAGCAATTCTGGTGTAGTTAGAAATTCGATCTGAATAGACCTTTTTCTATTGAACTGTTTTTACAGTATTTCTAATACTTGGACTAGCCGGTATTTTTTTCTAATTTGTATTGGTTAATACAGATACTAAATATATAGCAGAAAAAGATTTTAATCGGTTCCAGTCTCTGGAAAAATCAGAAAAAGAACTCTGAATATTTTTTGATTTTAAATATTGTTTGTAAATTTGGTCTGTATATTGATATAGTAGTTTAGTCTAATTTTTATCAGAAATCTACATATAATAATAGATAGATATTTGACTAGAAAATTCTATATCAATTGTTACCTGCAAAAAAATGTTGATTGATATATTATTATATTCTATAGAAAAGGTAATATAAGAGATTACTATACTATATTTCGGACGAATATAAATAGCAGTAACTTTTCAGTTAATTACAGAATACTGGACATATATTCCGGCTCAATAATCTGGTCTCATTGTAATTCTTCCCGCCAAAATTTAGTATATTCAATATACTGAATATCGAGTTTTCTGTACAAGAATTTAATTCTTTGAATTTTCATATTATAATAATTCATATTTAATTTTCCTCGTATTAAAATTTTCTCTATCTATTCTATTGAAAAAAGAATTACAGTTCAAAGATTTTGGAATTTCTGAATATAGATGTCTAGCAAATGGAACTACACAAAAACAAAGATCAACTTATATCTGTTCTCGAAAAAAAAGAATCATTGGTTCATACAGATATTTAAAAAATTATATACGAAAACTAGGTTCTAATAATTGTATATACAATAAGAATTGTTGAAAAATTAGTTTCCTACTTTTGGATATTCTTTACAGATACAAAAAATTAAAATATTACTGTATCTAGATATACAGTTTAGATGTATCTTTTGAATTTGGCATCAATTATCAAATAGAGTCTATGTTTATATATATTTGGTATATATCTCCTCTGACTATATAATTTTTTTTCTCTTCTCTGTATTTTGTACTAGCTATTCTAGACTTTAGTTCATTGTACCGTAATGTGTAGTGTAACTGATATATCCATATATTCCAATAATTTGAACGCAAAACTCGGCTGGTCGGTTATATTATGATTTATGATTAATATATATACAAAGAAAGAAAAGATCATGTAGCCAGTAAAAGTAGTTGCAATAATTAGAAAAATCAAAATATAATTTGAAGTTCTAGTATTCGATAATTAGAATAGAACCGGATTCTTGAACCGGGATATAATATATTATCCATGTATTGTAAAGAGAAATAATTGAAAACAGTATACTATTGTTTTCTGTTTCATATATCATCAGATTTTTCATTGGATTGTAGATATTTTTCGAATTATGCTTTGAAACGTTCTATAAGTATCACTTACTACCTTTCCAATCTGTCAATACTGCTATATATCAATTTATAAATATCTTTTTGGACTTTTGCCTATTTTTCTTTAAAAATCTGATATATCAGACTGAATCCAATATCGATATATGTATATCTGATATAAATTTCTAATTTTACTAATAGTATTTTGTTTTGTTACAGTATCTAGAACAAACCAGAAATAGGCTCTGGAAAAATATATATAAAATTTCATCATATTATTATTACAGTTTGTAGATTGATATCTACAATAAACTAGAATTTCAAATTCTATATCTCAAATATATTAATTTTTTGCAATATTTCTATAATGGATTTTTCAATCATTTATATTGTTCTAGATACAATTCAGATAGTACTCAACTATAGTCAGTCGATTTATAACTGTTATAACAGTACAGCTATAATAATTTAAACCGATAACTATAGTACCAAATTCAGAACAGACAATATCAAATCAGACCAGAAACTACTAATAAAAAAACTAGAATAACAATATATTCCTTTAACTATACTACTAGACTATAGAATATTTATTTTATTTTCAGATATATATATCTATATAAAACAATCTTATTGTTATAAAGCAAAAATAGAATATTAGTATTATTTTACTATATTTACTAGTGATTTTTTTGTTGTATATACAATAAAGATATACAGAATGTATAATATATATATGTCTGATCTGTTCCCGATATATTTTTGATTGTTAGTATATATTGAATTCTATTCAGAACCAAAATCTTGAAACTAAATATTTCTATATTTCAATTTATATCAAATATAATTCTATTAAACCAATACTAATCTTTCTGTTGTCTATTTATTTTCTGCAGAAAATAGTATAGTACAGTATAGTAATTTTGTATTTCCGGATTACAGTTTTCACTGAATCTATTATTTGTATAGATATCTATATTGTAAATCAATATAATCGATATGGTTTTTGTTTCGGTATTTGTTTTAGAATCTATCTCGGAAATTTACTGAGAGGTCAGTTTACTATAGAAAAATAATAAATTTCTATCTGCCAATTTACTGTTTTTACTGACAATAAAAATAGATCTGGTTTCGATCAATAAACATTTATATTCTAGATTACGAAAATTTTCAAGATTTTCTGTACTACCAAAAAAATGCTTTCGCCAATAAATCGATCGATAAATATATTTCGAAATAGATCCTCATACAAACATCAACATATAGATTATATAGATTGTATTGATGATATACAATAAAATATCCACACAAAAAATTATACTTTTTTGATTCAAAATCAAATTGTAATTATTTAATTCCAAAAATTATTATTTTCTAATAGAATCAAAAATATAAAAACAATCGGAACTAATCAAAACAAAATATGTTCTATATTTTATATATTCTTTTAGAAATAATAAATCGAATTTTTATCGAAATTTCCAATTTTTATTTTTTCTATTGAAAAAAATAGATAGATAAATTGTTGACAGAATCTTGTTAAATCATATTTGTATTAACATACTATTGTCGATAAATTACAAATAAATATATAATACAAAAATCTATTTGATAAAATCTACAGATAGGATATATATATAAATATCAAAAATGTAAATATAATTATTGATTTTCTATTATTGTTGCTTTTATGTTTCAATTGCTAATATTTATAATATAGAATAAAAAATTATTAAAATACTCTCCAAAAATTCAAATGTCGTTGATAATATATTCGATTATTTTATCAATATATCTATTGTCAGATATAGAAATATTCGGAAATTTAATAATTCCGGTGTTCAATTTTCTTAGAATACACATAATCAGTATTTACAATTATTTATAAGACTTCTGCATTGGAAAATACGTATAACACAATATATATCTAATCAACCATGATATTGTCTATAGAAATAATAAAATAATATCCATGAGTTGTAACTACTCAAAAACAATCTTTTTTCTGCATATAAATTTATAAAATTTTCATTATTCGATCATAAAACAGAATAATCTGTTATTGTTTCTGATTATTTATTGAAATTTTATAGACTGATAAATACAAAAATATCTATTCCGATTTCAAACTACTAATTTCATTATAAATTACTATTTTTTGTATTATAATAATCACCATAAATCAATTGACTATATTTATGTATCATATCATTTTATTCGAAATACTATAAACAATAGAAAAAAAGATCCTCGAAGTATTACCCAAAGTTCAATCAATTTTAGATATATTACTTGACATTATAATTTATAATAATACAGTTTTCTAAATATTACAACAGAAAAATAATTTCAATAAAGCGGAATTTTCTGTCAAAAATATATTCGATATCGGTTTCGATTTAATAATAAACTTTCGAAACAGACTTTCCCAAAAAATAAATATGCATTTTCAACAAGTTTATATATAGCAATACTGACAGATTGAACAAACAGCTATGTTTTTAGAACAGTCCAGAAAACAGTTCGAAAAATAATGACAATTTGGTAAAGAATCTGATACTGTAATGAATAGGAAACAGTACTGTATCTATTTTCAACAGTTTTTCGGTATATTGTATGGGTAATATATTATATCGAATATTCTGTAGTTTGCTGAAAAGTAATACTGTCATCTATATCCGCCGGAGACAAAGTATAGTAGTTTTCCATATGATATCTTCTGAAAAATATGATAAATTAATCAACAGAATACTTTTTTTGCGAGAATAATCGATGTGGAATTCTCCAGTCAGATATTTATCAGATATCAAAAATAGAATACTTAATATAATAGTAATATATTTGAGAACAATATCAGAAATATTATCTGATACAAAAATATCAATAATTTTTTTGTTTACTGAATAGTATATAGAATTTTCATTTTGGTAAATTGAAAAATTGAGATTGGTATAGTATAAATATATAGATAGTTCGCAAATATTTCGTGAATATTGATTTTGCTAAAATTGATATTGAAGATAAAAACAAAATAATTTTTACAGAAAATAGATTTTTGGATAGAATAGTATATATAGTTATTGCTGTATAGAATCAATATAGGAAAATACATTATTCTCATTTGTAAATCATTAGTAAATCATTACAAATTCTTAGATAAAAAAAATTTGATATATTTCATATTACAAATATTGCTAATATTTTGTATTAATATAGTATAATTGATACCATAATATAGAGAAATAATTTTATTTATATATATATATAGATAGATAGATAGATAGATATTAATTTATCAATAAATCAAATATATATAGATTTTGAATAGAAACTGATTGATAATATCAATAGTAGTATCAATTTATTCCATAATATTTAAATCCAAAAAAATCCAAAATATTATTTTATATCATAGAGTGAAAAAAAAGTTAATAATAGTACGAAATAGAATTTTTTATTATTCACGAGAATCGAATTTAGTAAAATTCAAAATATAATCTGTATATCAGAAATAGAATTGTGTAGTATATCGTATACAATAACTTTTCAATCAAACAAATTTATCTGATAGTTAAATATTTAATGACTCAATCTTATTAACTATATTTCGTTATTCATTCAAATGTAGATTCTTCTATCCGATTAGCTAGATTATTGAAATTTTTATTTAGTTTACCAACAAAACTGGTTCTAGATTTAATACATAGTATATGTTGAAGTTGTTCAATTCGTATATTTTTGCTCTGGATTTTAATATATCCTGTAAAATCTACTATTTTTTTTATCCTGTAACAATTTTATTGATATTTTTTGTTTCTCTCCGATCTGTAATGATATATACTATTGCTAAAAAAACCCAAAAAATATTCAACATTTTTTGGCCGAAGATATTACAGTTGTATCGAAAAATTACTATGTTATTTTAATCTAAAACAAATAAGTAACTGTAATATATCGTCAGCCAATTATTCTGTTGATTTTTCCAACACTAGAACTATTTTTATACCAAAAATAAAAAATAGTCAATTATTGACAAATTTCAACAAATCTGGAATCTGGTTTTTCAGCTGAATAATTAATATATTGAAACATTTCGAAAACTCAAATTACTATTGTTTTTTTTATAAATTATACATCTGTAATAAATCAATTTTTATTAGTTTTTGATTGATTCAAAAAATTCCAAATCAATAGTATCTCAATAGAATCAAAAATATGTGTAATAATAACATATTATTATTATTATTATCAAGCATTTACTATCATTATTTATTTTATAAATGGTACTATAATGAATCTTTCCCGATATTTGACAATAATAGCAGAATTTTTAAACGAATCAATAATTCTATTATCTATTTTTCTATTTTTCGCAAGCTTTTCAGACAATCTCGAATTTTAAACTGTTAATCTAAAGAGTATAAAATATTTAATTCTAACTATATGTAATATTACTACTAGTAATATCAATAATAATAATAATATATTTCTGACCAATATTCGATTCCGAAAATCTATCTATACGGTTTTTATATACAATATCTATACAATTCTTTCCGGAAAAAAATTTGAGAGTACTAAAAGCAAACAATACTACATATTGGATACACTAGGTATCATTTGTCTATTTAGAATAATTACTATCTAAACACAATATTGAGAAAAAAAATCTATAGATTATAAAATTAGCTGTAAATTTTAATAAAATTTATACTATGTACAAATCGATTCTGAAAATTTATATTCTATATAATTAATTTTACCACTGTAAATATTACAATAATTTGTACTGTTTCTAACAGAAATTTAACTATCAGGATTATAGTTATATAATACAAATATATCAAAAATTCTAAATGTATATTTATTACATACAATTCTACAATTCTGATAGTTGCTAAATATACAATATACTTAAATTATACTTATAAAATTCTCTATTTTGTCAATTTTTGTATATATTCTATATAAAATACTGATACAGTTGTACAAGTATTGTTTTAACAAATCAGAATGAATTTCATTGTATCTCAATATAATGGACTGATCAATTTTTTCTCATTCATAGTAATTACTATAGTACTATTTTTCTGGACAGAAATAGTATTATTAATATTATCAATTTCTCGGATCTGAAATAAATCCATACATTTCTTACGATCTTATTTCGATATGTATTATTTCTATTATCATTTTTCTTCAATCTACTATTTCTGTACTAATATTTCAGTCTATTGTTTTTGTTGTAATATCTATATTTATCAATAGATCTATTTGTATTCTTAATACCAATTGAATCTAATAAGATATTTTTGCTAAATATCTTTATTCTCGGATTCTCTGGAACCAGAACAATAATTGATTTGGATGACAATTTGTGATTTAGATTATTGAAATAACTGTTCTACTTTAACTTTTTTATCTAGATTTACAATATATAAATATACAGTATTATAATTGCAATATATAACAATTTCTCCGAAAACAATCTTAGCCATATGATGAAAAAATTCTATAGATCGAAATTCTGATTTATTGGTCTAAAATATAATTTGTAATATCTAGATCTCGATTTAATATATCAATATTAGATCGACTTCTCCATGTTTCACAAATCAAAATATTGCAAATCGTTGTGATGGAACAGTAATATATTTTTTCGATAGAAATTTATACTAAATAGAAATTTTAGTATCCAAAAATTTCACATTTACTACTGAATCAAATCCACAGATATATATCTCACTATATTTGGAAACAAATTCTACATAATTTTAATTTTAATTTTCTTTCCAAATTTTATAGTAAAAACAACAATATTCTATATTTATCTTTTACTAACAAATAATCTAATTCGGTGATTCGGTTTTTTACATACTATAACAAACTTTCTAGTTTTCTACAGATAGAAATAAAAAAAACTTTTGTATCTACCAAATATATAGATTATACAGTTCTATTGTTAGTATATAGACTTCATTTTTTTCAGTTTGATTTCATTTAATAGTATTAAATACTATTTTATATTGTTTTCAAATACAAAAAATTGGCTAGAAAAATTAAAAAACTTTTTGGATTTGTTGTAAAAACTGATGATTATTTCTCAATTTTCCAGGTTTTCCGACTTCGGATATTCTGAAACAAATCGACATTATTGTTGGTATTATCATTCAATTTTTTTAGAGTAGAATATATTTTTGAAATCAAATTTAGTTTTTATTCCAAATCTATATATATATCTATTTTTATTCTATTAAAATATAAATATAATTGTTTTATTAATGTATCAATAAAATCTATAATATAGAAAAAATACTATTTTTATATCCTGGAGTATCAATATAAGGAACTGACAATATTTATAACATAAATATATAGAAAAAATTATTTAGCATCAAAAATATCTGAAAATTTGCTAAAACTATGCACAAATAAGTAAAGTATATTTTCATATCGATTCTATACAGTAAAAATTGTAAATATGTTATTTCTACCCAAAAAATTATACAAAGGTTTTGGTGTGGTGTCTGTATCAAATATTTATTTAAGCAATGTCAATATTTATCAGGATTTCGAGAACTATATACAATCATTCTATATCAATATTTATTTTACCGTTTCCATATATATCAAATTTCTAAACCAATCATCAATTAGATTAACAATTTTTTCAATCAATATACTATATTTCTTATACAGAAGAATCAGATTGATAACAATGGACTAGTAATTACCAGTATCTTTTATCTACTTTTTCATCTATGTTTTTTTTCTATAATATCGATCTTCTCCATTTTTATAAAAAAATTATCATTTAGAACAATTTTGATTTCAACAATATTTGTATGGTAATAATTAACTATATTGATAATATAATAATTTAAAGAAAATTCAATTTAAATAGATAATTTTCTATTAAACTAACTATTCTTACAATAATTGACAAAAAAAATTCTATATCGATTATTTCTGTAAAAAAAAAATTTTATTGATTAATATATTTTATATCCTATAAAGACAGATGACAATATTATTCTACTAATTGGTTACAAATTATTCGATATAATATACTATTGATATACTATCTCGGAAAACCGTGAAAATAAATATAATATTGTTTTCTGTTCGATACAGTATTTGATTTTTACCAAATCGCAGATACTTTCCGAACTACATTCTGGTCCAAACATCGGTTCCCACTTTATTTTTGCCAGCCGAACCTATTTTATTCGACACTAAACCTTGAATGAATTATATGGAAATTTCAATTTTATGATATTTCTAGATCATAAATAATCATTTACACTTTAATTTATATATACAAAATTTTTCTATATCTATTTTTTGAATCTGTGGTTGTGATCTAAAATTTTGAATATTTCGAAAATCGGATTATACTATATAGGGCCAGATATATATAAGAATGGATTGGTTCAGCAAATTTCTATTTTTTTCAATATAGAATTATTCGATCAACTAAGAGATATAAAAAATTTGTGTATATATCAAAAACAATTATGTATAAAATAAAAATTTCAAAAAATCAATTGTTCTATAAAAATTTGGAAAAAACTGTAAGATAAAGATTTGCTATCAACAGCTGTAAATATATAGACAGTATAAATATTTTTCTTTTAAAAAGGTTCAATTTATATATTACAGTTTATATTAATAGATTCTAAAAGATATAAACGGAGTCCAGAAAGATCAAATATAATTCAAGATTTTGATATTCGAAAATTAGAATAGAGACAGATTTTTGGACCAGAATATATTTTCCGGATTATAATAGAGATATTATTGTTTATTTGATCTTTTAGTATTACTATATATTGATTTATTACAAAATATATTCTAAAAATATATTATTCGAACACAATATCAATATCTATAAATTTTATAAAGAATTCAATAATTTTAATATGTTATTTTTCTATTACAATAACTGATAATAGTTTTATTGTAAATTAGAATTTTAGATAATTTATTAAACATATATTGAATTTTTTGCAATATTTCTGTAATAAATTTTATCTAAATTTTATATTATTTTTAACTAGATTAAAATAATATTAGAATATAATTAATTAATTTAAAATTTTATTATAATATAAAAATAATAATAATTTTTGATCAGTAACAATATTCCAACATCAAATAGATATTACTATATTTATCAGATAAAAAATTATTAATAGATAATTGAAAATAAAAATAGATTGTTCTATTTATATTATTAAATTATAGAATAATTATTTTATTTTTAAATATATATATCTATATATACAAAAACTACTACTAGTTTTATATAATTAAAACAGAATTTTAATATTATTTTACTATTTTTTTAAACTAATAGATAATTATATAAATATATTGATTATCTATATTCTAAAGATATTGATACCGGATTTACTAGATTTTTAACTATTAATTAATATATTGAAAAATTAATATATCAATAAAACAAATTAATACTCAATAATACTGAATTTTTTTCGAATATTCTGAAAATTTGTTATTATATAAATTTGTATTAATCAATAATTAAAAATCAGAGATAATAACAAAAAATTGATAATTCTGTTTACAATTCTGATATCTATATATATAATTTACGAAATTTATTAAACGGATATTTGTATTATATATTTATTTACAATATATTGATAACAATATATTAATATAAATATTGTCAGATAAAATTGTTCTAGTAAGTAATTTATTTATATTTTTATAATAATAGAAATAAATATTGGAAAAGAATCTTAATAAAAATCTATAAATATATAACATTTTTTGTTTTATTATTTATATTATAATTTTTAATTGTTTCTATATTTTTAATTCTATTGAAATTATTATTTCTGGATTAAATAATTTATACAATCTGTTTTGTTATAGAAACAATTTAATTTATTTTGAATTTATATCTAAACAATCAATACTATATTTTTTTCTGCTATCTATATACTCTTCACAAAAAATAATACAATATAATAATTCTATAATATTTATTCTATTTTTTTTACCGATATCTATATTATATATTAATACAGTTGAAATAGTTTATTTTTTAATATTTGTTTCAAAAAAATTAATCAATCAATTTATTATAGAAAAAAAAATTTTTATCCGTATAACAGAGAATTTCTCAGAATTCTGTAATCTAGAATATAAATATTTATCAACTGAGATCAATTCTACTGTCAAATATCAGTAAAACAATAAATTAGTAAATATCAATTTTATTTGTAATTGTATAGAAAAAATTCAGATTAGATAATATATTTTTATATATTTTATATTATATTGATTCTCTGGTCAAAAAATACTACAGATAATTTTTGAATATATTGTCTATCTATATTCTAGAAATATTGATTCCAGATTTATTAGATTTGTAGTTATTTTAATATATTTGATAGTAAATATATTGATAGAATAATTAAATAGTTAATCAATAATACTGATCTTTTTCCGAGGATTCTAATTTTTTACTATATATATTATAATTTTTGATTTTATATATAGATTTATTTATCAAAAAAACAATATCAAAAATTTTAATTGAATATAGTTTTTTAATATTAATAATTAATTAATCTAAATTATATAATTTTGTTCTACTTTTTAGTATTTTTTGAAATATTGAATATGCTGATAGAAAATTTTTATATTGAAACAAAATATCTATCAGAAAATATATTCAAATATGTCTGCAAAATATATATATCTTTGAATAAAAAATATAATTGTATTGTTTATCTAAAATAGATATATTATAAAATAAGAAAATCTTTTAATTTACAGTTATATTTTCTTATATTTTATTTTGGTCTGTTTTTTTTCTATAATTTTATAATTTAATTTCTTATTATTTTAATAAATAAATTAAATTATCAATTAGAAATTACAGATCAATAATTGTATAAAAATTGTTTTTATTGAAATATAGAATATTTATTCTATATTTGAATCTATCTAATTTGATCTTTGATCAAATATTTTTTTATATTCCAAATCCTTAATATATTCTGTCATCCGAAAATAATTAAATAAATTTTAACTGAAACCGAAATCGAAAATTTTCTATTTTTATTTTTACAATATTTTAACTGCAGTATTTATTGTATTGTTTCTGTTTTTTATATTATATTTGCTATATCTATTTCTATAATATACAATTTACAGTATTTTTTCTATCTGTTTATTTATCAGAAAATATTTTTGTCAAAAAATATTATTCAATTTTGCAAACTAGATTATCAGATTGCCAGATAGTCAATCTATTTTTTCTGATTATATTACAGTCTATATTTTATAATATACAATCTGTTCAAATATCTGATAAAAAAAATTTTTGTCTAACTGTCAGAAAATTTTTTTTGTCAAAAAATAGTTCGATTGTACAAATTAGACTGTCAGACTGTCAGATTACTAGATTATCAGACTGTTTTTTAATTCTGTATTATTGGTTATTTTGAAATAGTTTTTGAAAACAAAAACAGATATAATATATTTGAAAATATTGAAATAGTAAAAATATTATATAATATATAATAATCAACAATACAATACCAATAAAATTTTACAAATATTTTAATTAGTAGATCAACTAATACTATAAAAATTTCTGTTGTTGACAAAAAAAAGATTTTATAGTATACAAAAATTTTCGAATAATTTGATAATTTATCAGAATCTGATATTTGTAAAATTGTCAGCAAAATTTATAATATTGGATTCGAATTTTTTATTACTGTCAAAAATATTTCATCGAAATTCATTGATAAAGAAAAACTGAAATATTGATCAATATAAAAAAGAATTGAAATAATAAAAATAATAAATTATTATACTGAATGAAAAATTTATACAAAAAATTTATATCAGTATTATTGAACAATAAAATTAACAAAATATAGTAATATTCTTTATTTATATTTATAAAATTAATATACAATACAATCAGTAAAATATTGGTTACAATTTTATAATATTTAAAATATTGTAAATAATACAATAATCAAATATTTTACAGAAAAATATAGATTTTATAATTATAAATATATTTTACCAAAATTTTTTGGAAAAATAATATAATAATACAATTTTCGAAAATTCTGAATGATATAATTATATTTGAATAGGTTATAATTGATTCAACCCAATTTTTATTATAAATACAAAAGAAAATTTTATAATAATTAGTACAATATTTTATTGACAGAAATTACAATAAATTTTAATTCAGATAATAATAATAATAATAATAGTAATAATAATAGTAATAATAATAGTAATAATAATAGTAATAATAATAGTAATAATAATAATTTATTTACAAAATAATATAATATCTGAATTCGCAAAATTTCTAATTTTTTCTATATTAAAATAATATTTCTATTGTTTTTTTCTGATTCCAATTTTATTGATATATTTGATAAAAATAAAATTCTGAAATATTGAAATTATTAAAATTTTTGAAATAAATATTATCAAAAATTTATCAACAAAATTTTCTGAATATATATATATTTTCTAACTCTGATTTATTTTGTTGATTGCTTTTATAATAATATAAAGTATATAATTCAGATTATTGTTTAAACAGATAATTATCAATATAAACCAAATGTTTTATACCAAATTTTAGATCGATCAAAACATTTTCTGGAAAAATATTTTTTAAAACATTTTGATTTTTTTCGAAAAATGATCTGATTTTTGATCAAAATCGAAAATTTTTTGATTTCTGTAATTGAAACTTTTTGATAAATATATCTGACTGTATTCAATAATATTGAGATATTATATTTTGTTCCACAAATTATTTTAATATCAAATTATATTTATTATATCCTTTTTTTTAAAAAAAAATAGACCATATATTTTATCAGAAATTTTTCATTATTTGTCCAAAAATTGAGATAGTCAATATATATATATATATATATATATAATATTTTTTTGATTTACAAAAACATTTAATATATATTATTACTATCACTGTTTATTATTATATTTTCTTCGATTGAATTCAAACTATATAATTGTAAAGACTAGTAGTAGGATTGACTAGTAGTCTTAGTAGCAGAGGGGAGTAGTCCCAAATAGGAAATGAGTAGTTGCTCAGATTGAAATAAAAATAAGGAAGATAGTTCACTTTATCTAGACCGGGGGATGACGGCCCTATTTATGTTAATTTGAAGATAGTGAATAGAATGGTTATCTGATCTATTCTGAAGAATTGCCATATAGTCAATTCTATTAGATTCTATATGGCGATTAGTGATATCACTATCGGTAATTGTACTAATCACTATAGCCGATATTTACTATACTATACTATAGTATATATCTATAGTATAGTATAGTGAATATAGTATAGTATAATATTCAGAATAATATAGTTATTCTACTAAAAAAATATTAATATAGATAAATTTTTGTATTTCAGTTAGACCTCGCCAATATCCAACCCTAGGGCAAATTTCTATATCCTTTCTCTTGGATACGGTATACTGTACTCTGTCTATATCCGAGATCTATACGGGCAAAGACAAATTTCTATATTCTTGTTCTTGGATACGGTATACCGTATTCTGTTTTTGCCCGAGTGGATCTCGGATATAGATAAATTTCTATATTTTTGTTTTTGGATACAGTATACTGTATTCTGTCTATATTCGAGATCTACTAGAATAAAAATATAAATTCTATATTTTTGTTTTTGGATACAATATACTGTATTCTATCTATATTCTAGTATTATATCTACAAAATATCCGGTTTAGTATAATTTTATACAAATTTTAGAATATAATTTTTTTTAGTATCAAAAATATAATTGTTGATTGATTGACAAATTGATTTATCAATAGTAATTCAATTATAAATTCAAAATTATAATTAAATTTTTTTGTATTTGAATAGTTAAATAGTATTATTATTTTTTATAATTTAAATATTGTTTTATTATAAATTAAATTCTATATAATAATACCGATAGTAAAATAAAAACTATATATTTTATATATAGAATATTATTACTATTTTTACAGTCAGTCAATTTTTAAATAATCTAAATTCTAAATAAATTTTTAGAAATTTTAAAAAAATATAAATTAAATAATATATAGTTATTTAATTTTGAATAATATATCAAATAAAATTTAAATAAATAATAATTATATTATTATAAAATAGTTATATCAAATCTCTATTTTTATATAAAATTTTAAACAAAAATAGATATTATTATATAATATTTTGAATATTTATTTTTTTCTATTTTTCAAAATCAGAATATATATTTAGAATATTTAACAATTTTCGATTCTCTATTCCGGAATTCTCTATTTTATTATAGTTTTTTCGGATATTTTATTTATTTTTTGTAAACTGATTTTAATAAATTTTTAGTAACAGTAATAATAGAAACAATTTCTATATCTATTTCTATATCTATTTCTATATCAATATCAATATCAATATCAATATCAATATCAATATCAATATCAATATCAATATCAATATCAATATCAATATCAATATCAATATCAATATCAATATCAATATCAATATCAATATCAAAAATATTAATATTATCAATATTGTCGATCAATCTATCTATATTCAGATATTAAATAATATTAAAATTTTTAGAAAAAAATTAAAAAGAAATTGAATAGTATACTGAAATAAATAAAAAAAATTTCAATTATTGATAATTGTAAACTGTATATATCAAAAAATCAAAAAATCAAATAGAATAGTAAAAAAAAATTAAATATATAGAATATATTCAGTCAAATAATTTATTTTCAGGTTGATAAATCTAAAATTAAATATTATAAATATAATAATATATTAGTATATCTATTCTATTGATTACAGAAATCAAATATACAACAGAAATATTATATATATTGTTTATCCAAAAAAATATTTCTATTATTTTTTGTTAAAAAATAAATCAATAATTAGATAAAATTAAATACAAATTTTTTTATTATATTATTAATAATAGTTATTATTAATATACTATATACTGATAATTTGACTTTTATTTCAAAATCAATAGATAAAATAATTAATAATTATTATTTTGAAATTAGTTTTTCTATTTACTATTATTAAATAATATATACAGAAAAATTTAATTGATCTAATATAAAATATTTTCTATTTTATTTATTATATTTTAGAAAAAACAGTTATAATTATTTCGAAAAATTGATAAAATATTAATAAAATCAGATTTTAAATAAATTACTATTAAATATTAAAATTTTGTTCGGTTTTAATTATTAAATATTATTATTCAATTAGATTTTTGATTACTGTTATTTATTTTATTAATACTAACTAAAAATATCGAAAAACTTTTCTGGAATTTAAATTTTTACAGAAATAGTATATAAATATCTATTTTACAGAAATTTTAATAAATAAAATATTAAAAAATATACTATATAAAATCGGATTATAGTAATAATTTCGAATAATATTAGTAATAACAATATTTCGATTAAAATTATCTATAATATTGATTTTATATAATTATTTTATTTAGTTTATATAATTCAATTCAGTTTAAATACTATATTTATTTAAATAAAAACTGAATCAAAAAATACTCAAATAGAAAATTCTATTTTATCAATTGATAATTATATTCCGGATTCTGATCCGGAAATTAAAATTTTTATTATATTAAAAAAAAGAAATAGTTATTTTCAGCTAAAAATTTTTTATTAATATTTGTGTTACTAATATTTTATTTTTATTAGATATATTTTTTAACAATTTTTATCAATAATAACAATTTTTACAAAATTTTGAAATTATAGTATATAAATAATAGTTTTTTAGATTTTTATTTACAATTATTTATATTTATCTGAAATATATATATCTGATAGAATTCAATTTATTTAATATTATATTGTATTAAATATTTGTAGAAATATTTTGATAAATATTGTAATCAGAAAAATCTGAATACAATAAAACTGAATTTCAATAAATAATATCAGATAAACTATTTATTTATTATATTTTAGTTATTCTACAAATATATCAAAACTATTTCAATATTAAAAAATATTATTATTTATTATATTTTCTATTTTTATAATAAATTGTTTGAATATATTGAAATATTTATTAAATAAATACAATATAAAAAAATTCTATAATATAATAAAATACTAAATATATTATATTATATTAATAATAAATTTAATTAGTATTATCAAATAATTACTGAATCTGATTTAAAATATTTATATATATATAATATAATTCTGATATTTTAAAATAAACTATATTATTTCAAAATTTATTCAGATTAATAAAATTATCTATATTATTTAGAATATATATTTAGTTTGTATTAATAAATAAATATATATATATATATATAAATCTGTAATATAATTGAATTTTAATTAAAATTTAACAGTTATTATTATCTAATCTAATAATATTATTAATATTCAGATCCAAAAATTATAATAAATTATTATCAGTATAGTAAAAATAAAATAAAATAGATTTTTATTATAGTATTAATATATATTTTTATATATATTTTTATTTTTATTTTAATCAGATTAATATTGATTCTATAATTATTATTTAATAATATTGAAGATATATATTTATCTGTAGTAATTCTGAAAAAATTATTAAATACAATATTTAATTTTATCAATTATTGTATAAAATTTATTTATTTATTTTTGTAAATAGAACAGAAATAGAATAATTATTTAATTTTTATTGTAATATCTATTATTATTGTTAAAAATTATTAAATTTTATTATTATTTGTAAACAGATATTTTAAATCTATATTTACTGAATTTGAATATTGATAATCAGAATATACAATTACTGATTTAGATATCTGATTGTATATTGAAAAAATAATATCAGAATAACAAAATTGATACAGATTAAACAATAAACAAAAAAATTGATAATACTGATAGTAATATCAGTAGTAATAATATATTACTATAATTATTTTTCAAATAGTTAAAACAATATATTAAATTATTAATTTAATCAACTGATTTTGAATTACTATAATAAAATTCTATTTTTGCAAAATTGATTTTTCAGAACTAATTTTTTATTTAAATAATCAAATTTCTGGATTGTAGATACTGTAAATAGTTTCAATTACATTTATTTAGATCGATTTACTGTATTACAGTTTTATAATCCGATTCTGTTCTAAATTTAGTAAAATAATCAGATTTCTAAATTACAGATACTGTAAATAATTTCAATTTTATTTATTCAGATATATTTACTATATTATAGTTTTATAATCTGATTTTATTCTGAATTTAATCGAATAACCAGATTTCTGAATTACAGATATTATAAATAGTTTTAATTTTATTTACTCGGATTGATTTATTATATTATAATTTTGTAATCTGACTCTGTTTAAAATTCAATCAAATAATCAGATTTCAGTAGAAAAATATTGAATTAGAAAAATACAATTTTTTTTCTGATATTTTTTTTCTGAATAGTTTTACAATTTTTTAATTGGAATTCAGAATTCAGAATTTGGATTCTAAATTCTGATTCTATATAAAAAATCTTTTTTCTAAACTATTTTTTTTTTCAATTTTTTTACTATACTGTAGTAAAAATTATTATTTTTATTATAAACTATATTTTTTTCTGTCTATTGTACTATATCTAATATCTATATCTACTATCTGTATCTGATATCTATTGTATTATCTATTCAATATCGATTTACTTTTTTATTTTCTGAATATATTAAATTTAGATTCAAATTTATATATTTTTTTTCTACTGATTAAATATTATTTTTTTTTTTTTTTTTTTT
>Ga0209673_1000926_pt1 | contig 37017 bp, 39 predicted proteins | sample AraplaCol_mMS_r2_2_FD_184274 | JGI IMG/M metagenome (GOLD analysis project Ga0209673, IMG submission 184274) | Arabidopsis root microbial communities from North Carolina, USA - plate scrape MF_Col_mMS_r2 (SPAdes) (version 3) | ecosystem: Host-associated > Plants > Roots > Endosphere | place... | reverse complement strand
TCTTCATCCTCTTCATTGTCTTCATCCTCTTCATTGTCTTCATCCTCTTCATTGTCTTCATCCTCTTCATTGTCTTCATCCTCTTCATTGTCTTCATCCTCTTCATTGTCTTCATCCTTTTCATCCTCTCCACAGTGTCCTTCATCTTCCATCTCGATCTTCATCCACGGTTCAAAATGCCCTCGCAGGTGTTCCTCATTACTGAAATACTGGAAAAGATCCGCCTGGAAACTGACACGAAAACACTCCTACTTCCCAAAGAGTATGTCAAAAGTGGCGCAGTCAGATACAGAAATCTCATAGATTGAGAGCCGCTCGCTTCTTGGAGCCTGTCAAATGGTAACTCCCCAAGTATGAAAGAGGTATTCCCAACCCGCTTCTAGTGGATTGTTTACATCCTTGGCTGCTTCATTATTGTGTTTCACAGAGAAAAAGACAAATGAGAATAGTACTCGCACAATTGGGCCAGAAGGTCGATGATGGGTGCTGGATCAACGAAGTTGAGACGAAGTTGACGACCGTTTCCTCTGCAAAGATGCAAGCTGGCGCCAAATGCTATTCCAACAACCTCTTCAATCGCGCTTTGGGATTTTTCATGTGGATAATTTACGCCTCGATGATGAGTTGACTTACACCGAGTTCAAGTGGCCAGACTTGTTACGATTGAAGGATATTTTCGATAAAATCCTGAGTGAGTCAATTGTGCTAACTTCATATTCGCTAACATTATCAGAAATCTTATTCTCTTTTGTTTGGAACATACCTGTTAACGTTTAGCCTGAATAGATATCGTTTCAACAGAAATTGATCGTTATGATGATCCCAATAAACGCGACTGTTCATATTACTTGTACCAACATTTCAGGGGAATCGGAGAGCAAGTCCAAGAACGCCACTTTACCTACAATCGCCCTTCACATTACAACTGGAACTACTGCGATATTAACATTTTCTTCACCAAACGGGCAGGTGTCTACAAACGGAGAAATTTCACCAAGGCAATACAACGTTCACTGTTTTACATCAGAATCTCGTGGGACGAGTCAAAACTACCCCGCTACGGACTGAGATACTCTCGTGAGCTAGTCCTCTAATGTAATAGATACCCATTGAAACGTTATCTGAGATCATCATAAAAGAAAGAGAGAAAGATCTAGCTGTCGACATGGAGGTGTCACAACCTTCCTGGACAATATCATCACATGAACCACAGCGGATGGGCAAATATTGATCGCATCTGGGTACCACATGTTTAACAACCCAAGACTACATATCACAAGTTGAATTACATTCGTTCTTTGGCGTAGTTTCGGTCATTATTCTATTCAAATGCCCTCTAGCTTCCTGCTGTCTGTTTTTGGTCTTTCTAGTCAACAAAAGCAGTTCAATTCCTGGTACCAGCCTGTTCTATCAGTTTTGAGGAGCCAAAGGCTACCTGAACGGACTCATGGTTGATCTGCCACAAAAAAAGGTGTTTGTTCAGCCCTTCAATGGCTGTACTTATCTAGTTCCAATTTGGATGTCCAGCATTAGGACGCAGGAGACTACAATTATACCCGAGTGTAACTAAGAACTCCCACGGGATCAGTATAACTTGAAGTTCCTCTCAAGTCCTGGAGGCAGTGGATATCACAGGTAAGACTAGGTAGTCTATGGACATTCGTGTGTCTGCTTCTTGATCCCAAGGTTGCTGTTGGTATATGATGCGCATAGTAAGTTTACTAATGGACCTCTTTAATATCTGCCAGCGGCCTCAAGGGTCTTATAGAGGAGTAATAAGGCAATATGTTCGCCAAGTAGAAGCATTTGGTATATTCTATTGATTTGATTCATATATATTTCATTTGAAAAATCTCCCTGGTATTGAAGTAGGGGGTTGTTTGGCTGTAAATCCATGACAACCTCAAGATGATTCATGGTCTGTCAATCCTCGGTAGCTGATGATACTCTCCGAACCAATGTAAATCCTGATGGAAGTGATACCACTGGAAGAAGGTTATTCCAAGAATAGGGTGTCCGTAGCAAATAACTCTTCAACGCCATTTTCGTATCTGATGATTGCCTCAGATGCATTGCTTAATTGTCCAGCCCAGGGCAGTTCTCGCTAGTTTTCTCAGTGATAGAATCATAGGGCGAGGGATCAGTCCAGATAATATCAAAACTTTGAGAGTTAGCTTTTTATCAGAGAATTATTGAATGACTGTCATCGCCTCTTACCTATCATCATCATACTTCGGTGCATCATCATCGCCCAATTCCTCCACAATATCCGTCAATGCATCATGCTCCCAACAAATCAAAATGTTTCCAATCCCTTCATATCCCTTAACAACATCTTTGACACATTTGGAATCATCTCGATCGCAAGATGTATCGACTGTAAGCCCTAGGTCTTCTGCTAACGGCTTAACAGTATCGAGAGGTCGTTGACGTTTGCCGTCTAAATTGTCAGTATTAATTCGAAGCTTGAACTTGCTCGCGACAAACGTACTACTCTTCGGTGTCTGCGCCATTATATGGCCAATATTATACTTTGAACTAGATCCGAATACATTTCGCAGGCATTGGGCTCGCTGTAAGCCCTGTGCATTGAGACCATTTCCATCATCAGGCTTTTCCCCGTGTCGAATAAGATAGACAGTCGGCGATGCTGTTGCGAGCGAGGCAGCTGCAAAAACAGCAGATAATAACGTGAAGTTTACCATTTTGTCAATTGATTTTGTCGATAATGTTCTGCCTGAATTACAATCTATTCTACTGTACGATATGCCCTTCTTATACTTCTATCCCCTCATCCACTGTACACCGTAAGCCCGGGCATTCCCCTGCAGTCCATCCGAATACCACCTTGTCTATCCGAGTTGGCTTCATTCGATCCTTCAGTCGGCCATTTCCGATTGTACCTGGCCAGACATCGCCGCGATCGCCGCGACATGCGCTCTGTGGATCTTGTGATTCGCTTGTCGATCGCGGGACTAACGCTTGTTTGGGGAAATGAAGATGCCCCGCGTGGATCGAGTGGATCTGCAGAAAATCCGTCGAATGAATACAAGTCAGCATGGGAAGAATGAAATTGCTTCAGATCAAAATATGAGCGAAAAAAGTTTCAATATCACTATGTTACAAACTAGCCCTAGAAAGGAATGTACAATCTTCACCCTGCTTGACCAATGATTTCCGAATAGGGTAGAGATATATCGAATATATATTATGAATACGAGTACTCAGACGACTCTTTCCTTCTGTCGATGAGTACCTTGAAGGTGCTCATCGACAGATGGGGCCTCAGGTTTATCAAAATTCAACTCGATCATCCTATAACAGAAGTGATTGTGGACCAATGTAAGTGGATTGCATGCTGTGATTAAAAACTAAATAATCCACTTCTCCTCTTCCCATAAGGATACACAATCAATGCTGCAATAAACAGTCCAATCGTAATCCCAATCGCAACTTGAATCATGCCAAAACCCAAACTGAACACCGAACTGCCCGATGCCAGCCCTTCACCGGGCGCACTACTCGCAGACCCAGGCGACGAGACATTCTGTCGAATCTCATCTGCGGATTGAACGCCAGAAATTAAAGATCCAGTCGCAGCCAGTCCCGATGGCACCAGGATGAATATTCCAGGGAGAATGGCCGTTGCTGCGTGACCGTGCCAGAGACGGCTGTATAGATTCCCCATGATCCCAATTGTAAACGCGCCGACCGTGTTGGCGACTTGTGAGTTGGATCCTAGTCTCTTTGTGCTGAAGTAATTCGTCGTGTATCCTGACAGTGCAATGATGGTCATTGGAGGAAGTTGTTTCCATTTTCCTTGATTGATTATGAGAAGCCAAACGGTCATTATAGCCACGAAGGGAAACCGAGCAACATAGGGATTTGGGAATGCTCCATCTTTTGGACAGCTGATATCTGATACAGCCCCATTGTCCATGAGTCCGTAGATGGTCGTTCCAACTGTGATACCGTATCCGAGGAAAAGCGAAAAGATAATCGCATAGACCATTCGAATCGAGCCTGCGATGATTTGATGAGACTGTAGCTCCAGACTACTGCACAGTACTAGGAATCCCGGCAGGATCAGCGCGATTGATGCTTGAGAAATGGCCGAGAAACAAAAGAGGTATTGTCGCTTTCCATCGACGATAGCTTTGGGGATGCTTCCAAAGGCGCGTGCTAGAAAAGAGGTCACCACTGTCGATGTCACTTCGAATACATTCGAATAGAGTGCTGAACGAGGTGCAGCGACATGTTGCATAAGTCCCACAAGTACACCATTGATGAAGATGATCGGCATATCGATTGGGCGAGCATTGAAGGCGAATGGTCCGACGGTTGCAGTAGCAATTCCATAGATGATAACAATAATGTACTTGGGATACCGAGGCTTCTTATTCATCACCTCGTCCAATTCCTGAACAGCTTCTTCAATCCCGATCACGTCATGAATGACATTCTTATAAATTAGATGCGTATCCGACAACCGGGCTAGATCAACCCCCTGCGCAACTCGAACAAGTTTCACCTCCGTTGTCCTTGTAGATGGATCATCGAAAGACATGATCATACACCCTGGGAGGTAAAGAAATTGGCTATCGACTTCCAACACCTTAGCTGTCATCTGCATGTACTCCTCTAGTCGATGAGTCGGGGCACCAAAGACCATTAATGCCCGACATAATTGCATGATATATCGTTGTCGACAGATAATCTCCGCAATATGCACTGTGACTCTAATTTCATCTTCCAATCGTACCTTTCGATCAGACTGCTTGCCTCGTCGCTTCGACGCTGCTGAAAGAACATCATTTGAAACAGGCGTGCTCGCTCCACTCAAACTTCCATTTTTGCCAGCGAGGCTTGATGTCGATGAGTTAGGTGGTCTTTTGTACCATTTCACTTTCTCCCTTTTTGGTGCCGTTGTCCCGGCTACGTGGTGGGGTGGTGGTGTCGCGGATGTTGGTGCTTTTGATACTGGACCGCGAGATGCAGAATCAGACGAAGATGCTGATGATTGACTTGGGGTTCTCGACATATCACCTCCATCTTGTCCACCATTCAATTTGATGAGCTGCGACAAGATTCCACCTCCACCCGATCGATACCGTAAACCCTCATCCATACTGGACTCGTCTTCGCCTCCGACAAACTCGGTCCCACCATGCGGAAATGGTTTCCCTCGCATCTTGCGTCGCTTTCCGGAATGATCCTGTGTCAAGTCTCGCACTAACCGATGCGCTTCGGAACTACTTTCTGCTTGGTGCTGACGCTTCTCTTCTGCTGATTTATGTTTGTTGTCGGTGACATCTGAGAGCGGTGGTTGACTCCCTGTCGCCCAATCACTATGATAAACACCGGAATATAGATCATCGCCACCGGTTGTTGGTCGTCCCATTTTTTCACCCCAGACTCTGGCTCGCTGCTTGAACTTTTCAGCCGCTGAGAGAATTCGGTTGCGCGTGCATTGAAGATTGAAAGTCTGCGGAACACTCGGCCCTTGTTCCTCTGGCTGCTCTGGCTGTCCTTCTCCTTGACCCTCGGCCTTTTCGTTGTTCAATCCTGCATCTGCCCCTTGATCGACCCGCGATATGCTATCAAGTGTATGATTTGCTATATCATCGGTACCATGAGCATAAGGCATCGTTGGACGATGGGGTAATCCTTGACGCTGGGAATGATCCCACTCAGCGCGAGCATCCTCTCGTGCCGGTTGTCGTGAGGCATTTTGAACCACGTCAACGCTCGAGCGGAATCGGACCCTGGGTGGTGATTCAGGGTCTTTATCGTGTATCGCGGTTTCGCCGGAGTATCTTGATCTGAGGTCTTCATCCTCTGGAGGATCCGTGAAGTGGTTGTCGCTGTCACTGTCATTCGAAGAGGCGCTTGTAGTTTTCTCTTGCTCAGACATTAGGCCTGGATTTGCCCTGTGACTAAATTATAGGGTGACAAGAGAAGCATCGGTCTTTGAATGACGGTGAAACGAAACTTGCAAATGTCAGCTTCGGGCGATGTTTGAATACCGCGTTGCCTTCCTTTCAATCCGTTAACCCCCTGCTGCAAACTTTGTTAGTTGCGGAGTCTTCATCCTCTTCATTGAACATTTAACTAGCTGGTCATGGGTCATGGCTACTCGTGGCCACTCGTGGCCACTTTTCGCTTCAATGAGCTCATGGAGGCGGGACGGGGTATACTCCCTCGGGCCGTGAGTTCACCATGGATTGGAAAGCCAGTTGATTCAATCAAAGCAAACCAAGCACATTCCATCAAATAGCAATCGGCTTCACATACTGTCTTCAAACAATCACATGAAGAAAGGAAAAGCAAATAGGCTGGAGGTTGTCACTATTTGTCTTTGGGAGTAAAAGTAGCCCGCGAATTTAATAGATCTGTTCCCAATGCCGACTTCGGGCCGCATCGCCACTCGGGATCTTTGTCCGATTGAATTATTTTGCCTATTATTACACTTGAGTGAAGAGTGGTGATCTGCTATATGAACTTGGATTATGAATGTTTCGGATTGATGAGCACACAGAGAACGGCACGAATAGATATACAAATGTCCTTCAATATGAAAGGATTGCTAACGGCATGCCGAGGAACAAAACTCCAAGAAATCATCTCTGGACCGCTATCTCCAACTCTAACATCGAAGCTGTGTCCAATTCAGACATTTGACAATTTCCTGTCCCCATTCACTATTTCACGCCTTGTGAGAATTCCATCAAGATAGCTCGTCATGCCATGAAAATCCTCCAATTCACCAACCCATCCGACATATTGATCGGGTCTAACGATAGCGACAGCACCCCGAACAGGATCAATTCCCCATTTTTCATAAGCCTTGCCCGAGCACTCAGGATCCCAAACACAAGACCGTTCACTCCAAATAGAGTCGAAAGCCCATCCCATCTTGTCATCAAAAGGCCTTAGGACCTCGGGGAAATCAAAGAACTCAACTTCATTCCAGGGGCTGCTGTGAATGGCCAATGTAGTGAGAGAGCTATCATGATGACCTCCAGGTGAAACATATCTGGTAAGGATTGAAGCTAGAATGCTTCCCAGCTGATCGACTCGTTCTTTCTGCATCGCAAATCGAATGTCACCTGCTAGAACAACCATACGGAATTTCCCGTCACTCTGTAGAATATTTGTTGACCATCTCGTGTCAAGGCGTGCTTGATTAAGAAGTTTTTGGACAGGGAATTTCTCACCAGGAATCATCAAGCCGCGGAATTTTCGCTCATCCTCGGGGTTGTGCTTCCGGACTAGACTGCTGACAGGGTAAAATGCCTTTCGTCCTTCGTAGAAATCTTCAAATTGCTTATGAATTTCGAGAGCAGAAGTCTTTGTTGTGTCATCTGATAAAGATTCATCTCTTGTAAACTGCGAAGATATTTGTCGATCGTATTCCACCAGCATTTTCGCTAGTGGTAATCTTTCAGCATTATATGTATCGAGTATAGATGGCGAAGCAGCTCCCTTTGCTACCAGGGCCAATTTCCACCCAAGGTTGAATCCATCTTGTAAACTCATGTTCATACCCATTCCAACCTTGGGTGAATGCGAATGGGCAGCGTCGCCGGCGAGGAAGACTCGGTTCTCGCGAGAGAGAGTCGAAGCAACACGTTGCCCTACTCCGTATGCCGAAAACCATTCACAGTTCTGGAAGTCGAAATCGTAAGGACTCAGAATAGCCTTGACGACTCTGCGGATGTCATCTGGCGTAAATTGTGACTTGTCGCGTCGACCATTCATTCCACTGTCCTGTACGCCATTCGATTGTATCTCGTCGGCCTTTGGCATGGGAACGTAGACGCGGATGAGGTTTCGCTCGCGAGGGACTATGAGAATCGATCCGGTGGCATTCTCTACCATAGCCAGGCGACGTATATCGGCTGAGTTGGGGATCATATCAGACTTCTGTCAATATATTCGCCGTATTGTACTTACGAAAATTCGAAATCGGGACTACATCAGCCACTCCCCTTTTTGGCAAGTTAGATTTCGTCATCCTAGGTGAGATAAGGGGACTCACCAGATATAATCTGTACTTGATCCCTCCATGGGAATACCCATTTGATCCCTTGTCCAACTCCTCGCACCATCGCATGCGATCAGGTATCTCGCTTTGACGACTTCGATGTTCGGTTTGCCATCTTGTTCTTCAGGCGAGGTGCCATTAGGTTCACCGGGAGACTGGTTGATAGCAACTCCATTCTGAGGATCAGCTTGTCCATTTGCAGCATGGATATGGCCATTTGTAAGTTTCCCAGAATCAATAGTCCGCAGGTGAACAGTGATAGGATAAGTACTATGATCGTTCTGATAAGCCTCTTCGAAGGTTAGTCGCTCGGCCAAGACACCTCGCTCAACCCTGATCAACGAGTTCTCGTGAATGGAATCTAGGATGAATTGTTCCAGTCGACCTTGTCCCAGAAGCGTATGAACAAACGGTTTCCGTGATTCCGCAGTGTCACCATAGATTCCTTGTCGGACCAGTTTTCCTGATTCATCTAAGCCCTATCCATTTATTACTCTATTAGCTGAATCCCTAGTTGGATTATTATAAACGAACCCAGTATGTTGAGACGACTGCCGGGACACCCTCGTGTCGCACGCGATGGTTGAACCCACAGCTATCAAAGATCTCCAAGGTACGTGGCACAAGCCCGTCTGCATGTCCCACAGATACCTTTTCGGTCCGTTTGTCGACGATCCGCGCGTTGATACCAAATCGTGCCATCCAGTATGCTGCCATTAGGCCCGCAGGGCCAGCGCCGATGATGAGGCTGTGAATAGCTGTATTAGTCTCAACAATCCACCAAAATCAGCGGTCAGAACTACTTACACATCTGTATGGGACTCGGGATATTTCATGATGGCCATGGCTAGTTTGGCGTGTAGTATCGGTCGGAAGGAAAGCGATATATCTTGAAATAGTCCTGTGTCCTGGGAGATAAAAACGTTTTATGGGCGAATGCCTCTTATGACCCCTGCCAAATCATAACGCCCATTTTCCTGTTCTTGATCTGAGCCTTGGTAATATTGAGTAGCTCAGCGCAGGGCCAGTCGGTTAATAAACCTAGTCGAAATCGAAATGGAAAAAGCAATATGGGCAAATAGGAGAAGTAAAAATCTATTATGCCGAAGCTGGAAGTGACACTATTGCAGAGCTGAATATTCAACTGTGTAAGCTGAAAAAAAAAGGTACGGTGGCGTTCTTGGGTGTTTGCTCGGTCTGTCGGTTCATGAAGACAACAGGAAGTTCTATGCGCGGAGCAAAAATGTATGTATGTACATTTTTGGCATTATGTTATCGTTCTATAAACATTTTGGTATACATTGGACATGTAAAATACAAAGTCCCTGAACAGACTATTTCATAGATTGCCATCACTGGGGTTGCCAAAGCTATATCATGCCTTGATAAGATACTGATGCCGCCAATGAATCCATGGTCATCCAGTCCATACTGCCAGGGTCGCCTAGATAGAAGTGTGTTCCCGGCATCTTCCAAAAGTTAGTAATAATGAATTTTGGGAAGAAAGGGGAGACTCACCATCAAACTCCAGTCGCTTGTCATTTCCGATAATGGTTCCATTGACATCTCACTCGCCCGATCTAAACTCACACTCGAGGCATCGAAGTTGGCCTCCAAAAGCTTCAAACATCTGGTTTCGGCCTCCTCTGCCTCCTTCAAAAGAAACTCTGGAAGATCCTCTCGCGAGAAACCACGCATTAGCCCGTCGATCTGGGCACAAACAAGACAAAGGAAGAGATAGCCCTTAATATTTGTTTCCCCTGCCTCAATGCAACGTAAGCACCATGTTTTTGCATCTTGAAGAACCGTGAAAAGATCTCTCCGCAGAGCCCTCGGACCTAGAGAGCTCTCCTCTTGAAGCTGTGTTTTCAATTCGGCTGCGATGAGAAAAATGGCTTGGACGGAAGTTGTGCGGAACATGCCCGTTCCACAACTTGCTAGTCTGGCGAGATCATCGGGTTCAGGTGAAGATGAACTGTTCGGAAGAGAGGTGGATGTCAGAATCGGAGACGACGGAAATATTGTGCACCAGGTCTTTAGGCATGCTTCCGTGACAACTTTTCTCGAGTACGCGTAATGCACTTCTTTCATCGAAGCACCAAAAAATGGCATATGAAGCGCAGTAAGATAGCGGCGAATGAAGAAGTCCAATATCCGATTCTGGAAATCAGATGGTCCTCTGGCTCCTTCGCGAGTTTTGTATCTCTGTAGTTTCTGACAGATGTATTTGTAGGATGCGCGTAGTTCGCTGTCTAAACGAACAGTCTCTTCATATCCGACATGGACAGTTAACCCATTCAATACCTTGGCAATGTGAAGACGAAGGGGAAACGTCTTGCGAAGAGCTAAAGACATGGATACATCAGTGAAAATATCGTCAGGTGCTGGGACTGGGCTTTCCACCGATATGGCTTCGTCGTCGAAGTTTCCCGGTGGCATAGTGTTGAAACTCTCTAGGGAGCAAAGAGGCGGCCCCCCTGACTCCATGCTCGTCTGCAGTTCAAGCTCAAGTAAAGTATTCCACAATCTTCTTCGCATCTCTGCTGTGTAGCGAGGCATTTCAGGGAGGAATTCAGGGTCCCGATTAAGTCCCATGTAGATGGCAAGGCGGATCACTTCGCCGGTGGTGATCCACACCAAGCCCCCTTCGACGCCGACAATTTGCCTCGCTAGAAGGAGGAGGATATGGATTTGAAGAAATTGGATTCCGAGTCGAGCCTTGAATTCTGGTTCTGAGATCCATGTTTGGGCTTCGTGAATCCATCGGATGGCCGTTGCGTGCATTGAAAATCCTTCATCATAGATAGCTGATCCAATTGCCATTACGAGTTTCAAAAGGATGACAAAGGATATATCAGGGTCGCTTGCCTCTATCACAGATTCGTAGTCCCGTTTGAATGTGGGTATATGAAGGACACGGTAAATGGTTTCAAATGTTCGAAGGTAATTTGCAACCAAAATGTCTGCAACTTCCTTTGGAGGGAGTTCGTTCGTGGGCGGACATGGCCATGTGGGTGTACGCTGTGCTTTGATCATTTTACCCAACCATTTGCATTTACTTAACGTAGTCATTGCGTTGGTTCCCTCGTTTTGAAGGTATGGCTCGATCAGATCGAGAACCTCGGCAAACTGCTGGCTATTAACATTGGTCTCTTTATCCTATCAATCTCGCACGCTGGACAAGTCTTACCTGGGCGACTCCATTCATCCAGTGACTCTGTCCAAAAACCCTAGTTTTATGCATGATGGCTCGTGATATTGTTGGTTGCTGACCTCCGGCAAGGCTTTCTGAATGGACAGAAAATGTACCCGCGAAATGTGAGGTCGTCGTACTGATGTTGTAGTTGGGGCTGGGCGTGATGTTCCCGGGGGATTGATGGGATGCCTTGCTGAGCTGCTCTTCCAACTGTTTGATACGGTATCTCATCGATTGAATTTCTTCAGGTGATGATTGATACGTTTCCACCGAAGTGTTCGCCGTAGGCGCGGTCGATGGGATAGTCTGCGCGGTTGTCACCGTGCCAGTGGTCGAAGATTGGTCGACTTGCATGTCGTTATGTTGGTCACCAGATCTATAAAACTGGCCAATATTGACGGTAGATCCAGTCCTCGAGCTACTGCTCTGACGAATCCGCCGAGCTGGTCGAGGCGGCGATACTTCTTCGTAAACACAGGACACATTTCTTGATCGAAGACAATTGCTACATGGTGTCTCTCGATTACATTTGATCTTTCGTTTACGGCATGATACGCATGACCTACCATCGACAATCAGCCTCAGTTAATGCTATAAATCATACACTCTTTGTTATCAGATATAGTTACTCACACTGGTGGACGGCGGCGCCGCCGTTCGGGTTCCCTCGTGTGATCCATATGGGGTTTGATGATCAGATAAGATCAAAGCTCTCCACCCATGTCGATGAGGCTCATTCAATTACAGCCCCAATTACCAATTGAACAGACAGAGAAGATGTGGAGTGTCGCAGAAGACAAAATAGACGAAAATCAACGAAAAGGAACGAAGGAAGTCGGAGTTGGACGAGGCTCGGACACGAACTCGGCATTTGCGCATTTGGTCTTTCTCGTCTGCAATTCACCGACTCCGGGCCGAATTACGGGTTTCACTCCTGTAAATTTGATTATACCAATTGTACTATTTGCTCGCAGAATTGCCGCTTTGTAGAGATAACTTCATTAAATTGAAGTCTTATTTATCTTCTTGGCAAGTTATCAAAACTGTATAAGTTTGAGATATTTCTACATCAAGTCGGGATCACATAGGATGCTTAATTCCCAAATGTACTGCATGACTGTAATTTGTATACGCTGGTACTTTCGTGCCGTACTATCCCCGACTGTCAATTCACCGATTTTATAGATAGACAAATTTAACACTACTTAAATACAAACTAACTCCTTCAGTGGTAGGTTTATCATTAATTTTTTCACGATCAAAACTTACGGATCACATTTTCCTTTCCATCGTTTAATTTCACGCCACCATCTTCGCCCTAGTGCTACGTTCCAGTAGTAACTCAGATCAATAAACGTTGAAGTTGAACCTTTTCATCGCAGCCTGAAAAAATCTCAATAATGTCTGGGAAAAGCCAAGAAGCTTTGCATCAAGACAAAGAGGTGGGCAATGAACCAGTATCAAGCTCTGATATCAATCCCACCGACGACACCACGATAACTCCTCCTCCGGACGGAGGCATGAAGGCATGGCTTGTCGCATCAGGGGCAGCTTGTATATTCTTTTCTGCTCTTGGTTTCGCAAATTCTTTTGGTGTTTTCATGGAATACTATCTCTCTCATCAACTTCGCGATCAATCTGCGGACAAAGTTGCCTGGATCGGTTCAGTCGCAGTGTTCATGCAATTTGCAACTGGCATGGTTGGCGGTCCTCTTTTCGATCGTTATGGAGCTTGGGTATGTCTTTTCATTTATCCTCAATATGAAACTTGCAGGATTTATAACTAATTTGATATAACAAGGTTATTCGGCCTTCAGCAGTCTTGCTTGTCTTCGCTATTATGATGACCAGTCTGTGCAAAGAATACTGGCAGTTTATGCTATCCCAAGGTATTCTGCTAGGTGTATCCATGGGCCTCGTCCAGTTTCCAGCCATGGCTGCAGTGACACAGTACTTTGATAAGAAAAGTGGTGCAGCATTAGGTCTGGTCATTTCGGGATCGTCGATTGGTGGTGTCGTTATCCCTATTGCACTCTCGAAGATGCTCAACAGTACAAATCTCGGATTTGGCTGGTCCATACGTATCATTGGATTTGTCTTGATTCCTTTGCTTGCATTCTCATGCATTACTGTTCGAAGTCGTCTGCCTCCTCGCAAATCGGCTTTCCTTCTACCCTCTGCGTTTAAGGATCCGAAGTACTGCTTGTTGATCGCTGCGCTATTCTTCATGTTCATTGGAATGTTTGCTCCTCTCTTCTACATGCCTACTTATGCCGTTGAACGAGGAATGGACCCCACTCTCGCATCCTATCTCCTAGCTATCATCAATGGGGCTTCCACTTTTGGCCGAGTCGTTCCAGGTGTCCTTGCTGACCGATTTGGTCGACTCAATGTCTTCATCTTCGGCGGATTCGCATCCGGTATCGTGGTCTGCTGTATGAACCTGGCAAAATCTACCGCGGCCTTGGTTGTGTATTCGATCATCGTGGGGTTTACCACAGGAACTATCATCTCCGGTGGTTCGACAGCGCTCACTCTCTGTATTACGGCCCGTCAAAATAGTGGCACTCTTCTAGGCATGGGTCTAGGCCTGAGCTCCGTGGCTTCTTTGATAGGCCCTCCTGTCAATGGAGCACTTGTGCAGCATTACCATAACTTTTCTCAGATGTCGATTTTCAGTGGCGTTATGTGTCTTGCTGGCGGGTTTATAGCCTTCGCAGCCAAGAGTACCACTCCACAAGGGATTTTTGGTCAAACATGATTACATTGGGCGATGACTATTAAGTGGGAGCTAGAACCGTCTAACATTGGCCCCTTTCATAGATATTTCTTCAGATAGAAACTCCCTATATTATCACTTTTTACTCTCAACACTGGGTTAGGAATAGAAATGCATTTTTATGATCTCGGTCGCCCCAAGCTCAATCCAGCTCTCCGCGGAGCAAATTCCAACTTAGTTGACGCATGCAGAAATCGGATCAGAAACATGCTATTATATATGGCCTGTCTAAATAGCTCAGGACCCGACTATCCTTTTAAAGCGATGAAATCTAGAATCATGGATGCTAGTACTACTAGCAACCTAACTAGTGTAGTGGGGAGTATCGGCCTGCCCACCTGTATAGGGATTATATAAGGGAAATGGCCTAATTTGGAAGGGAGCTTATATATATTTATTTGGATAGCATCTTTAGCATCACCCAGAGATCATTCACACGAGTTCCAGCCTATTCGAGAGAGTGCTAGCAGGTAGCCTTAGTTGGGGTGTTGTTTACCCTCATCCTTCTGCCCCGTTCGACCTGCACGTACCGACCGTGCTGCCTTGAGCATCCTATCCCGTTTCACTAGTTAGGTCCACCTGGACGCATATTCTCTCTATATCTGCTTGAACTTATCTCCTTTACTTTCCAGCCCAAAAATTCAGGAAATTCTCCTTATTTTTCGAAGATTGATTCCTGACACCATTCCCATCTTCTGTCACGGGCTTTCCATCATTGCCGACATTGGTCACGGCATTTTGCGTCTTTCCCAAAAAATAGTTATCCTGGCAAAAGGCCGCAATGAGCGGGATATACGCAAGCCCCAGGGCCGGCGCAATACAGTAGTACAGTGCGCGTCGGTAGGCTACAATTGTCCCAACACGCATCGGATCATTGAAGTCATAACTTCTTATCAAAGTGACCTGGCCGAATAATTCCTTCACATCTGCCTCCGTCGCAGTAGAGGGTAAATGGATGCGAAGTTGTTTTTGGCATCTGACTTGACCAAATAACGACAATCGCAGAGCCAATGGCACTGCCTACTTTCGACCATAGGGAAAGAAGGGATATCACGAGCGCGACGTCTTGATGCGGGACTGAAGCTTCCGATGCAACGCGTGATCCAACGACAAACATTGAGCCCCCAAATCCGACTAGGATCATGGATAGAACCATTGCGGCGGTGTTATCGGTTGCCATGTCGCCTTTAAACATTATGCCCATGCTTATTATCTTTATGGCAAGTTCGATTATTTGGATGGTTTTGTACCGATGTGTCCAACGCTGCAGAAGTCCGACAAGTGGCCCTGCAATGCAGAGGGCTAGAGTGTGTTGCCTACACCCAGTCTTGGTAGCTTCATGGCTTCGCGATGTATACATAGGGGCTCCAGTAGAGGCCTCGCATATTACCAGCCACTTTTCTCAGATATCAGCATCTGGCAATATGTGACGAGATGAGGGGGGACTCACTCATATAGACACTGTCGATAATGACAGCCATAACGAAAGTTTTGTTAAAGACGAGTCGTCGTGGAGCACTAGGCACTCTAGCCCGCAATATCTCGTATATCACGTCGGCGATGAGCAAAAGACCACCTACAACCATCTTTGCAATCATGGAAGGGTTTCTCCAGCCACCGTCGGCATAGGTCTTTAACGAGAATGGAAGAAGCAAAAGCGACCGACCGAATCCGAGAAGATTAAGGTCAAATGCATCGATCTCTTCCAAACTTTGTTTCAGAGCCTCCATCCAGGTACGCGATGGTTCCGCGGCCAGTGCAATAACTGCACCGTGGGGGGCGTGACACTTAAGCAAGTACAAAAAGATAAGAGAAAAATTTATGGACTTGATGGAAATACTCAAGGAGTAGTGATACAGAATGTTAAACCTCAGGCTTAACATGGATACATTCCAAGCACCCACTTGCAGTGACACACTTGTCAAGGTCTGACCATACAGAGTATCTCCAAGTAATACTGGCGCTCATTCCAAAATTCAACCGAATTTCATCCGGTCAGACGACGCTCATGCTGGCATTTGCTGGAAAGAAGCAGCAGCTTGCATGGTGGCCACTGCCACGAGATATCATGTCTAGGTTACAGCACGTTGTGGTTCACTTTGATCGTACTTTTCAATAATGCGCGACCATACACTATTTTTTCCCGGTGCTATCGTACTATTAGTTTGAGCCATCTATATATATATATTATACCTTTGATCTCTTGTGAATTTGGTGTATAATACGTTCACAGCGAGGTTGCCAAGACTTCCTGATTGGGCAATATCAATCCTCATTGCGACGCAACCTTCTTTCATCTTTGAACATCCTCTATGATTTAGAACTTCAATTCTCGTCTTCTATATTTATCCATCACATGTTATTGTTATTCATATATCCCGGTCAGCATGATCTCCAGCCTATCTGGATTCCTTGCAAGGGGGGAAGATCCCCGTGGTGCGCGGCTGCGCGGCCCTGCCGCATTCCAGACATCCTGCCCTGATCAAAACATCAATTCCTCGATACCTTGACGACGCCATGCCAACCGACTGGTTTCCGACATACCACAGGGGTCTAGCCAAGTCTTTCAATCCTTTTTTCTACCATGTCTGGCCCATTGGTGTTTACTTCCTCTTCTCTTTCTCCGTGCTACCTGCTACCTGCTTGTTAGCACGATATAGAGGTCGAGGCTGAAAGTTGCGGTTTGAGGATGCGGATCTCATTGTCTATTGCTGCTTTAGCAGCTGTTGTTTCTACAGTATCGGGTTCAGTGTCGCCTCTCCGGGAGAATGATATTGAACATCTGCAGAAGGTCAATCAGGGACCGTCGGAGTCAGTCTTCTTTCCAGGACTATTTCCGACGCTTTTGGGTGCTCCCAACTTGCTTGACAATCTCTTAGGAGGGATCAAGCCTTCACAAACTACAGTTCCTCTGGATACGGCGACACCAGAGCCAACAAGCCCTGTCGAGGTTGACAGCCCAACAGAGACGTCGACTCCGGAGCCATCGCCAACATCGGAGACCTCTTCGTCAATTGTGTCTCCCAGCTCCTCTCAGGTCCCCAATACATCCCAGACACCGTCGCCTATTCAATCACAATCTCCTCCAGCAACCTCGAGCTCCTCTGCGACTCCCTCTCAAGCGTTTTGGCCATTCAGTTCTCTCGCATCCAGCTCGAGTCAAGCCTCAGCACCAGTTCCGACAGCTTCGAGTCTATCAAGCTCGCCTACCCCTTCTAGCCCTCCTCCTGTGGCACCCTCAACCACTGTCACATACAGCTTGACGCCATTATCGACCCACAAGACTAGCCACACTAAGACGGCAACATTCGTAACTAGGCCAAAGTCATCGTATGTCACTTCCCTTTTCTTTAATAATTGATCGATTTGCTCAACAAATCCAGATCTAGCAGTACTGAGTTCGGTACGGCTACTAAGACATGTGCTCCTAAGGGAGGTGCCTCGCGTCGGGTCTTCTGGTTAGATGAGCAAGACCATAAAGGCAATGGTTCTGGTCTAGCCCCATACATCTCTGGGGACAAGTCCTATCCCGTCTACCGGAACGTGATCAAATACGGAGCCAAGAATGATGGAACTGGTGATCAAACGGCAAGCCTACAGAAAGCTATCGATGATAACGGAAGCAAAGGCAGTCGTAAGGGCAACGGGGTAACTCGCTTCCCGGCAGAGGTCTATCTCCCTAGTGGTGTCTACCAGCTTGGAAGCACACTGAAGTTGACTGTCGGCACTCTCATTGTCGGTAACCCACACAACCCGCCAGTCATCAGGGCATCGCCCAGCTTCCGTGGTCAGTTCCTGGTCCTTGGATATGATGACCAGAATGGAAATCCGGAGACTAGCTTCATGATGTTGATGAAGAACGTCATCTTGGACACTACTCATGTCAATACCAATGTTCCCATCACTGCCCTCCAATGGGGAGTCGCCCAGGGATCTGGCCTGACCAACGTGGAAGTTCGAATGCCGACAGGCCATGGTACACACACTGGTATTGATATCAATGCCGGTTCAACTATTGCCGTCACTGACATTGTATGTTCTCTTCCCGATTCCCTCGTCTGAATTGGTTATACTAACTTCGACAGCGTATTATTGGTGGTGCTACCGGTATCAAGAACTCGAACCAGCAGGTCAATTTCAAGAATATTCACTTTAGTCGAGTCGGTACGGCATTCCTCGCCTCTGGTGGATGGACTGTTCTACTTCAGAGTGCGACCTTTGACTCCTGCGGATTTGGCGTGAACATGACCGGCAATGGATTAGGCAGTTTGGTCCTGTTAGACTCAACATCCACCAACAGCGGAACGGTCATTCTGTTTCATGATTCATCTGATGATGAGGGAAACCAAAATAGCCAATTCATCATCGAGAACCTTACTCATGATTCTCGGAACCCTATTGCTGTCGATACCAACGGTGTGACTCGTTTGGCTGCCGCTTCCCATGTTGATACTTACATTTGGGGCTCGCGTGTTCCCGGCCAGTACGAAGCTGGAAAGTCTTTCATCACTCAACGGTCAGAGAATCTTTTAGTCCGTGGGAAATACTTTATCAAGCCTCAACCTACCTATGGCGAGTATGGTGGTGACGATATTGTGAATATCAAAACAGTCCCTGGCCATGTCGTCAAGGGTGATGGGCGTACTGACGATACCGAGAGCTTGAATGCTATCTTGAAGAAGAATGCGGAAGAGTGCAAGATCACTTATATTCCGTTCGGCGTTTACCGCGTTTCTGACACAATCTTTGTGCCTGTGGGAACTCGCATGGTGGGTGAGGCTTGGCCTATTATCTCAGGCTACGGCAATGCTTTCAAGAATCCTAGCGAGCCTCGCCCAGTGGTTCGTCTCGGTAACCCCGGTGATGTCGGTATCCTTGAGATTCAGGATATGCGGTTCTCGCCTGGCGAGCCCCTCCCCGGTGCTAAGATTCTTGAAGTTAACGCCGCTGGAGCCCAGCCAGGAGATGTTGGTCTTTGGAATAGCATGGTCACAGTGGGTGGCACTGCTGAAACCACTATTTCCAACACTTGCACCTCTCAGGACCCCAAGGATTGTATGGCTGCATTCATGGTGATGCATTTGACTAAGAGCTCATCTGCGTACATCGAAAACTTCTGGGGCTGGACAGCGGACCACAACTTGGATAGCAAGTCTCTTCTGACCATCGTCTCGACCGGCCGTGGTGTCCTAGTCGAATCTACCAAAGGCACATGGCTGACGGGCACTGGTTCCGAACACCACTGGCTCTACAACTATAATTTCCATAAAGCGGCCAACGTTTACGCTGGCTTACTTCAAACCGAATCGCCTTACATGCAAGGCTCTGGCGCATATCAAAAGGCACCGGCTCCCTGGACTGCCTCTCCTGAATATGGAGATCCAGACTTCTCATGGTGCTCCACTGACGACGAAAAGTGCCGGTCCGCACTGGCTACCAATATTGATGGGGGCTCAGACATTGCCCTTTACAACTCGGCTGCGTGGGCCTTCTTTGACGGATCTTGGAATGGACTCTACAACGAGCCTTGTGAGGGTAAATGCCAGTCGAACATGATGCGTGTTGTGGGACAGCCAAAGAACTTGGTCTGGTACTCGATCAATACCCGCATGACAGACGTGATGATCTTGGACGGGAAGACCAATCCGACTGAGTCGAGTCATCCTGGTGGGTGGGAAGGTATTATTCAGGCCTACCGACAGTTCTCTGCATAGGCTTGTGCGCGTGTGATGGTGGCATGTGCATAGCATGGCATTTGGACATATGCATTTCTTAGATCGTCTTACATGACCGTTTATCTTTACTTAATGATTAGTATGAATTGCTTTTCGTGAATTGTTTCATATTTTCATGGCGGAGTTTCAAGTTGTGGTATGTTTCACATATCAGTTCACTATTTTCCACATTCATACGAGATTCATGGATACTAGTTCTACTGCTTTAGTCAAACTCCTCTACTCTTTTAATTCCCACGTTACTGAAACTTGAAGATACTAAATTAGGTGGTACTCTTCTGTTGACACAAGTCACATAATAAGAGCAATACGCGTATAAATATCTACCGAGTCAACTAGGTGGTTGAAAATTGATAGGTATCACTTTTCACGGCCTTCAAGTTAGTCCACACCTATGGACTAACCCATTTTCTATTGTTGACGGTCTCAAAGATCTAGAATGGTCAGTACTGACATGATCTATGCACATAAATTTTGCATATTTATACAAATGCAATCCTCTGGAATATATATATATATATATATTTAATCTCGGATTCTCCTGTTATACTCTCCATTACTATTAAAACTAGCATATATGATTACTTAATACTTGATCGTGTATTTCCTCCAAGGCTCTTTCCTTCTTTGGTTTTCTCTATTTTCTTGCCCATTCGCTCCTGCCTGCTCACCAGGCAACCCGTGCCTTCCTCAATCGACCATCTATTTTTGGTAATCAATTCACGTGAAACCATGTGACCTTTCATGTAATTATTCTGCCACACCACCCCGCCCTGCGGTGGCGGCCGTAAGCCCTGGAAAGTCCTCGACTCCATTAAAAACATCCACAATTTCGAGTCGAATCAGAAGGAGGACTTCTATCCCCATCCAGCCTTTAAAACGTCATCAGTCTTGGCGATGTCGGAATTGTATGTGAGCCCAGCAATCAATTCCACACGCTGCCTGGTTTCCATTTGGCTTCCAAGATTCCACACCAAACACTCCCTGAACAACCCGAAAATGTCTCCCCACCACTCATATCCCTGATTGCCTGTGGCTGGTGGGGTTATTCCCCGACTTCAAGGGGTGGATGGTGTCGGCGTGGCGTTGGCATAGCCGTGGTATCCGATGGACGTTGAATTTTTGACTTCGGGGAAGGCAGCATCATATCGGTTTCTAATTCAGTGTAGGCTGTGCTAGCACAGCACCGAGGTGCCATGTAAGAACCAGTTCAATGCAAAATAAGCATCCTTCGATTGACTCCGTACTGTACAGTATGTCGCACTCTCTTCATGCAACTAACACAGCCAGCGCAGCATACAGCCGTAAAGCCTCGTGGATCTCGCTCTGTGAGCCCCATTGCTTATGGGGCCAGCAACGGCCGAACAAATCGTCGAATCCAAATTCTCAGCCTAAGTGGAGCTTGGAAATGATGATTGGCTTTCCTAAATTGCATCTCCTTTTCCAGAGATGCAGATCGCCTGTGAGATTTGGCCCCGTTTTCTTCTTTCCCCTAAACAGCGTCATTGCCACTGCCACAACTGCGGACCCTGATGCCTTGTGCTTCCCGTTACTATGAATATCCAGGAGGAAATTGGATGCTCCGATCGACAGTATAAAGAACCCTGGGTTTCCCCGGAGTGTAGTTTATTATTCACAACTCCCATAGCCGAATCAGCTTACCAGCATCAATCAGCCCTATCAATTTGATCAACATCATCCACTACTTCCAGTCACAAACTATCTTCCACTTTCCACCATCCATGATGAAGTTCACTGCTATTGCCTCCGCCCTCTTCCTGGCCTCCGCTGCCATGGCCTCTCCGGACGGCATTGATGTTGACTCCATCGTTTCTCAAGCTGAGGGTGTCGCTACCAACGTCGTTGATGGTGGCAAGTCCATTGGCTCGGAAGCCTCCGCAGAAGCTACTTCCATAGGCCATGCCATCGAGACTGGCGGTGCTGCTGCTGTCTCGACTCTGACCGGCGACGCTGCCTCCATTGCAACTGCTGCCGAGAGCCGCGCCAGTTCCATCAAGACGGCTGCTGAATCCGCAGGCTCTGATGCCGCCAGCAAGGCCTCCGACTTTGTCTCCTCTTTCACTACTACCGATGCCAATGGTGACAAGACAACTGCTGCCTCCACCATAACCTCCCAAGCTTCTCGATCTACCGAAGCGGGTTCTAGCACCACTGCCACCGACTCCGCTAGCCCTACTACTTCCAACGCTGCTGTTGCTGGATACAAGATGAACGTCGCTGCCGCCGGTATGGCTGGTATGCTCGGCGTCATGGTTGCTCTGTAAAAAGTTCATCCTATTGGATGTGTTATGATTAAACCTCGAGCCTGGCATGACCGATCTTAAGATCGGATGTGACTTTTTCTTTCACGACTTTCTTTGATTCGATTCAAAATATCTGACCTTGCATTTCTGCTCGGAAAAAGATTAATACTGGCGTTTTGAGATGTATATATACCTTTTTATCTTCATATGAACATTTTACATTTGTCTATACAAGCTACACACCTTGAGTACAATTACACAGTAGAGTAATAATTATACCAGGCTGCTGAAATGGATCCATGGATGTATCATGCAGGATTCGTATACATTGCTGTCAATCTATACTACTAGTATACTAGTTAGTAGTATAGTAATATGCACGCACAATCGATGAGCTCGGTCCATAACTGTCAGACCCATCTATTCTCTTAATGGCTCTCCCAGAACTGCGCATCGATCGCAACTAAGCGATTAAATAACTGATTCCGTGACCTCATTCCCGTAAGATGGAACGATTGTCCAGCCTCGCCTCCAAAAACAATCAAACCATCCGCAGCCTCCTTACTACCGGCCGTCAATTCAACAATCAACTTCCCCTTCCACCCTAGTCCCTCCGTCTTTCGAAGTTCTTGAATCTCCGTCACAGGAATCTGGAAAAGAACAGATCCTTTCTTCCGAGCCTCGATGCTCAAATCTTCTAGTCCCGCCGATTGGTACGTCGTGAAGTATAAGATTGGCGGCTCCTTGGTTGAATCGATTACAGCTGCGCCACGCTTGCGTTCGAACTTTGCGTCGAATTTCAAGGGTCCGTAGGGTGTGCTTGAAATGCGGTGCTTTTGCAGCATCCCTAGGAGATTCTTGGTATGGGCTGAGCCGGCGATTGCCATTGCTCGGTCGAAGGCGATATGGCCTCTGATTGCGGTTGCGATTGTGCGACGGAAGAATTTGAGGAGTTTGAAGATTGTTCGACGTTTGGGTTTTGGTGCTGTGGGACTATCGGTGGATGATAAGTCCGTGGCTGAATCGGTTGACTGACTACTTAGATTTGTCGATTGGGGTGTGACTCCTGCTTTGGATTTCTTGCGTTTGATCGGCCATGCTGGTTCGTCTTCTTCGGTTGTTGGGGGTGGTGGGAGAGGCGAGGAGTTGATTTCGCCGATTCGGAGGAGTGTTAGGGTGAGTTGGGCGTTTGTAGGTACACCTTTTAGAAGAGTCCTACAGTATCATGGTGTTAGACATGCTCACTGGTAAAGATATTTTTGGGTATGGGTAAAAATACAGGTTGATGTCGAGCTGTTTCGGCCAGTCGGGGAATTTGCGGTTCAAGAGATCTGTCATATAACTGAAGGCTGGTGCACCGAAGAAGCTGAGACCCAAAATGAAGCCAATGGATTTTATAATCCAATAGCTGGAGGTGAAAGGTACGAGGAGGCAGATGATACTCAGAATGCCAGATAGTCGGAGTCGTGGTGATACAAGATAAAATGGAGGAGTAGGCGAAAGAATACTTCGAGAGTCAACTCTTGTTACCACGCTTGATTCTTCTTGTATAATTCAAATCATATAACTTACTTGGCAAATCTCTCGTACACGTCGGTGATATCACTGATGACACGCATCGCTTGGTCTGTCCCGTGAGAGATCTTCTTCTTCATGGGCTTTTTGGTCTTTTCCTCCGCAGCCTTATCATCTGAAGCCTCAGATGGACCTTCAATCAGAGGCACATTCTGCGGTGCAGGAGAACTTTCAGTAGCCTCTTCTTCCATAGGATATCCAAATTTACCCGCGGCACCCTGTACGGCCATAGTCGCAAAGCTATCAAGCAAGACCTTGGCTTCTTGCTCAGCGGTCTCTCCCTTATGTTTTTCCGGCACTCCAGTGAGGCTATCATGAGACTCTGATTGTTCATCTGCCGGTGCGTCTGAAGTTGCATTGTCCGATGGCGGCGTCGGTGGGGGAGCAGGGAATAGAAGCGATCGAATGGGAGGACACAGTATCAAGGCAATGAGGAGACCAAGCGAAGTCGGAATTAGTAGATCGGCTGCCCATGAAGAGAAGTAGATCTTTGAAACAGAAAAAGTCAGCAATTGATAACCTTCACGCGAAAAGGAGGATTTACACTGCAAAAGATGGCAGTTCTAACGGGTTCCCTCCACGACTGCAATCGACCAACATGTCGAAAGAACTCAATTAACCCAACAACCACAGAAGTATAAAATCGTTCAAGTGTCATTCGTAATTTTTCCGGAGGATATACTTCATTTTCCGCGCGATTAAGATCCAAATCCTGATTTGCGCCCGGTAGAGCTTTCACATGATAGATTTGCTTCACATGTTAGTTAAGAAGCAGAACTAGCGGAGGATCAATCTGTACCTTATTAAATCGCCGAATCAACATCCAGAGATCTTCATTTGAGAGACCCTCTGCAAGAGTCTCTTCTACCACTCGAGATGATGGTTTCCATTCGACATTGCGGTGGTTTTCGGTGGTTCGTTGGACCGGCCCGCTCTCCTCAGGTACCTGAGGGAGTTCGTAGCTGTCTGTATCCTCTATCTCCCTGGGAGATTCATGATCTTGGCTCATTTTATATGAAGTGATGGCAATGTCCCCGTTACTAGAAGTAGCATGGGGTTTGAATGGGTTGGGATGATGGAGTCGCAGTTGGAGAAGACGGGGAGAGCTCCGCGTCTCACGTTGATTGTGGGGTTACAACGTCATATTTCGGGCTATTTTCAGTCAAGATCGACATTCTGCTTGAGGGGAATTTGAATGGTGAGAAGCTTGTATGAGCCAAGTGATTGAATTGCATCTGCATCTTTGAGTATACTAGATTTATGTGGGCGTAGTAGACATAAGATTGATTGTATGGAATATGGGTATAGAACGCGTAAAACAGAAGAGAAATACGCCTGGATTGTGACAACCGCTCAAAAATAATCACTTGCTTTTCGTATCAATCGCAGATTCTCTGCCAAAAGCTACCGATCTAGAAATTTCATTATCCGAGTTGGTAGAGCTGCTATTGTCGACAGTCATGCGTGGACCAGTAAACCAGCGACGAGCAAACAGGAAATAGTAGGTCATGCACCCAGCCCAGACGAATCCATTGATCACGATCGTATAATTCATATCAGCCGCTGCGAGAAATGTTAGTTCATCGTTATGAACAATACAGGTACACAGATCATATTGGAAGGGGGACATACGGGACGGGTTTGGACCTGTGGTCGGAAACATGGACAGGATAACACCGAATAGCAGATAGATGACTGCTATCCACGCGATGGGCTTACTGAGCCTACCAGTATAGAATTCGCCTGGATAGAATCGATCCTGGCCCCAGACAAGCCGGCAAAAGATAGGCATTCCCCATGATAAGTAATTACTAGCGACAAAGAGAGAGAACAAGGCGTTTGATGCGGCGTTGTTGATCAAACATAAAAGGCCGAGGATAAGACAGATCACCGCTAGACCACAGATCATTCGAACGGGCTGATACTGAATTCGTTTACTGATGTGACGCAAAAAGGTCGATAATGGAAGGGCACCATCGCGCGAAAAAGCCCATGCTTGGCGAGAAGCTGCGACGATCTAGTTCATTTAGTATGGGAGCACACATCAATTCATCGAGAGAGGGAGAATACCAAGCTGAGACCGATGAGATATTGAATGAAACAGAGTACGATCATAAACCCTAATGCACCATCTTTTCCCAAAGCGTCGTAGTAGATCTGCAAACCAGATGAGAAATCATGATAAAAGGCAATAGGTAGAAAAGAAGAATACCTGTGCCATTGGCTGCCCAAATTTCGAATTGATCGTATTGCTCACATTCGGATCCATTGTTGCAGCCATCACTGTCAATGTGAGAAAGCCAAGTACACACGCAGAACCGGCTGACCAGATGATTCCAAGAGGTACTGCTTTGGCTGCGTGAAGGGCTTCTTCACTCATATGTACGCAAGAATCAAAAGACCCAATAGACCAAATAGGTGCTAGCCATGCAAGCATGAAAGCCCATCCACTTGGCCATTCGGTCTGATTGTCAAGATGTCGAAAGACAAAATTTCCAGAATTCAATTCTTCGCCGCGAGTCACTTTTCCAACAGGGAGGGCAATCACGGTCGCAATAACCAAGAAGATGTTGATATAAATGCATGCTGTTTGAATTTTGGGCATGATGCGACCCGATAATGCTGCTGAAATCGCATGTAAAAGAATCAAGCCCACGTAGACTGCATAAATTACACCACGAGACGCGGTCCATCCATCATCACGCGAGATAGCGACACAAGATATAATCATGAGTGCAAGGGTATAGTCGACTGAACAGATACCACCGATGAGACCCAGGGTATTGCTATATCCGATCAAAAAGCTGAGTGGATTCTTGTATTTCTCCCCCGCAAAGTAATGGGTCCACCAGTATAAACCCCCTGCAGTGGGCATCGCAGATGCAAGATCAGCCTTGAAGGAATAAGTTAGTCTAGATCTGTTGGTTAATTCTTCGTCAATCACATACCATCGCCAATCCAACCAGCAGAATGAACACGCTTGCTGTTAACCATCCCCAGACCATACCGACAGGTCCAGCTGGTAGCGAAAATGATAAAGTCGATGCAATCGAGGGGACTAGTCCCATGATACTAAATGCGACCGCAAATACTTGCGCTGTCGAGTATTGCCTCTTTAGTTCTTGTTTATATCCCATCTTGGCTAGTCCCTTCGAATTAGCTTGTAACTCGCGTGATTCCGTCAAAATCACAGGACTCACCCAATAATTCCAAATCCCCAGAGTCCGATAGAGTCGGCATCCCGGCTGGACTCCCAATGGCCTCTGGATCTCTCATCGGTGGTTGTGAATGCATGGCAGAGTGAAATCGACGCGATCGGTTGAAAATGTTTGATCGATAGGCATGACAGACAACTTTAAATAAAAGGATTACCAGTTGGGTGTCCGAGTTACACAAGGCTCTGAAGGGGTCGACCAACGAGATTTTGAGGTGGATCTACAATAGTCTCTTCCTCTGACGGACGTGCCTTTGCTACTAGAGGTTTATTGGAAAGTGAAGAGAGGTTAATTGCTAGTATTTACAGTAATTGTAGTTGATTGATATTCCATTTTGGTGATAGCTGCATCCATAGAGAGTAGAATAAGCTTACTGCACCGATGTGGCTGTTGTACACGAGCTATGAGCCATTTGGAAATGCTCATTCTTGACGCCTTTTCATCCTTGCTTCGCAAATTGCTGAAGAATTGGTGGAGCTACAAGTGGCCAATGCGAGTAAGCAGCCAGGTCCACCCCTTTTTACATCGCGTCGAACGAGGATGTCGAGAATCGAGAAATACTCATATGCAAGATTTCTACCCAAACTTATTCACTCTTTTCTCTCCTGTTTTACCTTCGGTCTTAAAATTATTTCTGAAGGATGCGGGCGAGTTCATCTAGTTACTATACCCGAGCCGATACTGCGATTGATTGGACTTCCGGGTGATCTGCAGCGGAAAGAGATTCAATTTGCTCAAATGCAGATTTATTGAAATTTAGTTTGGCACACCTGCAGGTCAAGACGGCCAGTGAAAAAATGGATGTTTCATTGGGAGGGGAAATTCTCCTTCGCTTCGATTGTTTAAACCGCTTTGGCAAGGCTGTGTGTTAACCAATAGGTAAAGATTAATCAATTAAAGTAATCGTCGTGTTTGCAAGACCTATGGAGAAAATACCAGTATGTACTAGAATTATTGACCAATTAATAAGTAGATGATTGCGGTGGTATCCAGTATTAACTTAAGATAAGTTTGAATAGTAGTCGAGGGAAAGATCAACATGTGAATCAAACCACATGTCACATCTTCACGATCATTGAAAAGCCCCCCATGAGAAGATTGCACATCTCGTCAGACGCGTCTGTATTACACCTGCTGCTCTGGAGGAACGTTATGGTGGTTCATCGAATTGCCCTCTGGACTATGATGAAGACCATCGGTGACGGTATGTTCCGAAGCAGCGGAAGAACCAGCCTTGACTTCCCACTCGTTATAGTCCTGACCGGGGTTGATCTTCTCCCAATTGACAAAACATAAAAGGTGATAGAAGCCAGAGGCGAGCAGAGATCCCAAAAGCGGACCAACCCAGTAGATCCAGTGATATCCGGGAAAGCTGCGATTGATGACATCGGGACCAAGAGATCGGGCTGGGTTCAGAGAGCCGCCGGTATAGTAGTCGCCTACCAAATGTGAAAAGGAAAATGTCAGGCACAGATTGTATAGCACATTTTTTGATCAAAGCAACATACCGATAAGTTCAGTGACGAAGAAAGTCAAGCCAATGCCGACGGGAGCAAGATATGTGGACTTGTGCTTTACAACTGCCAACATGATGATCACCAAGACCAGTTGAGCAGTAAGAAACATTTCAATGAATAAGCCCTGTGAGATAGATGTACCACCACCTAATCTCGTGGAACAATTGAGAGGACCTGGGAATAGAGCGCTGACAACACCCGCGGCAGCAATACCGCCAACAAGCTGTGCAGGGAACACAAACAATCCTCGAAGAGGTGGTAGTCCACCAGTCAAACAAAGAGCGAGCGTGACCTTGATACAGTTAGAACCTCGAGATTCACCGAATAATGGCTGTGAATTCTTACTGCTGGATTGAATAGTCCTCCGGTCACACGGAAGAATGCCCAAACATTGACCGTCAAAGCAAATCCAAACGACAAGGCCGAGTATAAGAGGTTCGAAGTATTTGGATAAGAGCCAGGTGGAGGCATTGGTGTATTAGAGACCTGAGTTCCAGCAAATGAAAAGAATAAGAACAAGAATGTTCCGACAAATTCGCCCATCACACAAAGCAAATTATACCGCATTTTGTCGGGCATTTGCAACATAGGAAGCTGGCCACGGCCACCGGGTCCCGGCGGACCAGCCATGCTCGAGGCTCCAGATTGAGTCCGTTTGTGAAAGATCATCTTGCTGAACTCGTGGGCTAAATCGATTGAGAGAATCGATTAAGTCAGGAAATGGAGAGGGCTACTACAGAATTGTAGTAGAGCAGCGAAACGTAACTAATAAAGAGGATAATCCACAGGCCGGACGTATCTGTGACGAGATACTTATTCAACATAGACTATCCATCATACACGTCACTATAGAAGGTTTCTCAGAATAATAATGAGATGCATTCATCATCGATCGGATCTTGGCGTGGATATTGAGCGAGCCCCATCGCATGTTGAAAATTAAGCCGCTAGCTATGAATTGCCTTTCTAGCTTAATCCCATTGACTCGTTTCGGTAAGATACGCGATCCATCAACTGGGAGGATACTAGAACTGAAGATCAGTGATGAGGTCAATATTTTGGTGAGTTCCATGTTCATAGAACGCCAACCCCAACCAGCTGTCGCTCGGGAATATCCGAGCTTCCGCGAACGGATGGCCCGGCTGTGTCTAGAACATTTCTTTTCACTTTGAATGGGTATCCACAGGAAGGGAGGCTAAATCAAGGTGGGTGTACATTGTCATTGGACAATGAGTAAGTCGGCAGCTTATACGGAGTATGTATCCCACACATACTAGTCGCTCAGATGCTGCTGATCACTGGAATCGCGGAGATTTTGCCTCAACGGGACCCTCGGAGGCTCCGATTAATGACTAGACGTCTGGTTTTTAGATACTTTGAGCTCTGCATTCATGAATCATCCGAAAACTCGCTTAGAGATGAGGTACCGCGGCTATCCGGCGGTGGAATATTACTTGGACCCTTCAGCTTGCACAGACCGACGAATCCAAGCGCTTCTCAACCATGAAGATTATTTCATCGGTATTCATATGTCAAATTAAATGAAAGTGATTCAGAACCAGACATCTAATGCACACTTATATGATGAACCGGTATTTTATATCCCAACTGAGGAAGCCAAATGCACAGTGCGTACTCTCAACATCAAACTTAGTCTTGGGCACTGGTGAAGTGGCGATTGAAAAAGATAGAACTTCATCCTATGATCCACTCACAGGAGAATTAAGTTGCCGAAAATGTATGAATCATCGCCTCTGCGACTTGAATCAACTAGGTCGAGAATGGGATGTGTTCAGCTGATTCAGCCTACGAGAACATATTATGCTCACACGCGCTAATCTAGTATCTTTTGGTAAGATCCAGGAACGTTGAGTCTTGTATTTCTCACTCAAATTCTGAGTCTTCCCTAGGGCTATCCTTTTCTCTCAATTGACCTTCAAAGCCCAATTGTAGAAAGTACATAGTGGTCCCGAATAGCTTGTACAAGTCCTCCGGCATTAGATCGATTTCAATGGACTTGAAGGTTATACATAATCTAGTAACCTATACAATCCTTATCCAAATACCTTGCCTTCTCGAGATTCCGTCAAATGCTTTCCCAATTCTGAACCTTCTTGTACTATTGGCAGCTTTTAGAATTCTGATAACATGACCTCCCTACCTTGAATATCTCACATAAAATAGATACAGATATTTAGCAGCTTTTAGTTCCAGATAAACTCTCAATTGGCTTTATCACTGATAGACCCAATTAATGCTTCTCGACTTTCCCTCCACTATATCCTATAATGTTGTTACGCTTGGGTACTGCAAGAGACATGTTGAGGATCAAGATGGTACAATGTTTCTTGATCAACGCGAATACTAACTTTTTCATGACTGGCATGCCATTGTGAATTCTACACCTCATCATGCATTTATATTGTATTATTTTCCTAGTAACTTCAGGACAGTAAACTGTACTGAAGTTCAACTGCCACAAAAGGCGTATGGCTTACGTCAAGCTAAACTAGTCCTCATGCGCAACGCGTTGTTCAAAGTGATATTCTCAGGGGGACGAAGGTCGTGTATCCTGCTTGCGACTACAAAACTCGGCGATGGCTCACGCGCAGAACTGCGATGTCCAGCAGGATCTGTATAAGACGATTTCCATGCTCCACCTTGCCAACCACAACTCGAACAAGCAGCATATTTGTAGCAGCTAGTGAGCTTTCACGCTCCTCAAAAATCCACTCGCTATTGGCTTTTGGGCTCTCCTTCGCATGGTACCGAAACCCCATTTTGCCCGCTGACTCGATCTTCGGGCCAACAATCAACGCCCAGTGGTAACTGGGTCAGTATCATTAAATGAAGCCCAATGGATGGAAGTCTGGCGCCCTGAACTCACGTGTCTTCCTTCCCTGGCATTTTAGGGGCTCCTCCGCGCGCTTAGAGAGTAACATATGGGCGATCTTTATTGGAGGGCATTTCGGGGTGCCCTGGAGGGAAGGAATCGAGTTCTGCTCGGTGCAGTACTGATTTCTGCCTCACACTTGACGAGAAAAATGGTTTTAAGGCTGGAAGACCAGAGTGGTGAGAGGGCTTTATTTATATCATATCCTAGCCGCTGATAATCATTCTCATTCTCTCCCTTCCTCCTCCTGAACCGTTGAGGTGTTTCGAATAGCCGCCTTGCTAATGTAGTGTGACAAGAAGCGCGCAATAGAGACTACAGCTAATAATGGTTTGCGGATGGGCGATGGCGAAGTCGATCACGAAAATCTCAACGCAAAAAGATATTCAATGCATGCAAAAGATTGTCTTCAAAGGAATTCGAGAATGTCATATCCAACCTGAACAGCTGCTGGAGCATCACAGCCAACTAAATTTCCCTCCATTTCCAACAAAAATCCTAAATCCATTGCTAATGCATTTTCCTGAGATATATGTAGTCTGTTCGTAAAGTTTAACTCACAGGCCCTTTCGATGCCGTCTTTAAGCGTGCGCGAGTCTGACAGTTGATCGTGGCCAGTCATGGTGTCTGACTAACGGACAGCCCCAAAGCAGAAGTGTGTTGATCACCCCCGGACCTAAATTTGGCAACGTACGTGGATTTTATAATCACGAGGAACAAACTATGGGAATTTAGCTACAGGAGCCTTATGACTCAAGGAAAGGACTCGGGGATGATATGAAATGGCATGCCGCATACGTTCAGATATGCGATATACCACAGTGTTGGAGGATGATAAACAAGGGGAGGTCCGTAGAAGAACACTCAAATATATGACCTCTTTCCAATAAACAAGCCAGGCATTTAACATTGTGAGTTAAGAGTTTGTAATGATTCTTTCTTTCCGACGTGGTCCTGCCAGCAGTGCCCAATGCGATATGAAGGTCCGGGATCAAGACACCTTCCAAAGTATACTGTACATCTCGCCAAGTGGAAGCTCGTTCAAACAGGCTCTCTGCATTGACTTGAATCTGAAATTCTCCAAGTAACTTGGCTGGCACTTCTATGTAGATTTACCCAAGGCTGCCCTGGTGAGATGAAATGGTTGGGACGGGGTTTCATTTGGATCTCGTTATCGTGTCCACACAACGTATGGTATTATAATTTGCGGTAGATAAGGAAAAAAGAATCAAAGTGGAAATACAGCATGTATGTTTGCTAGTTGGAGATCATCGACCCGCTGCGCTTTGATTGTGTCGGACGAACTACCCCATAAACCCTGTTGAACTACGCGATAGTACAGAAAACCTACTCCATTGGCCCAAGCAAGGAAAAGATAAGCTGTATCTGTAATTACCCGCCTCTTTTTGAGACGCTGGGTAGTATAACTCAGCCTCTCAAAAAGAGGCGAGTAATCGAAAACTCCCAGTTGGAAGATGCAGCTGTACCGGAGTACTTCGGCATCGGGCTCCTGAACATTCTCGTATGGGCTGATTCGGCCGGGATTGGAGACCGACGTGTGACTTGAAAGTTGGAATCGGTGAATCGGCAGGGCTTAGCGAAGTGGCAGTGGAATAATTGTGGAGTAAACCACGTAATATCCAATGAGAGAAGCAGAGATGATTTGCGGTATGAAAGAGAAGGACTTTGATTGGTAGGAATTGTCAACCTGCGCAGGATCGGCAAATTTTTGATAACAAGCCAGCGTGCTGAACTAAAAAACTCGTTCGAATAATTACATATCATGAACCATTTCATAATTCATAATGTACTGCCATTAGCCCACTAAAATCAATGAACTCTACGTAAATGACAAATACTTAATCACCGTGGGACGAATCTTCTGAAACTGGACCTATCGCCGAGAAAACTCCAGAAAAATGATCGAACCACTCAAATTCGTCTAGAAAGCGTCCACTCACCTCGTGGTGTTTGGTAAATCTCCGCGGAGATGCGGGACAAACCGTTCCCCTGCCCGTTTTTACCGCAACTACCGACCTACTGTACTATGTATGACTGGATATTTCTAGATTTTTCATGTTGATTATTGACGGGTCTCCTTGGCTTCGGTGTTTGCACTCGTAGAATAAATAGCTGATCGACGGCCGCTACATGGGCGGATTTCGTATACAAACATTTACATCTGACTCGTGCTATAGACTACACCATCGCACGTCTTCAAGTTCATTCATATACTAGAACAACAAACTTCAGACAACAAATTCTTCATCATGGGGTCTATTTCAGGTCTGCGACCGGATCAATTGCAACTCATCAAAGCGACAGTTCCTGTCCTGGTCGAGCATGGCAACACTATCACCACCGTCTTCTACAAGAACATGCTAGCCGCACACCCTGAATTGAACAATGTTTTCAATATTCCCAATCAGGTCAACGGCCATCAGCCTCGTGCATTAGCCGGTGCTTTATTTGCATATGCCTCGAACATCGACAACTTAGGTGCATTGGGCCCAGCTGTCGAGCTTATCTGCAACAAACACGCATCCCTCTACATCAAACCGGACGACTACAAAATTGTCGGCAAATACCTCATCGAAGCTATGGGTGAAGTTCTTGGCGATGCGCTCACCCCGGAGATTAAAGATGCTTGGGCCGCCGCTTATTGGCAACTTGCTGATATAATGATCGGCCGCGAGAACCAGATCTATCAACAAAGTGAAGGATGGACTGATTGGCGAGACTTCAAGATCATCGACAAAGTCAAGGAGTCAGACGAGATCACATCTTTCTATCTATCCCCCGTCGATGGCAAACCACTGCCTGCATTCCAGCCTGGCCAGTATATTTCCGTGAAGGTTTTCGTCGACGAAGTGCAATACGAACAACCCCGTCAGTACTCGCTCAGTGACAAGCCATCCTCTGAATACTATCGAATCAGTGTCAAGAAGGAGACTGGTCTGAGTCAGGGCGAGTCAAATGCCGCGACTCACCCAGGTTATGTTTCCAACATCCTTCACGACAGCAAGAACAAGGGAGATATTGTCAAGGTCTCTCATCCATATGGAGACTTTTTCTGTTCTCAGAAGGAGGGAAGCCATCCTGTTGTTCTGATCTCAGCAGGTGTGGGACTTACTCCATTAACCTCAATTCTGAATACATTGGTTGCAAAGTCATCCTCCAACTACCGCAAAATCCATTTCATCCATGGTGCTCGGACTTCCAAGACACGCGCTTTCAAAGAGCACATTGCATCACTCTCGAAGAGCCATCCTAATATTCAAACGACTTTTTTCACCAGTCAGCCCTCCGACGAAGACAAGAAAGGCGAGGATTACCACCAAGTTGGACGAGTGGATCTCAGCAAACTTGATCAGAACACGCAGTTATTCTTGGATGATCCTCAGACTGAGTTCTATATTTGTGGACCGGAGGGATTTATGAAAGATGCAAAGACCAGCCTTGAGACCCTGGGTGTCAAGCCGGAATCCATCAAAATGGAGCTCTTTGGAACTGGAGGTGTTTAGAATTCATTCTGACAAAGGCGTTACTTTATCATGCATTTACAAATACCATCTCTTCTCTTAGTTCATAATTCGTTGAGCTCGATAGAAATTTACTTCTTTCATCGTTCCTTTATGAAATTCCATATATTACAGTACTTTTTCGATGAAACCGGAGACTCCAATAATTTCTCCCCATTCGAAAACTCTATACAATCACACAGTATAACAGCGGTCAATAGATTCTACTCTATAATTTTGAAATGGACTGACTGTATACTCCAAGTCAGATTGCAGTTGATACTGTATTTTCCTCCATGATGCCGTATAAATGCCTGAAATATAAGGAATGTAATATACCAGCACAAGAAACTCCTATTTCATCGATTAATATTTACAAAGAGGGATTATTTGCTGCTACTACAAAATAATCCTATCACTACTAGTAATAGGATCTATTACGAATCTCAACGCAGTACGAGTTTCTCAGCATTCATCCTCTTCGGCGCGATCCTCGGATCTTCGTACTGCCGACCGACCAGCAGCATTTATAATCAAAGATACTCCCCAAGTCAAATTGATCAAATTCATTCCAACCGCAGCCTTGCCAAGTCAATTAGTCGAACACCAAGAATAAAGAACTATCCATATAAGACGCTGGAGGTGTGTGCTTCTGAGGTCATTCAAAATACAGATAAACCTCAAGCATACTCAATCCGACTTGATATATCGCGAATACCACAATGAGTCCAACGATCGGTGTCTTCCCCGCCTCTGGAGGCCTGGGATCTAGCATCGTGAATCATCTTACAACGCTTGTCCCAGCTTCTGAATTGATCTTGGTTGCCCGCAGCCCTGAGAAGCTGGCAGATCTCAGAGAAGCCGGCGCGACGGTGCGACAAGCCGATTATGATGCTCCATCTTCTTTGACCAACGCGTTTGATGGAGTGGATGTTTTGATGTTGATCTCTTACGCATCTTTTGAGATTCGACATCGTGTCGATGTGAGTATTTACGAGCCAAAATGCGAGTCAGAAACTGACAAGGATAAACAGGCTCATAAAATCGCTATCGATGCCGCTATTAAGAGTGGCGTTAAGCATATCTTCTATTCATCTCTAGGATTTGCTGGTGGTTTGGGTGATGAGAGTGTCGCGCATGTCATGGGTGCACATCTACAGACCGAGCAATACCTTGCCGGTCAAATTGGAAAGGTCTCATATACTTCTGTTCGAGAGGGACTTTATTCTGAATCATTTCCTATCTATACGGCATGGTTTGACCCGAAGAACCCGGTCGACGAAATCACAATCCCGCACTCTGGCTCTGGACCCGGTGTCACATGGGTAAAAAGAGACGAACTGGGTGAAGCAACTGCTAAATTGATCGTCGACTACGCGAAAAGTCCGGAGAAGTTCACCTATGTCAACAAGAAGGTTCTCTTGTCGGGTCAAAGGGAGATATCACTCGCCGAAACGATCGCGATCCTGGGCCGGGCGATTGGCAAAGATCTTCGTATCAAGGAGATTTCAGTGGACGAGTATGTGAAACTACCTCAAATTGGGGACCTGCATACATATCACGGTGTGGATCTTTCCAGGGAGTGGTCTACTGCCTGGCAAGCCATTAAAAATGGAGAGACTGCGGTGGTCTCGCCTGCGATGAAGGAGATCCTGGGACGAGAGCCTGAATCTTATGAAAAAACCATTCAAGATCTTGTCGGAGGTCTCTAACTGATATCAATAATTTAATGGAAACACACAATATCATACTGCTATCATATAGTCATAAGACTTATCCTAGGTCGCACAAATTGGTGGTTCTCGGGGAGAATGGTCTATAAACGAAGTCTATTTTTACGAATCATTCGAGATTTTGATGCCAAGTTTTTCGCAGATCACCCCCTTTATGTACACTGAAGCATAGAAGGAGTTTGGTCCTCGAGATGAGATCAATTATACTTGGGCTTGGTCCGTTATTCCGTAAAGGTACTCTAGTGATATCTTTACATAAATGCAAAAAGAGACAGTTGTAAATAATCTTGATATTTGACAAGCTTGGACGCTAAAGATGGAATAAATATGACTTATGGAGTTGGAATATTGACGACAGAATTCGCCCGACATAACCAAGTATCGTCACGGTATCGTTTACTCCTTAAACTCCTTAACCCAGAGGTTGATGGCACCGTACTCGGCATTGTGAGCACCGTACCAGAAGATCTCCTTGGGACCAGCCTCATCGGGGACATCAACGGAGTACCAGTCCTTGCCCTTATGGGCGAAGTAACCCTTCT